>Ga0315281_10000587_pt1 | contig 51085 bp, 48 predicted proteins | sample YL17G07_0_MG_FD_204540 | JGI IMG/M metagenome (GOLD analysis project Ga0315281, IMG submission 204540) | Sediment microbial communities from Yellowstone Lake, YNP, Wyoming, USA - YL17G07_0 | ecosystem: Environmental > Aquatic > Freshwater > Lake > Sediment | place: USA: Wyoming | collected...
ATGATCGCGGCGTCCAAGTCGGCCTGAGTGACTCCGCTTGGACTGGAGTCCGATGTGCGGAGATACACGCCCTCGAGAGCCCCACCGATGTAGCCGAGATCCTCGTTGTCGGCCTCCGAGATAGGCTCGCCGGCAAGTTCATCCGACGCGATGCGCGCGAGCTGGGAGTACATGCGGACCAGTTCGGTCATGAGCTTGTCCGCATCGCGGGTGAGCAGGTTCCGGTCCGCGAGTCCACCCTGCATCAGCGTCGCCATCGCGGCGAGACGCTCGAAGGCGACCGGATCGGGTTCGACCCAGTTGCGAGGCGCGAACTTCGGGTCGGGCGCGCCACCTTCGGAGGCGAATTGCTTGGCGAACAGGATGGTGTCGTGCTTCAACTCTGCATACGACCCGAACCCTGTCTGCTGCGCCTTGGCCGCCCATGCCGGCGTTCGCATGTAGTCGGGGAACGCCTTGCCGTGCTGTGACCACATCGGCTCCAAAGCCCACAGCCACGAGTCGTAGATGGAGCTTGCCCAGTCCTTCTGGGGCCGATCGGTGATCAGGTTCTGCATGAACTTCATCTGGTCGGTGTAGTTAGCGAACTTGGCTTGGCCCGTGTCCTGCTGGATCTTGGCGGCGAAGTCAGAACCGAACGCAGAAGCCAGGTCGAGCGGCGAGGCGACGAGCCGCGGCTTGTCCTGAGTGCCGACGTTCGGGTAGACGAGCTGGTCGAGTACGAATGAGTCGAGCACGAAACGCACGCCCATGAGCCGCATGGACGCGTTCTCCGGGTCGATCATCACCGTTCTTGCGTCGAGTAGCGACTTGCCCACGTCTGCCAGCTGCGCTTGGGTAAGCTTCGTCGGGTCGCGCATCGCGCCGGGCGCAACCGAGTCGACAGCATCCGCGAGCTCGAACGGCGTGTAGTCGTCGGCGGTGCCGACCAGGAACGAGGTCGGCTCGTAGATGGACTTCCATAGGTCCGCGGTCTCCGTGCTGCCGAGGCCCTGTGAAGCCAGGAGGCGGGCGGCCAGGACGCCCATGCGAACCTGGTCCACCTTGCGTACTTGGAACGCCGATTGGCCTAAGAGCGACATCCCCAGGAAGAACCGTGTGAGTTCCGGCGTACGCGTGTAGTGCCCTCGCGGCGTGTACAGGCTGTAGTCGGTCTTCGCGCCGGTTATCGGTGAATCGACGTTCTGTGCGTGGGCTTCGATCAGCTTGAGTTCGGCTTTCGCTAGAGGACCCATCTGCTCGACCGGTTGGCCCAGGAGCGACATCTCCACCTGCATCAGCTGCTCGATCCGGGATGCGTCTTCGGCCAAGGGTGTGCCCGCGAGCTTCTGCGCTTGCTCATGAGCGTTGGTCAGCATCTGCGAGGCGAGATCCTCGAGCTTCGGCAGTAGCACTTCCTGTTCCATGGTGCGGAGGACCTTGTCGAATACCAGGTGCCACGCGTTGTAGGCAGCGTCGGTAGTGACATAGACGGTGCGCCCGTCGTAGGGGGCGCCGTCGTATGCCTCGTAGAACTGGCGGAAGTCAGCGGGGAGCACGACGAATCCTTGCTTGGCGAGCATATCAGCGACCTTCGGATCCTTCGTCAGGCGCTGAACGTAGCCGGCCATGGCCACTCCGTCGAGCGAGTTCGGGGTGGCGGGACCCTCGTAGGTGGGTGAATCGGTGACAAGGGGTACGGATGCGAGCTTGCCGAACTGCATCAGACGGGCTGGGAAGCCGTCGGCGCCTCCTGCGGTTGAGGCGTGCTCCTCCGCCGCCGCCGAGGACGACGTATCGATGGGCGTTCCGTTCGAGCACGCGAAGGCAAGCACGACGGAAGCGGACAGCGCCACGAGGACCCCGTTCTTCATCACTGGCCTCTCCCTATCATCACGGGCTCAAGTGTTCCATCCTGGTCGATGTCTTTGCAAGCGGGGACACCTGGACGGGGCAACGCCCCTGCCGTGGTGAATCCGAATCCCCGCCAAAGCCAGAGTCCGGTAGACACGGTCGCGGGGGAGTCGAGGGTCGAATAGGCAACCGCGAGTCCCGATCCGCAGGGAGCGAGCGCAGATACCGGTTGAACGACGGTACCTGCGACCCAGATGGGACGCCCGGTTCTCAGCGCATAGACCCCCAGATGAGACGCGCGTCCGTTGGCGTCCACCCAATCGGCCTCCGGTTGCAGGGAATTCATGGGCGTCTCCTTGAAAGGGGTTCTGAAGGAAACGACGACCTCGTCCGAGCCGTCACCGTCGGCGTCACCGACCGCCACTGCGTCCACTTGGTGGTCGCGGGGCAGGTCGGGCAGTTCCTTGGGTTCGGGCGGGAAGGTCAAGTCAACCAGGTCGCGTGACGGCGACCACCACTCGCCGTCGAGGGCGACCGCGTCGCCTCGGGGAGTTCTCCAGGTCACGAACCGTACGCGACGCTCGGTTGTGTCGGTAGCGCCGACCCTGTAGGCGAAAACACCATCAGCGTTCGCGCGGACTTCCAGAAGTGCACCGCGAGTGGTTCCCGGTATCACTTGGTCGAAGAGCAGATTGCCGAGACTTACGGCCACGATCGTCGGGCGGCCGTCACCGTCAGGATCCACGGCCTTGGTCGGTTGTACGACGTGCGGGCCATGGCACCACACGACGTCGACTCCCCAGGACGCGAGTTGACCGGCGAGCTTGGACAGATACGGGTCGGCGCCGAACTGATACTCCGCACCACCGTGCAGTGAGACGGTCACGACGTCGGCGAGCGACCTCGCTCGAGCCACCGCTTCTCGTGCAAGGGTCGCGTTCCAGCGCGCGACTCCTGGTGCGTCGGCGGTGGCGGCGATCCCTTCTTGGGTCGCATCGAAGGCGAGCATCGCCACACGCAGTCCGCCCCTATCCAAGATCACCGGCGAGTTGGCGGCTTCGCTGGACACGCGGCCGCCCACCGCCGCGACGCCGGCTTCCGCTAGCGCATCCAGGGTGTCGGCCACGGATGAGGGGCCTGCGTCGCCCGCGTGGTTGTTGGCCACGGATACCGCGTCGAATCCTGCTGTTGCCAGCAGCTCTGCGCCGCCAGGATCCGCTTCCAGCGCGTTTGGACTTGAAGAGGTATGGGACCTGAGCGTCAGCGGCGACTCAAGGTTCGCGGCTGAGATGTCCGCCGCATCCATCTTCGCCTTGAGATCAGCGAAGACGCTCCATGGATCGGACTTGACTATGGGCGCGATGTTCCTGCCCAACATGACGTCGCCGCCGAAGAGCAGTGTGACGGAACCCGAAGGACGATCCGACGACGTCGCGGCCGACCGAACGTGCGAACAGCTCACAGCTGCGAGTGCCAGGACTACCCCGGCCAGCCGCGGCATGCCGGCGCCCCGCTTCTTCATTCCCATGGCGACCCATCCCGTCTCAGAGAGTTGTCGATCGGGGCCCACACTAGACCGCGTCATCGCACGACGCTACGGACACGGTGCTTCCGGGCGGGGCTCTATGCTCATCGGATGGGCACCGACGTGCAGGACAGGCTGGACGCCCGCGGGTTGTTCGGCCGCGGGGTCCGCTTGATCCTGTCCTACATCAAGTCGCACCCCAAGCCCTTCTTCATATCGGTCAGCGGCGCGTTCGTGTTCGCGATGGCGTCGATAGCGGTCACCGTCGCTCTGGGGCGAGTAACCGACGAGGTGCTGAAGCCGGCATTCGAAGGCGGGGTTCCCGCCGGCACGATCTGGACGGCGGTCGGTGTGGTGATGGGGTTCGCGGTGTTGCGTGCCGCAGGGATCGGCGTTCGCCGCTACTACAGCGGTGTCCTCGGCTCCGCGGTGGCAGCGACGCTTCGGGATCGCGTGTCAGACAGATACCGCGACCTATCGCTCACGTATCACCGTGGGACCGCGACAGGAGAGTTACTCGCGCACATGGAGGCCGACGTTGAAGCGTCGGTAGACGTTCTCTACCCTGTCCCGTTTGCCATCGGCGTCATGTTCCTCGTGTTCTTCGCGATGGTGTCGCTGGTGTTGACGGATCCGTTCCTGGCTGCGATCGGATTCCTCGTGATCCCGGCACTCGGGTTCATGAATCGCTCGTTCGCGAAGCGGATGCAGGGACCGGCGCAGCGCGCGCAGGAGAGGATCGGCGAGGTTTCGGCGGTTGCCCACGAATCCATCGACGGCGCCCTCGTCGTCAAGGCACTGGGCCGCGAAGATGCGGAGGTCGAACGTCTCGGCGTGAAAGCCGAACAGCTCCGGACCGAACGAGCGACGGCAGGCTTCATCCGTGCCGGCTTCGAACCCGCTCTAGAGGCGCTGCCTTCGCTAGCCGTGATCGCCGTCCTCGCGGTGGGTTCGTGGAGACTCTCGGTCGCCGCCGTGACACTCGGTTCGCTGGTGCAGGTCGTGACGCTGTTCGGATTGCTCGCGTGGCCGATGCGGTTCGTCGGGTGGATCCTCTCGGAACTGCCGCGCGCGGTCGTCGGGCACGGCCGGATCGTCGAGGTGCTGGAGCAACCGGTCACGGTCGAGCCTCCTTCGCGACCGGTGACCTTTCCGGACGAGTCGCTCGACGTGCGCGCTCAGGCGGTGTCGTACGAGTTCGAAGGACTGCGGGTCCTCGACGAGGTCACGTTCCATGTGAGGGCGAACGAGAGCGTCGCAGTGGTCGGGTCGACCGGCGGCGGGAAGTCCACGCTCGCACAGTTGCTCGTTCGCCTGGATGATCCGAAGTCGGGCGAGATACTGCTCGGCGGCGTGAATCTCCGACACGTCGATCCGATCTCTCTCAGACGCCATGTCTCGCTCGTGTTCCAGGAGAGTTTCCTGTTCGCCAACACGGTCGCCGAGAATATCGTGCTGGATTCCGGCGCGGACCGCGACGAGGTCGAGAGTGCCGCGGCCATCGCGCAGGCGGATCGCTTCATCCGAACGCTGCCGAAAGGGTTCGACACCATCCTCGGCGAGCGTGGATACACGCTGTCGGGCGGCGAGCGCCAACGGGTCGCGCTCGCCCGCGCTTTGGTGCGCAAGCCGCGCGTGCTGATCCTGGACGATGCGACCAGTGCCGTTGACCCGACCATCGAGGCCGAGATACTTGCGGGCCTTCGCGCGGAGCTGCAGACGACACTGATCGTCGTCGCGTATCGACTGTCCACGATCCGCCTTGCCGACCGTGTGCTCTACCTGGAGCGAGGGCGCCTTCGTGCGAGCGGCTCGCACGAGGAGTTGATGACCGGCGAACCCGGCTACGCCTCCATCGTCCACGCCTACGAGCGGGGCGAACGATGAGCGCCACTACGACGGACGAGCCTGTGGCCTCGGCGAGCAACGAAGACCTTCCGATCCCCGCTCACCTCCAGGGCGCGTGGAGCGTGCTGGCCCGCGGGCTGCACGAGAGTCCTGAGCTTCGAACCGGTCTTGGATTCACCGTGGTCATCTCTATCGCCGCGACTATGTCGGCCCTGGTCACTCCGTTCCTCATCCAACAGATCTTCGACAAGGGTTTCGATGGTGGCTTCCGGCCGCGGTTCGTCTTCGGCATCTGCGCGCTCGCGTTCGCGCTGGTGATCCTGACATACGTGGCGGCTCGAGCGGCGGCCCGACGTCTGGTGCGGGCCTCGGAGGAAGCGCTCATGAGGCTTCGCGTCAAAGGGTTCACCCACATCCATCGTCTGTCGATCGCTGCACAGTCTCAGGAGCGGCGAGGCGTGTTCGTGGCGCGAGTGACGGCAGATGTGGACACGCTCTCGCAGTTCACCGAGTGGGGCGGTATCGCGTGGATCGTATCGCTCGTGCAGGTGATCGGTGCGCTCGCTCTGATGCTCATCTATTCGTGGCAGCTCACGATCCCAGTGGTTCTGCTGGTTCCCCCGCTGCTGCTGGTCGTCGGCAAGATGCAGGCCTCCCTGTCGGAGGCGTTCGACCTAGTGCGGGCGCGTGTCGGCCAGATGCTGTCCGAGGTCTCCGAGAGCGTGATGGGTGCGGCGGTGGTGCGCGCATACGGTCTCGAGGAGAGGGTCGACAACCGCGTGAAGCGCTCCATCGCCGATAGGTACCAGGCCCAGGTAGTCGCGCACTATCGCACGGCGCTGCTGTTCCCGGTGGCCACGATCTTCTGGGGACTCGCTCTTTCTGTCGTGATACTGGTCGGCGCGATGTTCGGACCAGGGTGGGGGCTCACGTTCGGGCAGGTGTCGGCGTTCCTGTTCCTAGCCGATCTCTTCCTGCACCCTTTCGCGGATCTACCGGAGATCTACGCCGAAACGCAGACGGCCATCGCCGGCTGGCGCAAGATACTCGCCCTGCTTGAGATGCCGGTCGAGATCGTCGAGCCTCTACCCGGTGTCGCGCTGCCCCCCGGCCCCCTTTCGGTCCGAGCCGAGCGCGTCAGCTATAGCTACGGCGACGGCCCGCTCGTACTGCACGGCGTGGACATCGAGGTGGCCAGCGGCGCGCATGTCGCGATCGTGGGTGAGACCGGCTCGGGTAAGACCACGTTCTCCAAGCTGCTCACGCGCCTGGCCGACCCCGCAGAGGGACGGATCCTGATCGAGGGTGTTGACCTACTCGAGGTGGCGCCGGCATCGCGGCGGGATGCGGTACGGATGGTGCCTCAGGACGGATTCCTGTTCGACATGTCGGTGCGTGAGAACGTGCGCTCCGGCCGCGAAGGGGCGACAGACCGCGAGATAGAAACCGCGTTCGAAGAGCTGGGACTCGGCGCATGGGTCGACTCGCTCCCTAGCGGGCTCGACACCCGTGTAGGCGAACGCGGCGAGTCGCTTTCGGTAGGCGAACGCCAACTCGTTTCCCTGGTTCGCGCGCAGATCGGGACTCCGGGCGTTCTGATACTGGACGAAGCGACGAGTGCCGTCGATCCCGCCATCGAACGGCGGATCTCCGAAGCGCTGCGGCGGCTATCGGCCGGGCGAACATCGATCACGATCGCCCACCGTCTTTCGACCGCGGAGAGCGCAGACACGGTCTTCGTCTTCGATCGTGGGCGGGTGGTCGAACGCGGAACCCACGCGGACCTCGTCCTGGCCGGCGGGGTTTACGCGGGGCTGTTCCGGAGCTGGCTCGGCAGCGTCGGAACGGGTCCGACAGAGTGAAACCAGGAGATCCCGGCGCTCGCTCCAGGCAAGCTGCGGCAAGGCTGCCCGAACGGATAGCATCAAGACAACGGGACCAAGGAGGCACGATGCTAACCCAGAAGGTCGAGAAGGCGTTCAACGAGCAGGTGAACGCGGAGATGTATTCGTCCTATCTCTATCTCTCCATGTCCGCACATTTCGCATCCCGATCGCTGAACGGTTTCGCACACTGGATGCGCATGCAGGCCGACGAGGAATCCATGCACGCCATGAAGTTCTTCGACTTCATCCTGGATCGGGGCGGGAAGCCAACGCTCAAGGCGATCGAGGCGCCACCCGCCGACTTCGGGACTCCCTCCGAGGCGTTCACGACCGTGCTGGAACACGAGCGCAAGGTGACCGCGCTGATCCACGGCTTGGTGGACGTGACCGCCAAGGAGGGCGACCACGCGTCCGCTCCGTTCCTGCAGTGGTTCGTGTCAGAACAGATCGAGGAGGAGAAGAACGCCCAGGAGATCGTCGATCAGCTGAAGCTGGTGAGCGACCAGCCCGCCTCGCTATTCATGCTCGATCAGATGCTCGGTCAGAGGGTGGCTCCGGCGCCGATCGCGGATCAGCCGTAGTCCTTGCCGTCATGAAGATCGGCGTGGGTCTGCCGACGGCCGAGGTGGACGGCGTCACGCCGCTCTGGACCGAGGTCAGAGACTTCGCCCTCGCGGTCGAGCAGATGGGGATGGACTCAGTGTGGGTCTGGGACCACTTCTACTACGACCCGGAAGACGGTTCTCCTGTCGAAGGTCAGCACGAAGCCTGGACGATACTGAGTGCCCTGGCGGCCGTGACCGAACGCGTCGAGGTCGGGACGCTGGTCCTCTGTTCGAACTTCCGCGAGCCGGGCTTGGTCGCGAAGATGGCCGCAACCCTCGATGAGGTCAGCGGTGGCCGCCTCGTCCTCGGGTTGGGCGCCGGATGGCACGACCCGGAGTACGACGCCTTCGGTTTCCCCAAGGATCATCGCGTCGATCGCTTCGAGGAGGCTCTGCAGATCGTCTCTCCGCTGCTCGACGGCCGTCACGTCACGTTCGAGGGGAACTACTACACCGCTCGCGACGCGTTCCTGACGCCGGCACCGAGGCGGCGCATCCCGCTGTTGATCGCTTGTGAGGGTCCGCGGATGCTCGGACTCACGGCGCGCCACGCGCGATCATGGAACACCGCATGGTACGGAGCGCCCGACGACCGGCTGCGCGAGATGTTCGCAGCGATGGACGCAGCGATGGTTGCGGTGGCCCGCGATCCGAGCGAGATGGCCAAGACAGTTGGGGTTACCGTCCGCGACCCCGACGCCGCATCGACGGGCGAGGAGCCCTCGCTCGCAGGGTCGGTCGAAGACCTGGCTCGCGCGTTCGACGAGTACGAGGCGCTGGGAGCGGCGCATCTGATCTGCGGCCTGGAGCCGACGAACGAAGGGTCACTCGTGCGCCTCCGCGCGGCGATGGATCTTCGAAGGGGGGAGTGATGGCCGAAGCCATATCCGTGACCTCGTGCCGCCCTTCACGGACGCGGTATGAGGGCTACTCGCTCTTAGGCCACGCGGCGATGAGGGGGTGATCAACGCCGGCTGCCCCAACTTGCGCGGCACCTCCGGGAGAGCCGAGTCCCGAAACGTCGGGGCTGAAGAACTCCTCGTTGATCTTCGTGAACTGCTTCCACTCGTCGGGGACGTCGTCCTCGTAGAAGATGGCAGTCACCGGGCAGACGGGCTCGCAGGCCCCGCAGTCGACGCACTCGTCGGGCTGTACGTAGAGCGTCCGGGCTCCCTCGTAGATGCAGTCAACAGGGCACTCGTCCACGCAGGCCTTGTCCTTCACATCGATGCAGGGCTCGCAGATTGGGTAGGTCACAGCGCTTCCTCCTGTTCCACAGTGTGGGTCGCGGGAATAATAGCGCTTGTCGTGGGTCCTGTTTTCGGAGGGCAGAAGGAAAGTGCGCCGGGAGCGTCCGTCTCGGGGTCTTCCCTACGAACCCGAAGGCCCGTGTGGCGTCTCCCGCGACCGCAACGTTTCCCGGCGCGAGACGAACGATACGCGATGTGTTGCCCCGACCGCAAGCGGGAAGCCGGTTCCTGTCACTCTTTTCGGTTCTAGTCCCTTCGGAGATCAGGCGAGTTCGACCAGGTCGAGAAGGTCGTCGTCCCACCCTTCGTTCGACCCGTCCGGCATGAACAGAACCCGCCCCGGCTGAAGGGCCTCGACGAACTCGGGGTCGTGGCTGACCAGAACCATCGTGCCCGGCCACGCAGCGAGTGCATGCGCGATGGCTGTGCGCGACGGCGGGTCGAGGTTGTTGGTCGGCTCGTCGAGCAGCAGGAAGTTCTGTCTGCCGGCCACCAACTGCGCGAGAGCGAGCTTCGTCTTCTCTCCGCCTGAGAGCGTTCCGGCGTCCTGGAAGGCGATCTCGCCAGAGAGGTCGAACATCCCGAGCAGTCCCCGAAGCGCACGTTCGTCGAGCGGCGCGGCCTCTCTCATGTGGTCGAGCACCGAGACTCCGTCGCGGATGTCCTCGTGCTCCTGCGCGTAGTAGCCGAGCTCGACCCCTGTTCCGAGCCTGAACGAACCAGCGTCCACGGCCGAGCGGTCCGCGAGGATGCGCAGCAGGGAGGTCTTCCCTGCGCCGTTAAGGCCCATCACCAGGAGGCGGTCTCCGCGGCCTACGTCGATGTTGACCGACTCGAAGATCTCGGGTCCGCCGTACGATTTCGCGAGGCCGCGTGCTTCCATGACCATGCGACCGCAATGCGGCGGCTCGGGGAACCTGTAGCGCACCTTCCGTTCCTTCTTGGGCGCGCTGATCTTGTCGCGCTCCAAGCGTTCGCGCCGGGTATCGAGGGTCTTGGCCTTGCGCGCCCGTTTCTCCGTCTGGCCCCGCATGGAATCCGCGAGCACCTTGAGGCGCCGGATCTCCAGTTCCTGTCGGCTGGCGATACCGGCGACGCGGTGTTCGTCTTGTCGGCGCGATTCCTTGTATCGCGAGTAGGTGCCCGTGTACTGGACGGCACTGTCGCGATCGAGATGAAGGATGCGGGTAATCGAAGCGTCCAGCAGTTGAAGATCGTGGCTGACGACCACGAGGGCGCCCCGATAGGAGCCGAGGAAGCGCATCAACCAGTCACGTCCGGCGGCGTCGAGGTGGTTCGTCGGTTCGTCGAGCAGGAGCAGATCGGACCCGGCGAAGAGTATGCGCGCCAGTTCGAGACGACGCCGCTCGCCACCCGAGAGAGCTCGTACTGGCAGCAGGAGCTTCTCGTCGGGCAGGCCCAAGCCGTCGGCGATCGAAGCGATCTCGGCGTCGGCGTTGTAGCCGCCCAGATCGCCGTACCTCTGTTCCAGATCGGAGAACCGCTGGACGTTCTCGTCGGCGTACGATTCCTCGAGGGCCAGACGCGCCTTCTCGAGCCGCGCTGCAACGTCGATCAGACCTCGTCCGGCCAGGATGTGTTCGATGCCCGCGTGCTCGACCTCCTCGCCCTTCAGGCGTGGCTCCTGGTGCAGGTAGCCGACGGCCCCGCTGCGCCTCACGGTCCCGGCCAACGGTGGCGCGTCGCCGCCCAACACGGTCAGAAGGGTGGTCTTGCCCGCGCCGTTGCGCCCGACGACGCCGATCTTCTCGCCCGCGGCCGCGACGAAGGACAGGCCTTCGAGCAAGGTCTTCCCGCCGGCCTCTATAGAAAGGTCGTTCACCTCCAGCGCGATCATCCGTACGAGGCTACCCGTAGATCTCGGATCACGGCGATGGGCGGGGCGCCGAAGGCTGGCCGATAGAGAACCCGTAGGGCTCACTCAGGACGGGGGCATGAAGGGCCAGACCAACTTCAGCAGTGAGATCGCGCGTGGGGCCGCGGAACTTCGGGCAGCTGCGAGTTGCTGACGTCGGGCGCGCGACTTTGGGGTTCCCGCAAGGGACGAGCATGCTCCATACTGGAGGCCGAACGCCTTTGGGAGGCTAGGTCGTGGCGCAGGGGACGGGGAGGCCGGGTCAGATCCTGGGTGTCAGAGTGACCCTCGTGTCGTATCCCGCGAAACGCGAAGCGGACCTCGCCGTTGCGCTGAAGGAGATCATGTCTGAGATGCAGACGCTCTCTCAGGAGATCCTCCCGCTCTTGGTCCTGGATTCACCGTCCCCGGACAAGGCGGAGTGGGCCTACGACCTACTCGAGGCCGCGGGAGGTGAGGTCGCGATCGCGCGGGAGTGGATGGATCGCGATGGCGACACGGCCCGCCCCTCCTGCCCATCGTGCGGCTCGGAGAACGGCCAGCCGTACCTACACGCCGGGCCCGCAGCTCGGGTCAACAGGAAATGCAACGACTGCGGCCACCTGTTCAAGGTCAAGGCCCGCTCGTAGCGCGCCGGGCGATTCGGCCGTCTGAAGTAGTAGCGCGGCTCGGCCAGAAGGGAAGATTCCGAACGGAAGAAGAGGATGCGGTGAAACTCACGGTATTGGGGAGCGACGGCTCATGGGCCGGCCCCGGGGGTGCCGGAAGCGGCTACCTGCTCCAACGCGATGGCTTCAATGCGATCTTCGACCTGGGTGGGGGGACCCTCGGCCGTCTTCAGGACCACATCGCCATCGCCGAGATCAACGCGATCTTCATCTCTCACGTCCGCCCCGACCACTTCGCCGATCTCTATCAGTTGTCGATCGCCTGCCACTACCGAGGTCAGGGCCCCGGATCATACAGGTGTTTCCCTCGGCTACCAGTCCGCGTTGGTGACGATGTGTTCGCCTACACCGGCGACGGTGGGCCGAGCGACGCGATCGTTTCGCTGGCCGCCGCGGCAGACATCCTGCTCTCGGAGGCCACCTGGCTTGCCGGCAGGGGGTTACCTTTCCACCTCACCGCGCGCCAAGCAGGTGAGCACGCTGCCCGAGCAGGAGCGAGCAAGCTGTGCTTGCGCACATCGAGCCTGGCATCGACAAGGAGATGTCGCTCGTACAGGCGGGCGAGGCCTTCGACGGTGAGGTAGTGCTTGCCTCTCCGGGTTTGGCGATCGGGATCGCCAAGGCCTAGCTGGTCTGGCGCCCGGTTGGGCCAGCTGTGGACTCAGCGAGGTCGCCCTACATGATCACGGGCAGAGCGCGTGCCGCGACCCCGCCGACGAGCATGGCGATGCAGATGGATGTTCCACCGATCGCCAGCATCCGCTTGGTTCCCAGTTCGGCACGCAGCACCGCGATGGTGGCGATGCATGGGATCAAGAGGGTATTCACGAGCGCGTAGGTGACGATCTGCGGAGCCGTCATGAACCGGAGCAGATCGGACGCGTGGGTCCCGTAGCGCACGATCGCCAGGGTCACGAGAAGCTGTAGTGCGAGTTCCTTGCGAAGGACGGCGAATAGCAGTGCCAGGCCGGCTACCGGAGGAAGGCGCAGCCAGTCCACGATGATCGGTGACATGGGGCGTGTGAGCATCCACATCCACCCGGATTCATAGAGCGCTCCCAGGATGAGGCTGCCGATCACTACGATCGGCATCGCCACCATGACGAATGTGCGGAAGCGTTGCCAGGTCTTGCGCCAGACGTGGCGCAGGATCGGGCGCCGGAACGGGAACACCTCCATCATGAGCCCTGAGGACTTGCCCGGCAGCAGTTGGTTCAGCACCCGACCGGTTACCGCCACTATCAGGAGATCCACGACGAAGACCCAGACGGCCGCTTCCCAACCCACGAATCGCGCTACTGCCCCGGCGATCACCGCCGTTCGAGCGCTGCAGGGGATGAGCGCGACCATCATGCTGGCGACCGTCCGCTCGCGAGGGTTCGATAGAACGCGCGTGCTGATGATCGCCGGCACGCTGCATCCGAAGCCGGCGAACAGCGGGATCACGGCGCGACCGTGAAGCCCGAGGCCGCTCATCGAGCGATCTGCGATGAACGCGGCGGCGTTCAGGTAGCCGGAGTCCTCCAAGACCGCGAGCATGAAGTAGACGGTGAGTACGAACGGGATCCCGACAGCGAGCGCGGCGATGACACCCGAATCGAACCCCCACAGCAGGGTCCTCGCCAGGGTCCCCGTGCCGAACAGCGCGTGGACCAGAGCTCCGATCATCGGAGAGACAAGCGCGGACCACAAGCCCGTAAGGGCGGTAGCCAGGGCGTTTCCCACGAAGAAGAGGAAGGCGACCAGCCCCACAAGCATCGCTGCCAGCAGGATGAACCCGCCCAGCGGGTGGGTCGCCAGCTTCCAGAAGCGATCGGGCGGAAGCTCTCCCCTGGGGCGCTGGGCCGTCGCGGCCAGTTCGGCTGCCAGGCGGTGCCGATCCGCGACGACGAGTGGCAGACCACCCTCGTCTCCGAGCGATGCCGTCAGCAGCTCAGCCACTGCGGCGCTCTCAGGGAACTTCTCCGCCGTGTCTCCATCGCCTTCGAGAAGCAAGAGCGCATCGGCGCGCGAGGTGCCGGGAGGAAGCGAGCCTTCGAGCGCTTCGACGGCACGTTCGATGCGCCGGTCATATCGAGGAGTACGGGTTCCGTGTTCGAACGCCAACACCTCGTCCATCAGTTGGCTCGTACCCGCGCCGCGTGAAGCAACCGTTGCCACGACGGGCACACGCAGGTCGTGGGCCAATCGAGGTATGTCAGTGTGAAGACCTTCGCGTGCGGCAGCGTCCATGAGGTTGAGCGCGACGACGGTGGGAAGTCCGAGGTCCAGGACCTGCAGGACGAGGTAGAGATTGCGCGCTAGGTTAGTGGCATCGACCACGACGACGATCCGATCGGGCCCGTCGTCGAGGAGGTGGCGTCGGCCCAGCGCCTGGTCGGCGATCGTTGCGCCGCTTAATCCATAGGCCCCGGGCAGATCCAGGACGCGGGTCATGGTCTCGCCCATCGTGACGGTTGCCGCGGTCACCTCGATCGTAGTTCCCGGGTAGTTGGCGGTCTCGACCGTCCCGCCGGTGATCGCGTTGAAGAGCGTGGACTTGCCGACGTTGGGGTTGCCGACGAGCGCGAGGGTCAGTTCGCCCGGCTCGGTCCCGTCTGCCACCCGGGGAGACCTTCGGGTACCCGACCTGGCACCGTCGGGGTCAAGAGCCGGGCAAGCGGGCGCACCACCGTGACATGACGGGTCGAGGAAGTTCCTCGCACGCGCGAACCATCCTTCAGAGCGCGGCGGAGGCTTGCCGTGGCGCGAGCCCATCGGTCATCCCGTCTTCTCGACGGATGTCACCTCGACCGAGATCAGTCCGGCGATCTCTCGTCCGATGGCGTAGCGCGCGCGGCCGACCCTCACGAGCAAAGGCCCAGCGAACGGCGCGACCGTTTCGACCACCAACGAGGCTCCCGGCACCAAGCCCAGCGATCCGAGGTAGGACAGGAGCTCCGGGTCCTCTCGCGAGACACTGAGGACACGCCCGGAATCTCCTGCTGAAAGCGAATCGACCGTTACACCGGTCGCAGCGGAGAGCGTTCCGTCGGCCGTGGGTACAGGTTGGCCGTGGGGGCAGGTTTCCGGGTGGCCGAGAAGCTCGTCGAGACGATCGGTAACGGTGTCGGTCAGGACGTGTTCGAGCGCGCATGCTGGATCGTGTACCTCTTCCCAGGGCATACCGAGCAGGTCCGTGAAGAGGCGTTCGGCAAGCCGATGGCGCCTGATCGTCCGGAGAGCCAATCGACGCCCGATCGGTGTGAGGCGGATCTCCCGATGCTCGCTCTCCGTCCATCCGCGCTCTGTCAGTTGACGGACCATGCCGCTGCTGGATGCCGCGGAGACCCCCAGCTCGCGTGCCAAGGCTCCGACGGAGGGTGAGCCCCCCTGCTCGAGGCGCATGAGGCTCTTCAGGTACATCTCCTCGGCCGGCGTGGCGTCGGGCAGCGCTGCGGGAGGCCGGCCCTTCTTCGCTGACGTGGCTGGCATGGCGCAAACGTATCGACGCACGGTCGGCCGAGAGGGGGCCCAATGGCCCGCGTTAGGAGGGCCTAACGACTGAAGTCAGGCGGCCCTTCCTTTGGCTCAGCCACGGAGGCCTTGCCCTATGAGCAGGAGCCCGAAGATCACGAATCCGGCCGCCGCTCCCACTCGAACCACCTTCTCCGGTAGTCGGTCGCCCAACTTCACTCCGATCCAGATAGCGATGGCGTCGGCTGCAACCATCCCCGCCGTCGATCCGAGCCACGTTCCGAATAGCCCCTCGCGGGTCGCCAGCGTGACGGTTGCGAGCATCGTCTTGTCTCCGAGTTCGGCGAGGAAGAACGCCACGGACGCAGCGACGATGACGGAGCCGCTGGTTCGGACCGCGCGTTCCGTCTCCTCGTCGCTCAGCTGATCTCCACGCATGGTCCAGACCGCGAAGCCCAGGAAGGCGGATCCGGCGATGATGTTTATGGGTCGCGTGGGGATGGCGACCTGAAGGAGGGCTCCGACGGCCACGGAGAACGCGTGAACCACGGCTGTAGCGATCGAGATACCTATGAGAACTGGGAGAGCGCGGTATCGAGCAGCGAAGGTGAGCGCCATGAGCTGGCTCTTGTCGCCCAACTCGGCGACGAAGATCACCCAGAAGCTGATCCAGAAAGCGTCCAACCTCCCTCCTCCTACCGGGAGGAGGGAGCGTCCCTCGACCCGGCGCTTCGCCGTGGCCGAAGGTCTCGTCCACCCGTCGAGTCGATGGGCCCGGCGACCGGGCGCCTATGGCGCCAGCATGTCGATCGTCCGGTGATGGACTACTCCCCTTCTCGCACAAGAGGATACTCGCTGCTGGTGCTCTCCAAGGTGGATCGTGGTCGGGAGAGGGCTTCTCTATACCGGCGCGACATCACTCTGCTGGAGGGTGCAACTGCCAGCACCTAGGTTTCTCTGGTCCTATCGCTGCTCAACCGGGGCTGCGGGCGGCCGTGCCTTGTCGCCTCTGCGCCCGAGGAACATGACCGTCCCTGCGATCATGAGGACGGCCGCCAGCGGGATGAAGAGCCACCAGAGACCGAGTAGGGGAAGCGCGCCCTCGGATGCTTCATCCTCTCCGAACTCGACCACGGAACCCCAAAGGGTGAGGACTACCAAGACCACGCCGGCGACGAACATCACTCCGCCGATCACTTTCCACGCTTTGGAATCCACGCTCACCACCCCGTTCCGCTACTCATCTCACCAGAGGATAGGCCCCGGGGGTCTTCAGCAACCGCCGGCGGGACCGTAGTCGCCCTTTCCCACGGCCGGCGAATCGACCGTTCCGGGCCGGTCGTAGGACGACAGGTGCACCACGTACCATTCTCCCCTCCACGAGATCAGTGAGAAGACCCCGAAAGACCGCAGCTCCCCGTCCACGCGGTAGAGGAGACGCGAGCCGGGCGCGTGCCAGTAGCCTCCGGAGTTGTAGCACTCGCCGGGCGAGACCCAGTTCCACTGATGTGGGACCGATACACCGACGAACTTGGCGATGGCCGCGTTCGCGGCCAGCGATGCGTTCACTGCGGCTATGTCCTTCTTGTAGGCCGATACAAGCCGCGTCTGGAAGTCGGCCTCGGGGTTGGAGACAGCTTTGATCTGTGCGTAGGCGGATCCGGGGAAGAAGGCCGGCATCGCTTTCACCGGCTGGCCTGTGACGATGCCCGTCCAAAGGGTCTCCATGCGAGCGTCGAACTCCGACGACGTGCTGGAGGGGAGCGCGTGGGTCTGCGGCAGGGTCCCCGGGTCGACGCTCGGCGAAGGAGACGGCTGTTCGCGGGGCGACTGACTCGCCGAGATCGTCGGAGCCGCGCGCGGGGCTCTGGTGGGTCTGCCGGAAGGCGAAGAGGCATCTGGCGTCGGACTGCTCCGACAGGCGGCCGTCGCAAGGGCCGCAAGGGCCAGAGACAGCGCAACCACGCGGCGTCCATCCATGTCTCAGTAGACCACACGGCTGGCTCGGTCCGGGGCGCCTAGACTGCTTCCGGAGGCGATGCAGAGATGGATGAGAGAGACAGGCCTTCCGCGCTCGTCACCGGGGCGTCTTCGGGCATCGGCGAAGCGTTCGCCGCGAGACTTGCCGCCGACGGGTACGACCTCGTGGTCGTTGCGCGCAGGCGCGAGAGGTTGGAGGCACTCGCCGAGCGTCTCTCTGAGAGCAGCGGCGCCGGGGTCCGCGTTCACGTCGCCGATCTCACTGACCCGGCCCAGCTCGCGGGTGTCGAGGAGTTGGCGGCGGCCGAGCCGTCGCTCGACATGGTCGTCAACAACGCGGGCTTCCCCGGTTACGGACCTTTCGTACAGCTGGGTCCGGACATGGCCGAGGATCTCATCCGAATCCACAACATCGCTCCGATACGGGTCACGCGCGCCGCGCTGCCCGGGATGATCGAGCGAGGGAGAGGCAGCATCATCAATGTCGCGTCCTTGCTCGCTTTCTCGCAGTCGCTGCCGCCTGGGATGATGCCTTTCAGGTCGACGTACGCGGCGTGCAAAGCATTCCTGGTGACGTTCACCGTAGCCCTTCGCCACGAACTCGAAGGAACGGGTGTACGCGCGATGGTGTATTGCCCGGGGATGGTGGAGACGGAGTTTCACGGGCTCGACTATCAGGGCCCGCCGCGCATGAAAGCCGATCTCTCGGTGGCTGCGTGCATGAAGGGCTTGGAGTTCGATGAGGCTATCTGCGCGCCGACGCTCGAGGATCCATCCGCGATCGACGCCTTCCACGAAGCGCAACGGGCTCTTGCCTCGGGCGCCCTGTCCCTCGCGCCGGCGCCGCGGTATCTCAGCAACGGCTAGCACGCGCCTCTGCCGCCGGTCGGTTTCCGTGGCTGCTGCGAGTGGGGTAGTGTGGTCCAAGGTTGAGCCTCGGGATCCCGGGGCGAGTCGCTGAAGAGGGAGGCAACCATGAGGTTGATCCAGTTGACGAAGCAGGACGACACCCTGGTTTGGGTCAATCCCGACTACGTGGTCGAGGTCCGCGGGATGCCTGCCGCCGAGGGCGGCGGCACGCTGACGTCCATCATCCTCGCTGACGGGAGCCGTGAACTGGTCAAGGGCGAACCCGTGGGGATCTCGCAGCACCTAGAGGCCCAGGCGCCGTAGGTCTAGTTTCCTCCAGCCGACAGTTCCGCCTTTCTCGAGATGGACAGCTGGTCTTGGTCGAGGTGGCAGCGCTGGTAGGTTCGGTTGGTGAACCCCAAGGGTGCCTCGGAGAAGGTGGCCCCGTCGAGTCAGCGGCGCGGTGTCGGCATGGGGGCGGTGATGGTAACCGCCTTCGCGTGGGCGTGTCCTCCACTGATCATCAGCGAGACTTCTATGGCCCCCCTGGCTTTCGCGGCCTACCGGCTCTGGACGGGTGTCGCGATATACGCGGTCATGTTCGCCGTCACGGGCAGACGCCTGCGATGGTCGACGATCAAGGAGTGTGCACCAGGTGGGCTGATCTTCGCTGCGGACGTGGGGCTCGCCTTCACTGCGTTCCACCTCACGAGCGTCGCGGACGCGACCATCATCGGGTCGCTTTCGACGGTGACCATAGTGATCGGTGCCGCGATCTGGTTCGGGGAGACCCTGCGCCGGTCCTCCGTGATCGTCATAGCGGTCTCCCTCATCGGAGTAGTGCTCGTGGCCCTGGGTTCTTCGGGTGCGCCTTCGTTCAGTCTTCGCGGAGACTTGGCAGCGCTGTGCAGTGTCTTCACGTGGACCGCCTACTGGCTCTACTCGAAGAGGGCCAGAGCCACGGTGGGCGCTCTGGAGTACATGGCGATAGTCATGTTGGTGGCGGCTGCCGTGATGACCGTCGTGGTGCCGGTTACCGGAGGATCCTTGGCCTGGCCCGCCGGCCCCGAATGGCTGGCGCTGTTCACCGTTGCGCTTTTCGCGGGAGCGATAGGCCACTCTCTTTTGGCCTGGTCGCACCAACACCTGCAGGCATGGCTTGCTTCGCTGATCCTCAACTGCCAACCCATCGTGTCGGTCGCACTCGCGTGGCTGCTGCTCGGGCAGGGAGTGACGGGGCTAACGGTCGCCGGGGGAGCGATGGTGCTTGCGGCCAGTGCAACGCTGGTCGTAGGTGAAGGTCGCCGTAGCCCTGACGGATTCGAATCGGAGCCGACCACGCCGTCCACCTGAGCCCCCGCCCCCCTAGACTGCGACGATGCTCTCCCGATCGTCCTCGTCACTCGCGTCCGTAGTGGTCCTGATGTCGGTCGCCCTATCCGGGTGTTCCTCGCAGACACGGCTGGGCCAGCCGGGTTCTCCTGCGACTCCCGTCCAGGTATCGAACTTCCCGCCGAGTTCTCCCGCGGCCCGTATCTGCACCATCGAGGGGACTTCAAAGGACGACGTGATCGTCGGCACGTCAGGCGACGATGTCATCTGCGGCCTCGGGGGAGCGGACGTGTTGCGTGGAGCAGACGGAGCGGATGTGCTCCGCGGTGGCCCGGGGGACGACGACCTGGCGCCCGGAGTCGGCGCGGGCATCCTCGATGGTGGAGCAGGGCATGATGTGGCCGACTACTCGGCCTCGCCCGTCGGACTCGAAGCGAACTTGAAGCTCGGCATCATCGCTGCCGATGACACGGACCAACTGACGGATATCGAAGCATTCGTCGGCTCCGACCGGGCCGATGAGATCACCGGGTCGGTCGGCGGCGACGAGATAGACGGAGGTGGCGGCAACGACGCCATCCGCTCCTTGGGAGGCGATGACGTGGTGCGCGGAGGTGGCGGCAACGACAGGATCGCGGGCGGCGACGGCGTAGACACCTGCCTGCAGGGCCCCGGGGCCGGAGAGATCGTGTGCGAGAGAGCATGGTTCCCTGTCCCGTTCGCGCGCGCGGGTCATCTGACGCTCAAGGTGCCGGCGCAGGATGCGCTGCTCATCGCCTATCACGAGTCCTTGTTCGACACCGCGGTCGCTATGAGGCCCGTCGGCGAAAGGAGCGCGTGGATGATCCAGCCCAGCAGAGGGCGCCCCACGCCTCCGACCTCTGCAGTCGACATCGCCCTCGAAGTCGGAACGCCGGTCGTAGCACCGGTGGACGGCAAGGTCGTGGCGGTCATCAACTATTCCCTGTACTGCGAGGCGCCCGACACGCTGGTGGTGATCCGGCCCTACGACGATCGCTCGGTCACCGTCGAGGTCATGCACCTGGTCGACTTGAAGGTTCGCAAGGGTGACGTGGTCTACGCGGGTGGGACGATTATCGGAGAACCACACGACTTCGTCGGCGGGAATGCCCAGGTGGACCTCTTCGTGCCGGGAAGTCCGCCGCACGTTCATGTCGAGGTCGAATCGGACGGCTCCGAGGCGATCCCGGACTGTGACTATCCGCGCAAGCCAACCCAGCCGAGCAAGTAGTGCCGCACGTGGCAGCGTCAGCGTCTAGGGGTCGGAGCGCATGAACCAGATGTGGGGACCGCCATCGGGCGCGTTGCCCTCGAGCAGGATGCGGAAGCCGAAGCGCTCGTAGTAGGCCACGTTGAGTTGGTTGCCCGTCTCGAGGTAGGCGCCTTGGCCGACGGCTCGAGCCATCGAGAGGCCGTGCTCGATCAAGGCGCTGCCGATGCCCTCGCCCTGACGGCTCGGCTCGACGGCGATCTGATCCAGGAACCACAGGGGCTCGTCGGGGATGTGGGAGTTGAGCCAATCCCAGAACGCGCCGTAGTGCGCTCCACCGTCGTCGGTGAGAGCGGCGATAGCAGGACGTGTGGCCAGGTCGTCCTCCGGGAAGGAGGCTGTCGCGTCGGGCGGGAGCCACACAGCCGCGCCCGCGCCGCCTTCGGCTTCCCACATCCAACCCTCCTCGACGTTCGATGGATTAACCGCGTGGAAATAGACCGTGAACCGCTCTTCGAGTTCTCGCCGGTTGGCGAGATCGCCACCGAGGGACCACCGCATCATGGGGTCGTCCAGGAAGCCACGTCCCATGACCCCGGCCGCCGCGGGCAGCCGCTCCTGCGTGACTGGCACTATCAGCATCACCTTGAGGGTAGTCGACGGGCGTTGACGTTCGGCGCCTCCGGTCGGATAGTCGAAGGAGAGGGATATGGAAGGGAGCACAGATGCCAGGGATGGCAGCACCACTTTCGGCTGAAAAGCTGGAAGCTTGGGAAGCATGGGCCGGTGAGCTTACCGGTCCCCGCAAGGCCGAGTTCGATGATATGAACGCTCGGTACGGAGTCACCGATCATCGGGCGTACCTCCAGCCGATGCCAGACGGCAACTACCTGGTGTTGGTCACTACCGATGGTCCCGGTAGCGAAAGCTTCATGGCGAACGTCGCGACCTCGGATCACGAGTTCGATCACTGGTTCATGAAGACCGTGGCCGATGTTCACGGGATGGACCCGAGCGGTCCCATGCCACCGATGGCGGCTCGCAGGATCTAGCAGCCATCGCATCGATGCAGGAGGGCGCGGCTCCGGCCGCGCCCTTTCGCATCCCCTCCCGTCCCGGATCCATCCGTTCTCTGCCGGGCCGAAATCCCCTCCCTGGGCGGGTAGGCTGAACACCATGAGCGCTTCCGCCCGAGACCCGGCGATCCGCGTGGCGGGCTTGCACGTGGTGCGCGGCGGAACGGTGGTCATCCCCGATCTGTCTTTCGAAGTACCGACTGGCCAGGTGACGGGGCTCCTCGGACCTTCCGGTTGCGGCAAGTCCACGCTGATGCGTTCGCTGGTCGGCGTGCAGATAGTGGCTGGCGGCACCGTGGAGGTGCTCGGCGTCTCGGCCGGCTCGATCTCGTTGCGGTCGCGCGTCGGCTACATGGGGCAGAACGATGCCGTCTACGCTGACCTCACGGCCCGCGAGAATCTGGCGTATTTCGCCAGCATCCTCGGTGCGCCGGAGACTGACGTGGACAGAGTCATCGATCAGGTGGACATGGTCCGCCACGCCGATGCGTTGGTCGGTCGCATGTCGGGTGGACAAGTGGCGCGCGTGTCTCTGGCCACCGCGCTGCTGGGCAGTCCAGAAGTGCTGGTTCTCGACGAGCCGACGGTGGGGCTCGACCCCGTGCTCCGGCGGGATCTGTGGGGGCTGTTCCATCGATCGGCGGACGCGGGTACTACCGTCTTGGTCTCGAGCCATGTTATGGAGGAGGCGTCGCGCTGTGACCGATTGCTGCTGATGCGCGATGGGCGTTTCCTGGCGGACGACTCACCCGAAGGGCTGTTAGCGCGAACCGGACAGCTCGATGTCGAGGCGGCGTTCCTTGCGCTGACGGACGAGGCGGCGGCTTCGTGAGCGCGACGCGAACACTCTCGACGAGCCATCGTGTCCTGCGCCAACTCCGGCACGATCCGAGAACGGTGGTGCTCATGGTCGTTGCGCCGGTGGCTCTGATGGGTTTGCTGGCTTGGATCCTGGGCGGAGAGAGTAGCGGTTTCGACAAGTTCGGCCCGATCTATCTCGGCGTGTTCCCGCTTGTCATCATGTTCCTCGTCACTTCGGTGGCTACCCTGCGTGAACGTACGCACGGCACGCTGGAACGACTTCTGACCATGCCGCTCGCCAAGCCCGACTTCGTATTCGGCTACGCGCTGGCCTTCGGCGGGTTCGCCATCCTTCAGGCGGCGATCGTTTCGGGATTCTCCTTCGGCCTCTTCGGTATGGATGTTGCAGGCTCCGCGTGGCTGGTCGGAGTGGTCGCGGTCGTGGACGCGCTACTTGGGACGGCCCTGGGACTGTTCCTCAGTTCGTTCGCGAAGACCGAGTTCCAGGCGGTGCAGTTCATGCCCATCGTGCTGATACCGCAGCTCTTCCTTTCGGGGATCGTCGTGCCGCGCGACCAGTTGCCGACCTTGCTGCACTGGATCTCCAACATCCTGCCGATGTCCTACGCAGTGGACGCCACCGATAGGGTCATGGTTAGCACCGAGGTTGCCGCCGAGTTCTGGTGGGACATCTTGATCATCGGAGCGTGGGTAGTCGCGGCGCTCCTTCTAGGCGCTGGAACGCTACGCCGCCGCACACCGTAGCTAGGTCGTCTGGAAGGTGCTCACTATCTGGTCGCACCCATCGCTGATCTCCGCCTGGTAGGCGTCGGTGTACTGACAGTTGACGAAGTATTCGGTAGTCCCGTTGAAGGCGAGGGTCACACGACTCGAAACCTGGGTGCCATCCGCGGTGCCTATGGTTCCGGTGAATCCGAGGCTCGGGAATCCGCCCATCGTGGATGAGGTCGGCCCCGATTCCATCGTGCCGCCGCCTTGCCGGAAGAGGTCACTGATCGTGCTGGTGATGGATGCAGCCGCCTTGTCGATGTTCTTCGAGTCGATGGAGACCTTGATGGGGTACTCCGCAACCATCACCAGATCGACGGGGCTGACTCCGACGCCTGTCTCCCAGGAGGCCGTGCCGGCCTGGACATTCTTGGCTTCAGTGGGGATCGGATCCCAGCTCGACGGGTAGGAGAACACCACGCCATGGTCGTCGAACGTGGTGGACGTCGATGCACCCGTGGACGTCGAGGCGCTTGTTGGCTCGGACGATGAACCGCTGCATGCCGTCAAGATCAGTATGGCCGCCAGAGCCGCTGCCGCCGCCAGTTTCTTCCCCATGAGGTTCCTCCTTGATCAGGTGTGTGAGTAGTTTGCCATGCGCACGGTGACAAAGCCGCTCTGGCCGGGTGGTTTCAGCCGAACTGGACGCAGCGGCGGCTGATGGTTCCGTGCTCGAAGCCCGTGAGGGGAAAGCGGGCGGGTGAGGCCCCGGCGGCCCCGGCGGCGACGACCAGAGGCCTGAAGTGTTCGGCGCTCGGATGAGCGCGCAGGGCATCCGGGGCGGCGTTCATCCAATCTGCAAGCGCTGTGTCGTCTCGCTGCTCGAGCCTTGCCTGAACCCAGTTGTCGAACCCCACGGCGTATCCGGGTGGCTTGACGTCTCCCGTGAAGACCGCGTTTCTGAGGTCGTGCACCGCGTTGCCCGTGGCAAGTATGAGCACTCCCTCATCTCGCAAGGGTGAGAGCTCGGCTCCCAAAGCGAGCAGGTCTGTCTCGACCATGGTCATAGGCATCGAAAGTTGGAGCACCGGGATGTCCGCCTCGGGAAACATCCGCGCCAGAGGAACCCAGGCGCCGTGGTCGAGGAGGCGATCCGCGCGAACCAGGGGAAGATGCGGACCTAGGAGCGCCTCCAGTCGATCGGCGAGGCCGGGTGCTCCAGGCGCCGGCCACGACACCTCGTACATGAAGTCGGGGAACCCGTAGAAGTCGTAGAGAAGCTCGTGGTGGTTCAGCGTTCGCCCGATGGTAGCCGGCGCATCTTCCCAGTGGGCCGAGACGGTCAGGATGCCTGTCGGGCGCGGGAGTGACCCGGCCCACGTGACCCATCCCTCGTAGCGGTCTTCCATGACGAAGTTCAGAGGGTTGCCGTGACCCACGAATGCGACCGGCATGCGGTCTGCGCCCATGTCAGTCAGGATAGCGGCGTCCGGCGCTATACCTGCATCGGTTCGGCCCCTCGAGTGGTGGTCGGTGCGGCCCACGGTCCGGGGCCCCGGTCTGGGGCCCGGACCGGGGCGCGGGCTTCCCCCTTGCGGCAATATGCGGTGCAAGGGGGCTTGTCTGACTGTGGATGCGGTTGATCTGGCGCGGATGCAGTTCGCGCTCACGATCATCTTCCATTTCTTCCTGGTTCCGCTGAGCATCGGGCTGGCATTCCTCGTTGCCGTATTCCAGACGGCCTGGTATCGAACCGACAACCCGGTCTACCTTCGGATGACCCGCTTCTGGGGCAAGCTCTTCCTGATCAACTTCGCGGTCGGCGTGGTGACCGGCATCGTCCAAGAGTTCCAGTTCGGTATGAACTGGAGCGCCTACTCGCGTTTCGTCGGAGACATCTTCGGAGCGCCACTCGCCATAGAAGGGCTGGTCGCCTTCTTCCTGGAGTCCACGTTCCTGGGGTTGTGGATATTCGGGTGGGACAAGCTGTCGCCTCGCGTGCACCTGGGGTGCATCTGGATCGTGTCCATCGGTACCGCGATATCGGCGTTCTGGATCCTGTTGGCCAACGCCTGGATGCAGCATCCGGTCGGCTACCGGATCAACCCGATCACCGGACGCGCCGAACTCTCGGACTTCTCCGCCCTGGTCACCAACCCGACGCTTTGGGTGCACTTCCCTCACACGATGCTCGCGGCGTTCGCGACCGGAGCGTTCTTCGTTCTCGGTATCAGCGCGTTCATGCTCGCGAGGAAGCGCGACGTCGAAGTGTTCTCGCATTCGGCGAAGATCGCGATCATCGTCGGTCTGGTCTCGTCCGTGGGTGTGGCGTTCAGCGGGCATCTTCAGGCGCAGGTGATGACCGACCAGCAACCGATGAAGATGGCCGCTGCCGAAGCGCTGTACGAGACCCAGGAGGGCGCGGAGTTCTCGCTGTTCGCCTGGGGCGATCTGAGCGGCGATCCGCCCGCCCTAAACATCACCGTTCCCAAGGTGCTGTCGATCCTCGCCGACAACGACCCCGGGTCGACGGTCCACGGGATCAACAACATCCAGGCCATGTACGCGCAGAAGTACGGGCCCGGGTCCTACGTTCCGATCGTCTGGGTTATCTACTGGACCTTCCGGATCATGACCGGGAGCGGTTTCGCCATGATCGCGCTTGCGGCCTGCGGCTTGTGGCTGATGAGGAAGAAGAAGCTGGAGGACTCGCGGCGCTATCTCTTGCTGTTGCCGTTCGCGATCTTCCTGCCGCAGATCGCGAATACCACGGGCTGGATCTTCACCGAGATGGGGCGCCAGCCGTGGATCGTCTTCGGTCTCCAGAAGACCGAAGAGGCCGCGTCGCCGATCGTGAGCTCTGCGGCCGTGCTGGCGACGATCGCCGGCTTCGGCGCCATGTACGGCATCTTGCTCGTGGTCGAGGTCAAGCTGATCCTCAAGTACGTGAAGGCCGGTCCACCCCAAGTGGATCCCGAAGACATCCCCGTGCACGCCTACTAGGAGCTGAGATGGCAGTGACTGCGGTTGTGGAACACGGGTACATGAACCTCAACACGCTCTGGTTCGCGCTGATAGCGGTCCTGTGGATCGGGTTCTTCTTCCTCGAGGGGTTCGACTTCGGCGTGGGCATCCTCTCGCCGTTCCTGGCGAAGGACGACACCGACCGGAGGGTCATGATCAACACGGTCGGGCCGTTGTGGGACGGCAACGAGGTGTGGTTGATCGTCGCTGGCGGTGCGACGTTCGCCGCTTTCCCGGAGTGGTACGCGACCCTCTTCAGCGGTATGTATCCGGCCTTCTTCCTCGTGGTCGCAGGCCTGATATTCCGTGGGGTCGCGTTCGAGTTCCGGGGGAAGGGCAAGACCGAGCGTTGGAGGGCGGGCTGGGACAAGGCGCTCTTCTGGGGGAGCCTGATCCCCACTTTCCTCCTCGGCGTCGCCTTCTCGGATATGGTTCGCGGCCTGCCGATCGACGCACACAAGGAGTTCCAGGGCGGGTTCTTCGACCTGCTCCATCCCTACGCGCTGGTCGGTGGACTGACCTTCGTTGGGTTGTTCACGCTGCACGGCGGAGCGTTCCTGTCGTTGAAGACCGATGGAGAGATCCGCGACCGGGCGCGTGCGTCGGCACAGCGGCTGGCTCCGATCGCCAGCGCGGTGCTGTTCGCCTTCCTGGCGTGGACCTACTACAACGCTGAACAGATGGACAACAAGGGGATAGTGCCTGGGGTCGTCCCGATAGGAGCCATCGTTGCCTGCGCTTCGGTCGGGTGGCTGCTTCGCGAGAAGCTTGAGGGTTGGTCGTTCGTGGCAACCGGTCTGTCGATAGTGCTTACCGTTGCGACCGTCTTCCTCAATCTCTACCCGCGGGTCATGGTGTCCAGCATCGACGCGGCGAACGATCTGACGATATGGAACTCGTCTTCCACCGCGAGAACGCTCGGGGTTATGACCATCGTGGCATTGATCTTCACGCCCATCGTGCTGGGCTATCAGGGATGGACCTACTGGGTGTTCCGCAAGCGTCTGCGTCGCGAGGACATACCCGCGTCCTAGCTCATATCTCCCCAGCCTCTCGAACCGACTTCGACCCGCTGCTACAGTCGGCTCGTGCGACGACCTTCACCCATCTCCTTGGCGGTGGGCGGTGCTGTGGTCGGCATCGGCCTGATGACCCTGGTGGCCACGGTTCCACTGTCCCCGTTCCACCCGCTGCTGCCCCCCGGCGAGCAGGCTATCGCGCCTCTCAGGTGGCTCGCGTCGGCCGGCCGGCTCGACACGCTGTCGCGCGACACGGTCGCTGGATTCGCCATCGTCGTGATCGTGGGCGCAGTCGTTGGGTTCATGTTCGCGCTGCGCGAAGCATGGCGCGGAGGCATCTCCATGCGAACGGCCATCTGGATGTCGGTAGCCTTCAACGTCTTGATGCTGGCGTTGCCTCTGCTGTTCTCCCGCGACGTCTACAGCTACTCGCTGTACGGGCGCATCGCCAGCATCCACCACGGGAACCCGTATGTCGACCTTCCCCAGAACTACGCGACGGACCCGATGTTCTCGCTGACGGGACCGGCGTGGAAGGACACGCCGGCCGTGTACGGTCCGCTCTTCACGCTCTACTCGAGCTTGCTCACCAAGGCCATAGTTTCGGTGCGGGGTCTGATCTTCGCCTTCAAGCTGACGTCTGTCGGTGCCAGCGTCGCGACCCTCTTCATCGTCAAGCGCCTTTCCGAGAAGATCCGCCCATCGCGCGCGGTGTTCGCCGTCGTGCTGTTCGGATGGAACCCGGTGGTGCTGTTCCATTCCGTGGCGAGCGGCCACAACGATCTCTTGGTTGCGCTTTCGATCGCGGCTGCGCTGGCACTGCTGTATGCCGAGCGGGATCTGGCGGCAACCGCTGCGCTGACGCTGGGAGTGCTCGTCAAGGCCAGCGCGGCCTTCCCACTGATCATCCTTCTGGCGGTGATGGTCGCACGATCGCGACCGGGCTCGAAGTTGCGCGCGTTCGCGAAGCATGCGGGTGTCGTCGCTGGACTGTCACTGCTCTTCGCTGCGCCCTTCCTTCAGTTGAAGGACCCGACGCTCGGGATGGCGAACCTCTCGACGCATACCGGATGGCTCGCGCCCTCGAAGCTGTTCGGCAGAACCCTGCAGCGATGGCTCGAGCCCTTCTTCGGCGAGGCGGTGGGCAGCGCGGTGGCCGGCGGGGTTCGCCTCGCTTTCGCCTCGGTGATGCTGGTCGGGCTCTTCTTCATCATCAGGGCGACGATGCGCAGGGCCGGCGAACTTCCGCCGGCGGCTCAGGCTGCCGCGTGGGGGTGGGCCTTGCTGCTGCTGATGATGTGCGGTCCGGTGCTGCTGCCGTGGTACATCGTCTGGACGCTGCCGATCGCGTGGACCCTTCCGCGCGTTCCGCGCCTGGCGACCCTCTGGTTGTCGGGGCTGCTCGCGATATCGGAGGTGGTCGCTGAGCCCGCGAACTCACCGAAGATCTACGAGGGCATGCTCATCGGGGTCCACTACGTGATAACCATCGGTGTGTTCGCGGTCCTCGTCTGGCTACTGATCGACCTGCGACGACGGATCCGAGGTGGGATCGCCCTCGAGTCGGTTCCGCCACGCGAAGAGGTAGCCGCCGAGGCCGGCTAGCGCCGTTACGGCCAGGGGTGTCGCTCCAGACAGTCGCAGGCCGATCCTGTCTGCGAGCACGGCGGTCAGGACGAGCGCGGCAGCTCCGGATGCGGGCGCAAGTGCCGTCGCCGTGACGTCGTCGCGGGTTATCCCTCGGGCCCATCCGAAACCGGTCGCCCACAGGAGGGCGAACACCAACACGCCTGAGCCGACGATCTTCCAGGGTGATGGCAGGTCTGCGGACGCGGTCGCGCCGACGGCGAGCTCTGCCCCCGGCGGGTTGAACGCGTCCAAGGCGAAGACCTGAGGCGCCGGCCGCTGTGCGGTGACTCCGGCCCCCCGGATGTCGTCCATATACGTGGTGGAAAGCGCGTCGTGTTTGGGAGAGCCGATGGCCGTGGGCTTCCCGGCTAGGAAGTTGTCGGCTTGCCCGACGTAGACGTGGACGTCGGCGATGCGGTCGGCGGGCATGTACGCGCGGATCAGGTTGCCCGCGTTCGTCACGCGGAACGCGACCGCGTCTTCGTTGAGTTCGTCGACGACGAAGACGAGGGGAGTACCGGGCGCAAGCCCGCTGGCGACGACACCTGCCTCGCGGATCTGTTGGACCACAGCAGGGTTGGTGTAGGGGCGCTCCCGGAACCAGGTCAGCGCCGAACCCCACATCATCGATGCAGCCAGCAACGCCACGACACCGGCGGCGAGAGCGCGACGGGGCATGATGGCGCGCACCCGCTGAAGTCCCAGCGCCGCGAGTATCGGCAGCGCGTACGCGAAGGCGATCATCCGCACTCCCGGGATCGTCTGCACGGCGAACGAGGCGGCCAGGCCTCCCAGGCACACCCACGCCCATGACCCCAGGAATGCGCGTTCGGCCGGGGCCGCGATCTTGCGGCCGAACCAGGCCAGCGGAAGCAGCACGATCGGGACATAGCGGGCCCAGTGATGGCCCAGGCGATCGAACAGTTCGCTCCTGAGCTCGCCGGAGAACCCCGCTCGGCGGAAGAAGGAGTCGGCGGAGGTGTCCACCTTCAGAGGTGCCGGCCCGACAAGCATCGTCGCGAGACCGAACCCGGTGACCGCTGCGCCACCCGTGGCGGCGAGCCAGACGGGCCGCCTTCTGTCCGAGGGAAGGAACGGGGTGGCACCGAGCAGAACGACGATCCCGATGAGCAGGAACAACGGATGAATCAATCCTCCGGCGCCGAGGAGCAGGATCGTCGCGGCCACATGGGTAGCTCTACTCTCTTCGGTTGAAAGCAGAACGAGCGATGCCAGGAAGATCGCCGCGAATACGATGTTGCCGAAGTACCCGCCAGCCAGATGAACCGCGAAAGCGCCCCCCAGAGTACCGGCCATCAGGGTTGCCCAGAGCGGCCGGTCGGGCCCGTGGACGAGTGCCGCGGAGCCGAGCCCGATCGCCGCGGCGAACGCGGCTCCGAGTCCGGCGATGACTTCCAGCTGCGACAGTCCGAGAGTGCCGCCGACGGTGAGGGTCAGTGCGGGCATCCCGGGTCGCCAGTTCGCGACGGAGAGGCCCTCGATCTTCGCGAGGTTCGCCCACCACATGTACACGGGGGAGTCTGGGCCCATCGGCACGCGGAAACCGCGCGCCGGGTATCGGAGCAGGTAGAAGGCGAGGAGCCCCGTCGCCAGAGCGGCGAGGGAGGCGATCGTGCGCTGCCTGGACCTCATGCGACGAGCCTAGTCCGACGTGAAGGCACGCTCATGTGGAGGGAAGCTTGTCCCCGTAGTACATGCGCAGGCCCAGGTGGCGGGCGAGCGCCCCGTATTCCTTGCGGAGCCACTTCTCGACCTTCACCTCGTCGGTGTTGACCGCGAGCGCTTCCAGAAGGATCAGGTCGAGTGCCGCCGATGCGAGCCAGCTCACGTCGCGTGTGAAGCCGACCACCGCGTCCGCTCCCGTCTCGGCGAGGAACTGCAAGGCGACTTCCTCTTCGATCCTCAGCACCGAGCATGAGCCGAAGTACAGGATCCTTCCGGCACAGGCTCCCTTCAGCACTGCCGCGATCTGCTTCAAGGGAACGACGTGTCGGCCGAACATCAGCTTGCCCGGCTTGCCGTGGAACGCGAAATAGGCGATGGAGTAGTCGGAGTACTTCTTGAGCCTCCATTTCCTGAGCGCTCCCTCGAAGGCATCGATGGAGTCGCCCACATGCTCGTGGATGTAGGGGATGCCATCCACCGTCTCCAGCATGTCGAGCATGTCGAGCACAGAGGCACGGTCGGCCAGGTCCGAGGACCAATCGCCCTCGACGCAGAAGATCCCTGGGCCTTTCTCTCGCTTCGCCACGCCCCTCCTCCCGTCCGGCAAAGGATAGCGGGGCATGGCGACTACAATCCTGGCCTATGCTCGATCCGGGACTGGCCCAAGAGGTACTCGCAGCCGCCCTGGCCAGGGGCGGCCGCTGGGCCGAGATCTTCGTGGAGGAGCGCTCCTCCACATCCGCCCGCCTGGACGACGGCAAGGTTGAAGAACTGAAATCCGGGCTCGATCGGGGAGCGGGAGTCCGGGTCGGCCACGGGGGCTCTTTCGGATACGCCTTCTCGAATCGACTCGACCGTGCGGCGCTCCTCGAAGCCGCGGCTGCGGCCGCGGCGGCAGTGCCCGAAGGGGAGCGGTCAGCCGCTCTGGTGGACCTGACCACGACCGCCCCGGCTGTCGTCCATGCCGCGCTGGAACCGGCCGAGGGCGTTGCGAAGGCGGCGAAGGTCGCGTGGCTCGAAGAAGCCGACGATGCCGCACGTTCCCTCGACCCCGCGGTCCGTCAGGTCACCGCGAGCTACATGGATTCGCAGCAGCGGATCCTGATCGCGACATCGGACGGCAGATGGGTGGAGGAAGTCCGTCCGCGGATCCGTTTCGTGGTGCAGGTTGTGGCCGCGCGCGACGGCGTCATGCAGACGGGATTCTGGGGTCCTGCCGCGTTGATGGGCGCCGAGTACGTTGCGCAACACCCGCCGGTGGCTACGGCCGAGCGAGCCGCCAGGCAAGCTGTGAAGATGCTCGACTCCATCGCGGCGCCTGCGGGTGAGATGTCCGTGATCATGGGGCCCGGTGCGGGTGGCGTGCTCTTTCACGAGGCGTGCGGTCACGGACTCGAGACGGACCTCATCCAGAAGGAAGCGTCGATCTACCGAGGACGCGTGGGAGATAAGCTTGCCTCACCGCTCGTCACCGGTGTTGACGACGCCACCATCCAGAACGCTTGGGGCTCGTTCTCGTTCGACGACGAGGGCGCTCCCGCGCAACGGACCGTGCTCTTCAGCGAAGGAGAGCTCACCGGGTGTCTCTACGACCGCATCCGGGCCCAGGAAGACGACGTCGCGTCCACCGGCAACGGTCGGCGTCAGTCATATGCGCATCCTCCGATCCCGCGCATGACGAACTCGTACATCTTGGCCGGCGGCTCCTCCGCGGCGGACGTCATCGCGGACACGCCGAAGGGCTTCTACGCGAAGTCGCTAGGCGGAGGTCAGGTGAATCCCGCGACCGGTGACTTCGTCTTCGGCGTTACTGAGGGCTACCTGATCGAGAACGGGGAACTCACCACTCCGGCTAGAGGCGCCAACCTCGTGGGCCGAGGCATCGATGTTCTCCTGGCGATAGACGCGCTGGCTACAGATTTCGAGACCTGGGAAGGCATCTGCGGCAAGGACGGCCAAGGCGTTCCGGTTGGGTCCGGTTCGCCGACCCTGCGTGTCGCGAAGATGACGGTGGGAGGAACCGGTGGCTGAGCTAGAGGACCTGTGCCGGACCGCCCTCGACGCCGCGGAGGCGGGCGAGCAGATCGAGGTCTATGCTCAAGAGGCCAAGCACACCGACGTCCGGGCCCGCAAGGGAGAGGTCGAGGCGCTGGAGTTCTCCGAATCCAGAGGCCTGGGCGTTCGTATCATCAGCAACGCCCGACTCGGCTATGCGTACGTCGCCGACCCGAGCCTCGAAGAAGTCGAACGCGCGGTGGCGATCGCCCGCGAGAACGCTACCTTCGGAACCGAGGATCCTGTCAACGGACTCGCCGATCATCCAGCGGTCGCGGAACCCATACCCGACATCTTCCGCAACGCCCTCGCTCGGGCTTCCACCCGGGACAAGGTTGCTCTGGCTCTGGAGCTGGAACGCATCGCTGTCGCATCGGACCCTCGCGTGAAGAAGGTGGAAGTGGCTTCCTACGGAGATGCCATATCGCGCGTCGCGATCGCCTCGACCGAAGGTGCATCCGGCCGATACGAACGCACCGACTGTTGGTGCGTCGTCGAAGCGCTCGCCGAGGACGGTGAGACGCAGTCGGGTTTCTCGTTCCGTCTCGCGCACGAGCCCGGCGATCTCGAGCTTCACGCGTGCGCGGCGGAGGCGGCAGACAGGGCCGCGCGTCTCCTGGGCGCGACGAAGCCCAATAGCGCGAAGGTTCCTATCGTGCTCGACCCGCACGCCGCGTCATCCTTCCTCGAAGTGCTCGCCGGCGCGCTCACCGGCGAAGCCGTGCAGAAAGGCCGCTCCCTCTTCGCCGAACTTGTGGGACAGCAGGTCGGGAGTGGCGTACTGAGCGTGATCGATGACGGGCGTTTGCTCGGTGGACCCGGCACCGCGCCTTTCGACGACGAGGGAGTACCGACCGGGCGAACCCCTCTCATCGAGGCGGGCGTCTTGAGGGGTTTCTTGCACAACACGTACACGGCGCGACGGGGTGGCACCGCCTCGACGGGCAACGCCAGCCGAGGAGGCTACCGAGACACGCCGGGCGTCGGGCCTTCGAACCTCTTCATCGCCGCTGGCGATGTCTCCGTGGAGCGGTTGCTCGAACAAGCCGAAGGCGGCGTCTTCATCCAAGACGTGAGCGGGGTTCACTCGGGCACCAACCCGATCTCGGGAGAGTTCTCGGTGGGCGCCACCGGCCTGAGGGTCTCCGGCGGCGCGCTCGGCGAGCCGTTGAGGGAGATGACCATCGCCAGCACCATCCCGGAGATGCTCAGGGCCGTCGTGGCATGCGGCGACGACCTTCGCTTCTTCTCGAGCGTGGGCTGCCCGACGGTTCTGATCGGCGAGATGACCGTGGCCGGCGTCTAGGCGGGAGAAAGGCCTGGCAGCGTTCCCCGGGGGGGCCAGGGACCGCTGCCAGGGTCTTCAAGAGGAGACCCGCAGTGAGATCCCCCCGGCTCCGCTAGGAGCCCACCCATACAGTTTGTCTCAGCGGGGAGTTTCTGCCATCGGCCTACCGGCCTACATCCAAGGGACGACATCTAGGGGGGCGACATCTAGGGGACGCGGGCCGTCGAGAACTATCTCGCCGAGGTGGGGCGAACGGCCAGAGGGGTGAGGCGGCGCTCCACCCTCACCTTCACGGTTGGCACTTTCCCTTCTTCGGGAAGTTCGGCTGCACCCTTCCTATGCTCTTCGGCGGTGAAGGCGCGCACGAGCAGGAGGAACAAGACCACGCAGGCCGTGAACACGTACATCCACCACATCGCCGGACGCTTGGTGTCGGAGCCAGCCATCAGTCCGTGGACCAGTGTGAGCGCGAAAGTCGGGATCGACAGCGCGTGGGCACGTCGCCACCATTTCGTTCCGATAGCTCTTCGACCCCAGGATGTACTCAACACTCCGAGCAACATCAAGAACACCGCGGCGATACCGAGGGTGACGGCGATCGGTCTGTAGGTCGAACGCATCGGCACCACGAGGTCCAGCCAGGTGAAAGGAAGGAACTTGTCTTTGAGCAGGAAGTAGAGGTGGGCACCCAGCAGCAGGAGACCCGAAGTGGAGAACGCTTGATGCAGGGCGACCGATGTTGCTTTGGTCGCTTTCCAGCGGAAGATCTCGGTCGAGGAGATGAGGCCCCACGTTACTGAGGCCCACAGCATCAGATAGGCCCCGATGCCGGCGGCTCGGATGAGGTTCCAGTTGTTCATGCGGGCACCTCCTGAAGTTCCGCTAGAAGATCGGCCTCGGCGAAGTTGGTGACGATCTCACCGGATTCGAAGAAGAGCGTGGCCGGAACGCCGTCGAGTATCGGTGCGCCGGCCAGTACCGCGGCCTTGGACCACACCTCGGCTTGTGCGCAGGTTTCGCCCCAGACAGTGGCTTGCAGTACCCCGGTTGCGGCCGAAAGCGATGTTCGGGGGTCGATCACGTGGTGCATCCCCTGTCCCCAACTGCGGACGGTCACGGATGTGGTGGCGAGACCCCCTGACTCCAACCGCACGCGGAGAGCTTCCACACCGCGCGCCTCGGGATCCTCCACACCTATGTCCAGCCCGCCCTCGGGTGCTACCCCGACGAGGCGGAGGTCGCCGCCGGCATCGACGATCGCCCAAGGCAGATCCACAAGGGCCTCAGCGGTCTTGTCTACCGTCCAACCTTTCGCGATCCCACCGAAGTCGAGCTCGGCCCCGGGCGGCATGCGGATCTCGTTCTTGCCCAACTCGATGTCCGTCCATAGTCCACAGGTGGCTACGTCCTTGACCATCAGATCTCGTAGGTCGCGGCGGATGGAAGCTAGGCCTTCGTCGTCCTGTTCCCGCTCCGCTGCGGCGAGGATCTCTTCGTAGTCACGTTCGTAGCCGGCCGCTTTCAGGGCCGGAAGGATGGTGGGGTCGAACAGCCCTCCCGTCGCCCGTGCACCTTCCAGAGCTATGCGGGTCATCGTCGTGAATGTCTGAGACACGGGTACCCACCCCGACCCCGCACGAGAGTTCACGAGACTGAGCTCACTCGTGGTCCGGAACCGTGAGAAGCGCTGTTCCTCCACTGCGAAGATCTCCTCCACGGCGGCGGCGGCGCGCAAGACCCTTCGCGGGTCGGAGTCGGGCGAGGCGACGAGTTCCACCTTCGTTCCCATGGCCTTGAAGGAGTGCCTCAGTGTCTCCACCAACCATCCCTTCCTAGCAGCCGCGCGATCCGCACGAAACTGCGGCTGGTGCCTGTGCGGGTGCCTGCGCGAAAGTGACGCCGCCCCCACCCCCGCCCGACGAATACGATGGTGTGTACGTCGGCGTGTACGTGACGGCGGGTCTCGGGTCCCTCTGGATGATCTTCCTGGTGACGACGATGATCACGGGGCGCTTCGGCTTTGCCGCCGCGGACTGCACGGGCCCCGTGTTGCCGTCGGCCTGGGCGGACTTGGGATAGAGCCCCAGGAGCGCCAGGGGAGAGAGGAAGCTCGATACTCCCAGGGCCCACGCCCAGATCCGGACGGCCGTCTTGCTCGTTCGCGCAGCTTCCGCGGCTCGAGACTGCATGATCAGTCTCCACCCTCGCCTTCGCCGCCGAATTCACCGCCTGCGCCACTACCGCCGCCGAATTCACCGCCTGCGCCTGCGCCGCCGCCGCCGCCGCCGCCGCCGCCACTGCCGCCACTGCCGCTGGTGTGACTCACCGGCGGTGTGGAGTGGGCGTAGACGGGATTGCTGGCGAGGGTGATGGTCCCTTGAGCCGAACCGGAACCGCCACTCCATCCGCCAGACGATCCTGAAACCGAAACGGGTTTGGGGGCCGGCGCCTGCTTGTGAACCGTGATCGTCCGGTGCCTGATGATCGGCTTGACCTTCGGGGCCTTGCTGGGCGATGGGTTAGGTGCCGATGTTGTGGCCGCGGTGGAGTCTGCAAGACCCCAGTTGAACGTAACGGCTGCGACGCCCGCGGCGAACGAGGCTACGAGGCCCCCGGCCGTTGCGATCGCTGACTTCTTGTTCATCTGCACCTCCTGTGCACTTGTCCTGGGTACAAACTAGGCCGAGGCGGTGCAGGGGGGGTCCAACGCATGGTTATGAACAGGGAAAGGTGTCGGAAGCGTGCCTGAACGTGTCTAGGCCGTCGCTGGGCGGATGCCCGCAGCCATCAGCGCGAATACGAGCATCGTCACTCCGACGCGATACCAGAGGAATATGCCGAAGTTGTGCTTGCGCAGGTAGGAGAGCAGGAACGCGATCACGAGGAAGCCGGACACCGCAGATGCGATGATGCCCACAACGAACTGGGCGCCCATCCCTTCAAGCATCGAAGGGTTCTGCGCGATGTCCAGGCCTTTCATCATCCCCGCCCCCGCGATGATCGGCAACGACAGCAGGAACGATATCCGTGCCGCCGATCCCCGGTCGAGGCCGATCAGGCGCCCCGCGGTGATGGTTACACCGGAACGAGAAACACCGGGTTGAAGCGCCAGGGCCTGAGCGAACCCGAGGCCCAGACCGGTGCGAGGCCGGATGCTGTCGAACGACCGGTCCACCTTCGCCAGCTTGTCAACCAAGTACAGGACGGCCGCGAACACCGTGAGCATCACGGCGATGATCCAGGGTTGGCCGAGCTTCCGCTGGATGATGTCCTCGCCCACCGCGCCCGCCACCGCACCCGGGACCGTGCCCAGGACGAGGGCCCAACCGACCTTCTCGTCGATGCTGGCGACGGAGCGGCGCTTGATCGAGCCGAACCACGCGACCACGTAGCGGAAGAGATCCTTCCGGAAGTAGGTGACCGCCCCGACGAAGGTTCCCAGGTGCAGAGCGACGTCGAAGGTCTTGTTGAAGGCCGGGTCGTCGAGGATGTGCCAGCCGAAGAGCCAGGGAACCAGGATCAGGTGCCCCGAACTCGAGACAGGCGCGAACTCGGTGAGCCCCTGGGTTATGCCCAGGATCAGTGCCTGCAGAAGTGTCAGGGTTGTACTCCTCGATCGGCATACGGCCGTCGGCGAAGCCGACGGCCGTATGCTACCCGTCCGCTGCGGAAGGTGCCGGGGATGATTGTGGGCCGACCACGGCCACGTCCACGCGTGCCGCGGCCACAGCGTGCGCGATCTCCTCCGCCGAGGATGGATCGGTTAGAAGTACCAGAACGGGTCCGTGCGGGCCATCGCCGAGCCCGCCACCCTTGGGATCCAGCGTGGCGATGATCTCGATCGAGGTAGCGACCGTCTCCGTGTACGGCTGACCCCCTGCGTACGTGGCAAGCACGTCCACACGATCGCCGGGCGTGACGACGCTCGGCAATAGGTCGGTGGGCATCATCACCGCCCTCAGCCCAGCAGGCACCAGCGCGGCCACCGGGCCCGCGCCGTCACCGAGGCGCGAGCTGGTGATCACTTCGCCGACGACGATCGGAGCCAAGAGGGTCTTTCCCGAGACATCCGTGGAACCCGCGACAGCGCCGGGCGGGACGAAAGCTGCGGGGATGTCGCTGACCCCCATCATCCCGCGCTCGAGTGTGGTCCCGCGCGCTAGGTCCTGCGCAGCCACGAGAACCTCGGTGGGGGATCCAGGGTCCATGGCGCTCAGTCGCTGTGCATAGCTCCTGACCAAACCGAACGCCGCCAGAGCCAGGACCGCCGCGAGCCCGGCGAACAACTTCGATCTGGGAGACCACTTCCTGCTCAAGTCCGAACCACCTCTGTCGTTTCGTGCGGATGAGGCGTGAGGGGGTTCGCTGCCAAGGCTAGACGGCGAAGCCCCAGAGCGCTGTGAGAAGGGTCACACGCAGGGGGACTTCTAGGGGAACTCGCGCCGGTCCTTGTTCTTGGGGGAGGTCAGTGGCATCGTGCGCACGCGGAACTCCTCCAGGGCCTCGCGGCCCACTATCATCGCTGCCGATTCGCGCACCCGGTCGGCGATGGCCCGGGGGTCCTCCGAGGTACCGAATCGCATCTCGATCGTTACCAGCACACGTTTTGACATGGGCGGATGATACGCGGCGAGTCTAGAAGCGAGCGCCGTCCAGGGCTGTTGAGCAGCCGCAGTCGCCCGTGGGCGGGAGCTTGGGGATGACGTCTAACAGCAGGTCGCGCAGCCTTGCGTTGTTCTGCCCGAACACGCGGATGACCTCCGCGGCGGTCACGGGCTCGACGCCCTCGACTCCGACGTCCCAGTCCGTGATCAAGGAGATGTTCGCGTAGCACATCTCCGATTCGCGGGCGAGGATGGCTTCCGGGCACTGCGTCATGTTGACGACCTCCCAACCTTGCGAGGAGTACCAGCCCGACTCGGCGCGCGTCGAGAACCTGGGCCCCTCGACCACCACGACGGTTCCGCGTTCGTGGACCTCGATCTCGCTCTCGCGAGCGGCGGCGACCAGCGCCTCTCTCATCTCTGGGCAATACGGGTCGGCGAAGGAGATGTGGGTGGCGCCCGGGCCGTCGTAGAAGGTGGACGCTCTTCCGCTGGTTCGGTCGATGAGTTGGTCGCAGACGACGAAGTCCCCGGGTTTGATCTGCGGTTGGAGAGATCCAGCGGCGCAGGGTCCGAACAGGCGGGACACACCCAGTTCCTTCATGGCCCAAACGTTGGCGCGATATGGGACCGCGTGTGCCGGCAGTTGGTGGTCGCGGCCATGGCGCGGGATGAAGGCGACGTTTCGACCGTCGAGTTCGCCGATCGCTACGGGCCCGGAGGTAGAACCGTACGGGGTGTCGATCTCTGTCTCTTCTACCGTCTCCAGGAGCGAGTAGAAGCCGGAACCTCCGAACACGCCGTACTCAGCCGCGTCCGCCACCGATCAGGCCGTCTCTTTCGCCGGCTTAGAGTCGGTGTTGCTCGAGCTGTCCGGTTTCGAGTCAACCGGCTTCTTCTCCGCCTTCGTGCCGGTCGGGGACGCGCCAGACTTCTCGGACGACTTGTCCGAAGATCCGTCGGACGACTTCTCAGACGATCTCTCAGACCCGGAGGAGGCGCTGGTCTTCGGTTTCGACCGGTTGTCCGTCGCATAGAACCCCGACCCCTTGAAGAGGATGCCTGCCGGGTGGAAAACCTTGCGTAGCTTGCCTCCACAGGCTGCGCAGGTGTCCAGCGAGGCCTCGGTCATCTTCTGCACCACCTCGAGATGGATACCGCATGCGGAGCAGGCGTATTCGTACGTTGGCATGTCCCGAGTATACGGTTGAGCGGAAATCGGTCAGAATCCTCGGATGGACGAACACAAGCACGCTCGGATCCTGCTCCTGGGGCCGCCCGCTGAGCTCGATGAGCTCAGAAAGGTCTTGGAGCCGGTCGGCTACATCAACTTCCGCACTTCCACGGATCTTGCTGAAGTGGTGGCCGTCTACGACGAGTCCTCGCCGGACCTGATCATCCTGGACGTCTCCGCCCAAGAGGGGTTCGACGCTCTTGAGCAGCTCGTGAGGCGCATGCCCGAGGGTCGCTCGGTTCCGATACTAGCTCTAGCTCCGGGCACGGATTCGATGATGAGGCTGCGCATCGTGGCCAAGGGGGCCAAGGACTTCGTGTCGTCCCCCGTGGAGGCCACAGAGGTGTTGACGAGGGTGGCGAATCTCCTGGAGAACCGATTCCTGCAACTCCAGGTGTTTGGAGACAGCGGCGATCGTATCGGCTACCTGGTCGACGATGTCGCACGCGCTCGGACCCGTTCGCTGGAGGAGATCCAGAGAGAGCTCCTGGAGCGCTTCGCCAGGACCGCCGAGTACCGGGGTGTGCCCTCGGCGGCGGGGCATCGCGAGCGCGTCGCCGCTCTGTGCAAGGCCATCGCGACCCAGCTGGGTTTCTCGGTGGATCGTGCCGACCTGATAGCGCGGGCGTCGCTGTTGCACGATATCGGCACGATCGGTGTGCCGGAGTCCGTTTGGCAGAAACCCTCCGGCTTGACGCCGGAGGAGTTCGAGCAGGTCAAGACGCACACCAAGATAGGGGCCGACATCCTGTCGCAGGGGCGCTCGCCGCTGCTATGGCTCGCCGAGGAGATAGCGCACACCCACCACGAACGCTGGGACGGCACCGGCTATCTCGGACTCGTTGGCGAGGCTATCCCCATCGCGGGTCGTATCGTCGGGCTAGCCGACGCATTCGACGCGCTGACCAGTGATCGTCCCTACCGCAAGGCGCTCTCCGTGGCGCTGGCGGTCGAGGAGATCGAGCGGGAGTCGGGACACCAATTCGACCCGCAGGTGGTCGAGGCGTTCGCAGCGGTCCGTGAGTGGCCCGAGCTCTCGTCGCTATTCGCGTAGCCGAGCGGGGCTATGCCATCCAGGCGGCTCGGCGTACACTCGTGGCTCGATCCCGGAGGTTGTACTGGATGAAGGTGAGCAAGGCGGTCGTCCCGGCTGCGGGCCTCGGCACGCGATTCCTTCCGGCCACAAAGGCCCAGCCCAAGGAGATGCTCCCGGTCGTCGACAAGCCGGCGATCCAATACGTGGTCGAGGAGGCCGTGCAGGCGGGTCTGTCTGACATCCTGATCGTTACCGGTCGGGGGAAGCGAACCATCGAGGACCATTTCGATCGCTCCTTCGAGTTGGAGTACTACCTCGAGAACAAGGGCAAGTTCGACGATCTCAAACAAGTCCGGGAGATCTCGGACCTCGCGGCCATCCACTACATCAGGCAGCGTGATCCCCTCGGCCTCGGCAACGCGGTCGCTGCGGCGGAGGCCCACGTCGGCGGAGAGACGTTCGCATGTCTTCTCGGCGACGACATCCTCGCCGAAGGAGACCCGCTGCTCTCGGAGATGCTGAAGATCCACGGTCGCTTCGGCAGGAGCGTCGTCGCGGTCCAAGAGGTTCCGCGCGCCGACATCTGTCTCTACGGCTGTATCGAACCCGAAGCCATGGAGGCCAACGTGGTCCGCGTGACGCGAGTCGTCGAGAAGCCTGACCCTGAGGACGCGCCCTCGAACCTTGCTGTCATCGGCCGCTACGTACTGACGCCCGAGATCTTCGACGCGTTGCGGCAGGTCGAACCCGGGCACGGAGGTGAGGTCCAACTCACCGACGCTATCAACCTGTTGGCCAAGGAGCAGGCGGTATACGCCTGCGTGTTCGACCGCGCGCGCTACGACATCGGCAATCGCTTGGACTACCTCAAGGCCACCGTCGAACTGGCTACCCAGCGCGGCGACGTCGGAGAGGACTTCAGGGCATTCCTGCGCGACTTCGTGCAGCGCCGGAAGCTCATCTGACCGCGGCTGGACCCCGGGCTAGACTCTCGACATGGACGCCCCGCTTCCAAGACACGACGACGTTTCAAGCATGATCTCCGTGGAGGAGGCGCGAGAGCGAGTCCTGTCCCGCATAGGACCCCTCGCCCCGATCGATCTGCCGCTGGCGGCGGCCTTCGGCTGCGTGCTGGCCCACGACGTGACCGCCAAGTGGGACCTGCCGCCGTTCGCGTCCAGCGCCATGGACGGATTCGCGGTGCGCGCCGCCGATGTGGCCGACGCGTCCGCCGACTCACCGGCGTTCTTGAAGATCGCGGGCCGCGCGCTCATCGGCCGCGAGCCCGAGACCGACGTGGGGCCGGGCGAGGCTGTTCGCATAGCCACGGGCGCGCCGATACCGGGTGGCGCCGATTGCGTGGTTCCGATCGAAGACGTCCGCGTCGCTCCCGGCACCGTGCAGGTTCTCCACGGCTCATCTGCGGGCAAGCACGTACGTCCGGCGGGCGAAGAGGCCCGGGCGGGCGACCTACTAGTGTCGGCGGGCCGCCGACTCGGAGCGCCTGAACTCGGACTGCTCGCCTCCGCCGGCTACGGTCGAGCCCCGGCGTTCCCTCGGCCGCGGGTGGTCGTGATATCAACGGGAGATGAGTTGGTCGAGCCCGGCAAGCCGCTCGGATTCGGTCAGATACACGAGTCGAACTCCCACATGCTCACGGGAAGCCTGAAGGAGGCGGGCGCCCAGCCGTCCTTGTCCGGTGTCGTCGTGGACGACCCCGCCCTGCTCAGGGATGAAGTGCTTTCCCAGCTCTCGTCGGCGGACGTCTTGATATCCACGGGCGGCGTCTCGGTGGGTGAGCTCGACCCGGTGAAAGCCGCGTTCCGCGACGGAGGAGAGATCGATTTCTACCGCGTCGCCATGCAGCCGGGCATGCCTCAGGGTTTCGGCATCGTAGAGGGGAAACCGTTCTTCTGCTTGCCTGGGAATCCCGTCAGCGTCTTCGTGTCGTTCGAGGTATTCGTCCGCCCGGCGCTGATGAAGATGATGTCGCGCCCGCAGATCGATCGCCCCCAGGTGTCCGCGCTCTTGACCGAAGATCTGACGGGGCCACTTCAGAAGACGGTCTTCGCGCGAGTCGCCGTCGGGCGAGAGGACGGCCGATGGACGGCGACTCCGAGTGGCGGTCGCGGTTCCAATCTCATCGGCAGTGTTGCCAGGGCGAGCGGGCTTGCGGTTGTCCCTGCGGGGGTGGGCACTCTCGCGGCTGGGACCGAGTGCCAAGTGATGATGTTCCGTTCGTCGGAAGATTGAGGGGGCCGGATGTCTGAAGCGTCGCGGATCGTGAACGTTGGGGACAAAGATGTGACCGAGCGTGAGGCGACGGCGGAAGCGATCGTGACCATGTCGCCCGAGGCGTGCGCGCAACTCGTGGCCGGCACCCCCAAAGGAGATCCCATCGAGGCCGCGCGCATCGCCGGCATCATGGCCGCCAAGCGCACGCCCGACCTACTTCCCTTCTGCCACCCGGTCGTGCTCACCGGGGCCGAAGTGACCTGCGAAGCCGACGCGGCTGCGGGTAGGGTCACGGTGCGGGCAACCGTGCGGGCGAAGGACCGCACCGGCGTCGAGATGGAGGCTTTGACCGCCGTGGCGGTGGCAACTTTGTGCCTGTACGACACCGCCAAGCCCTACGATCGGGCGGCGCGGATAGACGGCATCAGGCTTCTGGAGAAGAAGGGCGGCAAGTCCGGGCACTACTTGGCGGGTTCGCCAAACCCCTAGGCACGAGCCAGAATCCCGATAAGCATCAACTCTTGACAACTTATTTCAGGAATTACACCCGTGATATTTGAATGCCTATATGTAGGGTGTTAGCGTCCTGTCCCAGCCCACATATTGTGGCCGAAGGTCCCCGGAACGCTCGACAGGGGGTGGGGCATGGACTGGTTGCTGCTAGGAGGATTAGGCATCATATGGGCGGCCTTCCTCCTCCCCCTAGGTGGTCGAAGGACTTCCCCAACGATGAGTATCGAAGAGTTCGAGAAGGATATGGACCTTCTCGCGGATACCGAAGGTGAGGGACGCTGGGTGGTAACACCTAAGAAGGGCGCCGAGTTCGTGGGCGTTCGCGAGAGAGACCGCGCGCGCGTGCTCGAGAGGCGCCGCACCGTTCTCGCGTTCCTCGTTGAAGCAACCGGTATCACTTTCCTCATCGGCCTCGTCCCACCGCTGCACGGTATGTGGGTAGCAACGAGCGGTTTCGGGCTCGCGCTGTTCGGGTACTGCTGGCTCTTGATCCGGCTGAAGACGATCGAGTCAGGTTCGCACGGGGTCGCCTCGCAGGCGGCAGGCGACCACCGTGTCGGTGCGGTCGCCGCTCGGGATGGCGCGACCGGGCACAGGTACGTCGCCGATCGCGCGGGACGCGTGGCGCGACCGTCGTACGCGGGCCTGGCAACCTTCAGCGAAGAAGACGTCCACGTGGTTCTGCGCACCCCCGAGTAGGGGTGCCCGTCCCCAAGGAAGTCGTTCGCGAGAAGTTCGAACCCTTCCTTTCGCCCTTCCTTGAGCCCGGAGAACGCTCGGTAGGAGCCGCTTTCGCGATCCCCGGGCCCAGCCCGATGGCTATCGGTTTCATCGGCGCGCTGGTCCAGCTGGCGAAAGGTCAGGGAGACCTGTGGATGTGCGTGACGGATCGACGTGTCCTGTTCGCGCGCGCGACGTTCATGGCTCAGAAGCCGAAGGATTTCGCCTGGGCCGACGCCCGTCACGCCGTGGAGATCGCCGATGTCCATGCTCAAGAGCGGAACGGCTGGAACTGGTTCGTCTACGCGAGGCCCGGCGAGGACCCGATGCGTCTCAACTTCAGCATCGTCTGGGAAGAGGAGTTCTCGGCGATAGTGGCCGCGCTCGCTTCGCCACCGTCACGACCCCCGGAGAACTGGCCGGCCGACTAGGACTGGGTCTGGCGCTGCTGCGGGACTCACGACGTGCTCCAGCGGTGATCCTTGAGTCCTGCTGGAGACGCTGCTTTGCTAGGCTTGACTCGTCCTGGGGGTGTAGCTCAGCCCGGTAGAGCGCTGCCTTCGCACGGCAGAGGTCAGGGGTTCGAATCCCCTCACCTCCACCAGGGAGAACCGCATTGCCGGTTCCGCGAGTACCGTAGGCTGACGCTCATGAACGCAGTTCCGGAGATCTCGCCTGCGACCATCCCCGGGATGCTGAGGACCAACGGTGCGGAGGTTCCCGATCGGCTGGCGATCCTGGCCCCGGGACGCGAACCTCTTGTTCACGCGGACCTCTGGCATCAGGTCGAGCGATCCGGGTCCTGCATGCGAGCGGCAGGCATATCGCGACAGGATCGCGTGGCCGTGATCCTTCCGAACGGGCCCGAGATGGCGACTGCCTTCCTCGCGATCGGATCCGCGGCTGTATGCGCGCCTTTGAATCCCGCCTACACCGATAGCGAGTTCGAGTTCTATCTCTCGGATCTCGCGGCCAGCGCGGTGCTTCTTGGGGCCGGAACGGACTCGCCCGCTAGAGCGGTGGCGAAGCGCCTGGGCGTTCGTATCATCGAGCTCGAGTCCGGCGGCCCTGCCGGCGCGTTCGATCTGCGAGGTCTGTCCCCTGCGGACGGGTCCCGCGAGGACGCGCCACGCGGTCCCGATCCTGATCCTGATGATGTGGCCTTGATACTCCACACCTCGGGCACCACTGCTCGGCCGAAGATGGTCCCGCTCACGCACCGGAACCTGCGTGCATCGGCGCGCAACGTCAGGAACTCGTTGTCGCTCGGCGGGTCCGACCGGTGCTTGAACATCATGCCTCTGTTCCATATCCATGGCTTGATCGCGGGGCTACTCGCCTCGCTCGAAGCGGGAGGGAGCGTGATCTGCACGCCCGGCTTCGGTCACGACTTCCTGAAGTGGGCGGACGAGCTTGCGCCGACCTGGTACACGGCGGTTCCGACCATGCATCGTGAGATCCTCGCGGCGATCCGCGACCGGGGCGAAGCTGCCCCACCATTCAGGTTCGCGAGATCCTCATCGGCCTCACTGCCGCCGAGCCTCATGCTCGAGCTCGAGGAAGCTCTTGGCGCGCCGGTTATCGAGGCGTACGGCATGACAGAGGCCGCCCATCAGATGGCCAGCGCGCTCCCCCCCGCACTGCGGAAGCCGGGGACGGTGGGCGTTGCTGCCGGACCCGATCTCGAGATCATCGGCGAGGACGGGATCTTCGTTCCGACGGGCACGAGTGGCGAGATAGTTGTTCGCGGCGAGAATGTGATGGGCGGATATCTGGCAACAGACCCCGCTGTGAATGAGGCTGCATTCGTCGATGGCTGGTTCCGGACGGGTGATCTCGGCGTGATGGATGAGAACGGCTTCCTCACGATCGTCGGACGGGTGAAGGAGCAGATCAACCGCGGCGGAGAGAAGGTGTCGCCCAGGGAGATCGACGATGTGCTCATGGAGCACCCCGAGGTCGTGCAGGCGGTCGCGTTCGCTGTGCCGCACTCATCTCTCGGTGAGGAAGTTGCCGCAGCCGTAGTGCTGCGCGAAGGTGCAGGTGTCGGAGCCGACGAACTGCGGGCCGTTGCGGCTCAGCGTCTGGCCCCCTACAAGGTTCCCAAGGTCATCGTCATCGTGGAGCAGATCCCGACCGGGCCCACGGGCAAGTTTCAGAGGATCGGGTTGGCGGACGCGTTGGGTGTCGGGTCCCCCCCGGTCTCGGCGGCCGATGCCGAGGCCACCGCTTCGGCCCTGGAGAGCGAGGTCACCGAGATCTGGGCGGAGATCCTGGGCCTCGATTCGGTCGGACCCACCGACAACTTCTTCCTGACGGGGGGCGACTCGCTTTCGGCGACGCGCCTTGCGGCGAGGATCAGGGACCGATTCGGAGTGCAAGTGGAGCTCTGGAACTTCTGGTATTCGGCTGCAACCGTTTCGGGGCTGTCCGACCTGATCGAAGATCTCCGTGCGGCTCCGGTGTCCGACGCGAGTCTCGTTTCAGGGCCGTCTCCCTTGGATCGATCGATGGCGCGCGCGTCGTTCGGTCAGGAAGGCATGTGGCTGCTGCACGAGAGCGACCCCGCATCCCCCGCGCTCAACATCGCGCTGACCATGCGGATGAGAGGCGCGCTCGACGTGGACGCCCTCCGCGCGACCATCGGATACCTGGCTCTGCGCCATGCCTCCCTCAGAACGTCCTTCAAGGTGATCGACGGCGAGGTTCACCAGATCATCGAAGAACACCCCCGGCTGGAGCTCGAGATCGAAGAGTTGGAGCCCGGCGGAGACCTCTTTCGAAGCGCCATCGACGAGTCGAACCGTCCATTCGATCTGTCCGAACCGCCGGTGCGCGCACGGCTCATCCGCGCCGACGAGGATCAACTGCTGCTGCTTACCACACACCATATCGTCAGCGACGGGTGGTCCAGAGATGTCTTGGCTCGCGAGATCCCGCCGGTCTACGCAGCGTTCTCGGCGGGGGGTCGACCCCATCTCGAGGACCTGCCGTACGGATTCGCGGACTTCGCCGAATGGGAGCGGCAGAGGCTGGGCGATGTGTCACACCTGGGCGAACTCGAGCGTTATTGGACCAGAACCATGGAGGGCGCTCCGCCGACCCTCGATCTGTTCGGCGAGGGACCGCGGGGAACTGGTCGTGGCTCGCGGTCGCTCGTCGAGATCCCTGCTGATGTCACCCAAGCATTGAGTCGGGTCGCGCGCGAGCGCGGGGTCACCCTCTTCATGGCCTTGTGCGCAGGGTTCGCATCCTTGCTTCGCCGCTACACGGGCGTCGAGGACATCGTGATCGGCACCAACATCGCGGCGCGCGAGCGCTCGGAGATGGAGGGGATGGTCGGACTCTTCATGAACTCGGTTCCGTTGCGCTTGGATGTGTCGGGCGACCCCACCTTCGAGGAACTGTTGGATCGCGCGCGTGAAGTGTGCTCGGGTGCCTACGCGCACGGCGCCTACCCGATGGACATGCTGGTCCGAGCTCTGGCACCAGCCAGGATCCCGGGTCGAACCGCCGTGATCCAGGTGAGCCTGGATCTGCGGCCTTCGCCGCCTCCGCTGCCCGATGGAGGCGCGATCGCCTTCTCCTTAGAAGACGTCGACACCGGGATAGCGACCCTCGATCTTGCGGTCAACGTCTTCGAGGGAGCAGATGGCCTGCGCTGCGCCTTCGTCCACGGCGACGCCTTCGATGCGGCCTCGATCGAGAGGATGGGCGCTCATTTCGCAGAGCTGCTCCGCAACGTTTCCGGCTTCCCGGATCGGCGGCTCTCGCAGGTGCCGATGCTCGGGGAGGATGAGCGGAGGCGCATCCTGGAGGGCTGCTTCGGCCCTGCCGTGCAATCGCCGTTCCAACCGGTGGACGCCCTGTTCCGCGCTGCGGCTGAGGCGATGCCCGGTGCCGTCGCTGTTGTGGACGCTGATGAGAGCGTCACCTACGCGGAGCTAGGTTCTCGCGCGGACGCGTTGGGCAGAAGACTCGTGAACGCTGGGGTCGAGGCGGGGTCGTTCGTCGCGCTCAACCTTGAGAGCTCCGTTGACCTCGTCGCATCCATGCTTGCAGTGGTGAAGGTGGGAGCCGCCTACGTGCCGCTGAATCCTCTGGACCCGATGGAACGGCGGTCCTTCATCCTTGAGGACTCCAAGGCGTCCGTCGTCGTTTCTCGGTCCGAACTGCCGGGGCCGCCGACCGTCTTGATCGGTGGTCGAAGCGACCGTCCAGCCGACTCGGTGACGCCGGTCTTCTGGTCCGACGCCTCGCAGGAGGATGCTATGTACGTCGCGTACACGTCGGGATCTACCGGGCGACCCAAAGGCGTCGTCACCTCTCACGGTGGCTTCGCGAATCTGCTCGTTGGCGAGAACGGGGTCGAGCTGGGGCCGAAGGAGGTTCTGGCACAGTCAACGGAGCCGTCGTTCGACGTCGCGTCTTTCGAGATCTGGGGTGCACTCGCCGCAGGGGCGAGGATCGTCGCTGTCCCTCGCCAGTTGCTGCTTGATCCCGCGGAGCTCGAGGTTCTGCTCGACGCACAGGGCGTAACGACCGCGAGTTTGAGCACCGCGTTGTTGCACGAGATCGCAGCCGTGCGCCCCGCCATGTTCGCGTCGCGACAGCTGATCTTCGGCGGCGAGACCGTGAATCCCGCGGCGGTGAGGAGCATCATAGAAGCGGGGGCTCCCCGCCGACTTGTCCACTGGTACGGGCCGACGGAGGCGTCGGTGTTCGCGACGACGCATGTCTTCACATCGGTGGCCGATGACGCTCGCACTATCTCGATCGGTCGTCCCATCGGTGGGGTTCGCGTGTACGTGCTCGGTCCCGACGGCGACGTGGCGCCGACTGGGGTTCCCGGGGAACTTCGCATCGGTGGAGCGGGTGTGGGCCTGGGCTACCTGGGTCTTGCGGATCAGACGGCAGCGGCGTTCGTGCCCGATCCATTCCACGCGGAGGGGATGACGTATCGCACCGGGGACCTGGCCCGGTTCACCTCGAGCGGTGATCTCGAGTTCCTCGGTCGTGCCGACGATCAGATCAAGATCAGGGGTTATCGCATCGAGCCTGCTGAGATAGATGCGGTGCTTGCGAGGCACCCGGCGATCGCCGAGTCGCTGACCATCGGCAGGAAGGGCGCCGGCGCCGAACTGACCCTCGCGACCTACTTCGTGGCGGCCGAGACCGCAGACGCGGAAGATCTTCGCCGACATCTGAAAGTGAGCCTTCCCGAGTACATGATCCCCAGGGACTTCGTTCGGCTGGAACGTTTCCCGCTGAACTCGAACGGCAAGATCGACAGGAGCGCTCTTCCTTCGCCCCGAAGATCTTCGGACTCCCGGTCGACAGAGCCGAGCGGCGACATCGTTTCGAACCGTCTCGCACAGGTGTGGCGCGGCCTCTTGGACCTCGACATCGATTGTCCTATAGGGCTGGATGAGTCCTTCTTCGACCTTGGCGGGGATTCACTTCAGGTCGTGAGGATGCTCGCCTTGCTGGACGCGGTCGGGCAGAAGGTCCCCGTCAGCGTCTTCTTGGCAGACCCAACCCTCGGGGGACTGGCCGACGCCATGCGATCGCGGGTGAGAGACGATTCTTCCCCTCTGCTATGGGTTCTGCGCGCCGACGGAGAGAAGGTCCCGTTGTTCGCGGTGGCCGGCGGTGGGCCAGGGGAGGGGCTCGCGTTTCGCCACTTCCTGGTGCCGCTGGAGGGACGCCCTGTGTACGTGCTCGGCGGTGTCCTTCCTCCGGGAAACGTCCCCAGATGGATGAGCGTCGAAGAAACAGCGTCAGCGATGATCGCCGAGATGAAGCGCGTGAGGCCCGAAGGGCCGTATCTCGTGTGCGGTTGGTGTAACGGCGGGATCATCGCCCACGAGATCGGGAGACAGCTCGGGGAACAGGCTTCGCTCGTCATCCTGCTCGATACCGCGTGGCCGAAGGGCCTCAAAGGCATGCGCGAGCGTGGACGGGTCGTCAAGAATCGGCTCTATCTACTGAGACGGAAGCTGCTTGGAGCGCCTGGTAGGGAGCCTGTGGTCCATCAACGCGAAGACGAAGAATGGATCGTCCGTGACCTCTACGGGAACTACAGACCTCGATCCTTTCATCGAAGACTGGTATTGATGAGCACCGACGAATACGTTGCCAGGGCTGGCGGCGACCGGACGCTCGGTTGGCGCAGAGCAGCGGGCTTCGAACCTGATGTGCTCCGCATGCCGGGTACGCACTACGGTGCGATGAGATTGCCGGATGTTACGGTTGTGGCGGACGAGGTCGCGCGATTGCTCGACCGATCGGGTGGAGCTGTGTCGTGATGCTGCCGGCGCAGGACGAGATCCAGATGCAGGGGGTTCGTCTCGACACTCTGCCGTGGTCGCAGGATGAGATGCGCGGGTGGCTCTTGTCGGAGGAAGCAGCTCGCGCGGATGCCTTCGTGTTCGATCGAGACAGAACGCGATTCCTCAGAAGACGAGGCGCTTTGAAAGCCGCGCTGGCCGGCTATCTGGACGCCGAGCCGTCGCATGTGCCTCTCGTATGGGATGAGCGCGGCAAGCCGAGGCTGCGAGGCGGCGAGATCCGTTTCAGCGCGACCGCATCCGAGGAGCTGGCACTGTTCGCCTTCTGTCTGGACCGAGAGGTAGGCGTCGACATCGAGCAAGTCCGAAAGAGATCCGACGACATAGAGGTCGCGCGTCACTTCTTCTCGCCGGCTGAGGTGGCCGAACTGGAATCCACCGACCTCGAGTCCCGCGCGAGAGCATTCCTCCGCATGTGGACCTTGAAGGAAGCGCTGGCCAAGGCGACGGGAGACGGGATGGCGGTTCATGTTCGTCGGACGGCTCGAGAAGGGGAGCAGTGGGTCCGAGGCAAACCCTGGACGGTCGGACGCCTGGCCTGGGAGCCGGGTCTTGAAGCGGCTTTCGCCATCGAAGGCCGGTCCCCGAGGATCGTGTGGGTGAGCGGTGCCTGCGGATCTCTAGGGCCCCGTGGCGATGGTCCAGGTTCGGCTTGCCGGTGTGGGGTCTACTAGCCCGCCACTGATGGCGCGGACATAGAAGGTATGCGTGGTCTTCGAAAGACCCGTGTAGGACTTGGGACTTGTG
>Ga0315281_10000589_pt1 | contig 50947 bp, 41 predicted proteins | sample YL17G07_0_MG_FD_204540 | JGI IMG/M metagenome (GOLD analysis project Ga0315281, IMG submission 204540) | Sediment microbial communities from Yellowstone Lake, YNP, Wyoming, USA - YL17G07_0 | ecosystem: Environmental > Aquatic > Freshwater > Lake > Sediment | place: USA: Wyoming | collected...
TCTGAAACATTTTTTCACGGGGAAATAGGGGGCAATCTCCGGGTCGCTCCAATAGCGATCTGGGGCGGGGTTACGAGGGGCCGGAGGAATCCGCCTGGTTGGAATTCGCTACTGTCTGAATCGCAGTGGAGAAAGGGGTCGCCGGCGGCTAAAAATGTGTGGATAGATAAATGACAAATGTCAAAGCTCAAAGTTCAAATGAAATAAATGCAATTTCAAATTTCAAAACTTAAAGCCTAAAAAAGTTCTTCATTTGGCATTTGCCTGCCTGCGCGAAGCCGCTTCGGCGAAGGCAGGGATTTTGACATTTGAACTTCCGCTTTGTAGACGGGGGACCTATCGTCCTAATCTTTTCTTAAATTCCTGGGTTAGCATGGGAACCACGGTAAAGAGGTCGCCAACAATTCCATAGGTGGCTATCTTAAAAATGGGAGCTTCAGAATCTTTGTTGATGGCGACAATAATATCCGATGTCTTCATGCCCGCTTGGTGTTGAATGGAACCTGAGATACCGCACGCAATATAGATCTTGGGCCTAACGGTTCGACCGGTTTGCCCGACTTGATGCTCATAAGGAATCCAGCCTGAATCGACCGCTGCACGAGAAGCACCCACGGCGGCTCTTAAAACCCCTGCCAGTTCACGGATCACTTTAAAATTTTCAGGCCCCCCCATCCCTCTTCCCCCTGAGACGATGATCTCCGCATCAGCCAGATTGACTGTTTCCGCCCCTTTGATGAATTCCAAAACCTTTGTTCTGATCTGATCCTCGGTCATCTGGAGGGTTTCCCGAATGATCTCTCCTTTTCTCGAATCATCCCTCTGAGGCATGGCAAAAACCTTAGGTCGGACGGTAGACATCTGAGGACGGTAATTGGGATAGTCCAGAATCGTCGCCATGATGTTTCCACCGAACGCTGGTCGAGTCTGTTTGAGAAATTTTGTTTCCGGATCGATGTCCAAACCGGTACAATCTGCTGTTAATCCTGCCTCGATGGTTGTGGCTACGGTGCCTGCAAAATCCCGACCTTGCGTGGTGGCCCCGAAGAGAACGATCTCAGGTTTATATTTCCGAATGAGATCAATAGCAGCCTTCGCATAAGGGTCGGTTCGATATTCTTTGAGCAGAGGACTTTCCATGACATAGACCTTCTCTGCGCCAAAGGCGATGACCTCCTTGGCAAATTTATCGACGGCCTCCTTATCCCCGAAAAGCATTCCGCACAATTTGCATCCGATGGCATCGGCCAACTTCCTTCCCTCGCCGAGGAGCTCGAAGGAGACACTTCCGACCTTCCCCTGCTCATGCTCTATAAATATCCAAACATCTTTATAAGCACTGAGATCAATCGTGACGGCCTTCTCTTCCTTTTCCATAGTGATGGCACTCACCGGACAGACATCCACGCAAGCGCCGCAGAAGGTACACTTCTCATCCACTACGGCAATCCCTTCTTTCATGCTCAGTGCTCCGAAGGGACAAGAAGGAATACAAGATTCACATCCAGTGCAGGCATCCTTATCAATCAATAATCTGGCCATTCGCTCCTCCTATCTAAATTGGAAAATTGGAATTATGGAATGGTGGAATGTTGGGTCAAAAAGCATACGACAGTTGAGTCATTCCTAATTTTGGTCAGCCATTATTCCAATATTCCATCATTCCAAAGAAACTTAATTGTGATTATTTTATAAACTTCGTATCCATCAATTTGTTCACCAGAAGGGGAACCACTTCTGGCAATTCCCCCTTTAAAATCTCGCCGCCTCCCCCTCTGGCCTCTGGAGAAAAGATCCTCATCACCCAGGTGGGTGATCCCTTTAATCCAATACGATTCTCATCCGCCCCGATATCCTTTGACGTCAAGGTAGGAATCTGTGCCTTGGCCGCCCTCTTGATCCCTAAAAGAGAAGGAAGTCTCGGCTCATTGATGTCTTTAACAACGGTCATCAGCGCCGGAAGTGAAGACTCGACAATCTCTCTTCCATTCTCCAACAGTCGTTCCACAATGATCTTTTTTTTCTCAAGGTTGATCTCCTTGACCTTTGAAACATAAGTCAGTTGGGGGATTCCCAGGCGGGTGGCAATACCTGGCCCGACTTGAGCCGTATCTCCATCGATGGCCTGCTTTCCGCAAATCACCAAGTCCACGTCACCGAGTGTCTTGAGGGTCCTGGAGAGGGCATAAGCCGTGGCCAGGGTGTCTGCTCCTGCAAAGGCCCTGTCTGAGACCAAATAAACCTTATCCGCACCCACGGCCAGTGCGTTTTTCAACACCTCGATGGCCTGTGGAGGGCCCATACTGATCACATGGACTTCTCCACCATGCTTCTCTTTGATGAGAAGAGCCTCTTCTACAGCATACTCATCAAAGGGGTTAGTAATGCTTGCCACACCCTCCCGGACCAGTGTGTTGGTCTTCGGGTCAATCTTCACATCCGTCGTGTCCGGAACCTGTTTGATACATACGGCGATCTTCACTTTCTCCTCCTCATTTTCCTTTAAAATTGGGTTTCCTCTTTTCAATGAATGCGGTCATTCCTTCCTTCTGATCCTCGGTGGTAAAACCGAGACTGAAGGCATAGGATTCTAAAGAACATGCCTCTGCCAAATCCATATTGAAACCAGCATCAACCACCATCTTGGCTAATCTCACTCCAACGGCTCCATTGGCTGCGATCTGAAGGGCCACTTTTTTCGTCTCCTCCATCAGGGAGGCCTGAGGAAAGACTCGATTGACAATCCCCATCTGATAGGCTTCCTGAGCGGTGATCATCTTTCCTGTTAGAATCAGTTCTTTGGCCTTGCCTTTCCCGATCAGACGAGAAAGTCTCTGGGTTCCTCCAAAGCCTGGAAAGATGCCGAGGGTGACCTCTGGAAGGCCGAACCTTGCGTTCTCAGAGGCATAGATGAAATCACAGGCAATGGCAATCTCCGTCCCTCCTCCCAGGGCGTAACCATTGACAGCTGCAATGACCGGTCGATCAAGATCCTGGATCATTTTTAAGGTGAGATGGCCCAATTTTGAAAAGTTTAGGGCCTCGATGGGGTTCATTCCTTTCATCTCCGCGATATCGGCCCCTGCAATAAACGCTTTCTCTCCACTCCCAGTCATGATGAGAACCTTCAGCTCTGAATGGTCCTTCACCTCCTGGATTCTCATCTGGATATCTTTGAGGGTTTCCATGTTTAAGGCATTGAGCGCCTTGGGTCGGTTAATCGCAAGGATCCCGATCTCCCCTTCAAACGATAACAAAACATTTTTATATTCCATCTGCCCTCCCTTGAGTGTCCTAAAATTCGAAATCCGAATATCGAAATCTTTACCCTGTTAAATAATTTTGTTCGAAATTGATGATTTTTTGTTACACGAGATCATCATAAATCAACCAGAAAGTGCCCCGGCACGTATTTAACAGGGCAGGCAAATCCGAAATTCCAATTTTTAAAATTCAAAACATGTTTAGATCATTTGAATTTTGAAATTGTTTCGTATTTCTAATTTCGTGCTTCGGATTTAACTCCTTTCGATGATCATCGCCATGCCTTGACCACCACCGATACAGAGGGTGGCAAGACCGAGATTGACTTTCCGGCGTTTCATTTCATGAAGGAGAGTGACAATCAACCTTGCGCCCGAGCATCCAATAGGATGACCCAGAGAGATCCCGCTCCCATTGACATTCGTCTTTTCCATATCAAATTGCAGCTCCCGAATACACGCAATGGCTTGGGAAGCAAAGGCCTCATTCAGTTCAATCAGTCCAATGTCATTGAGAGTAACTCCAGCCTTTCTTAAGGCCTTCCTCACTGCAGGAATAGGACCTAAACCCATATAGGCCGGGTCAACCCCTCCTGTGGCATAAGACCGAACTGTTCCCATGGGTTCTAAATTCAAGGCCTTTGCCGTTTCTTTAGACATCAGGAGAACAGCCGCTGCCGCATCATTGATTCCAGAGGCATTTCCTGCGGTGACGGTTCCTCCTTGTTTAAAGGCTGTGGGGAGTTTGCCCATCTTCTCTAAAGAAGTATCCATGGGCCTTTCATCGGTATCGAAGATGATGGGTTCACCCTTCTTTTGTGGAATCACCACCGGGACGATCTCTTCCTTAAAAATTCCATTTTTGATGGCAGCTCTCGCCCTCTGATGGCTCAACAATCCTAATTCGTCCTGATCCTTTCTCGAAATTCCAAACTTCTCGGCGATATTCTCTGCGGTGAGTCCCATGTGGTATCCATAAAAAATTTCAAAGAGACCATCAAACACCATTAAATCTGTCATCTCTTGGTTAAACATCCTGGCACCCCAGCGACCCTTGGGAAACGCATAAGGAACCTGACTCATGTTTTCCATTCCCCCTGCTACCACGACCTCTGCTTCCCCTGTTAGGATCGATTGAGCACCCAAGGCAATGGCTTTTAGACCTGAGGCACAGACCTTATTGATCGTAAAGGCATTGGCCTCCTTCGGAATCCCTCCATAAATCATCGCCTGCCGGGCTGGATTCTGTCCCTGCCCAGCCTGGAGGACGTTGCCCATGATCACCTCATCAACCTGAACTCCCTGCATAGACTCATCCCATTGGTAATAGGATTTCTCCAACTCCGTAATGCCTGCCGATTTAAATGCATCAGGAGCAACCTCAAGAAGTTCCTTCTTAACGATGGGCTTAAGATCAACTTTTTTAAGAACCTCTCTGATTGCAATGGCCCCTAATTTGATGGCTGAAACATCCTTCAAGGAAACTCCGAATGTACCAATAGCTGTTCTGGCTCCACTCACAATGACAACTTCTCTCATTTGATTCTCCTTTTAATCCCCCCTGTTGGCAGATAGGTGATGAAATGAAAAGGGATAGGCTGTTAATTAATTCAAAAGATAATTTTCACAAGTATGTCTTTTAGCCCATTTCATTTTTTTTGTCAACATCTTTTTCTTGGATTGAAATATTAATAATTTCTATTTAATTCCGATAGGTTAGCAGCAGTGAGAATGGCTTTAACAAGATTGGTTGGATCAGCCAACCCTTTTCCGGCAATGTCATAGGCTGTCCCATGATCGACTGATGTCCGGATAAAAGGTAATCCTAAGGTAAAATTGACGGCCCCCTTAAAATCGAACATCTTGATAGGGATGAGGCCTTGGTCGTGATACATGGAGATGACGGCATCAAATACGTTACGGCCTGAAAGGTTGAAAAAGGAGTCAGCAGGGAAAGGCCCTTCGACATCCATTCCAAGGGATCTCGCTTCGGCGATGGCCGGAAGGATCTCTTTTTTCTCCTCTTCTCCTAAGAGTCCTCCTTCTCCGCAATGGGGATTGAGGCCGAGGACAGCAATTTTGGAGTGAGGATTCCCGAAATATTTTTTCATCCCTTCATCCGTCAATCGAATGATAGAGAGGATACGATTCGCAGTGATCCATCTTGAAACATCCTTGAGGGGAAGATGGGTCGTTACCAGAACGATTTTCCATTTTGATCCCAAAAACATCATGGCAACAGAGGAGGCCCCAACCAGATGGGCCAAGAACTCTGTATGGCCTGGGAAAGAATAACCTGCTGCATTCATTGCCTGTTTATTGATCGGACAGGTGGTGATGGCCTCCAACTTTCCACTCCTCACCCACTTGACCGCTTCTTCAATATATTTCACCATGGCCTCTCCACACGCCCTGTCCGGTTGTCCGAAACGGAGAGAAGCAACTTCTAATTGGCTTGAAGGAATGAGAAATATTTTCTGAGGAAAGTACCCTTCTTCTGGAAACTCATCAATAATCTCGAGGGTTGTAGCAAGGTTTTGCATTTGAATGGCTTTTGAGAGTACTTCTCGATCGCCGAAGACAATGGGCCGACAGGCCTGAAACGGTTCTTTCATCGATAAAGCCTTGACGATGATTTCCGGTCCGATACCAGTCGGATCACCCATTGTGATGCCAATGAGGGGAAGCGTCATAAATGTCGTCCTTGCCTTAATGTTTACCCCGTTGTTGCATAAAGATGTGGTTGAATCAACTGTATGCCCCCATCAAAAGGCTGTTTCTACCTTTTTGCCGCCGGCCCAGGCTCCGCCCCAGAGGGGCTTCTGCCCCGGAGGGAGGGCCTCATGGCCCGGAGGGAGGATAACTTCCCCTGTGGAATAAGAATCATATTGGATAGCATCACGTATTATTTGCTCCACTATTGGGAGTTTTATCTTTCCAGAGAAGATGTAAAACCTCTTCCACAGGGTCACTCTTGGATTGATCCAGGTGACGACATTGATTTAACAGCCATCCCTCTCTGGGTAAGGGTTTGATGAATCTAATCGCCGAATTTAATGCAACAACAGGGTTTACCCATAACTATCCTCCCCCCTTGAGGGGGAGGATGGAGGTGGGGGGTAAAAGACTAACAACCTAATGCTCCAATGATCATCTCTTTGATCCCCTCAATCTCTTTTAAGACTTGATTATCCCAGAATCTTAGCACACGAAATCCTTGTTTTTCTAACCATGCGCTTCGTTTTAAATCATAATCAATTTGCTCAGAATGCTGTCCTCCGTCAACCTCAACAACTAAACGTTTCTCAAAACATACAAAGTCAACAATATATTTCCCGATGGGCTGCTGCCTCCGAAACTTATGCCCTTCAAATTGACGAAGACGAAGATGCTTCCATAGAGTGCATTCAGCCTCTGTCATATTCTTTCTTAATTGTTTAACTTTGGTTCTATCCATTTCCCCCCATCCAAACCTTCCCCCACAAGGGGGGAAGGAGTTAAGATGCTCCAATAATTAATTTTGAGCAATTTGCAGGTTTGAAAAATGTAGGACTGCAGAGACTTCACTTATAAAATGAAAAGATCAAAACTTGATGTCGATGACGGACTTTTCTTTCAAAGTGCTGAGATATTGTTTTAACGCCTTCTCCATCTCACTTTCAAAATAATCCGCCTTAACCTTCTCTTGGACCTCTTCAAAGGGAAGAGGATCCATTCCCTTTCGATCAAGGAGTTTAATAATATGGAAACCAAATTCCGTCCGAACGATCTCACTCACCTCTCCGACCTTGAGGCGCAGCGCCTCTCTTTGAAAGGCAGGGAGGAGTTCTCCCTTCTTAAAATAACCTAAATCCCCTCGATCTTTATTCGATGCATCTTCTGAATAGAGGAGGGCCATCTCTCCAAAATCTCCTCCCCCTTTAATTTTTTCTAAGACGGTCTGACATTTTTTTCTAATTTCCCGAATCTCCTCCGGCGTTGCCCCTTTTGGAACAACGAATAGGATGTGGCTGGGTCGATAGGATTCATTGGTTCGATAGCGATCCATATTCTTCTGATAAAACTCTCTCCATTCTTTTTCCCCAGCTTTCGTTTCGACCTTCACGGACCAATTGATTAACTTCTGCCGCTGGAGTCCCTTCTCAATCTGCTTCTTATAAGCCTCTAAAGTCAACCCATCGGCGGCTAACGCTTTTTCTAAATCCTCTTGGGTGGCCGCATTTCGCCGCTTGACTTCCTCCAGGGTGGCTTCGACTTCTTTGCTGGGTACTTTGACTCCAGATTTCTTCACTTCCTGGTCAATCAATTTCTCCTCAATCAGTTTCTCCAATACCTTTCGACAAATTTCCTGAACTTGTTCTCGTCTCTCCAAACGATCCTTGGTCACGATCTCTTCCTTAAGAGGGTTGATCCACTTTTCAACTTCGGAGAGGGTGATAATTTCTTGATTGACCACAGCCACCACGCGATCAACCACTGCCTCGCTTAAAGAGATCGGTCCGTATAAAAAGAGAAAGAACCCAACTAGCAAAAAGAACTTTTTCATCTTCTCATTTCTCCCTATTTATGACCTGAGCCATTTCTTGTTGATCTTCACTTTCGCCTTCCCTTTGAGGCCTTTAAACCACTTCTGGTAATTCTCCTCCCCTTTCTTTTGCCCAAGCTCTTGGAGAATCCCTAACTTGGCTTCCTCAAATGGAATCTGCCGGGGTTCGATTCTCTCTTCCAATTTAAAAATATGATATCCATATGGGCTCTTGATCACCTCACTGATCGATCCTATTTCCATATTAAAAACATGGTCGAATTCGCTGGGCTTCTCCCCCTGGCCGAAATAACCCAAATCCCCACCCTGAGCCTTTTCAGGCCCCAGGGATTTTTCCTTAGCCACCTTCTCGAAGCTCTCTCCTTTTTTCAGCCGTTTCAGAATCTGGATCGCTTCTTCCCCGTCTGCCACAACGATCTGACGTACTCTCACCTTCTGGCCAATCTGAAATGAGGACCGATGGTCTTCATAATATTGAAGGACTTCCTTTTCATCGATTTTCTCTTGGGAATGAAGGGCACTTCGGATAACTTTCTCCGCTAATAATTTTTCTTCCAGCCGAACTTTCCATTCCTCCAAAGTCATCCCCTTGAGACCCAATTTTTCTCCAAATCCCTCTCCAGGATAATCCATTTTTATTTCAGAAATGGCCTGATTCAACTCTTCCGGGGAAACCTTTATTCCCAGGCGTCGGGCTTCTTGGACGAGAATCTTGCGTTCGATTACCTGATCGAGATAAACCTGTCTCAGGTTTCCAATACCTGCTCCCTTTGCTTCCTTCCCTGGTTCTAATATCAACTCCTTAAACTCCCGATCAAATTCTTCAATCCGGATCTGTTCCTCATTGATTTGGACGATAATATGTTCAGGGAGCCCTACTCCCCACTGGCCACATCCCCACAGGAAAGATGAAAGGGTGATTAAGATGAGGAGGGTTGGAGATTTCTTCATTTCTTCTTTTCTTTTGGTTTCACCTCTTTCTTTTCTTCTTCGGCCCACAGCTTTTCATTGATGAGGATCTTGGCTTTCGATTTCGTCTCTTTCACATATCCAAGATAGGCCTCCTGCTTTTTCTTCGGTTGGAGGAAAAAATGGATCTTTTCTTTGACTTGATTCAAGGGCCTCAAGGTGGTCCCCCGCATGTCTTCCAATCGAAGTATATGGTACCCATAGGGCGTGCTGACGACTTCACTGATCTCCCCTCTCTTTCTGAGGGAAAAGGCTGCTTCTTCAAACTGAGCAAAAGGTGGTGCTAACTGCCCTCGGCGAATATAGCCGAGATTCCCCCCATCTTCCTTGAATTTACCAATATTGTAGGTGGAAGCTAACTTCTCAAAACTTTCACCCTGCGAGAGTTTCGTCACCACTTCCTTCAGAGCGGGCTCCGAATTGACGACAATGTGACGAATCTTTACCTCCTGGGGTTCCGTAAAGAGGGGTTGGTTCTCTTTATAGTATCGTTGAATCTCCTCTTCGGAGACTTCACCCCTTCCCCTCAATACCTCTTCGAGAAGGGCTTCGATGAGGATGGCCCTTCTTGCATCCTCGATTTTGGCCAGAATTTCTTTATTCTTATCCAGACCTTTCTTCTTGGCTCCCTGATAGAGCACCTCTCGGGGGATGACATAATTTTCAAGAAAATCTCTCGTCCCTTTTTCGCTCAACAATTTCATCTTTCCTTCCAGGGGTTGCTTTTCCAACATCTGCTGGAATTCTTCTAGGGAGACAGAAACATCGTTGATCCTGACCAGTTCTTTCTCCCCCAACCCCTCCTCTCCCGGTTTCTGACAGCCCGAAAACAAGAAAGAGAGGAAGAGCAAGATCCCAAAAAAAATCAATCTTTTCGCCATCATCCTCACCCTATGGATCTATCTGTAGACTTATTCACCCTTCTTTGTTAAATGGGGCACGATGAAATCTACCATATCAAGACAATGCTTGCAATAGCTTTTTGGCCGCCCCGAAGGGGTCTCTCCTTACGTCAGGCCACCCTTCGATGACCAATTTAGAGTCTGGGGTGAATCGATATTTCCCCTCCCCCTGATGCACAAAATCCACTACCCTTTGGGGAGAAACCCGGGTGCTTTCATCAAAGGTGAGGACAAATTGAGAAGGCGTCTCCTCAAACTTTTTGATCGACAATCTCGTCAGGAGAATTTTCACCTTGATCACTTCCAGGAGGTGATCCACCTCTTTGGGAATCTTTCCAAATCGGTCGATCAGTTCCTCTCGAATTATTTCCACCTCCCCCTCGGAACGAGAGAGGGAAAGTCTTCGATAGAATCTCAATCGTTCTCCTGGATTCTCCACATAGGCCTCGGGAATGAAGGCGGGAAGATGGAAGTGAATCTCTGGAGTGATCTCTTCTACGACTTCCTCCCCTTTTAATTCCCTGACCGTTTTCTCCATCATTTGGGTGTAGAGTTCAAACCCCACGGCAGTGATGGTTCCAGATTGAGATGGCCCGAGGAGGTTTCCAGCTCCCCGGATCTCCAAATCCTGAATGGCCAGTTTGAATCCGGAACCCAACTCACTCAATTCCTGAATCGCCCGGAGCCTTCTCATGGCATCCTTGGAAAGAATCAGGTCTCCAGGGATGATCAGATAAGCATAGGCTTGATGGCTCCCCCGGCCCACCCGGCCACGGATTTGATAGAGGTCTGCCAGACCAAAACGCTCTGCATGATTGATCAGGATGGTGTTGGCGGTCGGGATATCCAAACCGGATTCGATGATACTGGTACAGACGAGGAGATTAACTTCCTTCCTGACGAATTGGAGCATCACTTTCTCCAATTCCCTTTCTCTCATCTGACCATGGGCAATGGCCAGGGAGGCTTCTGGAATAAGCTGCTTCAAATGATTAGCGATCGTATGGATGTTTTGGATGCGATGGTGGACGACGAAGACTTGACCGCCTCGATCGAACTCCCTCTGGATGGCTTCTCGGATGACTTCATCATCATAACGAATTACGAAAGTGCGAATCGACAAGCGATTTTCAGGAGGGGTTTGGATGAGACTGAGATCCCGAATTCCAGAGACAGCCATCTGGAGCGTTCTCGGAATAGGGGTCGCTGTGAGCGTAATCACATCCACTAATTTTCTCATCTGCTTCAATTTCTCCTTATGGGAGACGCCGAATCGATGCTCCTCATCAATCACCACCAGTCCCAAATCTCGGAAGGACACATCCTTCTGCAACAATCGGTGTGTCCCGATCACAATATCCACCTTACCCTCCTTCAACCGTTGAAGGACCTCCTTCTGCTCTCGGGGACTTTTAAACCGACTCAATACCTCGATTACCACCGGATAAATTTTGAATCGTTCACAGAAGGTCCGGTAGTGCTGTTGGGCCAGAACCGTGGTAGGGACTAAAATGGCGATCTGCTTTCCGTTCATCACGGCACGATAGGCAGCCCGAATGGCCACCTCTGTCTTACCATATCCAACATCTCCACAGATCAAGCGATCCATGGGTTTGGGGTTGCCCATGTCCTTCATCACCTCATCAATGGCTTGCATCTGATCCGGGGTTTCTTCATATTCAAAAGTGGCTTCAAATTCTTTATAGAACTGATCTAAAGGAGGAAATTTGAAACCCTCAAAGACTTGTCTGGCTGCATAGAGGTCAAGGAGTTCTTTCACCATCTCTGACACAGCCGCCTTCGCCCTCTTCTTCGCCCTCTGCCATGAATGACTTCCCAGTTTATCAAGCCTGGAGGATCTTCCATCCCCTCCGATATAGCGTTGAATTAAATTGAGCCGATCCACGGGAAGATAGAGTTTATCTCCATCTTGATATTCTAAGAGAAGGTAGTCATTCGAGACTCCCCAAATCTTTAAATGCCTCAGTCCTCTATAACGACCTATTCCGCAGTCAATATGAACGATGAAATCATCTTCTCGAAGTTCACAGTATGAAGAGAGGGTCGGGCTTCCCCTCTGCCATGAAGTAGTGGGGAGTGAAGTCCGAACCTTTCCTTCAGGAAGCCTCCTTCTCTGACCGAAGATTTCCTCTTCGGTCAGAATCACCCAACCCTCCCTGGGATTTTGAAACCCTGAGGAGAGAGAGCCGACAAGAAGCACAAGACCTTCTTTGGATTGATTCAGGGCATTTCTGAACCTTTTCGCTTTTTCCAGTTGTGCTTCCACTCCATACTGGGAGAGAAGGTCCTTCAATCGCTCAGCCTGACCTGGAGTATGGGAAACAATGATGACTCCCCTTCCTTTTTCCTGCCAATCATGAAGGTTTTTCAGGAGGATCGAAAAAGGAGAAGTCTCCGGAAAACCGGTTCTCGCAGAGAGGACGGCTTTCATCTCTCTCTGGAGATTCTCATTGGTCTCCATCTCAAAAGAAAAAACTTGCTGACATGAGGGAGGAGCAAGGGGTCCTCCTTGGAGAGTGACTGTTTGAAATCTCTCTAAACAAAGCGAGACCTTTTCATCACTGAGATAAGCGGTCTCTGGCGATGGGACGGACCTCTTTTTTAACAAGGCCTTCTCATAATGTTCTCGAATCAGAAGAGAAAAGGCCTGAACCTCTCTCTCCACTTCGTCGCCTTCGTCAATAAAGATGATTTCATTCCCCTTCAGATAATCCAGAAGAGTCTTCAGAGGTTGAACAGAAGAATCTCTTGAAATATCCCTCGCTGGAAGGAGGATGGCATTTCCTATCATCCCCTGCGGAAGAGAACGCTGAGTCTCTATCTCAAAACGGCGAATGGACTCTAATCGATCTCCATCAAATTCCAATCGAAGGGGTTCTTCATAAAATGGAGTGTAGATATCGATGATTGCCCCCCGGACGCTAAAATCTCCCCTCTCCTCGACAATCCTTGCTGAGGTATATCCTCCTTCCTGAAGAAAATGGATCAATCGGTCGCGATCTACCTCATCTCCCGCAGAAAGAGAGAAAACGGACTCTTTTAAATCGACTGGGGCCAGAACTTTCTGCATCAAGGCCTTGATGGAAGAGATGATCACCCCCTCCTCTCCTTTTAGAAGGGAAAAAAGGGCTCTCACTCGTTCCCTGACGATTTCTGGATGAGGAGGAATTTCATCATAAGGAAGGGTTTCCCATTGAGGGAAGAGAAAAGATGGAACGTCCGACTCATTAATAAAAAATTGGAGATCTTCGAGGAGGGTCTCGGCGTTGCGCAGGTGAGGGACGATGACCAGCAGCGGCCCCCTCACCTTTTCTCTCCAATGAGATAACAGGTAGGCCTTGGAAGAACCTGCAAGACCGGTCAATCCAATACGTTTCCACTTCCTCCCTGGTTCAGAATCGAGCCACGAATCAATAGAAGAAACATTTCCTTTTGCCCATTCATCCATACCTATTTATTTTCCATTTAAAGTGGCATGGGTGTCAACCCCGTTGTTCCCTCCCCCTCAGACGGGGGAGGGCTTGCCCTGTGGAGTATGTTCCGTTACTCCACAGGGTAGAGGTGGGGGTGGCCCTTCGACAGGCTCAGGGTGGTCATGGTGAGTTTGTCGAACCATTCCCCCTCCCCTTTACCCTGTTAGATATGGTTTTTTATTCAGCCCTGTTATCTAGGGAACGTTCTATCTAACAGGGTGAATCCCCCCCCTGCCTTCGCCGAAGCGGCTTCGCGCAGGCAGTCGCCAAGGAAGGGGAGACTTCTATAGGTTATTTTCTACGTGACCGATAGAACTTAATCCATTTCAAAGAGAGAGGATAGGCAACCAAACTGAGAAGAGTGCAGAGAATTAATGAACCAATCACAAAAGATAGGAGGAGACCCCATTGGGAGGCGATATGACTCCAAAAATCCGAACTCATAAATCCTCGGTCCTCTCCTAATTGAAAAATCTCCTTGAGTGTCGCCCAATCAATCCAAAATCCTGTGATCCACATCCCTACCCATGTGGCAATCATATAAAAGGGAACAATCCACCAGGGGGTGTTTGTCCAAACTCCTAAAAGAATGGCCACCCGATTCAATCCGAATAGAAAAGCAATCGCTAAACCAGCAAGGGTGTGAAAACCTAAAAAGGGTGAAAAACCCAAGAAGATGCCGATGGCATAGGCCAGGGCCGTTCGTTCAGGTGTGTCTTCGATATGGAGAAGTTTCTTAATCAAACCTTTTAAATGGCGCATTTCGACATCCGATCCTAAATCTCTTTAACATATTTTTGGTAAAGAAATGTAGGGGAGTTCCTCTGTGTCTACAAATTCACCCTGAATTGGGAGCATTCCTTATTGAGAAAACAGATATTGCAAGAAGGGCTTTTTGCTTTGCAGACCGATCTTCCAAATCGGATGAGGTGGAGGTGCAGTGACAAAGACTTTTTCTTTGGGATGAGAGGGGCCATCCATTCATGCGCTTTTTCTGCATTCGTCGGTTCTGGAATGAAACCAACTCGCTTTCCAATCCGAAGGATATGAGTATCAACCGGGAAGGCTTCTCTTCCCAAGCCGAAAAGAAGGAGACAGTGAAGAGTTTTTGGACCGATCCCTTTCAGGGCGCCAATCGTTTTCTTAATTTCCTCTGAATCCATCTTTGTTAAGAATGAAAGGCTCAACCTCCCTTCACGCTCTTTGATCCAGCGAAGGATCTCAAGGATACGCCTCGCTTTCTGTTCAGCTAATCCACCCGGGCGGATGGCTGAAACAATACTTTTTATTCTTGTTTCGAGGACATCCTCCCAATGTGGAAATCGTATTTTTAATCTCTGATAGGCTTTGTCCCGATTTTGATCGTTGGTGTTCTGTGAAAGAATGGTTTCGATGAGGATATCAAGAGGATCTCCTAGACCTTCTCTCCGGGGGATCCCATATTGCTTTTCCAGAAGAAGAGTGATTTTACTGACTTTTGCTCTTAAATCCTTACGTCCTTGCCATGGCTTCTTTAATCTTCTCACTCAGTCGTCCTTTGAGAAGGTCCTTCATCCTTGTTTTGACCCTCGTCACAAATCCCTGGTAGGTTTCTCTCCCCGCCAATACTTGAAGATAGAATTCTCCCAAATCTGGATAGCGTTTCAAAGTTCGATAGGCCAATTTTGTAAACCGGAAAACAAAACGTGAAAAAGTGAGCGCCCATTTCAGGTTCCCGTAGATGTCATCATAAACTGCTCTTTGATAAAAATCAGAAGGAACAATACCCTCCTTTTTCCATTCAATGATTGCCTCAGCAGCCAGCATCCCGCTTCGAATGGCATAGTAAATCCCCTCTCCCTGTAACGGGTCCATCAGATGGGCAGCATCGCCAACAAGTAGGATCCTTCCTTGGGAAACCTTCTGGTTCTCATCATAAAAAGAGGGGAGGAGATGGCCCATGACCTTTTCTGTCTTTCCCTTGGGAATATAGTCCAGTCCTTTGATGAAGTCATTGAAGTATTGGCGGGGATTAATTTTCTTCGTTTCTTTAAACATTCCGCCGATACCGATGGAAAGCCATTCCTTTTTTGGAAAAACCCAACCATATCCATTAGGAATTCTTCCGAAATCTAAATGGGCGAATTGAAGTTCCTTTTGGGGGAAATGGATGGATGAATCAAAAGGAATCTCACTTTCTATCGCAATTCCATTTCTATCGTTCCTCTGTGGCGGTAATGATGAAGACCTGGCCACAACACTCTCTGCCCCATCTGCACCGATGAGGTATCGACAATGAAATCTCTTCCCTTTTCCCAACTCCACCTCAACCCCGCCACGCTTCTCTTCTGCTTTCGTAACCTTCTCCCCTTCCAGTATCTCCGTACCATCTTCTAAAGCTTTACTGATGAGAAGCTGATCGAAGCGATCTCTCATTATCAAAAATGCAATGGGATCTTTGGTTTCGATGAAAAAAGGATCTTTGGAACAATAAGTAAACTTTGCACCATAGATGGTGTTCTCAATGACGGGACTGAGATCGAAACCGAGCAAATGAACAGTTTTGGTTGAGAGGCACCCTCCGCAGGGTTTGTACCTGGGCAATCGTTCCTTTTCAATGACGAGTGTCTTCAACCCGGCCTTGGCGCAAAACCTCGCTGCCGTCGCTCCTCCCGGCCCTGCACCCACCACAATGACATCGTAATCGAAATTCATCACATTATCCTCCCCCCACCCCGCCCCTCCCCCTCAAGGGGGGAGGGTGAGCCCTGCACCACGTGGGGTGCAGGACAATGCCCTGGACCTTACATGGTTCAGGGGGTGGGGGTGATATAATTTTGTTTAATAGTTTGTATTAATTTTAAGAAAAATTACCACGAAACCAAGATTTGTCAATACCTTAGTCCGTATTATACACGGGGCAAGAAATTATTCGGATCTACTCTGATCCGATCCTCAACTCTCTGACACGAATTCCTAACTAATCCTTCATGACGGAGCGTCACCCGCGAACCATGAAAATCCCCCTCGATCCCCCTTTTACAAAGGGGGATAATTACCCCTCCCTTTGGCAAAGGGAGGTTTGGAGGGATTTAAAGAAGTTATTTTCTAAGGAAATGTTGTTAAGAATAAATGATAAGGCCCGGAGGGAAATTGAAAGAATCAAAGATTGCGAACTCCATTTGAGGTAGCGGTTCTTCTTTTCATACCCAAACGATCTCGACCAAGTGTTCCACTTTTTTAAATTCTGGATCTCCGGTTACGGCAATAGCTTTATGCTCCATGGCAGAAGCAAGAATGAAGCAGTCGGCGTATTATGAGATGTTGTATTCGGCTTTGTATTCTGCGGCCTGAAAGACCAGATTATTGGAAACCGAAAGAAGGGTAAACCCTGTTGTTGCATTAAATTCGGCGCTTAGATTCATCAAACCCTTACCCAGAGAGGGATGGCTGTCAAATCAATGTCGTCACCTGGATCAATCCAAGAGTGACCCTGTGGAAGAGGTTTTACATCTTCTCTGGAAAGATAAAACTCCCAATAGTGGAGCAAATAATACGTGATGCTATCGAATATGATTCTTATTCCACAGGGGAAGTTATCCTCCCTCCGGGCCATGAGGCCCTCCCTCCGGGGCAGAAGCCCCTCTGGGGCGGAGCCTGGGCCGGCGGCAAAAAGGTAGAAACAGCCTTTTGATGGGGGCATGCAGTTGATTCAACCACATCTTTATGCAACAACGGGGTAAAGTTTAACCTTTCTATATTTGCGACGACTTCCAACTTCTTCTGGTCCCCAAATTCCCTTTTTGTTGAATAGATAATCTCACCTAGTGTGGTGTATCAGCAATGACTTAACAATGTTGTCATTCCGGACTTGATCCGGAATCCATTGTTTTCAATCTGGATTCTCGCTTTCGCGGGAATGACAGCTTTCAAATCATTGTAAAGCCGTTATTGTAACACTACACTAGATTAATGACATTTAGAAATTTAGTGGCACCCGATTTCTCTATCTCCTCAAGAAGATGAAGAACTTTTTCATATCCCTTTTCCTTCTGGAAGAACTTGAGGAGCGCATGGCTGTCAAAGATAAAAGGCCCCTTCGACATTATTTAAATTCCTTCCTGCGTTCTCTGAGGAGTTTCTCCGAAAGAGAGGGTTTAAGGGGTAGAATGCCACAGGCTGCCTTGATCGGGTCTTGAACAGGAGGAATGAGATAGATGATACCCCCATATTCCATTATCTGCATCTCGGTGCCAGGTTCGATGCGGTACCTCTTTCTGATGTCGGAAGGGATAACAATCTGTCCTTTTGATAATGTTTTAACGGTAGCCATAAAAGTTTAACCTTTTATATAGAAGTTGTACGATTTATAGAAATAGTATAACTATTAAAAAATTTCGTCAAGAAGTACAAAATGCTATCGTCCTTCAATGATTGCCTTCTTGGCCACTCGATCGACTACGCCGGGGGCGATCAGCTTCACCCACAAACCTACTTTCCCTCTCCATGTCATAATTAATTCACGCTTACGTGCTGCGGCTGCCTGGATGATTAATTGCGCGCATTTCTCAGCCGGCATGACTCCGCTTTCCCTCACTGGACTTTTTCCTATCGGCTTGCCATCAGCTCCGAGCGCTCGTTTACGAGTCTCAGTGGCCACAAAATCAGGGTAAATCATCGTTACACTTACTCCATACTCCGCGATTTCAATGCGGAGGGTGTCAAAAAAGCCTACCATTGCATGCTTACTCGCCGCATAGCCACTACGTTTTGGTATTCCTGCCTGCCCCAGGCTGGAAATGCCAATAATTTGTCCTTTGGTCTTCTTCAAGAATGGTAAAGCGTAGTAGGTGCAGTAAACACTCCCAAGATAATTCACTCGCATAATCTGTTCATAAAAACCTATATCGCGGATATCTTCGAAGTTTGCCCACATCGTTATGCCCGCATTATTGACAAGCATATCGATCCGGTCATACTGATCCACGGTTCGCTGAATCAGTTCAGAACATTGTGCTTGCTCACCGACATCTGTGACGATCGCTATGGCTCTTCCACCCCGTACCTGACATTCTCCTGCCACAGTGGCCAATTGCTCTCCATTTCGAGCAGCAAGCGATAACCACGCCCCCTGCTCCACAAGTTGATAAGCCAGTTCACGTCCAATTCCACTCGAAGCACCCGTAATCACAACCACTTTATCTTTAAATATCGAAGCAGCCATTCAGTCTCTCCTCTAACTTATGAGAGGTGTATCAATCATCCCGACTAAAAATATGAACCTGTCCCCAATTTCTACGGCCTTTTGGAGAATTCGAGAAACAGATCGATCTGCAGGAAGTCATAGACAATGCTTTGAGGAAACTTCTCACGAAGATACGTTGACTTCCCGGTCTTTCTGGGTCCCCAGAGGAATGCAGACTTCCGAGGAGGAAGATCGATGGTCAAAATCCTTTTGACGTGTGACATCTCTGACCTCTACTCCGAATTAGTTAAACCCATTTGGAGTTTAATACGAAATGGTTTAACAATCAAAGGGAAAATAAATTGTCATTTCGAGAAGTGGAAAATTTGAACCCGACCTCTATTACTTACTATCGAGAACCCCCTATTGAGAAAGTTGAGGCAGCGCCAATTTAATTCTACGAAAGTGTAGCCAGCTCTTTTTCATATTTCTCGACCCAGCCGTCGGCGCCACATTCTTTGAAGATTTCTATGGCTTTGCCGAGATTCTCCTGAGCTTTTGATCTATCGCCTTTTCTTTTAAACAACTCTGCATAAAGGGCATAATCTTTTCCCAAGTTTAGCATCATTCGGTTTCTTTGGTCTGTTTCGATCGCATTATGAATCCAATACTCTGCTTCAGATAAGTGCTTATCATCAATATTGAGTAAAATCTCTCCGATATATCTTTGAAACCAGCCTTCCAGTATCTTCACCTTGTTATTTTGTGAATGGGTATATAAAGATTCTATATTTACATCCTTCTCTTTATTCATTACCTTTGATCTTGCCACGCCTACTTTTTGAAGATTAGCCCAGGAGGGGGTCAATCGATTATCTTCTAAAATTCGAGCCCCTTTCTTGTAATATTCTTCGGATCTTGGTAAATCTCCCGTCTCAAAATAGGTTTCCCCAAGGTTAATGCTTGCAGCAAAACCCCAGAAATAATAATTGATCGTTTCACAAAATTTGAGTCCATTTAAGAGATATTTTTCTGCCTCTTCAAATCCCTTTCCATGGTTCAAAATTCCGTGGATTACAAACGCAATTGCTTTAGAATAAATATCCCCGCTTTGTTCGGCAATGTGGACAGCCTCTTGGGCTACTTCGAACCCTAAATCAATTTTTCCAGCCCAGTAATAACAAAGAGCCACATTGCTCTTTGTTGTCGCAATCCCCCAAAGACTTCCTACTGCCAAACTAACATCGAGAGTTTTCTGGAGAAAGTTTAATGCCTTTTCAAATTCACAGTTCCAACCCAAAGCACATCCAAACCAAAAGCTTGCTAAGACTGAAGTAACAATGTCTTTTATTTCCCCTGATATCTTTAAGGCCTCCTCAAATGCTTTAAATCCCTCTGGACAATTATCCTCCACAAAACAATAGTATGCACCAATGATGAAATATATCTGACCAAGCCTCTTCTTATAATCGTGGCGTATGGCCAAATCAACAATCGGGTCGATGGCTTCTTTCGCCTCAACAAGATACATCATTTGAGCGTTATAGAGCCCAAGGGCTGTCCTGGCATCAATAATCTGCCTTTCTACATCATCTGTTTGAGGTAGTCGTTCAAGAGATGTTACTCTTTTCTTAGTATGGGCAATCGCATCGTTAAATGAGGCTGCCTTTTCAGCCTTTCTGCCTGCCAACCTTGAATACTCAGCCCCTTTCAAATAATTCTCACTCAAGAAATAGTGCTCGGCCAAAACTTCGTAATTCTCACTTAAATTATCTTTGAACAAATCCTCGATAGCCTTTCCAATCTCTTCATGGAGTTTTTTCTTTCTCTTCGCCAAAATCGAATCATAAACCACTTCACGGGTCAGGGCATGTTTAAAGATATAATTGGATTGTGGATATATGCCTCTCTCATAGAGAAGTTCTGAGTCTTTTAAGATGGACAGGTGCGAAAGTAATTCTTTTTCCGACAGGCCTGTTACACGATTGATCAATGGATAGCTGAACTCCCTCTCAATAACAGACCCAGTCTGAAGCACTTCTTTCGCTCTTTCAGGGAGTGAATCAACTCTTGCCATGATCACATCCTGGATTGTTGAAGGAATGGTTAAGTGATGAACATCTTTTGATAAACAGTATGTATTGTCTTTTCTCTCTATGATCTTTAAGTCTTTGAGTGACTTTATAAACTCCTCAATGAAAAATGGGACACCTTCAGCCTTTTCAAGGATCAACTCCTCAAGAGTCTTTTCAATCTCTTTTGTCCCTAAAATGTGGATCACCATCTCAAAACTTTCCTTGTTGGAAAGCCGATGCAACGTTAGTTGATTGTGATAGGACTTTGCCCCCCAGGTGTGAACGAACTCAGGCCGATAGGTGAATATCAATAAAACCCTTGACCCTGGTATGCTCTCCAAATGGCTTCTTACTACATCCTCTGAGCTCTTATCTATCCAGTGTAAGTCCTCAAAGGCTATGATAAGAGGCCGTATCTCAGAACCCTTAATAACGATCCGCTTGATCGCCTCAATCATCCTATCTTTCTTTGCCTCAGGGCTCATGGAGATCTGATCGATACCACTATCCTTTACCGAGAGAAGCTCAAGGAGATAAGGAAGGGTTAAGGGTTCATCGACTCCTATCAATTTCAACCCCTTTTTGACTTTTTCTCTGATTTCCTGATCTCCTTCTCCTTCCTGTATATCAAAGTTTGACTTCAAGATGTCTATCACTGGATGATAGGCTACGCCCCTGCCATATGAGAGGCACTTCCCTTCCAAAAAGTTCACATCTTCGTTGGCAACAGCCTTTCTGAACTCATATAAAAGCCTCGATTTACCACAACCTGCTTCAGATATGATGGAAAAAGCCTGACCTTTACCTGCCTTGACTCTCTCAAAACCATCGAGCAGAAGTTCAAGCTCACGCTCCCTTCCAACAAAAGGAGTTAAACCCCGCTCTGCACTGACATCAAATTTTGTTCTCCTGGTGCTGGGGGCAATCACTTGATAAACCTTGACTGGCTCTTCTTTGCCCTTAACCTGTCTTTCCCCCAAGGCCTCAAACCTAAAGAATCCCTCGGTAAGCTTAAAGGTATCATCAGTCACATAGGTTGTTCCTGGATCAGCCAACCCTTCCATTCGGGAGGCCAAATTCACCGTATCCCCTACTGCCTTGAACTCTACCCTTAGATCATTACCGAGGGTGCCAACAATCACTGAGCCTGTATGAATACCAATCCGCATCTTGATGGGAGGCATTTTCTTTTCACTCTTGAGTTGGTCGCTGAATTTATTTATTTCACGATGGATGGCTAAGGCGGATCGAATTGCACGCTGGGGGGCATCCTCTAAAGCTATCGGTGCTCCAAAAAGGGCCATAATCCCATCACCAGTCAGTTCGTTGACAGTCCCTTCATAGTCATGGACCTTGTGGATGAGGATCTCATAGACTTCATCCATCATGGAGTACATCTGCTCTGATCCGATCTTTTCCGTTAGTGAAGTAAACCCCTCCATGTCGCAGAACATCACTGTGACTTGTTTCCGCTCACCTTCGATCTTATCTCTCTGTGCCAGGATCTTCTGGGTTAGGTCTTTTGGAAGGTATCGCTGAATTTTTGCAAGTTTTTCCTCAAAGGAGAGTTCTTTAGGAACTGGCCCTAAAGGAAGGGTTAAGTTGTGACCGCACTCACCACAATATTTTTTCCCTAATAGTATTTCAGCTCCGCATTTCGGGCATTTCAACTCGATTTTAGCCCCACATTCCTCGCAGAACTTTATTCCCTCACGATTATCAGCCTGGCATTTCGGGCACTTCATTTTTAGGTGCTCCTTTAAAAGAGATCCCTTAATGCAATTCTAAAAAGTTGAGCGATGCGGCCATGTTTAATTCTTCTTTCCTAACCCAGCGAAACCAACGCATCCCGAGCCTGCTTCAGATAAACGTCGGCCTCGCACTCTTCAAAAGACTGTACCGCCCGGGAAATACATGTTCTCGCTTCTGCCAATCTGCCCTTGGCTTTATGGAGCTTGCCCAAATCGAGGTAGGCCTGGCCAAGCACCGATTTGGCACCGATTTCCTTTGCCGTCTCTATCGCCGTGTGCAAATACCCTTCCGCCTTCCTGGCGGCGAAGGGGACCGTTTTAATCAGGAAACCGATATTCTTCAGAAGAAAGGAGAGGTTTTTCTCGCCGCCACCTCCCTGGGCGATCTGCGAATACACCCTTCCGAGCATATGGTTCATGAGAGCGTATCGCCACCTACTGCCGTTTTCTAAATGCTGCTGTATTAAGCTTTCAACAATATTGATTCCTCTGGCCACATCACCCTTCGTAATCATGACAATACCCATAAATGCTTGAGCAACACTTCCCATGAATTTATAGCCAAACTCCTCTGTAAATTTTATCACGTCTTCAAAGACGGACTCTGCTTCGTGGAATTTACCAGCAGAAACATAGCCGAAACCGAGCATTGTTTTTGCGGTATATTGATAAAAAGGTTCTATAGAAACCTGAATCGTTTTTTTGAAACACTCTATCGCTCGATCGTGGTCACCTGCTACTTGAAAACCCAAACCTAAGACAAAATGGCCGATACTTGTGCATCTCATATCAGCGTGCTTCTCACCATAGTCCAGAAGAATCCTTCCATATTCGGCGGTTCCCTTTTTCTCGCCTCTGTAGAAGTGATGCATTGCCATTCCAAAAAAGGCGTACCGAAAAAGACTTCTGTCGGATGGCATCATTTCTGAAATTTCCTGAGCTCTTCTCCCATAGGCCAACGCCTCGTCAAATAAACCGAGATTTGAACAGGTTTGGGTGAGCCAGCAAGAGGAATATCCGATAATTTTACTATTATTTATCCTCTCACCGATTTCGAGGGCTTGGGAAAGATATCGGTATGAGTCAAGATATTTTTCTCTCTGATTTAGAGTCCAGCCAAGCCAGGCTAAGAACATACCGAACCTTGCGTCATCACCGGACGATCTTACAAATGTTTCATGACGTTTCAGCAAGTCTTCTAATCCTCCATAATCTGCACGAAAATAGTACACAGAACTCCATTGAATGAGGAGATCGATGAGGAGGGTGTCTTCGTCCTTAGACCTGTCAGTTTTATTGGATAAAATGTCGAAAGCCTCTTTATAATATTGATGGGATTCTTCTACCGTATAGCGTTCAAAACACTTCTCACCCGCCTTCATGAGGTAGTCTACAGCCTTGAGGTAGGACTGACCCTGTTTGTAGTGATAGGCTAAGGTCTCATAGAACTCTGGGAGCCTTTCCCGGAAGAGCTCCTCCATGACATTCGCTATCTTCTCGTGTATGACCTGCCTCTCCTTCTTGAGGAGTCCATTATAAACCACCTCCTGTGTAAGGGCATGCTTGAAGATGAATTCCAGGTCGGGATCGAGGGTGCGGGTTCTAATGAGATCGAGTCGCTCCAGTCCTTGGAGGGAGCGGTCTATCTGTTCCTTGAGCTCGGTGATCCTCTTTAAGATCTCATAGAGAAAGACCCTGCCAATGACCGAGGCCTCCTGAAGGATGCGTTTTGTTTCTTTTTCCAGACGGTCAAGCCTTGCCGAGATGACTCCCTGGATGGTAGAGGGGATATCGGTATCCGTAAGGGGTTTGCTGAGAACCCAGGTGTTGTCCTTTTCGGTGAGGGTCTCCGTCTCGATGAGGGAGTTGATGACCTCTTCCAGATAAAAGGGGTTCTCCTCCGCCTTACGCTGGATGAAGTTTTTCAGTTCTGCCGGGATGGTTTCCGTCTTGAGGAGGGATTCCACCATCCCCTGGGCCTCCGTGGGGGATAGGTCCTGGAGCCTCATCTCATAGTTGAACTTCCCAATCCCCGAGAGCTGCTGGGAGGTAAAGAGGCTGAATTGGGGACGGGAGACACATAAGAAAAGGGCCGGGTAGTTGAATTTGAGGAAGATCGTCCTCAGGAGCTCTATGGAAGAGGGATCAGTCCAGTGGAGGTCTTCAAGGCAGATGACTGCGGGAGCCCTTCGGGTTAATGCTGATACAATGGACTGGATGGATTCATGGAGCTTCATCTTCCAGTATTCAGGGCTGATGTTTTCGATCTCCGGGTACTTGATGGAATATAAGCTCCCGATGAAGGGGATTACGTCCTTTCCATCCCCCATGAGGTTGGTGATCCCTGCCTCGATCTTCTGTTTCAATCTCTCCTGGGAGTCTCCGTCTCCGATCTGCCAGGCCCTGCTTAGAAGGTCCATGAGAGGGAAGTAGGGAATGTTGGAGGCGTAGGCGTAAGAATGGCCCTCCCTCCACTGTATCCTGTTGAAGTCTAAGGTCGCTTTGAATTCCTCGATAAGTCGGCTCTTCCCCGTTCCCGCATCGCCGGTTATGAAGAAGATGGTCCCTTTCCCTTCCAGGAGCTGTTGTGCCGCTTCCTTGAGCTGGGACATTTCGACCTTGCGGCCGATAAGCTCTGATCTTAAACCTGATAAGCGGTGGGTCTTCGTGGGCTCTTCCTTGGGAGATAATACCCTGCAAGCCCTAATGGGTTCTGCCTTGCCTTTGACACTAACGGGTGTTAGAGGTGCAAAATTGAAAAGCCCCTCAGCCTGACGATAGGTATCCTCACCCACTAAGATTTCACCAGGCCTTGCAAGTCCTGACAACCGTGAGGCGACGTTTACAGTATCGCCTGTAACTCCGAGTGTTCCTTTTTCCATCGTCACTTCACCAGTCACAACAAGACCGGTATTTATCCCTGTATGCATCGACAAGGGCTTTCCGACCTTAGATTCAAACTGATGACTCATGGCGTCGACTATTTCGTGTATCTCTCTGGCTGCCCGGAGGGCCCTGACCGGATCATCTTCGTGCGCCTTCGGCACTCCAAAAAGGGCCACCACTGCATCGCCAATAAATTTCTCGATAGACCCATCGTATTTAACAACAACCTGTGCTATTTCTCCAAAGATTCGGCTTATAATGTTCTTAACTTCTTCAGGATCGAGTCTCTCCGACATGGCAGTATATCCGGAAAGGTCAGAAAAAAGGACTGTAACCTGTTTCCGCTCTCCCTCGATCGCCAGTTCTTCTCCAAATTTATGGCCGCATTCAATGCAGAACTTTGCACCTTCAGGATTATCAAATTGGCACTTTGAACATTTCATTTTCTATATCCTTCATCAGAAGTATTATGGTTAACGTTCGGAGATGAATGAGATAAAAAACCCAATTCCTTTTTGAGGGATTGGGTTTAATCCACCTCCAAGCCATATGCCACCTCTTTTTAAATAAGGGTTAAAAGGTTGAAGGAGAGCAACTTACTTTCAATAGGATTTTATCAGGATGGATAAAAAGGTCAATTAAAATTAATTTATTTTCATGAAGTGCCTCAATAGCATTGGATGGATAGTTTACATAATAAGGGGTTCAAAATATTGAAGTTTATTAAGGGTATACAGTTCTTTCTACGAGAGATTGTTTTTATAAGTGAGCAACAGGTATAGCCTCTGTTCTCTCAGGGAGTTGTTTTCCCTCAGCAATCTCTTCAACTTTTTTTAATATCGAAGAATGGTAATACCGGTAACCACACTGATCGCATATACCCACAGGTACATTTTCGAGCATAACAAAACCTGTTTTATGCTTAAAAATTTCCTTCTCTACAATTCGTTCTTTCACAGTACCCTCACAATATTCACATTTATAACCGTACATAACTCTTTCCTTTCATTTAACTGATTTTATAAACTGTTATGATTAGAAAAATGCCTGTTTCCTTGAACCGACCAACTACTCCTATTGGTGTAGATTCACCAGCGCCTATTCCCTCGATGATATATTTAATACCACGAGGATCTCCTTTTTCTCTCCTTATTATCTTACCATTTAAAATGGAAGTTTATATATCAAAAATTCCAAGTTTATCTTCTGCCATTTCTTCCACTGCATGAAATGTCATGTCATAATTACCTGATCTGATTGCATTCCGTATCTTGTCAATGATTCGTCGAGGCAATTATTATGCCCTTTCTTGCCTTCTGTCAGCATCATTGTCTGAGATACCATATACTTTTAACATTTCAACAATTCTTCATCTCCTTGTTTTCTGCTCAATCCTTTTTGGCTTAAGTTCTACGGAGAAAAAGATCAAAAATACCAAAACTCAAAAGGGTAGAAAGACCCCCTTGAGGTTTGATACAGGTACCTTTTGGGGATCCCATTTCATACTCAACTCCAAAAGGTTATAGTTGCTTCGGTTTTGATTGGTGGCTAAGGAGAGTATAAACAATTATGAGCAAGTAGAGATTATTAATTTCATGGGAAAAAGTCAATGAGAAAAATTTTAGTCGCTTGGATTATAAGAAAATGTCTGGTGGACATTCATTTTATCATCTTCGCAACATATTCGGCGATGGCAGGGGCAGCGGTCAGCCCCGGGGATTCAATTCCCAGAAGATGAACCCTTCCCTTTTCTTGTTTCTTGATCACAAAATCTGCTTGTAACTCACCTTGATAATAAACTTTAGGGCGATTGCCCGAATAGCCCGGATAAATTCTATGGATATCGAAGTCAGGAACCATGGCAAGGGCCCCTTTCTCAAATTCTTCCCTCGGCGTCCTTATTTCATAGTCATCTTTATCGGACACCTCAAAAGCCGAAGGTCCAATCAGGGTCTCTTCTCCGAGAGTCCGGGTCAGATGGATTCCCAAGCTATGGGGAGAATCCGGAACAGGGTAGACTAATCCTCTAATCACCTCTTCGGTCGTATTATAATAATCGCCCTTGTGAGGAATGATCTCATATCCCTCCAAACCGCACATTCCTGCAATGCTATCGCTGTAAAGTCCTGCCGCATTGATGATCAACTCAGCTTCCATTTCACCTCGAGTGGTCATTAAGCCATTATGATCATCAATCGACGTGACTTTGCATTGCTTCACAATGTTTACTCCCAATCCTTTAAGCATCCTTTCCATAACCCTTATATAGGCGGCCATGTCAAGAATCCCTGTTTCCGGAGAGTGGAGGGCGGCTAAACACCTGACGCGGGGCTCAATGTTACGAATCTCAGCCTCCTCTATCAGCCTCAGGTTTTCCACCCCGTTGTCCTCACCCTGTTTTTTTAAATCTTCCAGCGCCTTTAATTCCGAAGCCACCTGGGCCACAATAATCTTCCCGCATCTCCAATGGGGGATATCGTGGTTCTGCAGAAATTCATAGGTCAAATGACGACCTCGAACGCATAAGCGGGCCTTGAGAGAACCCTGGGGATAGTAAATCCCTCCATGAATCACACCGCTGTTTCGCGTGCTCGTTTGTTCCCCTAAGGCCTTTTCCTTTTCTAAGAGAAAAACCTCCCTTCCCTCTTTTGCCAAACGATAAGCAAGATGGCATCCCACAATTCCTCCGCCTATAATGGCCACTTCCATGGATGATTCCTCTCGAGAAATTTATACCATAATCATTTACATCATTTAAATTAATTTTTTATTTTTTGGGCTGATAAAACAAGTCTTAAGGATTCCTCCATCTCTCATTGGAAAATAGCTCTCTCTTAGGTATAATGAGATCATTGGAAATGAGAAAGGAAGCTCTGAGCGCGAATTAAGATTTTTTCGGAAACCATTCTTAGCGAAGCGAAACGACTGCAAATTAAATGTCTGAGCCCGAAAGGCGAGTTTTTGCCGGCCTGTGCCCTGCTAAGGGACACAATATAAAGTAACTTCCCTCTCCGGGAAGCGTCGCCCTATGGGCGGGAAGCTTCCATTTGCAGTGAAGCAAGCTTTAGAATGGTCGAAAAAATATTTTGAGCAGCGAAGAGCGACTTTCCAAAAAATCGCGAACGATATTTAACCGATGAAAAAAACGGTCTGCCTCGTCAGCCTGGGATGTCCCAAGAACTTAGTCGATTCCGAAGTAATCCTTGGCCTGCTTTCAAAAGAGGGTTATCTCCTGACCACCGATCCTTTGAGGGCTGAAGTTCTCATTGTCAATACTTGCTCCTTTATTGAGGAGGCGACGAAGGAGGCCATCGAGACGATTCTTCAATTCTCCCGTCTTAAGAAAGAAGGTCGCTGCCGTCTTCTCATTGTTTCTGGATGTCTTCCTCAACGATATGGAAAAGTTTTGGAAAAGGAATTGCCAGAGGTAGACCTCTTCGTCGGCACCGGAGACTTTCAAAACCTTCCCAGGTTCCTAGCAAAGAAACCAAAGAAAAAGAGTTTTCTCTCCAGTCCCACTTTTCTCTATAATGAAAGGACGCCTCGAATTCTCTCCACCCCTCCTTTCATCGCTTACCTGAAGATTGCAGAGGGTTGTTCCAATGCCTGTACCTTTTGTACTGTTCCGAAGATCAGAGGTCGTTATCGAAGTAGAAAGCCTCGATCCGTCCTGGAAGAGGCCCAAAGGCTTGCGGATCAAGGAGTTCAGGAACTTATCCTGATCGCTCAGGATACCACAGCTTATGGAAGAGACCTCCAAGATGGAACCAATTTGGAAAAACTCTTGAAATACCTGATTAAAGTAGAAGGGCTTCGTTGGATTCGAATCCTCTACTCCTATCCCAAGATGAACAATTTCACCGATGGGCTTCTTGAACTCATGGCTCAAGAAGAAAAGATCTGCTCTTACCTTGATCTCCCCATCCAACACATTGATGATGAAATTCTCAAACGGATGGGGCGAAGATCAACGGGTGTAGAAATTCGGAGTCTCTTAAAAAAGATCAGGACTTTTCTTCGGGAAGTCAGTTTGCGGTCCTCCTTGATCGTGGGCTTCCCAGGGGAAAAGGAAAGTCAATTCAAAGCACTCCTAGATTTTGTGGAGGAGATTCAGTTCGACCATCTCGGTGTCTTTAAATACTCTCCAGAAGAAGGAACGCCCGCCCCCAGACTTCCTCATCCCATCTCAGAGAGTGTGAAGGAGGAACGTCTAAGAATCTTAATGGAGATTCAGAAAAATATCTCTTTAAAAAAATATCGAAAAATGGTGGGCCAGAGGAGGGTGGTTCTCGTAGAAGGACCTCAACGAGAACGAAGTGTCTTACGAGGGAGGCTTCAAACACAAGCCCCTGAGATCGATGGCTCTGTTTTCTTGAATGGAAAAGCTCAACCTGGCGATTGGGTAGAAGCCCGAATGACCCAAGCCCTTCCTTATGACCTGGTTGCCCAGATTGAAAGAGTCCTCTCCTGACGCCCTGGAAACGCCTTTTCCCTTGACGGATAAGTGAAAATGGGTTAGTTTGAGGAGTCTTAAATTTTTCTTAAATCTTAATGAGATTAATACCATAGGGAAGGTGACCGTTCGGAGCAGAATGAATGGATGAAACAAGTGAACTGATCCAACAGAGGATCCGAAAACTGGAGGTCTTGAGAAAGGACGGGATCGATCCCTACCCAAATGATTTCAGGGTAACCCATACCTCCATAGATCTTCACGAGACCTTCGGCTCCCTCTCTGATGAAGAATTGAAATCCGTTGGAGAAACCTTCTCCCTGGCGGGTCGAATCATGGCGATCCGAGACTTCGGTAAAGCCAGTTTCATCCAAATTCAAGATCGAAAGGGAAGAATCCAGGTTTACCTACAACGGGATATTGTCGGTGAGGCTGCCTTTCAACTCTTTAAAACATTCGATATCGGAGATTTCATTGGATCGGAGGGCAAAATCTTTCGAACAAAGACTCGCGAACTCACCCTCCAGGTTCAGAGCTTTCGGCTTCTTGCGAAGTCCCTTCGGCCCCTTCCGGAGAAATGGCACGGTCTTACCGACATCGAAGCCCGTTATCGTCAGCGTTATTTAGATCTCATCGCGAATCCCAGGGTCAAAGAGATTTTTCTCACACGAATCAAGGCCATTCAAAAGATCCGAGATTTCTTTACCCAACGGGATTTCATGGAGGTGGAGACTCCCATGCTTCACCCCATTCCCGGAGGCGCGACAGCCAAACCCTTCAGGACCCATCACAATGCCCATGACATGGAACTCTATATGAGGGTCGCTCCTGAACTCTTCCTGAAACGATTGGTGATCGGAGGGCTTGAAAGAATCTTTGAGATCAATCGCTGTTTTCGAAACGAAGGGATCTCCACCCAACACAATCCTGAATTCACCATGCTCGAGTTTTATCAGAGTTATGCCACTTATGAAGAGATGATGAAGATGACCGAGGAACTTCTCTGCTCCATGGTCAAAGAAATTCATGGTGGACTCCGCCTGACCTATCAGGGGAAGGAACTCGATTTTACTCCCCCCTGGAGAAGGATCCGTTTCAATGAGTCTCTTTTGGAATATGGAAAGGTTGATCCGGCTGTCCTGAAAGAACCATCCAAAGCGATCGAAGCAGCCAAGAAGCTCGGCCTTGAACTGAAAAAGGGAACCTCTCATGGAAGAGTTCTGGCCGATCTCTTTAAGGAGATGGTCGAACCTCATCTTCTTCAACCTACTTTTGTGATTCATTATCCCACTGAGGTTTCTCCTCTCTCTCGTCGGAATGGGAAGAATCCTGAGGTGGTGGATCGATTTGAGCTCTTCATGGCCGGCCGGGAGATCGCTAATGGTTTCTCTGAACTGAACGACCCGGTCGATCAACGGGAACGTTTTGTCCACCAGTTGAAAGAGAGGAACGATGAGGCCGATGCCGTTCTCACCCTCGATGAGGATTTTCTTCGGGCTCTCGAATTCGGGATGCCCCCCACGGCTGGCGAAGGAATTGGGATTGATCGCTGGGTCATGCTCCTCACTGATGCACCTTCCATCCGAGATGTCATCTTCTTCCCTTTACTTCGAATGGAGAAATAATGTCCTATGAGATATGAATGGTTTATTGGTCTGAGATATCTCAAAGCCAAAAGGAAACAGACCTTTATTTCTATCATCACGATCATCTCCATCGTCGGGGTCATGGTGGGAGTGATGACCTTGATCGTTGTGTTGGCCGTGATGAGCGGTTTTGAAAAGACCCTCAAGGAAAAAATCTTGGGCACTCAAGCTCACCTTGTCCTCCTCAAGGCCAGTCAAGAAGGTATGGATCATTATGAGGAGGTGGCGAAGAAGGTTCAAGAGGTCAAGGGCGTGGTCTACGCCGCCCCATTCATCTTCAACCAGGTGATGCTCTCTTCCGAGTCTAATGTCTCTGGGGTGGTGATCAAGGGCATCGACCCGGACCGAGTGGGAAAAGTAACCGAATTGGCCCACAATATGAAAGCCGGCCGCCTCCAGGGCCTGAAAGAAGGGGGAGAAAGTGATTCTACAGGCATCATCCTCGGAGTGGAATTGGCCAAACATCTCGGCGTCTCACTCAACGATGCGATCCAGGTGATCTCGCCTCTGGGCACCATGACGCCCATGGGAATGATGCCCAAGATGAAGCGGTTTCGTGTCGTGGGTATCTTTTACTCGGGAATGTATGAATATGATAACACCATGGCCTACGTTTCTCTCGAAAGTGCTCAGAAGTTTTTCAGCATGGGAGCCCGTGTCACAGGGATTGAGATCAAAACCAACGATATCTATAAAGTGAAAGAGATCGGGAAAGAGATCCGCCAAAGGATGGGATTTCCCTTCTGGACGAAAGACTGGATGGAGATGAACAGAAACCTCTTCTCCGCCCTGAAGCTGGAAAAGATCGCCATGTTTATCATCCTCGTCTTGATCGTTTTGGTGGCCGCCTTCAACATCATCTCCACACTCATCATGGTGGTGATGGAGAAGCATAAGGATATTGCCATTCTCAAATCAATGGGCGCACCCTCCAAGGCGATCTTAAAAATCTTCGTCATCGAGGGAGGGGTGATCGGTGTGGTGGGAACGGTCTTTGGAACGATTCTTGGCCTTGGGGCTGCTTTCAATTTGGAGAAGATCACAGGGTTCGTTGAAAACCTATTTGGATTCAAAGTTCTGGCGAGCGATGTCTATTATATTGATAAACTCCCTTCCCAGGTGAATCCTATCGATATTGCGCTGATCGTGATGACGGCCATCCTCATCAGTCTTTTGGCCACCCTTTATCCCTCCTGGAGGGCATCGAAACTCGACCCCGCCGAGGCATTGCGATATGAATAGGGAGAAGATTTCTTTTAAAAAAAAGGCCCAGCAAGCTCTCTCCCGGGGGGAATGGAGGAAGGCGCTCGAATGTTTTCAAAATCATTGTGCACAGGAGCCAGAGGATTTTCGATCCCAGTTGAAGGTGGCTGAATTGCTAGAGCGTTTGGGTCAAAAGAAAGAGGCCGTCCAAATGTATCGAAAAGTGGCCGAGGCCTATGCCCAGGATGGCTTTCTGCTCCAAGCCATTTCCATCAATAAAATGATCTTAAGGATTGATCCATCCTCTCAGGATGTCAATCATCGGCTGGCACAACTCTATGCAGAAAAAACCAGAGAAGAGATGAAACCTATTCGTCCATTTCCGCATATCCCCCTCTTCTCTGAACTCAACGAACAGGAGCTTCAATCATTGCTCCCTCTTGTCCAAAGTAAAACCTTTCTGAAGGGATCCCTTATCTGCCAAGAAGGAGAAGGCGGGGACTCCCTCTTTGTCATCAGCCGGGGAGAGGTGGCGATTACCAGGAAAACGCCAACAGGGAGGGAGGTGTGGGTCCGCAACCTCAAAGATGGGGATTTCTTTGGGGAGTTTGGTTTCTTTATAGACCAAAAAAGACATGCCACGGTCAAGGCGATGACAGAATGTGAGATCCTGGAGATCTCCAGAAATGAACTCAATGAGATGATCAGAGTTCACCCCAGATTGGATGAGGTGCTCCAGAATCTTTTTAAAGAACGAATTTTAGACAACTTCCTCGCCCTTTCCCCTCTGTTCTCATCCCTCACCTCCCAGGAGAGAGGAGAGGTCATCAAACGGTTCCATCTTCTTAAGATTCCCGAAGGAACAATCATCTTCAAAGGAGGGGACCCTCCCACCTCCCTTTATATGGTGAGAAGTGGAGGGGTGGAGATATTTACCCAAAACCGTCAGGGGAAAAAAGTGATCTTGGGTATTTTGGAAAGTGGAAATTTCTTTGGTGAGATCGGGCCTCTCCTTGATAAGCCCCGAATGGCGAATGCGAGAACCACCCGTCCTACGGAATTGTTGGAAATGACAAAGGAAGACTTAAAAACCTGCCTCCTCCAATTCCCCGCGCTTCAGACGAAGCTCGAAGAGATTTCTCTGAAGCGTCTCCATCGGATGAAAGAACTTCTGTCCCAAGAGGCGATTCAAAAGGCCAGGGAGGCGATGGTTTGAAAGAGTTGATTCAGGTCCAACAGCTTTTCAAGTCCTACGGAAACGGGACTAAACGTGTGGAGGTTCTCAAGGGAGTGGATCTCACTTTTTCTCGAGGGGAGAAGGCTGCTATTGTTGGCGCCTCTGGCGTAGGAAAGACGACCCTCCTCCACGTCTTAGGCACTCTCGATCGGCCGACGGCTGGAAAGGTTCTCTATGAAGGGAAAGACATCTATACCTTAAAGGAAAAGGAGCTCGCCCTTTTTCGAAATCGTGAGATCGGATTTGTCTTTCAGTTTCATCATCTGCTTCCCGAATTCAGTGCGTTGGAAAATACGATGATGCCTTGTCTGATCCAAGGAATCCCGGAAAAGGAGTCGGTCTCTCAGGCGGAAGCGATGCTCACTCTGGTGGGTCTCAAAGAGCGTCTTCCTCATAAACCAGGGGAACTTTCTGGTGGTGAACAACAACGCGTGGCGGTGGCAAGGGCTTTAGTTTTGGAACCAAAAGTCCTGCTGGCCGATGAACCCACTGGGAACCTGGATACCAAGACGGGAGAGTCCGTCTTTGATCTTCTCCAAGAACTCAATCAGATCAAAGGGGTCACCCTCATCGTCGTGACGCACAACCTAAAATTGGCTGAAAAACTGTCCCGCCAGATTCAACTCGTCGATGGAAAAGCATTGGGATAGACAATGTCCACTTTACAAAAAAATAAAGATTTGATATGAAGATGAAAATTTTCTCATCCCATCTGCTTTCATCTAAAAATTGGAGTAGAGGGTCCGTATCGGATTCCAAAGAATGGGAAGGAGCCTAAACATGATCATGAGACAAATAGGGCTTGTCCTCCTCGTCTTCTCTCTTCTCATGGGGATATGCGCGGGAGCCGAAGAAAACATTTATAAAATCATGGTATTGGGAAATGTAAAGGTCGAAGAAGGAGTCATCCGAGGAGCGATCAAGAGCCGAGAAGGAGGTCCTTTTGCCGTTGAAAAGGTTCGTGAGGATCTACGATCCATTTTTGACTTGGGTTACTTCACCGATGTCCAAGTGGATATCAAATCGACCCCGCAGGGCAAAGAAGTGATCTTCATTGTGGTGGAAAAGCCCTCGCTCAAAGAGATCTTGATCAAGGGAAATGATAAGGTGAAGCTGGATGATATAAAAGAGAAGATAACCCTCAAGCCACGCTCCATCCTCAATCTTGAAAAGGTGAAAGAGGATTCGGAACAGATCCGGAAACTCTATTTCTCGAAAGGTTATTACGGGGTCAAGGTGGAATTTAAGGTCGACTATTTGGAAACCAATGAAGCCGTGGTCACCTTTACAATTGCTGAAGGCCCTAAGGGACATATCCAAAAAATTGTCTTTAAGGGGAACAAGAAAATCAAAACCTCCGATTTGAAAAAGCTGATGACGACCAAACAGAGGAATATCTTTTCCATCATCACCAAGACCGGGACCCTGGATGAAGATGTCCTGAAAAATGACCTTCAACTCCTGACCGCCTACTATTTTGATCAGGGTTATCTTGAAGCGAAGATCTCCGAACCCAAGATCGATCTCTCCAACCCGAAAAAGATTCGGATCGAGATTGAGATCGTGGAAGGACCTCGATACCGTCTGGGGAATATCGACTTCAAAGGTGATCTCCTCACGACCAAAGAGGATCTCTTTAAGGTTCTTAAATTGAAGCGTGGCGCTATCTTTAGCAACACGGCGATGCGCAAGGATATCATTGCCCTCACGGAAAAGTTTGCCAATCAAGGCTATGCCTATGTAGAGATCAACCCCGAAACCTCTGTGGATAATAAAAATCTTTTAGTCCACCTCACCTTTGAAATTGAAAAGAAGAAACGGGTCTCTTATGAAATGATTCAGGTTGTTGGGAACACGAAGACCCGTGACAAGGTGGTCCGCAGGGAACTCCGGGTGGCCGAAGGAGAACTTTACAGCGCTGCCGATATGAATAAGAGTCGTGACCGACTGAAAAGGTTAGGGTACTTCAAAGAGGTGGACTTCTCCACCAGCCGTGGGAGCACCGAAGAAAAAATCAACCTCGATATCAAAGTTGAGGAGGCTCCAACAGGAGCCATCAGTTTCGGAATCGGGTATAGTTCGATAGAAAGCGTGGTGGGCACGGCCTCCATCTCCGACCGCAATCTCTTCGGTTTGGGTTATTATGGAGTTTTAAAGTTCAGCTTGGGAGCATACACCCAAAACCTTAGATTGGGCTTTACGGATCCCTATTTTTTAGGATACCCTTATTCGGCAGGTTTTGACCTCTATCACGAAAGGGTGGAGATCTTCGACACGTATTCCTATAAAATTACAGGAGGGGATATCCGTTTCGGAAAAGAATTGACTGATACTATTCGTATTGATGCAATGTATAAATTGGAGAACGTCAATATCTACAATGTGGCAGATGATGCCTCTTTCTATATCCAAGAGCAGAAAGGGAAGAGTACGACCAGCGCCATTTCTTTTTCCCCCTCCATGGACACCCGTGACGACTACTATAATCCCCGACGGGGGGCCAGGCATAGCCTTTTCATCCAAAACGCAGGGGGTATCTTAGGTGGGGATAACTATTTCGTTAAGGTAATGGGAGAAACCAGTTGGTTTTTCCCATTACCCTTGAACACAACCCTCAACCTTCGTGCCAAGGCGGGAATGATGGCTCCTTATGGTGGGAAACAACTCCCCATCTATGAAAAATTTTACATGGGAGGCATCAATACCATCCGAGGTTTTGAATACGGAATGGCGGGGCCCGTTGATCTCAATAACGAGCCCATTGGGGCCAAGAACATGGTGGTCTTCACTACTGAATGGATTTTCCCTTTGTCTCGTGAGATTGGTTTGAGAGGAGCCTTGTTCTTCGACGTGGGAAAGGGATTTGATAAGTGGAGCGATTTTACACCGTTGAAATTCGGAGCAGGGCCTGGAATCCGTTGGTTCTCCCCATTCGGTCCTATCCGTATCGATCTTGGGTTTAACCTCAACCCCAAGAAAGGGGAGAAAGGGCATGTGATCGAATTTTCAGCAGGAAGCGTTTTTTAAAAATTTCAAGTGTTCAATAACAGAGAGGAGAAATCAAGATGTATGGAAAAAGAATAGGCATGGTCATTGGAATGATGATTCTATCAGGATGGCTCGGTTCGGTTTGGGCTGCAGATTTTAAGATTGCTTACGTCGATATCCAGAAGGCAGTCAATGAATGTAATACCGGCAAGGACGCGAAAAAGGCGATCACCAAGGAAGTGGAAAAATTTCAGCGTCAAATCGCAGACAAGCAGAAAGAACTTCAAACCATGAAAGAATCCTTAGAGAAACAGGCCCCTATGCTCAACCCGGATGCCCACGCAACTCGAGAGAAAGAATACCAGAACAAGCTGCGGGAATTCCAGCGGTGGGGTGAAGACACTCAGAACGAGATCAATCAGAAACGAATGGAGATGGAGCGAAACATCTCCATCGGCCTCCAGAAGGTGATTCAAAAAGTGGGGGCAGACGAAGGTTACACCTTTATCTTGGAAAAAAACGAGAATGTTGTGCTCTACATCTCCAAGACCATTGATATCACCGATCGAGTGATCAAAGCGCATGACGCTCAGAAGAAGTAGCATAGAGCAGAGCGCATTGAGCTTAGCGTTAAAATCTTTTGCGCCATGCGCTTTGCGCTATGCGTCTTGCATTTACGATAAGGTGGTATGATGAAGAAGCGTCTCAAAGAAATCGCGGAGTGGGTGGATGGAACAGTGGTGGGAGATGGAGAGATAGAAATCTCCGGGGTGGCAGCCATTGAAGAGGCCCGAGCCGGAGAGATCACCTTCGTTGCCAATCCGAAGTACCTTCCGAAGCTCAGCGAAACCCATGCTTCAGCGGTCATCGTTTCAATAGAAGTGACCCAAGCGGACAAGCCTCTTCTTTGCGTGACTAATCCTTATTTAGCCTTTGCCAAGATCCTCACCCTCTTTTCCCAAAAACCTTACCAACCCAAAGGGATCGATTCCAATACCTGGATCAGCCCCACAGCGAAATTAGGAAAAGACCTGACCCTCTATCCCTTCGTTTATATTGGAGACCGCTGCTCGATTGAAGATCGGGTCACCCTTTATCCCGGGGTCTATGTGGGTGAGAACTCCTCCATCGGAGAGGACTCGATCCTTTACCCCAATGTCTCCATCTATTCAGGGACAGTCCTTGGAAAACGGGTCATCCTTCACAGTGGGGTGGTGGTCGGAAGTGATGGATTCGGATACGTGAAGGAAGGGAAGAAAAATGTGAAAATCCCTCAGGTAGGAAGGGTGGAAATTGAGGATGATGTCGAGATCGGCGCCAATACTACCATCGACCGGGCTACCCTGGGCAAAACGATCATTCGAAGAGGAGTGAAAATCGACAACCTCGTTCAGGTGGCTCATAATGTCGCTCTCGGCGAGGATTCCATCATCGTTGCCCAGGTGGGGATTTCAGGTTCAACAAAGATCGGGAACAATGTCACGCTGGCCGGACAGGTGGGAGTGGTCGGCCACATCGAAATTGGAGACAATGTCATGGTGGGCGCTCAAGCCGGAGTCACTCACGATCTCGCTGCGAATCAAGGGTACGTCGGGAGTCCTGCTTTGCCTCATCGTGAATTTCTCCGGGCAATCACTGTCTTTCCGAAACTGCCGGAGATGAGAAAGACCCTCATCGAAATTGAGAAACGTTTAAAAAAGATCGAAGAGACCCTCTCTTCGAAAGGGAAGGAGAGGTAGATGATTGAGATTAAAGAGATCATGAACATCCTCCCCCATGCCTACCCTTTCTTGTTGGTGGATCGGATTATTGAGATAGAGCCGGGAAAACGGATTGTGGGCATTAAAAATGTCACCTATAACGAACCCTTCTTCCCAGGCCATTTTCCAGGTCGCCCCATCATGCCAGGGGTGCTGATCGTGGAAGCCATGGCTCAAACAGCCGGGGTGCTCGCTTTCAAATCGATGCCCCAGGAGGAACAGGGGAAACCGGTCTACTTTTTAGGAATCGATAATGTTCGTTTCAGAAAACCCGTCGTTCCAGGAGATCAACTTCGTCTCGAACTGGAGATCACCAAGCATCGTCAATCGCTCTGGGGATTTAAGGGAAAGGCCTTGGTCGATGGAAAATTAGTGGCTGAAGCAGAACTCTTGGCCATGTTAGGAGATGAAAAATGATTCATCCCACTGCGCTCATCGATCCAAAGGCTGAAATCGGTGAGGGAGTCGAAATCGGTCCCTATTCTGTCATTGAAAAGGATGTTTCCATTGGCGAGGGGACGAAGATTGGACCCCATGTCGTCATCCGAGAGGGAACTCACATTGGGAAACGATGCCAGATCTTTCAATTCGCTTCCGTCGGGGAAGCTCCCCAAGCAACTTTTTACCGAGGAGAGAAGACCTCCCTCTTTATCGGCGATCAGAATATCATCCGGGAGTTTGTCACCCTTCATCGAGGCACGAGCAAGGGAGGTGGGAAGACCGCCATAGGAAATGAAAATTTCTTCATGGCCTACTCTCATGTGGCTCATGACTGTCAAATCGGAAATCAGGTTGTTCTGGCCAATGGAGCGACCTTAGCCGGACATATTCTGATCGAAGATTACGCCGTCATTGGTGGACTCTCCGCCATCCACCAGTTCTGCCAAGTGGGCACTCATGCTTTTATCAGCGGCCTCACCGGAGTTTCCTTAGACATCCCTCCCTACATGTTGGCTTCCGGAAGTCGGGCCAAACTCTTCGGGCTCAACGCTGTGGGTCTCAAACGCCACGGTTTTTCAGAAGAGACGCTGAAGACTCTGAAGAAGGCTTATCGCATCATTTTTCGCTCCGGTCTGACATTGGAGAAAGCGATGAAGAAGGTGGAGGAGGATGAAATCTCCAAGACGCCAGAGGTTCAACATCTCCTCCAATTCATCCAACGTTCGAAGAGGGGGATTAGCCGTTAAGTGGAAAAAATCAAGGTTGGAGTCGTCGGTGTCGGTTACTTTGGCCAATTCCATGCAGAGAAATATGCTAAAATGGAAGAGGTGGAATTGGTGGGTGTGGTAGATGTCGATACCTCCCGTGCCAGGGAAATCGCCAAACGATACCGAACCCAGTCCTTCTTCCATCACACAGACCTCTTCAACAAAGTTCAGGCTGTCAGCATCGCCGTTTCCACACCTTTTCATTATTCGATGACGAAAGATTTTTTCCTGCAAGGGATCGATGTTCTTTTGGAAAAGCCCATCTCCAACACCCTTGAGGAGGCTGAGGAATTGATTGGGTTGGCCCAATCAAAGGGTCTGATCTTTCAGGTGGGCCATCTGGAACGATTCAACGGAGCCTTGTCCGGCTTAGAGGGAAGGGTGCAATATCCATGGTTCATCGAATCCCATCGGTTGGGTCCCTTTACAGGAAGGGGAGCAGAGGTCGATGTCGTGTTAGATTTAATGGTTCATGATATTGACATCCTTTTAAGCTTGGTGAACTCAAAGGTGAAACAGTATCAGGCCGTCGGCATGCCTATCCTCACCCACACCCCGGACATTGCCAATGCCCGTATTGAATTCGAAAATGGATGTACGGCGAGTTTGACCGCCAGCCGAGTTTCCAAAGAGAAGATTCGGAAGACCCGGATCTTTCAACCGGATGGAATCCTTTCCATCGACTACCTTTCTCAAAAACTCTCCCACTCTAAAAAGGTGGTTCCTCTCGGAAAGGAAAAGATTCCTGAAATGGTGACCGAGGAGATTCCGGTTCAGAAGATTGATCTTCTGGAGGCTGAGATTCACTCTTTTCTCCAGAGCGTGAGGGATCGAAAAAGTGCTCGGGTCTCTGGGTTGGATGGAAAGCGGGCATTAGCGTTGGCACTCCAGATCATCCAGAAGATCGATGACCTCAACAAAAAAAAGAAATAGCGGGGCGACTGGACAGATGGAATCGAAGAAGATCCTGTTGGTCGCTGGAGAAGTTTCAGGAGACCTCCATGGCTCCCACCTGGTGGAGGCGATTCAACGCATTGAACCGGAAGTTCAGTTCTTGGGTGTCGGAGGGGAGGGTTTGAAAAAAAGGGGGGTGAAACTCCTCTACCCTGCTCACTCCCTTTCTGTGGTAGGGCTGACAGAAGTCTTTATTAAACTCCCGTCTATTTTAGAGGCCCTCCAGCGATTAAAGAAATCCCTTGATCAGGAGAGGCCAGATCTTATCATTCTAATCGACTTCCCTGATTTCAACCTTCGGTTGGCCAAAATAGCCCATCGAAGAGGAATCCCTATTCTCTACTATATCAGTCCTCAGGTATGGGCCTGGAGGCCTAAAAGGATTAAGTTGATCGCTCGACTGGTGAAAAAAATGGTCGTCCTCTTCCCCTTTGAAGTTCCTCTCTATGAGGCAGCAGGAGTCGATGTCGAGTGGGTAGGTCATCCACTTCTCGATATCGTGAAGCCGACGCTTCCCAAGGAAAAGGCTTTCCAACAATTTGGACTGGATCCCAAACGAAGAACCATTGGCTTACTCCCTGGAAGCCGCCTGCATGAGGTGGATAGACTTCTTCCTTCCCTTCTGGCCTCGGCTCATCTCCTCCAAAAAGAGATCCCGGATCTCCAGTTCATCATCCCTCTCGCCCCGGGCATTCCCAAAACGATCTTGTCATCCCAGATGAAAAATATTTCGGTGCCTGTGAAAGTGGTGGAGGGTTTCACCTACGATGTGATGAACCTCTCTGAACTTCTGATCACAGCCTCCGGGACGGCCACCTTGGAAGGAGCGATTCTTGGAAAACCCATGATCATTATTTATAGAGTTTCTTTCCTCTCCTACTGGATCGGCAGGGCATTGATTCGAGTGGATCACATCGGACTGGTCAATTTGGTGGCAGAGAAAGAGATTGCCCCAGAATTGATTCAGAAGGATGTTACTCCCCAAAGAATTGCTGACGAAGCCTTTCGACTCTTAAGGGATCCCATCCTGAGTCGAAAAATGACGGAGTCTATGGGGGAGGTGCGTCAGAAACTTGGGGAACCCGGGGCGGCCCAACGAGTTGCCCGCATCGTCACTTCCTTATTGCGAGAAGGGGAAGCATAAAATACACATTGCAAATTGTAAAATTCAGATATTAAGATTGTAGCGTTCCGGTATTTACCGGAACGGACTCCGCCCCCAATAAATGGGGGCGCTACAGGGAAAAAACGATGTCTCTCTATCGCAGACTCCTCGAACTGGTTAAACCCCATTGGGTCAAGTTAGGCTTCGCCATGACCTGTATGGTCTTTACCTCCCTCCTGACAGCCACCCAGGCATTCCTTGTCCAACCTGCCTTAGACGATGTCTTCCTCAAGAAGAATGAAAAAATGCTTTTTCTCCTCCCCATCGCCATCATCCTTCTTTTCTTAATCAAAGGGGCCTTCGATTACGGCCAGGCTTACCTGATGAACTTTGTGGGTCTGAGAATTGTCGCGGATATCAGGGAGAAACTCTACAATCATCTCCAGGCCCTTTCCCTCTCCTTCTTTACTAAAACGCCTACTGGCATCCTCATTTCCAGGATCACCAATGATGTCAACCTGATTCAGGGATCGGTTTCCAATGCTATCACCGGTCTTCTCAAAGATGCTTTCACCATCCTTGGGTTGGTCGGGGTCGTCTTCTACCGCAATTGGAAATTGGCGATCATTGCCTTCATCATCTTTCCTCTGGCCATCATTCCGATTAAAGAATTTGGAAAGCGGCTTCGGAAATTTAGTCGGAAGGGTCAACAGCGAATGGGGTCCATTACGACCTTTCTCCATGAAACCATCACCGGAAATCGGATTGTCAAGGCATTCAATATGGAAGATTATGAGAAACGACGCTTCGCTGAAGAGAATAATCGGTTCTTCAAAATCCTACTCCAACGGGTGAAGATCCGGGCCCTCTCCCATCCCTTGATTGAATTATTGGGAGGGATTGGAGTGGCCGTGATCATCTGGGTGGGTGGCTACAGTGTCATTCGGGGAGAGTTAACGCCAGGAACCTTTTTCTCATTTATGGCAGCCCTTCTGATGCTCTATGCTCCCATTCGTGATTTGAGCAAAATCAACCTTGAGATTCAGGAAGGTCTGGCAGCGGCAACGCGAGTCTATGAACTCCTCGATACCCCCTCAGAAATCAAGGATGAAGAGGGAGCCATTCCACTTCCACCCATCTCCAAGGAAATCGATTTTCAAAAGATCACCTTTAAATATGATGAGGAGATCGTGCTCAAAGATATTTCCCTTCATGTGAAGATAGGAGAAGTGATTGCTTTGGTGGGAATGAGTGGGGCGGGCAAGACTTCTTTGGCGAACCTTCTGCCCCGTTTCTATGATGTGGAAAAAGGCCAAATTTTCATCGATGATTATGACATTCGAAAGGTCACTCTTAAATCCCTCAGAGATCAGATCGGCTTGGTCACTCAACAAACGATCCTCTTTAATGATACGGTTCGAAATAATATCGCCTATGGAAGCCTCAAATGCTCAGATCAAGAGATTATGGAAGCAGCAAAGGCAGCCAATGCCCATGACTTTATCCAGAGATTGCATCAAGAGTACGATACGATCATCGGTGAGCAAGGTGTCAAACTTTCGGGAGGGGAACGTCAACGCATCTCCATTGCCAGAGCTCTCTTAAAGAATGCTCCCATTCTGATTTTGGACGAAGCCACCTCCTCCCTTGATTCCGATTCTGAAACAGAAGTCCAAAAGGCTTTAGAAGCATTGATGAAAAGGAGAACGGTCTTCGTCATCGCGCATCGGCTTTCAACCATCCGAAATGCCCACCGGATTATCGTTCTTTCTGAAGGGCAGATTGTGGAGCAAGGAACTCACGAGGAACTGATAGCCCTCAATGGTGAATATCGTCGGCTCTATGATCTTCAGTTTAAAGATGATGGGATGGGAGTTCGGACGGCAGCGAAAGTGAAGAAGGTCTATTAATTTTAAGGATTCAAGGAGTCAAGTGGTCAAGGGTTCTATCAAAAATTTTAAACAAAAAACCCTTGGATCCTTGAACCCACGAACCCTTGAACCCTTTTTTTACAAGGATGTTTCTTAAAACTTTAAAAAAGAAATTCGTGTCTGAGTTGGGCCCGTGGTGCGCTTACTGGGCCATCAAAATTTTATCTCGGACGATGCGTTTTGAAGAGATCAACCCGGAGATTCCGAGAGGATTTTGGGAGAAAGGGATTCCTGCCATCGGGGCCTTCTGGCATGGAAGGCTATTAATGATGCCCATCGTCTATAAAGGAAAAAAATTAAGTTTCCTTGTCTCTCCCCATCGGGATGGCCAAGTGGTGGGAAAGGCCCTGAAGCGGTTTGGTTTCCATCCCATCTTGGGTTCATCCACCCGAAAAGGTTTTTCCGGTTTCAAACAGATGGTCAAGGCTCATGGGTCGGATATCGGCATTGTCCCGGATGGACCGAGAGGACCCCGTCACCAGGTACAAATTGGTGTGATCGAGTTGGCCAAACTGACAGGGAGGGTGGTGGTTCCAATAAGCTTCAGTGCATCAAAAAGGAAGGTCTTTAATACTTGGGATCAGTTCCTCCTCCCCTATCCTTTCTCAAAAGGGGTCTTTATCTGGGGAGAACCGGTTGAGGTTGATCAAAATGGGGACCGGGCCCATCTCGAAGAGAAAAGAATTCTCTTGGAAAACCGTCTTAATGAATTAACCGAAAGAGCAGATCACTATTTTGATTCCCCTCACCACATCCCTCTCCCCCAAGAGACTGTGTCACAATGAGGGAAATGCCATGTTTGTCATTCTGAACGAAGTGAAGAATCTCATAGAGTCAATAAGTTAAAAAACAGAGATTCTTCCCTGCCTGCCGGCGGGCAGGGGCTAACGCCTCAGAATGACATTACGACACAGTCTCCAAGGGGTGAGGGGAGGGTGAGGGAGGGGTGTTCAATCTCAATGATTTATTTTCTTTACAATATCGTTCTGACTTGCCTTCTCGTCATCTCTGCTCCCTACTTTTTTTTGCGGAGTCTCATCCAAAAGCGGTTTCGAAAGGCACTCCCCCAACGAATGGGATTTTTTCAAAACCCATCCTTCAAAAGGCCGATTTGGGTTCATGCGGCATCGGTCGGAGAGGTATTCTGTTCCATCCCTCTTTTGAAGAAGATGAAAAAGGAGTTTCCCCATCTCAAAATCGTTTTAACCACGATGACCTATACAGGGAATGAGACAGCCAAAACCTACCTCCCTGAAGCTGATCAAGTCCTTTTTGTACCGATCGACCATCCCCTTATCATCTGGAGAACCATTGAAAAAATCCAACCCGGCCTCCTCCTCGTGGCGGAGACAGAACTCTGGCCCAACCTGCTTCGGTCTTGCGGAAAAAAAGGAATCCCCATCGTTCTCTTTAATGGAAGGATCTCCCAAAAGTCGTTTCGGCGTTACCTCCTCTTCAAATTCTTTTTCAAGGAATGTCTGAAATACATCTCACTTTTTTTAATGCAGACGGAAGAAGACCGAACACGAATCATTGAGATCGGAGGGGAATCACAAAGGACAAGAACAGTGGGAAATTTAAAATTCGATCAGACCTTCCCTTCTTTCACCCAAGAAGCCTTAACGGAAATGGCAAAAGCCCTTGGCCTCGGCGGGAATAAGAAGATCCTCATCGCAGGTTCCACCCACTCTGGAGAGGAGGAGATTCTGGTCACCCTTTACAAAGAACTGAAAAAGATGGATCCCCATCTTGTCCTCATTCTTGCCCCGCGACACCTCGAACGGTTGGAGGAAGTGGAGAGGGTCTTAAAAAAAGAGTCCCTATCATGGTTGAGGAAAACTTCCCCTTTATTAGGTGCAGCCCGATCTGATCAAGAACAACCTGAGGTGATTCTCCTCGATACGATGGGGGAATTGGTGGGCATATACAATCTCGGGACATTGATCTTTGTGGGTGGAAGTCTTGTCCCAATAGGGGGCCACAACCCCCTTGAGCCTTTGTTTTTCAGAAAGTGTGTCCTCTTCGGTCCTTATATGTTTAATTTCTTGGAAATCTCCAGTCGTCTGATTGAGACAGGAGGAGCGATCCAGGTATCGGGAAAAGAAGAACTCTTTTCTCAATTGAAATGCCTCCTTTTTGACGAAGTGGCACGCCAAGAGGTGGGAGAGAAAGGCTATCAATTTCTTCAGAAGCATCAGGGGGCAACAGAAAGAATGCTTGAAGAGATTCGACCCTTCCTTGTCTGAATGCAGAATGCATAGTTCGGAACTTAGAGTTCGGAGCTTTAAAACAAAATACTCCGAACTAATCACTCCGAATTATCTTTAAAGATATGAGCTGGCGTATCGACCGATTCCTTTATCAAAAAGAGAAATCCATCTGGGAAAGAATACTCCTCTTTCCTCTTTACCTCCTCTCTTTACCATATGGAGGAGTTGTTCGAACAAGATCTTTTTTCTATTCTCATGGATTATTGAGAACAAAAACCCTTCCCTGTCCAGTCATCAGTATAGGGAACATCACTGTGGGCGGAACAGGTAAGACTCCTTTAGTCATGGCCTTGGCAAAGGGGTTGGGGGACAAGGGAAACCCTGTAGCCATTCTAAGCAGAGGGTATAAAGGAACGAAGACCTCTGAACCGATCGTGAGCGATGGCAAGACCATCTTTCTCTCTCCCGAGGAATCCGGGGATGAACCTTTCCTGATGGCCAAGGCTTGCCAGGGTATCCCTGTCTTGATTGGGAAAGATCGTTTTGTAAATGGTCGGATCGCTCTTCAACGATTTGGTGTCAAAGGGTTGTTACTGGACGATGGCTTTCAGCATCTTCCTCTCTATCGAGATATCAATATCCTGCTCATCGACTCACACATCGGGTTTGGAGACCATACCCTTCTGCCGAGAGGGATTCTTAGGGAACCTTTATCTCACCTTCGTAGGGCACATCTTTTCCTTCTCACCAAAGTGGAGGATCTTCAGACCTGTCAATCTTTGGAGAGAAAAATCCATGAAATCCATCCCTCATCACCGGTGTTTCACAGCCATTACGAACCCGTGAGCCTGGTGGGTCCTCAGGAGGAGCAAGAAGAGCTTTATTCTCTGAAAGGAAAGAAGATACTCGCTCTTTCCGGGATTGCTAACTCCAACTACTTCTCTTCCATGCTAAGGAAATGTGGAATGAAGATTGTTAAAGAAGCGATCTTCCCCGATCACCATCTCTACACCACCAAAGATTTATATTCCATAGAAGAGAAAAGCAAAAGAGTCGATTGCATTGTCACAACGGAGAAGGATATGGTAAAATTAAAAAAGTTAAATATGGATCACCTCCCCATTCGAGCCCTTCGCATTGAAGTGAAGATATGGGAGGAAAAAGAATTTTATCAAAAGGTGATGGAAATATTTTAAGGTAAGAGTTAAGAATTAACGGACACGTAACACGCCTGCCTGCGGTAGGCAGGGTCACGGTGACGTTATTTAAAGGAGAATCAAGAGGATGAGGGAACTCGTTAAAATATTTGATACCACTTTACGTGATGGAGAGCAATCCCCTGGGGCGACCATGAACATCGCCGAAAAGGTAAGGATTGCTGAGCAATTAGAAAAATTGAATGTCGACATCATCGAAGCAGGTTTTCCCATCTCTTCAGGGGGAGACTTCGAAGCAGTCAGGGCCATTTCCAGAACGATCAAGCGTTCAGAAGTGGCGGCCCTGGCCAGGACGAATCCCAAGGATATTGATCGGGCCTGGGAAGCCGTCAAGGGAGCCAGGTTCCCTCGGCTCCATACCTTTATCTCGACCTCCGACATCCATCTCAAACACCAACTGAAGAAATCAAAGGAGGAAGTGATCCGGATTACTGCCCGTTCCGTTGCGAGGGCAAAGTGTTATACACCCAATGTCGAATTTTCAGCGATGGATGCCACCCGAAGTGATGTCGAATTCCTTTCAGCAGTCTGCGAAGCAGCCATTCGAGCCGGAGCGACCACGATCAACATTCCAGACACGGTCGGCTATGCGATCCCTTCGGAGTTCGGACCCCTCATTCAAGCCCTCCGGCAGAAGGTTCGGGGAATAGAAAAGGCGACCTTGAGCGTCCACTGTCATAATGACCTCGGCCTAGCCGTGGCAAATTCACTGGTTGCCGTTCAGAACGGGGCCAGACAGGTGGAGTGCACGATCAATGGAATCGGTGAAAGGGCAGGCAATACCTCTCTCGAAGAGATGGTCATGGCGATTCGTACTCGGAGCGATCTGCTCCAGTTTCATACCCACATCATCCCAAAACACATCTTCGCCACAAGCCGCTTAATCTCAAAGATTACCGGCATGGTTGTCCAGCCCAACAAAGCGGTCGTAGGAGCCAATGCCTTTGCCCACGAATCGGGGATCCATCAGGATGGCATCCTGAAAGAGAAACTGACTTATGAAATCATGACACCTGAATCGGTGGGGATCTCAAAAAGTTCTCTCGTACTTGGGAAACTCTCCGGACGTCATGCCTTCAGGGAGAGGTTGAAAGATTTGGGATATCGTCTCTCTGGGGCAGACCTGGAGCTTGCCTTCAGACAATTCAAACAACTCGCTGATAAAAAACGCGATATCTATGATGAGGATATTGAGTCGATCGTCGTGGAGGAGATCCTCCGAATGCCTCGCCGATTTAAATTAGTCTATATCAATGTCGTTGCCGGAAATGTCACCGTCCCCACGGCCACGGTTCAGATGGAAGTGGATGGTCAACTCATGCAGGAGGCAGGCTTTGGCGATGGGCCTGTAGATGCCACCTTCAAAACGATCAAGAAGATCACACGGACCAAGTCAAAGCTCTTACAGTTTGCCATCAACGCCATCACGAGTGGAACAGAGGCTCAAGGAGAGGTGACAGTCAAACTTGAGGAAAAGGGTCAAACCGTAATCGGTCAGGGAGCTGACACGGATGTGATCGTTGCCAGTGCCAAGGCCTATATCAACGCCCTCAATAAAATGGAGTTCAGAAAACAGAAGTTGGTGGGAATGTGAGCCGCAAAGCGCATGGCGCTAAGCGCAAAGTGTTAAGAACTTTTACTCCTTGCCCTATGCTCTATGCCCCATGCCTCATGCTTCATATAAGATAGAAGAATATGAAAGCGAAACATCCAATGACGATCACGGAAAAGATCCTGGCTGCTCATTCAGGGAAAAAACGAGTTTCTCCTGGTGAACTTCTCAATGTCCGAATCGATCTCGCCCTCGGCAACGACATCACCGCCCCCCTTGCCATCAACGCCTTTAAAGAGATCGGCGCAAAAAAGGTCTTTCATCGTGATCGGGTCGTTCTGGTTCCTGATCACTTCACGCCGGCGAAAGACATCCTTTCTGCAGAACAGTGTCAGGTTCTCAGGAAGTTTGCCAAATCACAACGCCTCACCCATTTTTTTGAAATTGGAGAATGTGGAATCGAACATGCCCTCCTTCCCGAAAAGGGCTTGGTCCTACCTGGAGAGGTAGTCATCGGTGCTGACAGTCATACCTGCACCTATGGAGCCCTCGGCGCCTTTTCAACGGGTGTGGGCAGCACAGACCTTGCTGCGGCCATGGCGACGGGGAAACTCTGGTTTAAGGTTCCGGAGAGCTTCAAATTCCTCTATTATGGAAAAATCAATCCCTGGGTTTCTGGAAAGGATTTGATCCTTTTCACCGTCGGTGACATCGGTGTCGATGGAGCCCTCTATCAGGCAATGGAATTTTGTGGAGAGGCTATCCAAAAACTTTCCATGGCAAGCCGATTCACGATGGCCAATATGGCCATCGAGGCCGGGGCAAAGAATGGAATCATTGAACCGGATGAAATCACTCTCCAGTTCGTCAAACCCAGGGCCAAGAGACCTTATCGAATTTATCGAAGTGATCGAGAAGCACACTATGCAGAAGTGCGAGAATATAATGTCTCAAAAATTTTTCCACAAGTCGCACTTCCCCACATCCCATCGAATGTAAAGGATGTGAGAGAGATTGGAAAGATCGAGATCGATCAGGTTATCATCGGCTCTTGCACCAATGGTCATCTCGAGGATCTTCGCGTGGCAGCCAAGATATTAAAGGGAAGAAAGACCGCTCCCTCCTTGCGCCTCATCATCATTCCTGCCACTCCGGAGATTTACCATCAGGCATTGAGGGAAGGACTTTTCGAAATATTTCTTTCGGCAGGCGCTGTGATTAGTCCGCCCACCTGCGGCCCCTGTCTGGGAGGGCATATGGGCGTTTTGGCTGGAGGGGAAAGGGCATTAGCCACCACGAATCGTAATTTTCGAGGGAGGATGGGCCACGCCCAGAGTGAGGTTTATCTCTCCAGTCCGGCAGTGGCGGCCGCCAGTGCCATCCGAGGAAGGATCTGCCATCCTGAAGAAGTACTGGCAAGATAGTGAAAATTTTTTCTGTCATTCCCGTAAAAACGGGAATCCAGTACACTATTTCACCGTGATTCATGGATTCCTGCTGGAGTTTACCCCGTTGTAAAACGGGACAGGAATGACCATTCAAAGAAAGGCGGCGCAAGAGTGAAGATTGAAGGAAGAATCTGGAAATTTGGATCAGATGTCGATACGGATGCCATCATCCCCGCCCGTTACCTGAATCAGTCCAATGCCAAGGAACTGGCAAAACATGTGATGGAGGATGAGCGGCCTGAGTTTTCTCGGAAACTCAGAAAGGGTGACGTTTTATTGGCCGAAAAAAATTTCGGTTGCGGGTCATCCAGGGAGCATGCACCTCTTGCCTTGAAGGCAGTGGGGATCTCCTGTATTATTGCAAAAAGTTTTGCAAGGATCTTTTACCGGAATGGACTCAACCTCGGACTTCCCCTTTTAGAATCCTCTGAGGCTTCTGAGGCGATTCACGAAGGAGATCGAGTTCGAGTGAACCTCACCACTGGCGAAATCTTCGACCTCACACAAAAGAAGAAGTTTTTTGCAAAACCCATCCCGGCCTTTATGCAGGATTTGATCAGGGATGGAGGATTGATCCGGCATCTTCGAAAAAAAGGATTAAAGGAAAAGAGGTAAATTAGGATTTCTGTAAAGGCATCCTTCGCTACACAAATTTCTCTCTATTAGCACACCCTCTCAGTATAAAGTGACAAAAATTGAACATAAATGGAAAACTATTCCCATATTTTATTGGATTGGTTTTGAAATAAGACAAATTTGTTCAATACTTTCAATCTTTTATAATATGTTAATGCTTGGCATGAATGTTGCTTATTTTTGAATATCTACATGGATGTAATGTCTGTTATTTTTTTCTTGACACAGCTATTGATTTTTTGATATCAGATAGTTATTATTTTTTTAGATATTAAGTCCCCATCGTCATATGTGACGGTGGGTTAATCAGTCCCCCGCCTTCATACGTGATGGCGGGTTTTTAATTTAG
>Ga0315281_10000590_pt1 | contig 50936 bp, 55 predicted proteins | sample YL17G07_0_MG_FD_204540 | JGI IMG/M metagenome (GOLD analysis project Ga0315281, IMG submission 204540) | Sediment microbial communities from Yellowstone Lake, YNP, Wyoming, USA - YL17G07_0 | ecosystem: Environmental > Aquatic > Freshwater > Lake > Sediment | place: USA: Wyoming | collected...
TCCACGAGCCGCGCCGCGGGAGGCGTGCGCGCGCAGTTCTCTGACGAGCTCAACATCGCGATCGCGCTGCGCAGCCTCGAGGCGTTCGACCGCTTCCACGACCGGCCCGGCCGGGAGATCGACCTGCGCAAGGTCGGGTATCTCTTCCTGCTCGACCGGGAGGTCGAGGCGCGGACGAGCCGCCTCGGCCGTCGTGCGTTCCGCGTACGGGCTCGCTGAGCAGGCACCGTGACAAGGTCACGGTCCTTCGCTGCTGGTGCCCGTAGGGGATTCAACTGGGCTTGACGACGGCCGATACCGTAGCTACTCTGACTATCCGAACGTAGGAAAGTCAGAAAGTCCTACCCTCTTCTCTAAGGAGTGTACGCGCATGAGCAGCACGGTCATCCGAGGAAAGGGGCAGGTCACGATCCCGGCGGATATCCGCAAGGCTGCCCACCTGGAGGAAGGCGATCCTGTGGACGTCGAGATGGTTGCAGAGGGAATTCTTCTCCGCCCCCGTAAGGTGATCGACGCTACGCAGGCCTGGTTCTGGACCCCGGCATGGCAGGCTGGCGAGCGTGAGGCTGCTGGCGATCTGGCGGTAGGCCGGAGCACCGTCTTCGAGTCGTCGGACTCCTTCCTCGCCTCGCTCGACGAGTAGCGCGTCGTGCCGACATATGAGCGGTTGCTGCGGTTCGACCGCGACTACGACTCCCTGGGGCCGAAGGAGAAGACGGCGTTCAAAGACGCGGTCAAGAAGTTCGTATCCGACTTGGAACGCGGCGAGGGGTTCCGGAAGGGGCTTCGCGTGAAGGGCGTCCAGGGATCGCCGGGGCTCTACGAGATGACCTCGGCTGGTGACGGGCGCGCGACCTTCTCGTACGGCGACTCGATCCGCGGCGACGAGCCCCACATCGTGTGGCACCGCGTAGGCGGTCACGGCGTCATCGGCTAGCAGGCACCGTCTTACGAACACGTTACGTCGGCCAGAGGCACGCTTTACGCGACCCGCCCAAGGTGCGATCCGGAAGGACAAACCCACTCGCCCTACGGAGGAACACCATGAAGCGGCTCATCGCTCTCGCACTCACCGTCTTCGCACTCGCGGCCGTCCCGGTCGCGTTCGGCGACGACGGCAGCACGCCCCCCGCCGGTGGCACGCCCCCCGCGAGCACCGCTCCGGGGACGACCCCGGCCCAGGGTCAGCGCGGCCGCCCGCTCGAGCTGCTCCGGCTTCGCATCCAGATCGCAGAGCTTCGCTTCGCGAAGCAGTGCGGCACGAGCGCGACCGGCGCCTCGCAGCGCTGCCTCGACTTCGCCAAGAAGGTCGAGGAGCGCCTCACCACGCTCGACGCGAACATCCAGGCCCGGATCGCGAAGATCCAGCAGACCTGCGTCGCGACGAGCACCGACGAGAACTGCAAGCACGCGGCCGACCGCATCGCCGCGCTCCAGAAGATCGACCTGCGGGTGAAGGCCCTCGCCCAGAAGGTGCAGGACTGGCTCGACGGCAAGACCGTCTCCGGCTCGAGCAGCGAGTCGTCGCTCGACCAGGCGGCGGCAGGCCTCGGCAAGCTGGCGCAGCAGGCCGGCGGCAACGGCTGACGGTGCTCTACGGTCCGGGCATGGCGCTCCTCGCCGTGCCCGGACCTTTCGACTTCGCGCTCACGACCGAGCGCTTTCGCGCGTTCGGGGTCGACCGCGCGAGCGCGTGGCACGAAGGCGGGCTGCACCGCGTCGTCGGCGGACGCGAGCTGCGCATCGAGCCGGCCCCCGGCGGCGTCGACGCGCAGCCGCTCGACGCCCAGACGGAGCCGGTCGTGCGGGCGCTCGTCGGGCTCCCGTTCGAGCTCGAGCCGTTCTACGCATGGGCGGCCGGCGACGAGGTCCTGCGCGAGATCGTCGCCGCGCTCACGGGGTTCCGCCCCGCGTTGCTGCCCGATCCGTTCGAGCTGCTCGTCGGCGCGATCACCGCGCAGCAGGTGTCGCTGCGCTCGGCGACGGCGATCCGGAACCGGCTGATCGAGCGCTTCGGCGTGCAGGTGGGCCGGGCGTGGGCGTTTCCGGCGCGCGAGCGGATCGCGGGCGCGAGCGAGGACGAGCTCCATGCGATCGGCCTGACCCGGCGCAAGGCCGAATACGTCGTCGGGCTCGCCCGCTCGGAGCTCGACCTCGCCGCGCTCGCGACGCTGCCCGACGACGAGGTAAAGGCGAGGCTCACCGCGGTGCGCGGCCTCGGCGAGTGGACGGCCGACTGGTTCCTCGCACGGCATCTCGGGCGCCCGCACGCCTGGCCGTGGGGCGACCTCGCGCTGCGCAAGGCGGTCGAGTCGCTCTATCGTGGCCTCGACGTGCGCGCGGCGCGCGCCCGCTTCCATCCGTTCGAGAACCTCACCGCCCACTACCTCCTGCTCGCCCAGCGCACACCGTGATCAGAGACGCCACAGACGCAGACCGGCCGCTCGTCCGCGAGCTCTTCCGCGAGTTCATGCACGAGCTCGAGGACGCGCCCCATCGCGACGACGACACCGAGGAGGATCTCGCGAAGATCGAGCGCCGCCTCGGCAACGACCTGCACGTGCTGATCGCCGAGCACGACGGCGCTGCCGCAGGGCTCGCGGTCGCGGAGAAAGCGGGCGCCCGCGTCGGGTACCTCGGCACCCTCTACGTGCGGCCCGTCGCGCGCGGCACCGGCGTCGCCTCGGAGCTCGTGCGCGAGGTCGTCGCCCGGCTCGGCGCACAGGGCGTGGAGGTGCTCGAGCTCGACGTGCTCGCCGCGAACGAGTCGGCGCGCGCGATCTACGAGCGCTGGGGCTTCGCGCCCGTGCAGCTCAATCTCGGCGCGCCCATCGCTGCCCTCGAACAGCGCCTTGCGCGTTCGTCCGGTCCCACGTTTGGATCCGTGCACGTACAGACCGACGACGTCGGGGCCGTCGAGCGTGCGGTGCAGAAGGCGCTGCCGCGTCTCGGCCGCTCGGCCGGCACGTCGGTCACGGGGCCGCGCAACGGCTGGGTCGCCGTGCACGACGAGCTCCTCGACCGGGAGCCGAAGCTGCTCCACCGCCTCGGCAAGGAGCTCTCGTATGCCGTCGGCGGCGTCGTGCTCGCGATCGGCGTCGAGGAGGGCGCGGTCGTGCGCTACGCGCTCTTCGACCGCGGCGGCGCGGTGGACGAGTACGCCTCCGTGCCCGAGTACTACGGGCCGCTGCCGTCCGGCGACGTCGTCGCGCTCGGCGCGAACCCCACCGTGCTCGCGCGGCTGACCGGCGCCGACCCCGCGCGCGTGCGCGAGGTCGTCCGCACCGCGGTCTCGCCCGCCGAGCTCCCGCCCGCGGCAGAGCTCGTCGAGACGATCGCGAACGTGCTCGGCGTCGCAGAGGCCGGGCACGGCTGGGAAGCGTCAACGTGATGCTGACGCTCTACGACGCCGCCCGCTGCCCCTACTGCGCCCGCGTCCGCATCGTGCTGGCGGAGAAGGGCGTCGAGGTCGAGACCGTCGAGATCGACCTGCGCGACCGGCCGGCCTGGATCTACGAGAAGAACGCCACCGGACGCGTGCCGGTGCTCGAGGAAGGGACGTGGCTGCTGCCCGAGTCGGCCGTGATCATGGAGTACCTCGAGGAGCGGTACCCCGAGCCGGCGTTGCTCGCGGCGGATGCCGCGGCCCGCGCGCGGGCGCGCCTCTGGATCTTCCGCCACGACGACTTCGCGCGGCCGTACTACGCGCTGCGGCGCGGCGAGGACGGTGCGGCCGAGCGCCTCGACGAGCAGCTGTCGCGGCTCGACGCGGCGCTGTCGGAGGACGACTGGCTCGGCGGCTCGGAGTACGGGCTCGCCGACATCGCGTACGTGCCCTGGGTGCTCCGCGCCCGTGCGTTGCTCGACCTGCCGTTCGACCCGTATCCGGCGGTCGGCGGCTGGCTCGAGCGGCTGCTCGAGCGTCCCGCGGTCGCGGCCGAAGCGGCGATCGTCGCTGCGCTGTAGGTTCTGGCGCGATGCCGGGGTCGGAACTTCCGCGCGTCGTCCACGCTGCCTGGCTCGCCGCGCACCTCGGCGAGCCGGATCTCGTCGTGGGCGACGTTCGCGGCCCGAACGCGCACAGCCGCGGGCACATCCCCGGCTCGCGTCCGCTCGTGCTCGGCTCTCCCCCGCCCGGCGCGGACGAGGCCACGGTGCAGGCGCTCGCGCAGGAGGTTGCGCTGCGCCTGCGCCGCCACGGCATCACCGGCGACGAGCGGCTCGTGCTCGTCGACCGCGGCGACGGGATGGGCGCCATGCCGGCCGCGCAGCTCGCCGAGCTCGCGGGTCACCCGCGCGTCGCGGCGCTCCTCGGCGGTCTCGCCGGCTGGCCGGGCGAGCTCGCGACCGGACCGGTCGAGCTCGAGCCCGTACGCGTGTCGTCGCTCCGGCCGAACGTCCACGCGTTCCCCACGCGGCAGGAGCTCCTGTCACGGATCGGCGACGAGGCGCTGACGATCCTCGACGTCCGGCGCCCGGAGGAGTACACGGGCAAGGCCGGCAGCGCCTGCGATCCGCGGCAGGGCCACATCCCGGGCGCGAAGCACCTCGAGGTCGGCGAGCTCTTCGCCGCGCCGGGCGAGCCCGCGCAGCCGGAGCGCATCCGCGCCCTCGTCGGCCTGCCGGAGGGCGCCGCGATCGTGGCGTACTGCCACTCCGGCTCGCGCTCGGCGCTCGCGACGCTCGCGCTGCGCAGCGCCGGCTACGACGCCCGCAACTACGCGGGCTCGTGGCACGAGTGGTCGCGGCACGCCGAGCTCCCGCTCGAGCGCTGACGCTCTCGCGGGAAGCCCGGCGAACGAGTCACGCGGTCGCGGCCACCGGATCGGGTCGCACGACCACCGTGTCGGCGACCTCGACGATCTCGTCGACCGGGAGCCCGGCCCGCTCGGCGTGCTCGCGGATCTTCTCCGGGCTCGTCGCCTGGTAGATGCACACGGTTCCCAACCCGCCGTCGCTCTCCGGCATGACGTAGGAACGGATCCAGCGGATGTCGTCCGCCATCTCCTCGTCGCCCACCTGCTTGGAGCGCGCCGCCGCCGCCTGCAAGTCGCCGGGGGAGCGGAAGCCGCTCCGGCGAAGGATCACGTAGGTCTGCATTCTGGAATCTCCTTCCGTAGGTCGGCGGAATCTATACGCGATCACGGCCGGAAAGGGAAGCCGACCGCTCGGCCGCCTCGAGGAACGCGGCGCAGAGCGTGCGACCGAGCTCGTTCCAGCGGGCGATCTTCTCGGCGGTCTCCGCGCGCAGCCGGCCGGGATCGGGCGGCGGGTCCGAGGCGTCCGCGATCCAGCCCTCGATCTGCGGCTGCCTCGCCTCGGGATGGAACTGCACGCCCCAGCACGCGTCGCCGAGGCGGAACGCCTGCGTGCACGAGGCGCTGCGCGCCAGCTCGACCGCGCCGCCCGGCACGTCGTAGGTGTAGTGGTGCCACTGGAGCGCCTCGAACGTCCGCGGCAGCGCGCCGACGACGGGGTCGTCGACGCCGGCGTCCGTCAGCTCGACCTCGTGCCAGCCGAGCTCCGGCTCCGCCAGCGGGCGCACCTCCGAGCCCGCGGCGCGCGCGAGGAGCTGCACACCGAGGCAGATCCCCAGCACCGGCGTCCCGTTCGCGAGGAGCCGCTCGAGCCAGCCCGTCTCGGGGACGAGCCAGGGGTGCGACTCGTCGTGATCGGGGTGCATCGCGCCGCCGAAGACGAGCACCGCGTCGTACGACTCGAGCGGCTGGGGCGGCGGCGTGTCCCAGAGGAAGCTCCACTCGTCGAGCCGGTGGCCCGCCTCCTCGACCACGGGCGCGAAGAGCTCCGCCCGCGCGTCGTCGCCGTGGATCACCGAGAGCACCCGCACCGCGGGCAACTCTACGCGGCGCTCTGGTCGAGCAGCACCTTCAGCCGGAGCGCGTTCGTCGCCGCCTGCGAGACCCTGCCGAGCGGGTTCGCCGGGTCGGCCGACGACGCGTTGTTGTTGAAGAACGCGTACGCCTGCTCCGCCGCGCCGGCGAGCTCCCTCAGCGTGCCGGCCCACTCCGCGAGCTCCTCGTCGGAGTAGAGATAGTCGAAGCGCTCCGCGGCCGAGCCGCCGCGCTTGTTCCACGTCCCGAGATTGCGCCCGTGGAAGCGGACGTACGCCGTCTTGGCCGTCACCGCGGGCACCGTGGGAACGAGGTTCTTCGCCGTGTCCGAGCGCGGCGCGTCGACGGTCACGTACGCGGCGCCGATGCGCTCGAGGAACGACAGGGTCGCCGCGCGGTTGTCCTCGTCGAGCCAGGAGCGGTGGCGGAACTCGACGAGCATCTCGTCGGAGCCGAGCTGCCCGCGCGCCCACTCGAGATACTCGAGCGACGCGTCCTTGAACACGACGTACGACGGGAACTGGAAGAGGATGCCGCCGAGCTTGCCCTCGCTGCGCAGCGGCTCGAGGCTCTCGAGGAAGCGGCGGAACACCTCGCCGCGCAGCTCGCGCGGAGGCCGGTCGACGCGGCCGCGCTCGTCGACCGGCGTCGCGTCGCGCAGGTCCTCCGGCAGCGCCTCGAGCTTGACGGGGTGGCGCGTCATCAGGCCGAACGCCTTCACGTGCATGGTGAACCCGGGCGGTGTGCGGTCGGCCCAGCCCTGCACCATCGACTCGCCGGGGAGCCGGTAGTACGTCGAGTCGACCTCGACCGTGTCGAAGAACTGCGCGTACCAGGCGAGCCGCTCCTTCGCGGGCAGCTTCGGCGGATAGAAGTACTTCGACAGGGCCTCGTCGGCCCAGGAGCACGTGCCGATGCGGATGGGCGGGGTCAGGCCCTGCACCGTAGTGCAAGAGCCCGACCCCGAGAGGTGCGCTACGGCTTCAGCGAGGCCACGGGACTGCTGACCGTCCACGACGACAGTGTCGCGCTGACGCAGCCGCCGGGAGCGACCGTCGCCGGCAGCGGCGTCGCACACCCCGCCGCGGTGGCGTCGCGCTCGGCGGCGATGGCCGTCGCCTTGAAGTAGACCGGCTTCTTCCCGATCAGCTTGCCGGACGCCGACCAGCCGCCGGTCGCGCCCGTCGTCGCCCCTCCGGCCTGCGCGAGCCTCGTCGCCGAGTTGCCGCGGAGGAGCACGACGCTCACGCCCGCCGCGGGCAGCCCGCTCTCGGTGAGCGTTCCGCCCACCGTGTAGCCGCTCTTCTTCTTCGTCGCCTTCAGCGAGAGCGATGCCGCCCCGGCGAGCGCGCGCGCCTCGAACGTGCCCACGAGGTTCAGCGTGCCCAGGCCCGGGGTGTACGGCGTGAACAGCGTGTGCCAGACGCTCACGCCGCTCGTCGGCGCGGTGAAGATGCCGTTCACGGTGAACTGCGAGTCGAGCAGCTGGGCGCCCTCGAACGCGCGGCCCGGCGTCCCCACCGGCACGTCCCACGGCGGCAGGCAGATCAGCAGCCGATACGCGCCGAGCGCGGTCGCGGTCCCGCTCGTCGGATCGACGTAGAGCGGCAGCACGAGCGTCGAGCCGGCGACGCTGAGGTTGAGGTTCCAGATCGCGGTGTGCGTGCCCGGCGAGCACACATCCCCCGCGAGCGTGACGGGGCTCGTGACGGTGACGGGGCCTGACAGCGGCAGCGTCAGTCCGACGTCGTGGCCGACCGCGGTGGCGTCGACCGAGCCGATGTTCGCGCCCGCGGCCTGACCCAGGCTGACCGTGTAGCCGGCCGGGACGTAGATCGTGATCGCGGCGATCGGGTCGGTCGTCTGCGGGACCGAGATGTGGATCTTCGTCGCCGTTCCCGCAGACGACACCGCGATCTTGGCGGTGTTGGCGGCGAGCGCGGAGGTCGCGAAGACCAGCGTCGCGGCAGCGGAGGCGGCGGCGAGCGCCGTGCGGAGGCCTGTTCTCATCTCGTGCTGTCCTTTCGTTCGGTTCGGCATGTGTCAGTTCGTCGCTAACGGCTTCCCGAGCACGTTCCAGAAGCCGTGCTGGTAGCGCACGAGGAACGTCTTGCTCAGCGGCAGGTAGTTGGTCGGCGACGTCTTGAGCGCGAGGCCCGGCAGCAGGAACGGGTTGACCTCGTTCAGGTGCGTGGCGGCGGCGAGCAGGCTCGCACGCGTCGGGTTCTTGCCCGCGTGCGCGAGCGCCTCGACCATCGCGTACGCCGCCATCATTCCGTAGATGTGCGCGACGGCCTTCCAGTCCTCGTTCGGCAGGTACGTCTGCATGATCTGCCGGTAGAGCTTCACGCCCGGCGCGGTCGCTTGCGTCGGGTTCGTCGGGTCGTGCAGGAAGGCGGTGGACGTCGCACCGACGCCGACCTGCGCGCCGGCGTTGAGGTGCACGATCTGCATCACCGCAGGATCGATCGACACCGACGTGACGTACTCCGCCGGCTTCCAGCCCAGCTTCGCGGCGATCACGAACGCCTGGATCGCCTGCTTCGGCAGCGCGAAGATGACGAACGTGTCGGCGCCCGACGTCTTGAGCTGCTGCACCTGCGAGTCGACGGTCGGGTCGAGCAGCGCGTACGACTGCGTCGCCACGATCTGCTTCGCGTGCGCGCCGAGGCCGCGCTTGAGCCCGGCGAGCAGCTCCTGGCCGTACTCGTCGTTCTCGTAGAGCACGGCGATCTTCGCGTTCGGCTTCGTCGCCACGATCTGGCGTCCGTAGATGGCGCCCTCGCCGGGGAAGCTCGGCAGGAGTCCGATCGTCCACGGGAACTGCTTGTGCTGCGTCGCGATCGCCGTGGCGCCGCTGCCGACGAAGAGCTGCGGGATCTTCTGCTGGTTCAGGTACTCGCGGACCGCGAGCGCGTGCTCCGTGCCGATCGAGTTGAAGATCGCGAAGACGTTGTCCTGCTCGACGAGCTTCTGCGTGAGCGCGACGGTCTGCGCAGGGTCGTACTGGTCGTCCTCGACCTTGAACACGATCGTGCGGCCGAGCACTCCGCCGTGGTCGTTGACGTAGCTGAAGTACGCCTGCGCGCCGCTCAGGATCGGCTGGTACTGCGACTCGGCGCCGGTGAGCGGGCCCGTCGCGCCGAGCAGGATCTGCGTGGCGGTGACGCCGGGCGTGTCCTGCGTGCGCGCGCCGGCCGCGGGCACGGCGAGGAGCGCCGCCGCGACGAGCGTGACGAGCGTGCGGGTCATCGGGAGACGGCCTTGGCCAGCACGGAGAGGCGCAGCGTCGCGCGTCCGATCGTGATCTGCGCGCCCGGCTGCACCGACGCGAGGTACAGCGCGTTTCCGGGGTTCTGCCCGAGCGAGGTCGACCCCAGGGTGAGCACGAGCTTCTTGCCGGCCGGGATCCGCACGGCCTCGTTCATCAGCTTGATCGTCGCGGTGCCGCTCGAGGCGCCGAGCTTGATGCCGCCGGCGGTGATCGGCGTGTCGTCGCCCGCGATCGCGAGCACGGCGACGAGGCGGTCCCAGCTCTGCGCGCCGGAGTAGGCGACCGTCACCGTCGAGTCGCCGAAGGTCTCCTGCGGGCCGCCGGTGAAGCGGACGCTGCGCTGCACCTTGCCGGTGGCGCCGCTCATCGTCGTCGTTCCCGGCAGCGCGAGGGAGAGCGTCTTCGTCGGCGGAAGCGTCGTGTACGAGGTCGTCTTGCCGTCCCACGGGTCGTGCGCGAGCACGACGCCGGGCTGAGCCTGGACGCCGTTCGGGACGCCGCGCACGAAGTGGTCGAACCACTTCACCATCTCGCCGTCGTACGTCGGAGCCTCGGCGCCGGGGTTGAGCGCCGGCGAGTGGCCGAGGTCGCCGAGGTAGAGGCGCCTCGGGCCCTTCAGCGCCCTGTACGCGGCGAGCGCCTGGTCGATGTCGAAGAGGAAGTCGTGGCGCCCCTGGATGAGCAGTGTCGGCGTCGTGAAGGAGGAGAGCTTCGAGATCGGCGAGCGCACGCCGGCGAGCGCGATCGGGATCGAGAGGTTGGAGCTCGAGGTCAGCGGCGGGATCGCGGCGAGCAGCTCGGGGTCCCAGCGGCTCAGCGGCACGAGGGCGATCAGCAGCTGGACGAGCCCGGACTTCGAGAGCCCTTGCGTCGTGAGCGCGGTCGTGAGGTTCGTCCAGGTGATCTGCGGGACGATCGCCTTGAATGGGACGCCGGCGACCGCGGCGTTCCAGACCGCGCCGCCGCCGAGCGAGATCCCGTAGGCGCCGATCTGCGTGTCAGAGATCTCGGGCCGTGCGGTCAGCCAGGCGAAGAGCTCGCGGGTGTCCTGCACGTCCCGCGGTCCGTCGAGGCCGAAGCTGCCTCCGGAGGTGCCGTGGCCCCGTGCGTCGCACATGAGCGCCGCGTAGCCCGCGGGCGCGAGGTACTGGGTCGCGACCGGCTCCATGTCCTCGTGCCGGTTGCCCATGCCGTGGAAGAGCATGATCGCGGGCCAGCCGCCGGTCGGCGCCGCACCGTCCGGCTCGACGAGCGAGCAGGCGAGCTGCGTCCCGTCGGAGGCCGCGATCGTCAGCTGCTGCGGCGTCGCCGAGAACGCGGAGCCGCTCCAGGAGAGCGCGGCGGCGACGACGGCGGCGAGGAGCGAGAATCGACGGCCCACAGCATCCGCAAGGGTACTCGGTTCTAGAATCGCTTTCATGGACCAGCGGCCCGTCGGCGTGTTCGATTCCGGAGTGGGCGGCCTCACGGTCCTCCACGAGTGCCTCGTGACGATGCCGCACGAGGATTTCGTCTATCTCGGCGACCACGCACGGCTGCCGTACGGCCCGCGGCCCCTCGCCGAGGTTCGCGAGTTCGCGCGCGAGATCGGCTCGTATCTCGAGGCGCAGAACGTGAAGCTGATCGTCGTCGCGTGCAACACCGCGACGTCCGCTGCGCTCCCGCGCCTCCAGGAAGAGCTGACGGTCACGGTTGTCGGCGTGCTCACGCCCGAGGCGCACGCGGCCGTGCAGGCGACCCGTAACCGCAGCGTCGGGCTGCTCGCCACCCAGGGGACGGTCGACTCCGGCCGGTACGGCGAGCTCGTGCGAGCGCTCGACGCGGGCACGTCGTTCCACGCCGTCGCGTGCCCGCGCCTGGTGCCGCTGATCGAGAGCGACGATCCGTACGGCGAGGAGACCGAGCGCGCGGTCCGCGAGTACGCCGAGCCGTTGAAGGCCGCGGGCGTCGACACGGTGATCCTCGGTTGCACGCACTACCCCCTGATCCGTCCCATCTTTCAGCGCGTGTTCGGGCGTGACGTCACGCTCGTCTTCTCGGCCGAGGAGACCGCGCGCGAGGTATCGGAGACGCTGGCGCGAAAGGGGATCGAGAACGACCCGGCGCGCGAAGGCGTCTACCGGTTCCTCTCGACTGGCGACCCCGAGACGTTCCGCGAGATGGGCCGCCGGTTTCTCCAATTCCCGATCGAAGAGGTGGAGCACGTGACCCTGGCGCAACTCGAGGCGGCCGCAGCATGAAACGCAGCGACGGCAGGCGGCCCGCGGAGCTGCGCCCGATCACCTTCGAGGTCGACTATCTCGAGCAGCCCCACGGCTCGGTGCTCGTGTCGCAGGGCAAGACGAAGGTCCTCTGCACGGCGATGGTCCAGGAAGAGGTGCCGCGCTGGCTGCGCAACCAGGGGCGCGGCTGGATGACCGCGGAGTACTCGCTGCTGCCCGCGTCGACGGGCGACCGCGTCGAGCGCGAGGCCGCGCGCGGGAAGCAGCAGGGCCGCACCGTCGAGATCCAGCGGCTGATCGGCCGCGCGTTGCGCGGCGTCGTCGATTTCCGCGCGCTCGGCGAGCGGACGATGTGGCTCGACTGCGACGTCCTCCAGGCCGACGGCGGCACGCGGTGTGCGGCGATCTGCGGCGCATACGTCGCGGGCCGCCGCGCGCTCGACCGTTTCGGCCTCTCGAAGGCATTCGTCGACTCCGTTGCGGCGGTCTCGGTCGGCGTCGTCGACGGCGTGCCGATGCTCGACCTCGACTACTCCGAGGACTCGAGCGCCGACACCGACATGAACGTCGTGATGACCGGCGACGGCAGGCTGATCGAGGTGCAGGCGACGGCCGAGCGCGACCCGTTCACGCGGGCGACGCTCGACGAGCTGCTCGTGCTGGCCCAGGAGGGCATCGCGGAGATAGGCGAGCTCCAGGAGGAGGCGGTGGCGGTTGCACTTCCTTAGCGTCGTAATCCCCATCCTGAACTGGCAGCACGAGCTGCTGCGTCTCTCGGTCGCCGCGGGGCTCGGCGGCGCCGTCGGCCTCGAGCGCGAGCTGCGCGAGCGCGAGGCAGGGCTCCGCACGCACCTCGTCGTGTGCGTCGGCTCCGCGCTCTTCACGCTCGTCTCGGCCTACGGGTTCCACGATTTCCTCGTCAACGGCGGCAGCGTCATCCGCGCCGACCCGACGCGGATTGCGGCGCAGATCGTGAGCGGCATCGGCTTTCTCGGCGCCGGTGCGATCATCCGCCAGGGCCTCTCGGTGCGCGGCCTCACGACGGCCGCGACGCTGTGGCTCGTCGCTGCGATCGGGATGGCGTGCGGCGCCGGCTACTACGACGCCGCGATCATCGCCACCGGCGTCGCGCTCGTCACGCTGGGGCCGCTGCGCGTCGTGTCCTTTCGCGTGGTGCGGCGCTTCCGGCCGCAGACCGAGCGCCTGCTCGTGGAGATACCCGCGGGCGGCAGCCCGGCGCCGCTGATCGAGGTGATCGAGCTGCACGCCGGGCGTGTCGTCTCGATGGAGGTGACGCAGGCGGGCGACCGCCGCAGCGTCGTCATCGACGTCCAGCTGCACGAGTCGGCGGCGCCGTTCGTCGTCGCCGGCGTCGCCGACATCGACGGCGTCCTCGAGGTCAGGTGGGAGGACTAAGAACGGTTCTGGCCTCGCGCAACGCCCACAAGGCGCGCGAGCTCGAGCGGCTGCTGCCGGGGTGGACGATCGAACCGCTCGACGCCGGCGAGTGGCCCGACGAGGCCGGGGAGACGTACTACGAGAACGCCCTCGCGAAGGCGCGCTTCGCGCGCGACGCGGGCGATCGCGACTGCTGGACGATCGGCGAGGACTCGGGCCTCGAGGTCGCTGCGCTCGGCGGCCGCCCCGGCCTCGGCTCGGCGCGCTACGCGCCGGCGGGCGCGCCGGCGATCGCCAAGCTGCTCGGCGAGATCGAGGGCGTGAGCGACCGCCGCGCTCGCTACGTGTCGGAGCTCGTGGCGATCGCGCCCGGAGGCGAGGAGGTTCGCGGTAGCGGCGTCCTCGAGGGCCGGATCGCGGCAGAGCCGCGCGGCTCGGAAGGGTTCGGTTACGACCCGGTGTTCGTTCCCGACGGCGAGGAACTGACGGTCGCGGAGCTCGGCGAGGGGTGGAAGGCCGAGCACTCGCACCGCGCCCGTGCGGCGCGTGCCCTACGCGAGGCCGTCGAGCGGCTCGGCGTCGCGTGACGAGCGCTGCTCCGCGAGCCACCAGTTCAGCTCGGCGCCGAACACGATCACGTTCGACATCACGTACAGCCAGAGCAGCAGGATCGCGGGGCCGCCGAGCACGCGCAGCGTCACGTTGACGCCGGCGAGCCGGACGAACACCGGCAGCACCTGGAACGACGCCTCGAGCAGGATCGAGGCGAGCACCGCCCCGGGCAGCGCCTCCCGCACGCTCACCGGCACGTTCGGCAGCACGTGGTACGCGGCGAGCAGGAAGACGAACACGCCGAGAAGCGACACGGCGATCGAGACGAGGTACGCGACGATGCCGTTGCCGACGAAGCCGGGCGCATAGCGCTTCAGCACCTCGACGCCGAACGCGCCGACCACGAGGCTGAGGAAGAGCGTCACGACCGAGCCGGTCATCACGCCGCCGGCGACGCCCTTGCCCTTCAGGAATGACCGGTTCGGCCGGCCGTACACGATGTTCAGCGCCGACTCGAGCGCGCTGAAGAGCGACAGCGACGACCAGAGGAGGAAGACGGCGCCGATTATCCCGAGCGTCGCCGCGTTGTCCTGCACGCGGTGGACGAGGGAGAGGATGCTCTTGACCGAGCTGCCGGGGAACGCGCGTCCGAGCTCCTTGACGAGGAAGTCCGACGCGTCGGCGCGGTGGGCAAGGCCGAGGAGCGACAGCGCAAGGAACACGAGGGGCACGAAGGAGAGCAGCGCGAAATAGGCGACCATCGCGGCGAGATGCGGGCCGCGGTCGGCGAAGAACTTCGACAGGAGGGCATGCTTGCGGACGCGCACCAGCGGGAGTTTGCCTCGTGGGCCAGATCCCGGCGTCTCCAGGCGACGTCGCGCAGCGCCGGGAGCCCCGGCTCGCGGTCCGCAGCACGGCTACCGGCGCGGCTCGACTTCGATTAGCCTCACGCCGATGGATGCCGCCCAGGCGCTCGCCGACCTGACCGAGATCTCGTCGCAGATCGAGGCCGCCGTGCTGTTCGACGACCAGGGCGCGGTGATCGGCGCCACGCTCTCCGGCGCGCAGGCCGCCGAGGCGTTCGCGCGCTCCGCGGCGACGCTGCTCGAGGACGCCGAGGCCTTCCGGCCTAGCGACGCAGGCGTGACGCAGCTCGAGGCCTCGACGCAGGACGGGAGCGTGTTCGTCGTTCGTGACGGGTCGCGTCTGATCGCCGCGACGACCGGGCCATCGCCGACGGTCGGGCTCGTCTTCTACGACCTGAAGAGCTGCCTGCGCGGCGCCGCCGACGAGGCGCAGCCCGCGAAGCCGAAGCCGCGCCGCAAGAAGGAGCCGGTCGATGGCGAGGCGTAGGTTCCTCGGCCTGCTCGGGTTCGGCACGGGCGTGTTCGCCGGCAGCGTGCTCTACCGCCGCTCCACCGGTCGCCGCCGCGACCGCGTCGACGTGTACTTCGACGACGGCTCGATGGTGTCGTTCGTCGAAGGGGCGCCGGAGGCCGAGAAGCTGCTGCCGGTTGCGCGCGGCGTGCTCTCCGCCGCACGGCCGTGAGCGGCGACGCGCTCGCGCAGGCGCTCGTCGAGCACGCGTACCTCGAGGGCGACTTCCTGCTCCGCTCGGGCAAGCGCTCCCGCTACTACCTCGACAAGTACCGCTTCGAGACGCGGCCCGATCTCCTGAGGCCGCTCGGAGAGCGCCTCGCCGCGGCCGTCAAGGAGCACGCACCGGACGCCACGCGGCTCGCCGGCCCCGAGCTCGGCGCCGTTGCCCTCGCCGCGGCGGCGTCTCTGCAGTCCGGCCTGCCGTTCATCATCGTGCGTAAGGCGGCGAAGGAGTACGGCACCGCGAAACGGATCGAGGGTCCCTACGAGGAGGGCGAATGCATCTGCCTGATCGAGGACGTCGTGACATCCGGCGGAGCCCTGCTCGACTCGATCGAGGCGCTGCGCGACGCCGGTCTCGTCGTCCACACGGCGGTTTGCGTGGTCGACCGTGAGGAGGGTGGCGCGGATGCGCTCGCGCGCCACGCCGTCAGGCTGCGCCCGCTCTTTCGGGCAGGAGAGCTCCTCGGAAGCGCGAAAAGTCCCGCAAAACCGCATGGTTGAGCCGTAGAGATGACCCTGTTAGGGTCAGTTCAGCCCGTGGAACAGGTCAACGACAGGAGGAGAGGCACGTGACGAAGCAGGAATTTGTGGCGGAAGTCGCCAACCGGAGTCAGTTGACGGCCCGCGACGCAGGCAAGGCGGTCGACGCAGTCCTGGAGACGATCACCGACACGCTCAAGAGCGGCGGCGAGGTCGCGTTCACCGGATTCGGCAAGTTCACGGCGCAGAACCGGGCGGCACGCACCGGCGTCAATCCCCGGAACCCGACGGAGAAGGTCCACATCCCCGCGGCGCGCGTTCCGAAGTTCTCCGCCGGCAGCCAGCTCAAGGCCGCGGTCAAGGGCGGCTGAGCACCAGGCGCGACGGGCACGTCTCCTCCGAGGATCGTCGAGGGGCCGCGAGAAACGCTTTGCTTCGCTCGCTTCACGGGGGAAACCATGTTTCCCCCGTGGGCCCCTCGCGCTTTCCGGACTCCGAAGTACATTTGACTCGTGGCTACGGTTGCCGTGACGCACTTCGCCGACAGGCTCGCCGGCGCGGTCGAGCGGAAGCACAGCCAGCTCGTGGTCGGGCTCGACCCGGTCGTCGAGCACCTGCCGGTGCAGCTCCGCCGCGAGGCCGAGCGCGGGCGCGCGGACGCGGCTTCCGTCTTCGTGCGCTTCTGCTGCGGGATCGTCGACGCGGTCGAGCCGTATGCCGTCGCCGTCAAGCCGCAGTCGGCGTTCTTCGAAGCGCTCGGCTCCGAGGGCGTGCGGGCGTTCGAGGAGGTGTGCGACTACGCGCGCACCGCCGGCCTGCTCGTGATCGCCGACGCGAAGCGCGGAGACATCGGCTCCACCGCCCGTGCGTACGCGGCCGCGTTCGTCGAGCCGCGCGGCGACGCGCCTCCGCTTGCGGACGCGGTGACGCTGAGCCCGTATCTCGGCGGCGACTCGGTCGAGCCGTTCCTCGCGGCGTGCCGGAGCAGCGGCGCAGGGCTCTTCTGCCTGGTGAAGACCTCGAACCCCGGCGGCGCGGACGTGCAGGACGCGACGCTCGCCGACGGCCGCAGGCTGTGGGAGCACGTGGCCGGGCTCGTGCGCGAGTGGGGCGAGGGCCTCGTCGGCGAGCGCGGCCTGTCGGCCGTCGGTGCGGTCATCGGCGCGACGTTCCCGCGTGAGGTGGCGCAGGCCCGCGGTCTGCTGCCGCAGGCGGTGCTGCTGCTGCCGGGCGTCGGCGCGCAGGGAGGGGCTCCGGCCGACGTCGCTGCGGCGTTCGCGGCCGGCCCCGCAAGCGCGCTCGTCTCCGCATCGCGCTCGGTGATCTACGCGGCCGGGGACCGGGGCGGCGACCATCGGGCGGCGGCCGGCGCCGAGGCCGAACGGCTCGCGCGCGAGGTCTGGGCCGTCTCCGGCGGGTAGACCGTGGCGGCACCCCTTCCACGCCGCTCGCTCGCCCGCTACGCGGCGCCCGCCGCGTTCCTGCTCGCCGCAACGGTCCTCGCGCTGCTCATCCACTCTGCACTCGGCGGGAAGGGCATCTCGCCCGGCCGGACGACGACGGCGCTCGGGCCGGTGACGCCCACGTCCACGGTTCCGGCGCGCGCGCGCACGACGCGCACGGCCACGACGGCCTCCACCTCCACCACGGACACGACGTCGGGCTCCGTCGCCGGCGCCGAGTACACGACGGTCCAGACCGGTGACACGTTCAGCTCGATCGCTGCGCGGAGCGGGACGAGCGTCGCCGAGCTCGAAGGGCTCAATCCGGGCGTCAGCTCGAACTCCCTCCAGGTCGGCCAGCGAATTCGCGTCAAGTAGCCTTTCCGCCCATGCGCCGGCTGCTGTGTGCCGTGGTCGCCGCGCTCGCGTGGACAGCGTCGGCGCACGCGTCCGGACCCGCGGCCGCGCCGAGCCCTGACGCGCGCGCCTTCTACGTCGTCAACGCCTCCAACGGCGAGGTGCTCGCCTCGCACGACGCCGAGGTCGAGTTGCCGATCGCGAGCATCACCAAGCTGATGACGGTGATCGTCGCGCTCCAGCATCTGAAGCTCGACGACGAGGTGACGGTCACGGGCCCGGCGGCGCAGGTGGGAGAGTCGCGGATCCCGCTCGTCGCGGGCCAGCGCATCAGCGTGCGCGACCTGCTGAAGGGCGCGCTGATCCAGAGCGCCAACAACGCCGCGGACGCGCTTGCCGCCGCCGCGTCGGACGGCGACGTCGCGCGGTTCGTCTCCTGGATGAACGCGCGGGCTCGCGCCATCGGTCTGGAGCACACGCACTTCGAGCGGCCCGACGGGCTCGACGCTCCCGGACACGTGTCGAGCGCGCGCGACGTCGCCGTGCTCGCGCAGGTCGCGATGCGGTCACCTGTCGTCCGTTCGCTCGTGCGCGAGCGGACCGACACGATCGAAGGCGGCCGGTTCGCGGTGCACACGTGGAACGACCTGCTCGGAGTCGTCCCCGACCTGATCGGCGTCAAGACGGGTCACACGGACGACTCCGGCTGGTGCCAGGTCGCGGCCGTCCGGCGGCACGGGTACACGATCTACGCGGTCATACTCGGCAGCCCGACGCGCGCGCAGCGAAACCGCGATCTCGAGCGGTTGCTCGTGTGGGGCGTCGCGCAGTACCGCACGGCGACGCTCGTTCGCCGCGCGGCGTATGCGCAGGCAGCTCTCGGCTACGGGCGCAGGCCCGTCGCCCTCGTCGCGTCGAAGCCGCTCGTGCGGGTCGTGCGCGCCGGGAGACCCCTCGTCGAGCGCATCGTCGCTCCGTCTTCGGTGGCGCTGCCTGTCGTGCGGGGCCAGCGGTTGGGACGGGTCGAGGTCTGGAACGGCCGCACCCTGCTGGGAACGAGGCCGTTGCTGGCGGCCCGCTCGGTCCCGCGCCCCGGACTGGGCGGGCGGCTACGGTGGTACGCCACGAGGACCGCGCATCATCTCCTGGGCCTCTTCTCATGATCGTCACCGTCACTCTCAACGCAGCCGTCGACCGCACGCTCACCGTGCCGAACTTCCAGCTCGGGCATCGTCACCGTGCGAGCGCGAGCCTGACCTCCGCGGGCGGCAAGGGCATCAACGTCGCGCGCGCGCTCAAGGAGCTCGAGGCGCCGGTGATCGCGACGGGGCTCGCCGGCGGGCGCGCGGGCGACCGGATCATCGAGGAGCTCGCGTCGGAAGCGATCCTCAACGACTTCGTGCGCATCTCCGACGAGTCGCGTACCTCGACTGCGGTTGTCGACCCCACGGCCGGCCGGTTGAGCGAGATCTACGAGTGGGGCCCCGCCGTGCGGCCCGAGGAGCTCGAGATGCTGCTCGACAAGCTGCGCTACCTGTCGCGCGTCGCGTCGTTCGTCGTGTTCTCCGGCTCCCTGCCGCGCGACGTCCCGGAGGACTTCTACGCCGAGGCGATCCGCGACCTGAACCGGCGGGGCGTGCAGTGCGTTCTCGACTGCGAGGGCGAGCCGCTGCGGATCGGCGTCGAGGCGGAGCCCTTCCTCGTCTCGCCGAACCAGCGGGAAGCGGAGAGCCTCGTCGGACAGGAGTTCTCCGACGAGGAGGACTTCGTGATGGCGCTCGACGCGATCGCCGATCTCGGCGCGCGCAACGTGCTGATCACGCAGGAGACCTCGTGCTTCGGGCTCTTCCGCGAAGACCGCCAGGTTCGCCGCTTCCGCGCTTCGGTGGCGCGTATCGACCCGATCGCGCCCGTCGGCGCCGGCGACGTGCTGCTCGCCGGATTCCTCGCGGTGCGCTTCAACGGCGGCCCGCTCGACGAGGCGCTGCGCGTCGGCGTCGGCGCGGCGGCCGCCTCCGTGCTCGAGCTCGGCGCGGGACGCTTCGACATGCGCGAGGCGAGCCGTCTCGCCGGCGGCGTCGAGCTCGACGAGTTCGAGCCCGTCACGCCCGCCCGCTGACGAAGACGGCGCGGATACGCCCGCGCCCGCGGACGTTCTCGGCCCACGCGAGCCTGCTGCCTTCGAGCGACACGCCGATCGGCAGGCCGACGGTCTGCGCCACCGTTCGGCTGCGGCCGGTCGCGAGCGTGAGCACGTGGAGGAACCGGCCGAGGCGGAACACGGCGATCTCGTCGTTCGCGCTGAGCTCGGGCGCCGTTCCTTGGGGGACGGCCGCCGAGCCGATGCCGGCGCCCGTCGCCGCCGAGTACCACGCGAGCCTCAACCCCTGGGCCGTCCGCTCGAGTGCGACCAGGACGTGCGGGGCGAGAGCGACCGCGACGGGCGTTCCCTCGGGCGTGACGTGGGCGACCGAGGCGCCTGTCCCGGCGTCCACGATCTCGATCGGCAGGTCTGCGGCCGCGACGGGCCTCCCCTTCGCGCCGGGCTTCGCCGCAGCCGGCACGTAGGCGAGCGTCGAGCCGGACACCGACACGGCCACCGCGGGACGCGTGTGCGGGATGTGGATCGGCTGCTTGCGCCCGACGACGCGGTAGACGCCGCCGCCCGCGAGCTTCATCGCGCACGAGCCGCCGGAGAGGCAGGCGATCTCGTCGACGTACTGCACCGCGGCAGTGCCGTACACCAGCGTGCGCGCGTTCCCGATGCTGTCACCGGCGATCCCGCCGAGCCAGAGCCCGGTTCCGCGGTTCGCGTGGGCGATCTCCTGGAAGCGCCGCTCGCGGGTGTCCGACACCCCGGCGCCGAGCACGTAGTCGAACGGCAGCGTCGCCTGCTGCTCCCTCAGCGTCCACAGCGCGTCCGAGCCGGCGAGCGCGAGGTTGACCGGGGGCTTCACGTCCCAGCGGCAGGTCACGTTGCGCGCCGTCGACGTCTCGTCCGGCAGACGGACCGAGCCGCCGATGTCGAGCGAGAGCACCCATACGGCGTTGCACGCCTTCGTGCTCGGGGAGAACCAGGCGAGCAGCGGGCCATCCTGCGCGAACGCCTGGATCGTGCCGGACTTGCTCGCATAGAGCGTCTGAGGCGCCTGGACCGTGGGGGCGGGCGGGCGGGCCGACGGCGAGGCCGCAGGCGACTGGACGAGCGACGCGGCGAGGGCGACGGCGATCAGCAGCATGCCCATCGCCGTCACGGTAACCCGCTCCTGTTAGGAGGGTGTTTGCCAAGGGCCGGCCCCCGGTGTGGTGGAAGTTTCCCGGGGGCCGGCCCTGGGTTGTGTCTGATTTGGGCCGTGCCCTCGGCCCGCGTATGCCGTGCGGTGACAGGGCTGCTCGGCACGGCAGCTGTACCGGTCACGGTCCGGGCCGGGCGTCCGGGACCATCCGTGGAGGGTGGTACCATCACTGTCCCTTGAGCGTCGATTTCCGTCCAGACGAGCTGCAGCGCTTGCTCGACCTGGACCGGAAGTTCGCCAAGGAGGGGCTGACCTTCGACGACGTCCTGCTCGTCCCGGCCGAGTCGCGCGTGCTGCCGAACGACGTCTCGACGCGCACGCGCCTGACCCGCTCGGTGGAGCTGAGCATCCCCGTCGTCTCGGCGGCGATGGACACCGTCACGGAGGCGCGCCTCGCGATCGCGCTCGCCCGCGAGGGCGGCATGGGGATCGTCCACCGCAACCTCTCGATCGAGGAGCAGGCGGCGGAGGTCGACAAGGTGAAGCGCTCCGAGTCGGGGATGATCGTGGAGCCCGTCACGCTCCCGCCCGGCGCGCTCGTGCGCGACGCGCTCGAGCTGATGGCGCGCTACAAGGTCTCCGGCGTGCCGATCACCGACGCCGGCGGGATCCTCGTCGGCATCCTCACGAATCGCGATCTCCGTTTCGAGACCGACGTCGAGCAGCCGGTGTCGGCGCTCATGACGTCGCGCAATCTCGTCACCGCGGCGGTCGGCACGACGCTCGAGGAGGCGGAGGAGATCCTCCACCGTCACAAGATCGAGAAGCTGCCCGTCGTCGACGGGGAGGGCAAGTTGCGCGGCCTCATCACCGTCAAGGACATCCAGAAGAAGATCGAGTATCCGCAGGCGACGAAGGACGACCGCGGCCGGCTCCGCGTCGGCGCGGCGGTCGGCGTCGGCCCCGAGGCCGCCGAGCGCGCGCAGGCGCTCGCCGCCGCCGGCGTAGACGTGCTCGTCGTCGACACGGCGCACGGGCACTCGTCGGGCGTGCTCGAGATGGTGCGCAAGATCAAGAGCTCGGTCAGCATCGACGTGATCGCCGGGAACGTTGCGACGGGAGAGGCGACGCGCGCGCTGATCGATGCGGGCGCCGACGCGGTGAAGTGCGGGGTGGGCCCCGGTTCGATCTGCACCACCCGCGTCGTCGCGGGCGTGGGCGTGCCGCAGGTCACGGCCATCTACGACGTCGCGGAGGTTGCCTCCGCAGAGGGCGTGCCGGTCATCGGCGACGGCGGCATGACGACGTCCGGCGACGTCGCCAAGGCGATCGCCGCGGGCGCCGACACGGTGATGCTCGGGTCGCTGCTCGCCGGTACGGACGAAGCGCCGGGCGAGGTCATCCTCGTCCAGGGCGAGCGTTTCAAGGAGTACCGCGGCATGGGCTCGCTCGGCGCGATGCGCGGGCGCTCGTACTCGAAGGACCGCTACTTCCAGGGCGACGTCGAGGACGTCGACAAGCTCGTCCCAGAGGGGATCGAGGGACGCGTCGCGTACAAGGGCCCACTCGCGCCGATCGTCTACCAGCTGCTCGGCGGCCTGCGGCAGGCGATGGGCTACTGCGGCGCGGCGACGATCGAGGAGATGAAGGCAGCGCGCTTCGTGCGCATCACGGCCGCCGGGTTGCGCGAGTCGCACCCGCACGACGTGACGATCACGAAAGAGGCGCCGAACTATCGCCGCTGAGCCGTCGCGGGTCGTTCAGTTTCCCGACTCTAAGAGCAGCAAAGGTCCGGAGGACCGGCCGGTGCTGGTGGTCGACCTCGGCGGCCAGTACTCCCAGCTGATCGCGCGCCGCGTGCGCGAGTGCCGCGTCTACTCCGAGCTCGTCGGGCACACGATCACGCCGGAGGCGGTGCGTGCGCGCAATCCGTACGCGCTCATCCTCAGCGGCGGCCCCGCGTCGGTGTACGCGGAAGACGCGCCGCACGTCGATCCGCGCATCTTCGAGCTCGGCATCCCGACGCTCGGCATCTGCTACGGCATGCAGCTGATGGCACAGGAGCTCGGGGGCCGCGTCGACCGGACGGGCGTCTCCGAGTTCGGCAAGACGGAGCTGCACGCGGAAGAGTCGCAGCTGCTCAAGGACACGCCCACCGAGCAGACCGTCTGGATGTCTCACCGCGACTCCGTGGTCGCGCCGCCCGAGGGAGCGCGCGTCGTCGCCGGGTCCCCCTCGACGCCGATCGGCGCGTTCGAAGCGCCCGACCGCAAGCTGTACGGCGTGCAGTTCCATCCCGAGGTCGTGCACACACCGCACGGAATGCAGGTGCTGAAGAACTTCCTCTACGACATCGCAGACGCGCCGCCCGCGTGGACGCCGGCGGCGGTGATCGAGGAGCAGGTCGACCGCATCCGCGCCCAGGTCGGCTCGGAGCGCATCCTCTGCGCGCTCTCCGGCGGCGTCGACTCCGCTGTCGCCGCGCTGCTCGTGCACAAGGCGGTCGGCGACCAGCTCACGTGCGTCTTCGTCGACCACGGGATGATGCGCAAGGACGAGGCCGAGCAGGTCGTCGAGGCCTTCGGCGAGCACTACCGCGTGCCTCTCGTGCACGTGCAGGCGCAGGACCGCTTCCTCGACCTGCTCGCCGGCGTCGAGGATCCCGAGCAGAAGCGCAAGATCATCGGCCGCGAGTTCATCCGCGTGTTCGAGGAGGAGGCCCGCAAGCTGGGCGACGTGCACTGGCTCGTGCAGGGGACGCTGTACAGCGACGTGATCGAGTCGGGCGGCACCGACGGCGTCGCGGCGACGATCAAGTCCCATCACAACGTCGGCGGCCTGCCGGACGACATGAAGATGAAGCTCGTCGAGCCGCTGCGGCTCCTGTTCAAGGACGAGGTCCGCCGCGTCGGCGAGGAGCTCGGGATGACGGAGCGCATGGTGTGGCGCCAGCCGTTCCCCGGGCCGGGCCTTGCGATCCGCATCATCGGCGACGTGACCGCCGAGCGGCTCGAGATCTTGCGCGAGGCCGACTCGATCCTCCAGGAGGAGGTGCGGCGCGCCGGCCTCTACCGGACACTGTGGCAGTCGTTCGTCGTGCTGCCCGCCATCCGCTCGGTCGGCGTGCAGGGCGACGAGCGCACGTACGGGTATCCGATCGTGATCCGCGCGGTGACGAGCGACGACGCGATGACGGCCGACTGGGCGCGGCTGCCGTACGACCTGATCGAGACGATCTCCGGCCGCATCGTCAACGAGATCCCCGGTGTCAATCGCGTGGTGCTCGACGTGACGTCGAAGCCGCCCGCGACCATCGAGTGGGAGTGAGAGCATGGGGGAACCCATGAATCGTGGGGGAACCCATGGTTCCCCCACGGGCCCCCTCCTTCGTGGTGAGTGCCGGGGGCGGTCCGGCGCTTCGCCGGGAGCGGGGTCCCGGCTGCGCGCGCGGGATGGGTCCGCTCAAAGAACGCTGTTGACGGATTCGTGTTGTTGCGCGGCCGGTGGTGGCTTCGCCATCCCCGGCCGCTGGTCGCCTGAGGCTAACGCGCCTGCGGCTGCGTTAGCCTCCGGCTGCGGCGGATCTGGTAGACGAGCCGGCGCAGCCGGCGCTGCTGCCTTCGCCGCGGGGCTCGGACATATGCTCGACGGGTGAGCGTCCCGACCGCAGCGCCCGTCAGGCGCAACGCGTTCCTGCTCGCCGGGGGGCTCGTCTGCAACTCGGGCATGTTCCAGCTCGCCGCCGCGCTCAGCTCGCTGACCCTCGTCGCGGTGACCGGGATCACGGGGATCCTCGGGCTCGGGCCGGCGATCTTCCTCGGCTCGGGAGCCGTCGCCGTCGGGCCGGCGGGCCGGCTGATGGATCGCGTCGGCCGCATGCCCGTGATCCGCGGCGGCTTCGCGGCCGGCGCGATCGGCTGTGCCGTCGTCGCGGGCGGCTGCGCCGTCCCGTCCGCCGTGCTCGTGGCCGTCGGTCTCGGGCTGCTCGGCGGTGCGGGCGCGATCGTCCAGCTCACGCGCGCCGCCGCCGCGGAGATGTTCCCGCCGGAGCGCCGCGCGCGCGGGATGTCGTTCGTGCTGTTCGGGGCGGTCTCGGGCGCCGTCTGGGGGCCGGTCGTGTTCGGGCCGCTCTTCGCGCACCGCACGATCGACGCCTCCGGTCTCGTCGGCCCGTGGTTGATGGGGATTCCGTTCATGGTCGTCGGGCTCGGAATCGTGTTCCTCGTCCGGCCCGACCCGAAGGAGATCGCCGCCTCGTACCCCGCGGAGCGCGTCGAGCCGGACGCTGCCGTCCCTTTGCGGGAGATCCTCAGGCGTCCCGGCGTCCCGGCCGCGGTGCTCGCCGTCGTCGCGAGCTTCGCGATCATGGCGAGCGTCATGAACCTCGCCGGCTACGTCGCCGTCGGGCGTGGCCACCACGAGGGCGACGTGTTCACGATGATCAGCGCCCACATCCTCGGGATGTACGGGCTCGTGCTCGTCGTCGGGGACCTGGTCGACCGCTTCGGCCGCCGGCGGTGCCTCGTCGCCGGGCTCGCGCTGATGGCGCTCTCGAACACCGGGCTCGTCTGGCTCGGGGGTGTCGGAGGCATGAGCCTCGCCCTGCTCGGCCTCGGGCTCGGCTGGAACCTTTCCTACGTGGCGGCGACGACCGAGCTCGTCGCGCTGACCTCTCCGTCGGAGCGGGGCCGGCTCGTCGGGTTCTCCGATCTTCTGGCGAGCTTCACGGCAGCCGCGCTCGCCCTCCTGGGGGGCCTCGTCTACAGCGCCTCGGGTGTCGTGGCCCTCTCCCTCTCGGCCGCGACCCTGGCGGCCCTCCCGGCCCTGTGGCTCGCAATTCGGCCGGTACGCCGGGTCGCGCTCTCGCCCGCGGACTAGCTTTCGCTACAATCCCGCCCCGGCGGACGCATGGTCCGCCGCCTTCCTGTCTATGAAGACCTACAACGCCAAGCCTGGAGAGATCGCGCGCGACTGGTACGTCGTCGACGCCGAGGGTCTGACCCTCGGCCGGCTGGCGACCCGGATCGCCGACACGCTGCGCGGCAAGCTCAAGCCCCAGTACACGCCGCACGTCGACACGGGCGACTTCGTGGTCGTCGTGAACGCCGAGAAGATCGTCGTCACGGGCAACAAGCTCGATCAGAAGCGCTACTACCGGCATTCCGGCTACCCGGGCGGGCTCAAGAGCCGCACGCTGCGCGAGCAGCTCGACCGGCGCCCGACCGAGGTCATCCGCACCGCCGTGAAGGGGATGCTCCCCAGGAACCGGCTCGCGCGGCAGCAGCTGACCAAGCTGAAGGTCTACGCTGGGCCCGAGCATCCGCACGGCCCGCAGAACCCGCAACCCTTGAACCTGGAGCAGTGAGTTGAGTCAGATCGCTCAGTACCGCGGCACCGGCAAGCGCAAGACCTCGGTCGCGCGCGTCATCCTTCGGCCCGGCGACGGAAGCACCTGGGTCAACGGCCGGACGATCGAGGAGTACTTCCCGCGCACCGTGTGGCAGTCGATCGCGACCTCACCGTTTCGCACGGCCGGGCTCGAGGGGCAGTACGACCTGCGGGTGCGCGTGCACGGCGGCGGCCTCACCGGCCAGGCCGGGGCGGTGCGCCACGGGATCGCCCGCGCGCTCGTCGAGGCGAACCCGGAACTGCGCGTGCCCCTCAAGCGCGAGGGCTACCTCACGCGTGACGCACGCCAGGTCGAGCGCAAGAAGGCCGGACTGCACAAGGCCCGCAAGGCCCCGCAGTTCTCCAAGCGCTAACCTCCCGCGCGGTGGCGCGGTCATATTTCGGCACCGACGGTGTCCGCGGGATCGTGGGCGAGTTCCTGACGGTCGAGCTGGTCGAGAAGCTCGGCAAGGCGGCGACGCTCTGGTCGGACGGCGGCCGCGTCTTCGTCGGTCGTGACACGCGCGGCTCGGGCGAGGAGCTGGAGGAGGCGTTCGCGCGCGGCGTCGTCTCGGCCGGCGGGTCCGCGGTGCTTGCAGGCGTCGTGCCGACTCCCGCCGTCGCGCTGCTGCGCCTCGATCTCGGCGTCGTGATCTCGGCCTCGCACAACCCGCCCGAGTACAACGGCGTCAAGTTCTTCGGCCGCTCCGGACGCAAGCTGACCGAGGCCGCGGAAGAGGAGATCGAGGCTCTGCTCGACGCCCCCGCGCCCGGCGGCGGCGAGATCAGCCGCGTGGACATCGCCGCCGACAGCTATCTCGAGCACGTGCTCGAGCGTTTCGGCTCGGACCTGACCGGCCTCCGCATCGCGGTCGACTGCGCGAACGGCGCCTACGCGGGCCTCGCGCCCGGTGCGTTCGAGCAGCTCGGCGCCGAGGTGCAGGCGATCGGCAACGAGCCGAACGGCTCGAACATCAACGTCGGCTGCGGCGCGACCGACCTCGTCGCGCTCCAGGAGCTCGTCGTCGGCGGCGGCTTCGACCTCGGTGTCGCCTTCGACGGCGACGGCGACCGGATGCTCGCCGTGGACGAGCGCGGGCAGACGCTCGACGGCGACCAGATCATCGCGATCCTCGCGCTGCACCTGGGCGTCGAGGTCGTCGCCGTGACGACCATGACGAATCTCGGGTTCCACAGGCTGATGGCCGAGCGAGGCGTGAAGGTCGTCGTCACCGACGTCGGCGACCGCCACGTGCTCGAGGCGCTGCACCGCGAGCACGGCATCCTCGGCGGTGAGCAGTCGGGTCACGTCATCTGCCTGCGCGACCACGTCACCGGAGACGGGCTCGCGTCCGCGCTGCTCCTCTGCGCAGCCGTTCGCGGCGGCACGCTGTCGGAGGCCGCCGGCGTGATGGAGCGCTACCCGCAGGTGAAGCTGAACCTGCCCCGCACGGCCCGCGGCGCCCTGCCGCAGGCGCTGCTCGACCGGCTCGCGGAGGTCAACGCGGAGCTCGACGGAGACGGCCGCGTGCTCGTCCGCCCGTCCGGCACCGAGCCCGTCGTCCGCGTGCTCGCGGAGGCCGGGACGGAGGCCGAGGCCGAAGCCCTCTGTGCTAGGATCGCCACGCTCGTGAACCAGGAGCTCGGCTGACCGAACCGCGACGGCGCGGAGAGGTGCGATAGCCGGGCTCGTCGCGTTTCTGGGAAGGTTCTTGGGCGTCGTGCGTGGAAGAAGGTGGGGCGAACATGTGCGGGATCATCGGATACGTAGGGGCGAGAGAAGCGAAGCCGCTGCTGCTGCAAGGCCTGCGCCGCCTCGAGTACCGGGGCTACGACTCGGCCGGGATCGCGCTCTGGGAGGACGACCGTCTCGACTACGTGCGCGCCGTCGGAAACCTCCAGTGCCTCGTCGACGCTGCGGTCCCGAACGGCTCCGTCTCCCGGCACGGGGTCGGCCACACCCGTTGGGCGACGCACGGCGGCGTCACGGAGCAGAACGCGCACCCGCTCACGGGTTGCGACGCGGCGAAGATCGCGATCGTCCTCAACGGCATCGTCGAGAACTACCGCGAGCTCAAGGCGCAACTGCTCGACGAGGGGCACAGTTTCAAGTCGGAGACCGACGCCGAGGTCGTCGTCCACCTGCTCGAGCGCGAGTACGACGGCGATCTCGCGGCCGCGGTCACGCGCGTGTATCCGCTGCTCGAAGGCCACTTCACGATCGTCGTCATCCATCACGATCATCCCGGCCTGCTCGTCGGCGTCCGCCGCGAGACCCCGCTCGTCGTGGGGCTCGGCGAGGGTGAGAACTTCCTCGCGTCGAACGTCGCCGCGTTCCTGAGCGAGACGCGCCGCGCGGTGTTTCCCGACGACGGCGAGGTCGTCGAGATCACGCCGTCCTCCGTCCGCTTCCTCAAGGACGGCGTCGAGGGCGAGCACCCCGAGGTGAAGGAGCTCGACTGGGACGACGAGGAAGCCGAGAAGGGCGGCTACGAGACGTTCATGCTGAAGGAGATCTACGAGCAGCCCGGGGCGGTGCGCGAGACGATCGGCGACCGAGTCCGCGGCCACGACCTGATGCTCGAGGCGCTCGGCCTGACGGAGATGGAGGTGCGCAACCTGCGGCGCATCGTGATCGTCGCGGCGGGAACCTCGTACCACGCCGGCGTCGTCGGCCGGTACATCATCGAAGAGTGGGCGCGCGTGCCGGTCGAGCCCGACATCGCGAGTGAGTGGATCTACCGCAACCCGGTGCTCTCGAAGGACACGCTCGTGATCGGTATCTCGCAATCGGGCGAGTCGCGCGACACGGTCAACGCGATGCGGCTGGCGCGCGAGCGCGGCGCGCGAACGCTCGCGATCACGAACATGATGGGAACGCAGATCACGCGCGAGGTCGACGCGACGCTCTACACGCGCTGCGGCATCGAGATCGGCGTCGCCGCGTCGAAGACGTTCACGGCGCAGGTCGCGCTGCTCAGCCTGCTCGCCCTGCGGCTCGCCGAGATCCGCCGCACGCTGCCGCAGGAGGAGATCGAGTTCATCCTCGACCGCCTCCACGAGCTGCCGGAGAAGATGTCGCAGTTCCTCGACGGCGACCACCCGATCGATTCGATCGCGCAGCGTTTCTACGACCGTCCGTTCTTCCTCTACCTCGGCCGTCACATCGGCCTGCCCGTCGCGCTCGAGGGGGCGTTGAAGCTGAAGGAGATCTCCTACATCCCCACCGACGCCTACTCGGCGGGCGAGATGAAGCACGGGCCGATCGCGATGCTCGACGAGGGAACGCCTGTGGTCGTCGTCGCGACGAAGATCCACGTGTACGACAAGATCGTCTCGAACATCCAGGAGACCCGCGCGCGCGGAGCGCACGTGATCGCGATCGCGACCGACGGCAACGAAGACATCCAGCATCACGCCGACGACGTGATCTACGTGCCGTCCACGCCGGCCTTCCTCCAGGCCGCACTCGCCGTCATACCGCTCCAGCTCCTCGCCTACCGCATCGCGCGCCTGCGCGGGCTGAACGTCGATCAGCCGCGCAACCTGGCGAAGACCGTCACCGTCGAGTAGGCCTCCGGCCTCCGGAGGAGGCCCGTCCCCCACGGCCACGTCCGGTGCCAGGCACCAGGACGTGGCTCTTCGGGCCACTGTCGGACTCGGATTCGGGCCGTTCTGCGGGCATGCCGTCACGCGGTCGGTGAGGGCGCTCGTCCCGTGCGGACACGTCTGGTGACAGGCACGGGGCGTGTCCCGCGCGGACGCGCGGCCGGTGCCGGCCGATCAGTCGCCCGGCGCCCGTCGCAGCCTCTTCGTCGCGCCGCGGCGCTTCTTCTGCTCCAGGCGCCGCTCGCGTGCCGCCTTCGTCGGCTTCGTCGCCACGCGGTGGCGCGGAACGCGCAGCGCCTCGCGCAGCGCCTCGACGAGCCGCTCGACGGCGAGCTCCTTGTTGCGCAGCTGGCTGCGCTCGTCCTGGGCGATCGCGCGCAGCACCGGCCCGGCCTTCGCGAGGACGCGCTTCTTCTGGGCCGGCGAGAGCGCAGAAGACGCCTCGACGTCGAAGATCGCCTCCACGCGCGTCTCCGATTTCTGAGCGTGCTGGCCTCCGGGCCCGCTCGAGCGGGACGTGCGAAGGCGGATCTCGCCCGGCGGCACGGCCACCGTGCGTGTGACGCGAATAGACTCGGAGCTGTCCATGGCGGCGATTCTCCTCGACATCGACGGGGTCCTGCACGTCTCCGGCGATCCCATCCCCGGCGCCGCCGACGCGGTGCGGCTGCTTCGTGACAACGGGCACCGGCTCCGCTTCGTCACGAACACGACCACGAGGTCACGCGCCCAGCTCGTCGCCGAGCTCGCCGGCCAGGGCATCGAGGTCGACCCCGACGAGGTGCAGACGGTTGCGGCGGCCGCGGTGAAGGCCCTCGCGGGGAAGCGCGTCCTGGCATTGACGATGCACGCGATCGTCGGGGACCTCGAGGGGATCGAGCTCGTCGGCGACGGGGCGGACGCCGTGCTGCTCGGCGGCGCGGACGAGACGCCGGAGACGAACCTCGTGTTCTCGTACATGAACCTCGCCCGGGCGTTCGCGGAGTTAGAGCTCGGCGCCGAGCTCTACTGCCTCCACAAGAACCGCTGGTGGCAGACGAAGCACGGGCCGCAGTTCGACGCGGGCGCCTTCGTCGCCGGGCTCGAGTACGCGGCGGGCGTCGAGGCCGTCGTGCTCGGCAAGCCGAGCGCGTCCTACTTCGCGACAGCGTGCGAGGCGCTCGACGCCGACCCGCCGATGACGTGGATGGTCGGAGACGACCTCGAGAGCGACGTCGTGGGTGCCCAGGGCATCGGCATGAAGACCGTGCTCGTGCGCACCGGGAAGTTCCGGCCGGACGTCGTCGAGCGCGCGCGCACGCAGCCGGACGGCATCATCTCGTCGATCGGCCAGCTGCCCGAATGGATCGAGGAGCATCTGTGATCCACGTCGGAACCGACCTGATCGAGATCGCGCGGATCCGCCGCTCGCTCGAGCGCTACGAGAGCTTCCGCAGCCGCTGCTTCACCCCCGACGAGCAGGCGTATTGCGACTCGCGCCCGAACCCGGCGGAGAGCTATGCCGGCCGCTTCGCCGGGAAGGAAGCGGTCGGCAAGGCGCTCGGCTTCGGGGTCGCCCGCGCCTTCGCGTGGAAGGAGATCGAGATCGTCGGCAGGCCCAAGCCCTCCGTGCGCCTGTCGGGCCGCGTCGCGGCCTGGGCGGGACGGGCCGGTGCGCCGGAGATAGACCTGTCGATGACACACTCACGGGAGCTCGCGCAGGCAGTTGCCGTCGCCACCGATGCCTGAGCTCGAGCCGCTCTACACGGCGGACGAGATGCGTGCCGCCGAAGCGCGCTACCCGGGCTACCCCGATACCGCGCCCGAGCTGATGGAGCGCGCAGGCGCGCAGACGGCGCGGGCCGCGCTCGAGCTGTTCGCCGCCGCGCGGCGCTGGACCGTCGTCTGCGGCGGCGGCTCGAACGGCGGCGACGGCCGCATCGCCGCACGGCACCTCGAGGCCGCCGGGCGGGAGGTGCGCGTCGTCGACGCGGCCTCCGGTGAGACCGAGCTCGGCGAGCCGGAGGTGATCGTCGACGCGCTGTTCGGCACCGGCTTCTCGGGTGAGGCGCGCCCGGACGCGGCAGCGCTGATCGAGCGGATCAACGATTCGGGCGCCCACGTTGTCGCGCTCGACCTCCCCTCGGGAGTCGATGCGTCCACCGGAGAGGTCGCGGGCGCAGCGGTTCGCGCCGATGCGACGGTGACCTTCCACGGACGGAAGCTCGGCGTGGTCGTCGCCCCGGGCCGCTTCCACGCCGGCGTCGTGCTCGTCGCCGACATCGGGCTCGAGCAGACGGACACGCGGCACCGGCTGGCCGGCGCCGAGCTCCTCCGCGTCGTGCCGCGCCGGCGGGAGACCGACAACAAGTACACCGCCGGCCACGTGCTCGTCGTGGGCGGCTCGCGCGGGCTCACCGGCGCGCCGCAGCTCTGCGCGCTCGCCGCGATGCGTGCCGACGCCGGCTACGTCACCGTCGCGACGCCCGCGTCATCGTTGCCGGTGCTCGAGCAGCGCCTGCTCGAGGCGGTCAAGCGGCCGCTGCCGGAGGTGGACGGGATCGTCTCGGAGGATGCGGCGGACGCCGTGCTCGCGCTCGCGCAGAAGGCAGGCTCGATCGCGATCGGGCCCGGACTCGGCCGGGGCCGCGGGCCGAGAGAGCTCGTGCGCCGCGTGCTCGCCGAGGCCGAGCTGCCCGTCGTCGTCGACGCCGACGCGCTCTTCGAGCTCGAGCCCGGCGACTGGCCGGCGCCGCGCGTGCTGACGCCGCACGAGGGCGAGCTCGCACGCCTGCTCGGGCGCGAGTCGAAGGACGTCGCCGCGCACCGGATCGCCTCCGTGCTCGAGGCGTCGGAGCGGTTCGCGTGCGTCGTCCTGCTCAAGGGCCCCGACACGCTCGTCGCCGCGCCGGAGCGCGGCCTGCTCGTGGCCGCCCTCGGCCTGTCGTCGCTCGCCACTGCGGGCACCGGCGACGTGCTCACCGGGATCGTCGCCGCGTTCCTCGCGAAGGGCATGGAGGCGCAGGTCGCCGCGGCGGCGGCGGCCGTCGCGCACCAGCTGGCGTCGGTCGAGGCGACGCAGCGCGCAGGGCTCATCGCAAGCGACCTGATCGACGCGCTGCCGCGCGTGCTCGCCTGATGCACCGCTCCGAGCTGACCGTCGACCTCGCGGCGCTCCGGCGGAACGCGCGCACGCTGCTGCACGCGCTCGAAGGCTCGGAGCTGTGGGCGGTCGTGAAGGCCGACGGCTACGGCCACGGCGCGTCCGACGTCGCCGGCGCCGCGCTCGGCGCCGGCGCGACGGCGCTCTGCGTCGCCACCGTGCCGGAGGCGCTCGCGCTCCGGCGCGAGTTCTCCACGACCCGCATCCTCGTCATGGGCCCGGCGGGGAACCTCGAGGTCGGGCAGGCGCGGGACGCGCGGCTCGAGCTCGTCGTCTCTCCCGAAGACATCCCCGGCGGCGTCCGCGTCCATCTGAAGCTCGACACCGGCATGGGGCGCTGGGGCCTCTCGGAGCTGCCCGCGCCGCCCATCGACGTGGTCGGCCTGATGAGCCATCTCGCCACGGCGGACACCGACGCCGCCTATGCGGAGTGGCAGATCGAGTGCTTCCGCTCGGCGACGCTGCCGTACTCGCACCTGACGCGGCACATCGCGGCGAGCGCCGCGGCGCTGCGCTATCCGAGCGCGCGCTTCGACGCCGCCCGCTGTGGTATCGCCCTCTACGGGCTCTCTCCCTTCGGAACCGATCCCGCCGAAGACGGCCTCGAGCCCGTCCTCGGCTGGATGAGCCACATCGCTCAGACCCGCCTGCTGCGCGTCGGCGAGAGCACCGGGTACGGCCGGCGCTTCGTTGCCGCGCGCGAGACGTGGATCGGGATCGTTCCGGTCGGCTACGCCGACGGCTTCCGGCGCGACCTGACCGGGACCACGGTCCGCGTCGCCGGCGAGCCGCGCCGCGTCGTCGGAACCGTGTCCATGGACGCGTTCGCCGTCGAGCTCGACCGCGACCTCCCCGCGGGGACGCCCGTCGTCCTGGTCGGGCACGGCATCCTTGCCGAGGAGCACGCCCGCGTCGCAGGCACGATCAACTACGAGCTCGTGTGTGGCATCAACAGCTCGCCGCAGCGGGCGCGGCGGATGGTCGTCGATGGCTGACCGGTTCGCCCGCACGGCCGACCGCGTGGCCGCGAGGCAGGACGCGGCCGCGGCCACGCTCGCCGAGCGGGTGCGCGAGTTCGTGCTGCCGCGGGGCGACGAGCGCGCGCTCGACGCAGGCACCGGCGCGGGAGCGCTCGCCTTCGCGCTCGCGCCGCTCGTGCGCGAGGTGGTCGGCGTCGACCGCGTCCCCGAGCTGCTCGCGCTGGCACGAGAGCGCGCGAAGGCATTCGGCAACGTCGAGCTCGTCGAAGGCGACGCGACCGCGCTGCCCTTTCCGAGTGCGTCGTTCGATCTGGCGGCGACGATGCGGACGCTGCACCACATCGCGCGGCCGGAGCTCGTGCTCGCGGAGCTCACGAGGGTGACCCGCCCCGGAGGGCGCGTGCTCGTCGTCGACCAGCTGGGCCACGTCGACCCCCTCGAGTCGCTCGCGCTCGACCGCTTCGAGCGGGCCCGGGACCCGTCCCATACCCGGCTCCTGCCCGAGATCGACCTGCGCCAGCTCTTCGAGGCGAACGGGCTCGTGCTGCTCCGCGAGCGCTACGACGACGAGCGCCGCGAGCTCGGCGCGTACCTCGACCTCGCGGGCTGCGAGGGGCCGGCCCGGGAGGCCGCCCTCGACCTCGCCCCGCAGGGCCGGGAGGCCTACGACGCCCGACTCGGCTGGTATCTCTTGGAACGCCGCTGATCTCGAGCGGGGTCCAGCAGTCATGCCTTACAACCGATATACCGTCCCGGTGCGCTCCCGCCTCAGATTCCTGCTGGGCCTCGCGGCCTGCCTCTGCCTCGTTGCCCTCCCGCTCGGCGGCGGCGCGCTCGGCGCGACGAGCAGCGGCGCAAACGGCGACATCGCGTTCGTCCACGGGGGCGACGTCTACCTGGTCAGCACCGGGACGGCCCTCGTCGCTGGTGCGACCGATCCCTCCTGGTCGCCGAACGGCCTGAAGCTCGCCTTTGTCCAGGGCGGCGCGATCAAGACGTGCACCGTCTCGAGTTGTGCTCCCGCAGCCACCGGGGCCACCGGCACGCAGCCGGTCTGGTCGCCGGACGGCCTGAAGATCGCCTACGTCTCGGGCTCGAACATCCATGTCTGGACGCTTGCCGGAAGTACCGACATCGACCTGGCGCAGGCCGGCACCGACCCGAGCTGGTCGTCTGACGGTACCCAGATCGTCTTCACGCAGGGCGGCGCGATCGCGAGGATGCCCTCCGCGTCCGCCGGGTCGGTGACCTTCATCACGACGACGGGCGTGTCGGGCTCGTCGCAGCCGGCGTGGTCGCCGGACGGGAGCTCGATCGCGTTCCAGTCGTCGTCGAGCGGGCACAACCACATCTACGTCGTCTCGGCGCCCTCGGGCGGTTCCGTCACGCAGGTCACGTCCGTCTCAACCGACGACGAGACGGCGCCGAGCTGGTCGCCGGACAGCACGGAGATCGTCTACGCGAACGCCTCGCTCGGCATCCGAAGCGTGGCGAAGGCAGCGGGCGGCGGCTGGGGGGTACCGGTGGTGCACACCTCCACCGCGACCGACCTGACGCCTGACCGGCAGACGGTCGCTCCGAGCGCCGGCGGCACGGCGCCGTCGATCACCGGCGGCGCGGCCCCGCAGACCGGGCAGCTGCTCAACGCGACGAACGGCTCCTGGAGCGGCGCGAGCACCTTTGCGTACCAGTGGCGACGCTGCGACTCGGCCGGCAACAACTGCTCGGACATCGGCGGCGCGACGGGCTCGAGCTACGCCGTCGTCTCCGCCGACGTGGGAGGCAGGCTGCGCGTCGTCGTGACCGCGACGAACGCGGCCGGCTCGACCGCCTCCTCGCCGTCCAGCGCCACCGGCGTCGTCACCGCCGCCGGCGTCGTCAACCCGCCGGTGAGCACGGCCTACCCCGTGATCTCCTTCGGGACGGGCAACAGCGCGCCCGTCGTCGGCGTGAGCAGCACGACCTCCGCCGGCACGTGGTCGGGCTCGGCCCCGATCACGTTCAAGTACCAGTGGAAGTGGTGCAGCTCGGCGACGTCGAGCTGCTTCGACATCCCGGGCGCGACATTCTTCTTCTACACGGTGTCGGCGACGTACTACGGCAAGGTGCTGCGCGTCCAGGTCACGGCGACGAACAGCGCAGCCTCGGTGGCGCAGAACTCGGAAGCGACGCCTGCCGTCACGGCGATCGCACCGAAGCTGCGCGCCACGCCGCAGATCGTCGGCGAGAACGTCGTCGACCAGACGCTCTCGCTCGCGCCGGGCACGTGGGACGGGTCGCCGGCGCCGACCTTCACGTACTCCTGGCGGCGCTGCAATCCCGTTGGCGACATCGCGTCGTGCGTGCAGATCCCGGGCGCTACCCTCGCGACCTACGTCCCGACGGTCGCCGACGTCGGCTTCTCCATGCGCGTGTGGATCACGGGCGGCAACCAAGCCGGATCGGACGTCGCCGTCACGAACCACACGTTCCCGATCGTCGACAAGCAGCACTTCTCGCCCTCGGCCGTCACCGTGCCGGCGATCGCCGGCGATCTCGTGGTCGGCCGCCAGCTCACCGCGTCGATCGGCACGTTCGACGGCGACAGTCCGATCGCGACGACGCTCGCCTGGCAGCGCTGCGACGCGATCGGAGCGGGCTGCCACTCGATCCCGGGTGCGACCAAGGTGGTCTACTACCCGACCGCGAGCGATCTCGGGGCGATGCTGCGGCTCGCGGTGACCGCGAAGAACGCGTACGGCACGATCGTCTCGCTGTCCGATCCGTCGGAGCCGGTGGTCGCCTCGCCGCCGCGCCGGCGCGGCCGCCGCATCGTCGGCACGGAGCGCGGCGACTACCTCGCGGGCGGCGGCTTCGACGACGTCATCCTCGGCCTGGGCGGCAACGACACGCTGCTCGGCGGCGCCGGGGTCGACCTCCTCGACGGCGGTCCGGGAAACGACGTCCTGTTCGGGGGGCCCGGCGCCGACCGGATCCTCGGCGGCCCAGGCTCCGACACGATCTACGCGGTCGACGGCGAGCGCGACGTGATCGACTGCGGCGCCGGAGCCGACCGCGCGGTCGTCGACCCGGTCGACATCGTGAAGAACTGCGAGATCGTGCAGAAGGTGACGAGCCCGAGCCCGAGCCCGAACCCGAGCCCGCCCTCGGATCAGACGCCCTAGCCGCGGGGCCCGAAGCGGGCCAACATCCGGGTGAGGAGGTTCGGGGCTACCGCCTGGAGCACGCTCGCGACGCTGTAGTAGCGGGGCACGGTCGTCTCCCCGCGGCGATGCTCGAGCGAGTCGAGCACGTCGCCGACGACGCGCTCGGGCCCGATCACGAAGCGCCGCGCGGGCGCGGGCAACCAGGCCTGCGGGAAGCCCTCCGTCTCGACGTACCCCGGCTTCACGGTGTGTACGCGGATGCCGCGTGGGCGGAGCTGCGCGGCGGTCGCGCGCGAGAACGCGAGCTGGGCGGACTTCGAGGCGGCGTACGGGCCGGATTGCGGGACGGCGACGGTGCCTGCGACCGAGACGATGTTGACGACGTCGGCCGGGGCTGCCGCTTCGAGACCGGGCAGGAAGGCCTGGAGGCACCAGACGCTGCCGAGGTAGTTCGTCCGCACGACGTCCTCGATCCCCTGCGGGTCGCCGGTGAGAAAGTCGCCCCGGCGCGTGAAGCCCGCGTTGTTCACGAGCAGGTGGATGCGCGGAAGGCGCTCGAGGATGCGGGCAGCAACCGCGTCCACGGCGGCACGATCGGAGACGTCGCAGAGCTCGAACTCGCCGCCGATCTCCTCGGCGAGCGGACGCAGGCGCTCCTCGCGCCGTGCGAGCAGGACGCAGTGCCAGCCGCGATGCGCGAGCCCGCGCGCGAGCTCGGCACCGATGCCCGAGGACGCGCCGGTGACGACCGCGACGCGACTCGCTATCTGGGACATGAGCGAACGATACGCTGCGCAGACACGGTGCGGCCTCCCGGAACGGTCGCGACCGCTGTGAGCGTGTGGCGCCCGGCCGCCGCCTTCGCGGTCGAGGCGCCCGCCGTCCACAGTCCATCCCCACGCCGCGCCACGGCCACCTGCTTGCCGTCGAGCAGGAAGCGCACTCCCGTGACCGGACGCGTCGAGCTCACCGCCACGCCGAGCTCCTCCTGCTTCGCGAGGCAGACGCCCGCAGCCGGCTCGACCCAGTTGACGATCGTTCCCGTCACGATGCGGATGCGCACCTTCGTCGAGCGGGTGTTCGGCATGATGGCCGGCCCGACGGTGTCGATGTTCTTCGCCTCCTGGAAGTCGGATGCGGCGAGACGCAGCTCGAGCGTCCCACCGACGAGCGCGGGCGCCGTGTTCGGAAGCGGGAACACCGCGAGGCCGTTGCTCGGGTCGTAGGTCGTCGCCCCGACGAGCACGCCCTGGTAGCCGATCGTCATGGACGAGGGATCGACGCCCGACTGCGAGTCGCCTACCCGGAGCACGAGCGTCGGCCGCCCGGCCGCGACGCGCATCGTCAGCATCTGGATCGACGGCGGCGACACGTCGTCGATCCAGGAGCGCAGGACGTAGCCGCCGGCGAGGCTGCGCCCGGTGAAGCGGTCGTGGCCGGAGTCGACGGCGACGAAGAAGCGTTGCTGGCGGGGGAACGCGGCTCCGGCTGCGCCCACGGGGAAGAGGTACCCGTAGGTCAGCGCGTTGACGTTGACGGGTGTGCCGGCAAAGCCCTGGACCGTGCTCTCGTCGCGCGTGCCGAGGTAGAACGGGTCGACGCGGGCGCCGGGTGTCTCGAGGATCACGGACACCCCCGCGTTCACGGCGGGACGGTCGATGAACGTCTCGTAGAGCGTCTCGGCGCCGTCCTCGAGCATCGGCGGCGTGTCAGGCGCGTTGCCGAACGGCCCGACGGGATACCGGTAGGCGTCTACGCGGTCGACGCCCGTGCGCGTGTCGCCGGACTGCTGGCGCTTCAGCGCGAGCACGGGCACGTCTGCGAGGGCCGGCCGGTCGACGAGGAAGAGGTAGGGCACGCGGCGCGTCACGTCGCCCTTCCGCAGCACGACGAACCCGTAGTCCTCGCCCCGTGGGGCGTCGGCGGCCGCGCGCGCGACGATCGCGACGTCCGCTTCGCCGCCCGGCGGCACCGTGACGAGTCCGGGAACGTCGATCGACGTGCCGGCGGTGGCAGCCTGCGGGGCGAGCCCGACCTGCCAGGTGCCCGCGCCGTCACCGGCGTCGGTGAGGCGCACGAGGAGGGCCCGGCTCGCGGCGCCCCGCGTGACGACGAGGTCCTCGAACGAGAGCGACACCGGGTCGGTGAAGAGCTGCGGATCGGCCGCCCGCGGGAGCGACACGAGGCCGCCGCCCTCGAGCGTCACCGGCGCCTCCTGCGTCCGCGCGGTGTCGCCCCAGGCGGCTCCCGCGGTGGAGACGAGCGCGGACTTCACTTGGGCGGGCGTCCAGCCGGGATGCAGCTCGAGGAGCAGCGCGGCAGCGCCGGTGACGTGCGGCGTCGCCATCGACGTGCCGTCGAAGACCGCGAAGCGGGAGTCGCTCGTGTTCGGCAGGGTGGAAGAGAGGATCTGCCCGCCGGGCGCCGCGACGTCGGGCTTCAGGTCGTGGCCGAAGGCGGTCGGCCCGCCGGAGGAGAAGCTCGTGATCACCCCGCTGCGCCCGGTCTCGAGCTCGAGCGGGTCGTGGCCGACGTGCACCGTGGTCTCCCCGCCGTGCGCCGCGAGGTACGCGCGCAGGTGGTCGCCGTCGAGGTTGGCGATCATCCCGCCCGGGAGGGCCAGCCTGGCGGGGATCCCGTTGGCCTCTCCCTGGCGGTTGTCGGAGAAGACGATGCCGACCGCGCCTGCCACCTTCGCCTGGGCGGCCTTCGTCACGAACGGGCAGAGCCCGCGCTCGACGAGTGCGATCGTCCCGGTGAGGGATCCCGGCGGCAGCTGTCCGCGGATCGACCCGAGGTCGCCGGGCGGGCCGCACAGGTGACGCTCGATCGGGCGGCCGTCGCTCCCGGCGACGGAGCTCACGTCGACGAGCGTCTGCTCGGTCGACCCCCAGCCGGAGGGTGCGACCGTGCCGTTCGCACCCATGAACGGGATGCCCTTCAGCACGTCGGGCGCCCCGGGGGCGGTCACGTCGAGCGCCGGCGAGAAGACGTGCGTGCTCGAGACGGCGGCCACGGAGATCGCGTCCGGGGCGGTGCCGGGCGACCCGGCCGAGCCGAGGCCGAAGTCGTCACGGTCGTTGCCCGCCGCGATCACGGGGACGACGCCTGCGGCGGCGACGTTGTGGATCGCCTCGACGAGTGCGTCGTTCGCTGGGTCGACCTGGGGCCCGCCGCCCGAGAAGTTGATCACGTCCATGCCGTCCCGCACCGCGGCTTCGAACGCGGCGACGATCTCCGGGGTGTTCGCGACGTGCCCGATCGGCGTCGGCACGGTGAAGACGCGGTAGTTGCCGAGCCAGGCGCGGGGAGCGACGCCGCTGAGCCCCGTGACCTCCGGATGGTCCGTGCCGGCGGGCGCCGTCGTGCCGGAGTCTCCCGCCGCGATGCCTGCGACGTGCGTACCGTGGAACGACGAACGGGGATCGACCGCGAGCCGCCCCGGCGCGCCGGCATTCGGGCCGGGGAACACACGGGCGACGATCACCTTCGGGGTCGTCCACTTCGTGCCGCCCTTCGGGAACCCCGCGGGATACGCGAAGCCCGCCGAGTCGAAGAACGCGTTCGACTGGTCGATGCCGTCGTCGACGACGGCGATCTTCATGCCCGTGCCGTCGGCTCCCTGCTCCTGACGGAGCACGCCCGCGCCGATCACCGACGGCGAGCGATCGAGCGCCAGCGTGTACGTGACGCTCGGGTAGACCGCGGTGATGGAGCGGAGGCGGACAAGCGCGGGCAGCTTCGACGCCGGCAGCGACACGGTGAGTGCATCGAGCACGACCTGGAAGCGCCGGCCGACCCGGGCCTCGGGGATCGCGCGGTGCAGCAGCGCCGTCTCCTGCGCCTGTGCCTGCACGAGCCGGCGCAGGTACGCGCGCGAGTCGGCGCTCTCGACGCTGAGACGGCGGCGCGACCCTGTGGCCGAGAGCCCGCGTCCGGAGACCTGGGCGAGGGGCGGCAGCGAGAGACGGGCGATCACCCGCACGCGGCCGGAGGACGTGAGCGCCGGCAGGACGCCGGCCCGGACGCGCGGCATCGAGCGATCGCCGAACGTGCGCTGCACCGGGACGAGCTGCGCCGCGGCCGGCAGCGACGCGACGAGGCCCGCGCAGCAGGCGAGAAGCGGGATGATGCTGCGCAAGGGAGCGGAGGGTAGCCGAGGCAGGGTCGTGTCGGGATAGGATCGCGCGGATGGCAGGTCCCTTCGCAGGCAAGCGCGCGCTCGTCATGGGCGTCGCGAACAAGCGCTCGATCGCGTGGGCGATCGCGCAGATGCTCGCCGACGGCGGCGCCACGCTCGCGTTCACCTACCAGGGCGAGCGCATCGAGAAGAACGTTCGCGACCTCGCGGGCACGGTCGACGCGGCGCTCGTGACGGAATGCGACGTCCGCTCGGACGACGACCTGGCACGTGTCTTCGACGAGGTCGGCAAGGCGTTCGGCGGCGAGCTCGACATCCTCGTGCACTCGGTCGCGTTCGCGGCTGCAGAGGATCTCGAGGGGCGTTTCACCGACACGCCGCGCGACCGGTTCTGGATGGCGATCGACGTCAGCGCCTTCTCGCTCGTCGCCTGCGCGAAGGCCGCCGAGCCGCTGATGGAGAAGGCGGGCGGCGGGTCGATCCTGACCATGACCTATCTCGGCGGCGAGCGGGTCGTGCCGCACTACAACGTGATGGGCGTGGCGAAGGCGACGCTCGACGCCTCGATGCGCTATCTCGCGTCCGATCTCGGCGAGAAGAACATCCGCGTGAACGCGATCTCGGCCGGGCCCGTGCGCACGCTCGCCGCGCGGTCGATCGCCGGGTTCCCGACGATGGAGGCGATCGTCGAGGAGCGCGCCCCCTTGCACCGCCATGTCGACGCCGAGGACGTCGCCGCCGCGGCCGGTTACCTGCTCGGTGACGGCGCGAAGAACGTGACCGCGACGACGCTGTACGTCGACAGCGGCTACCACGCAATGGGGATGTAGCGGGGCGGCAGCGTCCACGGCCCGCAGTGGAGGGGCCGTGCGGGACGGCTACAGGGCCTGCGCGGCGGCCACCAGCACGTCGAAGTCCGGGAGCTCCGAGGTCTCGTACCTCCACGCCCCGCGGACGACGCACTCCCGGTCGATCAGGAACGCCGACCGCGCGGAGACGTCCCGCATGCCCCTGTAGTCGAACGCGACACCGAACCCCTTCGCCGCCTCGGCGTTCCAGTCGGAGAGCAGGGGGATGTCGAGGTCGAGCGCCTGCATCCAGGCGACGTGCGTCCACGGTGAGTCTCGCGAAGCCGCGTAGGGCTGCACGCCTGCGGCGCGGAGCTCGTCGCTCCTGTCACGCAGGAGCTCCACCTCGTTCGTTCAGGTCGACGACCAGTCGAAGAGATAGAAGAGGAGCAGGATCGGCCCCTCGGCGACGAGTTGCTCGACGGTCGCAGTCTCCTGCGGCGTCGTCCAGACGAGCGCCTCCGGAACCCGGTCGCCGACGGTGAGCATTCGCGCAGCTTAGACGGCTACACGGTCGCGAGGACCCGAGCGATCTCGGTGAGCGCATGGACCTGCATCACGCGACTGCCTCGTTCTGCCCGGTCGCCCGGCATGATCGGCGCCGTCCCGGCCACGTGGACGTGCCGCCCGGCGACGACGGCCCGGCTGTAGCCGTACCGCTCCTCCCACGACGAGTCGGAAGAGATGAGCCGGCGCTCCACGGGCCTAGTATCACCCGCCGTGGAGGCGCTGAGAACCATCGACACGTGGGGCGCCCGGACGGCGGCCGCCGGCGTGACGCGGGCGGACCGTGAGGTCGCCGCGCACGGGCCGCGCGGGGAGCCGCAGCGCTGGGCGTCGGTGACGAAGCTCCTCACGGGGCTCGCGACGCTCGTCGCGGTGGAGGAGGGGACGGTCGACCTCGACGAGCCCGCCGGCCCTCCGGGGTCGACGCTGCGCCACCTGCTCTCGCACGCGTCGGGCCTGCCGCCGGAGGACGGGCCGCCGCTGATGCCGCCCGCGGCGCGGCGCATCTACTCGAACGCCGGCATCGAGGCGGCGGCGGCGCTCGTCGCGGTCCGCGCACAGATGTCGTTCGAGCGCTATCTGCGCGCCGCCGTGCTCGAGCCGCTGTCGCTCTCGGGCGAGCTGCGCGGCTCGCCGGCCTGGGGCTACGCGGGCCCGCTGGACGACCTGCTGAAGCTCGGCCGGGAGCTGCTCGCGCCGACGCTCGTCGCCGCGGAGACGCTCGCAGAGGCGACCTCGGTGCAGTTCCCCGGGCTCGTGGGCGTCCTGCCGAGCTGGGGGCGGATGGACCCGAACGACTGGGGCCTCGCCTTCGAGCTGCGCGACGGCAAGGAGCCGCACTGGACGGGCGCCCGCAGCTCGCCGCGCACCTTCGGCCACTTCGGCGCAGCGGGCACGTTCCTCTGGGTCGACCCGGATGCGGGCCTCGCGTGCGGCGTGCTCACCGACCGCGAGTTCGGCGACTGGGCGAAGGAGGCGTGGCCGCGCCTCGCCGACGCGGTGCTCGCCGAGGCTCGCCGCTAGTCGTCCGCGAAGAGCGGCCGCAGCAGCTCGTCGAACGTGGCGCGGTCGCAGCTCGCGACGACCGCGGGCGTGATCGCGCTCACCGTGGCCGTGCGCGGCACGTCCGCTGCGAGCGCCATCTCGCCGAAGGAGTCGCCCGGCCGCAGGAGGTCACGCGCGCCCGGGTCGCGGCTCGTCACGCTGAGCATGCCGGCGAAGACGACGTAGAAGCGGTCGCCCGGATCGCCTTCGCGGATCACCGCGGTGCCCGGGGCGACCTCCTCGCGCACCATCCGCTTCGCGAGCACGGCGAGCGTCTGGCCGGGAAGGCCCGCCAGGAGCTCGACCCGGGCGAGCTCGTGCGAGGTTGCGGACGAGCGGGGCAAGCCGGGCCTACGCTACCCGCGGCCGTAGGTCCGTGCGCCCGCCAGGTTGAGCCGAACGGCCCATGGTGTCCCCCGGCGCTCGGGTCGATCATGCCTCAATGAGCGAACGCGGTCTCCATTGCATCGAGGACGACCTCGCCGAGACCTGGCTCGAGGACTGGGTGGGTGCCGGCGTGGCGGAGATCGAGGACTTCCTCGCCAAGCACGCGGCGTTCCTGAGCTTTCTGGACTCCGAGGAGAGCTGAGGCAGAGGCCGGCGAGCCGGCCCCTGCCGCAATCCCCTGCTAGGCGGCGGGTGCTTCCTCGCCAAGGCCGAGCGAGCGCTCGAGCATCCCCTTCGGCATCGCGCCGACGGCCGAAGCCTTCGGCGTTCCGCCTTCGAAGAGGACCATGTTCGGGATCGACTGGATCCCGTAGCGCATCGCCAGAGCCTGGTTCTCGTCGATGTTGACCTTGACGAGCTTCAGGTTCCGCTCCTGCGCGATCTTCTCGAGCACGGGGGCGACCGCATGACACGGGCCGCACCACTCCGCCCAGAAGTCGACGAGCACGGGCTCGCCGCTCTGGAGGACCTCGCTCTCGAATGTCGCGTCGGTGACGTCAGTTGCCATGTGCTTCCTTTCCTGGATACAGGGGCGACCGGTATCCGATCCCCGTAGGAGAGAACGTCGCTCTCTACACTTCGCTTCCCGATGGCCGAGCAAGTCTTCCAGCCCCTGCCGACGGTGCCCGACCACGCCGCCCTCGAAGAGGAGGTCCTGGCCTGGTGGGAGACCCAGGATATCTTCGCCAAGCTCCGCGAGCGGACCAGCGGCGGGCCGATCTTCTCGTTCTTCGACGGGCCGGTCACGGCGAACAAGACGCTCGGCGTCCACACGGCGTGGGGACGCACGCTGAAGGACGTCTTCCAGCGGTACAAGGGGCTCCAGGGCTTCGACCAGCGCTACCAGAACGGCTTCGACTGCCAGGGGCTCTGGGTCGAGGTCGGGGTCGAGCGGGAGCTCGGCCTCAACTCGAAGCCCGAGATCGAGGAGTACGGGCTCGAGAGATTCGCACGCAAGTGCCGCGACCTCGTCGTGTGGTCGGCCGATGAGCTGACGAAGAGCTCGAAGCGGCTCGGGCAGTGGATGGACTGGGGGAACGACTACTTCACGTTCAGCGACACGAACATCGAGTACATCTGGAAGTTCCTCGCGATCGTGCACGAGCGCGGCTGGCTGTATCTCGGCCATCGCTCGACGGAGTGGTGCCCGCGCTGCGGCACCTCCATCTCCGCGCACGAGCTCACGGGCTCCTACGTCGATCGTGCCGATCCGTCGCTGCTCGTCCGCCTTCCGTTGAAGGGGCGGCCCGGCGAATCGCTCGTGATCTGGACGACGACGCCGTGGACGCTGCCGGCGAACGTCGCCGCGGCGGTGAACCCGTCCGCGGAGTACGGCAGGCGGTTGAACGGCGAGTGGGTCGCGGTCCAGCGGTATCCGGACGACGAGTACACCGACCGCACGCCCGGCGCGCAGATGCTCGATTGGGAGTACGAGGGCCCGTTCGACGAGTTGATGGGCGTTCCGCATCGGGTCATTCCATGGGACGAAGTCTCGCTCGACGAAGGCACGGGGATCGTGCACATCGCGCCCGGCTGCGGATCCGAGGACTTCGAGCTCTCCCGTGTCCACGAGCTCCCGGTCCTGACGCCCGTCGACGAGGCAGGTCGCTTCCACGACGAGTACGGCTGGCTGCACGGGCTCTCGACGGTCGAGGCGGCCGAGCAGATCATCGGCGCCCTCGAAGAGAAGGGCCGGCTCGTCGAGGCGGGCCTCCACCGGCACCGCTACCCCGAATGCTGGCGCTGCCACACGCCGCTGATCTTCCGGATCGCCGACGACTGGTTCATCTCCGTGGGCGACGTCCGCGAGCCGATGCGCGACGCGAACGCCGGCGTCGCCTGGACGCCCGAGTACATGGGAAAGCGCATGGACGACTGGCTCGTGAACATGGGCGACTGGAACATCTCGCGCCGCCGCTACTACGGTCTGCCGCTGCCTTTCTATCCCTGCTCCTGCGGCCACCTGAACGTGATCGGGTCGAAGGCGGAGCTCGAGGAGCGCGCGGTCGACGGACTCGGCCAACTCGAGGAGCTGCGCCGTCCGTGGATCGACCGCGTGCCCGTTCGCTGCGAGCGCTGCGGGGAGGCGGTGGAGCGCGTGAAGGAGGTCGGCGACGTGTGGCTGGACGCGGGCATCGTCCCCTTCTCGACGCTCGGCTGGGAGAACCCGGAGTGGATCGAGGAGGGGTACGCGACGGGCGCCGCGCGCGGACTGACGAAGGCCGACCTCCCGGATCATGCGTACTGGGAGAAGTGGTTCCCGGCGGACTGGGTCACGGAGATGCGCGAGCAGATCCGGTTGTGGTTCTACTCGCAGCTCTTCATGTCGGTCGTGCTCACGGGACGCTCCCCGTTTCGGCAGGTGCTCGGCTACGAGAAGATGCTCGACGAGGCGGGCCGCGAGATGCACGGCTCGCACGGCAACATGATCGAGGCCGAGGATGCGTTCGCGCGCATGGGAGCCGACGTGATGCGCTGGCAGTACTGCGCGCAGCCGCCCGACCGGAACCTGCTCTTCGGCTTCGCCCGGGCAGAGGAGATCCGGCGCGAGCTGCTGACGTTCTGGAACTCGGTCTCGTTCTTCGTCTCGTACGCGAACATCGAGGGGTTCCGCCCGTCGTGGTCGGAGCTCGAGCCCTCGGGTGAGTTGCAGCCGCTCGACCGGTGGCTCGTCGAGCGCACACGCGCCTTCGCCGCCGACTCGACCGCGGCATTCGACCGCTTCCGCGCCGATGACGTGATCCGACTCTACGAGGCGTACGCCGACGATCTGTCGAACTGGTACATCCGCCGCTCGCGCCCGCGCTTCTGGGCCGGCGACGAGGCCGCTCTACGGACGTTGTGGTACGCCCTCGTGCAGACGCTGCGCGTGCTCGCGCCGGTGATGCCGTTCCTCACGGAGCACCTGTGGCGGAACCTCGTGCTCGACGGGCCGGAGTCGGTGCACCTCGCAGAGTGGCCCGACGTGCCGGCTCCCGACCGGGCGCTGCTCGACGAGATGGACGACGTGCGACGCGTCGTCACGCTCGCGCATCAGGCGCGCTCCGCGTCGGGGCTCAAGCTGCGCCAGCCGTTGCGGACGCTCGTCGTCGAGGGAGCATTGGGCGCGCGATCGCACGCGCAGGAGATCGCGGACGAGGTTCGCGTGAAGGACGTCGTCTTCGCCGACGTCGACGCGGAGCTACGCGTCAAGCCGAACCTGCCGGCGCTCGGGCCCCGCCTCGGCAAGGAGCTGCGCGCGGTGGCGCAGGCGCTCCAGGCCGGAGAGTTCGAGGAGCTCGGCGGCGGACGCTTCCGTGCCGCGGGCCACGAGCTCGAGCCGGGCGAGGTGCTCGTCGAGCGCGGCGGGCGCGACGGCTGGTCGGTCGCGGCCGCGGAGCGCGTGACAGTCGCGCTCGACACGTCTCTCGACGACGAGCTGCTGCTCGAGGGCCGCGTCTACGACCTGATCCGCCGCGTGAACACGATGCGCAAGGACGAGGGCCTGGAGCTGACCGACCGCATCGTGCTGACGGTGCCGGCGACGGAGTCCGAGCTCATCGAGGCGCACGGCGACTGGATCAAGAGCGAGGTGCTCGCCGTCGAGATCCGCGTCGACGGCGCGTCCGATCTTTCGATTGCGAAGGCGCCCTAGGAAGAAGACTGCAGGACGTCGACTCTACGCCGCGGAACGCTCCGCCCGGCGCAACTCGACCGGGAGGCGGAAGACGACGTCTTCGTACGCAGAGCTGAACGCGCTGATGTCGTCGACGCCGCGCGCGCGGAACCAGTCGCAGACGCCGTCGACGAGGCGCTCGGGCGCGGACGCCCCGGATGTGACGCCCACCACGCTGATGCCCTCGATCCACGACTCGTCGATCTGCGACGCGTCGTCGACGAGCTGCGCGGCGACTCCCGCTGCTCTCGCGACGTCGACGAGCCGAACCGAGTTGGACGAGTTGTGCGAGCCGACGACGAGCAGCAGCTCGATCTCGCTGAGCATCTCCTTCACCGCCCACTGGCGGTTCGACGTCGCGTAGCAGATGTCTTCCCTCGCGGGCCCTTCGATGCGCGGGAAGCGCCGCCGCAGCACGTCGACGATCTCGCGGGTCTCGTCGACGGAGAGCGTCGTCTGCGTGATGTAGCCGAGCGGTGTGTCGTCGGGCAGCGAGATCGCCTCCGCGTCCGCGATGGACTCGACGAGCACGATCGCCTCGGGTGCCTCGCCCGTCGTGCCTTCCACCTCTTCGTGACCCGCGTGGCCGATGAGCACGACGGTGTAGCCGCGCTGCGCGTACCGGCGCGCCTGCGTGTGTACCTTCGTCACGAGCGGGCACGTCGCGTCGATCGAGGTGAGGTCGCGGGCGTCGGCGGCCTCGCGGACCGCCGGCGAGACGCCGTGCGCCGAGAAGACGACGGGCGCCCCTTTCGGCACCGCCTCGACGGAGTCGACGAAGATCGCGCCGCGCTCCTCGAGCTCGTGCACGACGTGCGAGTTGTGGACGATCTGCTTCCGGACGTAGACGGGCTTGCCGTAGAGGGCGAGCGCCCGCTCGACCGTTTCGACGGCCCGCTCGACACCGGCGCAGTAGCCGCGTGGGGAGGCCAGTAGGACCCGCATAACCAAGGCGGGGCCAGAATAGCCGCGACGCATGAGATCCGCGTTATCGCCCTGGACGTATGAGAAAGCCCGTCGCTCGGGGGGTCGTTGCGACGGGCTCTCTCACGTGCTCACCACGGGGCTGCTGGCCCAGGTGCGGGCACCGCGGTTCGCATTCGCCCAGAGGGAGGACGGTAACGGGCCTCCCGGGCCCGGACAATGGGCCGGACGGCCCATCTTTACAACGCGGAGGAATCGGGCCGGGCCGCCGCCGTTCGGCGCACGCGAGGCGGAAGTGAGGCGGGAGTGACACGAGATCGGGCAGGGTATAGCCGTCCATGGGAGGGGATTCGATGACGCAGGTGCTCGTGATCGACGACGAGGCGCCCATCCGGCTCCTGTGCCGCGTCAACCTCGAGGCCGAGGGCATGAAGGTGATCGAAGCCGCCGACGGGCGCACCGGGCTCGAGCAGGCGCGCGAGCGCAAACCCGACGTCGTGCTCCTCGACGTGATGATGCCCGGCCTCGACGGCTGGCGGGTCGCCGAGCGCCTGCTCGAGGACGAGCGGACGAACGAGATCCCGATCATCTTCCTCACCGCCCGCGCGGAGTTCCGCGACCGCGCGCGGGGCCTCGACATCGGCGGCGTCGACTACGTGACGAAGCCGTTCGACCCGCTCGAGCTCGCGCCGCTCGTCCGGGCGCTGGTCGCCCGCATCGAGCGTGGCGAGCGCGACGAGCTGCGCGGCGAGAAGCTCGCCGAGCTGCGCGCGCTCATGGACATGGAATAGCTCTCCGGCTCACCGCGCCGTCTGGGCGAGCAGAATCGCCGCGAGCACGACCCCTGCGCCCACGAGCTGCACGGGTGCGAGCGTCTCCTGGAGCCACGCCCACGCGACGACCGTCGCCACCACGGGCTCGAGCATCGCCGCGATCCCGACCCGCGTGGCGCTCACGTGGCGGAGCGCGCCGACGATGAGCGAGAAGGGGACGATCGAGCCGAGCACGACGACCCACAGCACGAGCGCCCAGACCGGCAGGTGCCAGCCCGCGAGGCGACCCTGGAGCGAGACGGTCTCGGCCACGCGCCCGGCCGGGAAGCTCCACCAAGGCTGTACGACCGTCCAGAAGACCGTGGCGAAGAAGAAGCCCCAGGCCATCAGCGAGACGGAGTCCCGCCGGGCGATCTCGATCTCCGCGAACAGGAGATACGCCGCGAAGATCACGGCCGAGATCAGGGCGAAGACGACGCCGAGCCCGTCGAGCGCGACCCCCTGCCAGAGCTCCACCACGAGCGAGAGCCCGGTGAGCGAGAGCGCGAGCGCGGCCCAGATCCGCCGGCGGACGTGCTCGTGGCCGAACGTGCGCGCGTAGATCGCGACGAGCAACGGCCCGAGGTACTGGATCACGAGCGCGATCCCGATCGCGAGCCGGTGGATCGCCAGGAAGTAGAAGAGCTGCACGAGCGCGACGCCGCCGATGCCGAACACCGCGAGGCGCAGCACCTCGCCGCGGCGGATCCGTAGCCCGGACCGCGAGCGGGCGAGGGCGATCAGCGTCAATCCGATCCAGGCGCCGACGCAGCGGGCTTCGGTCAGCCGGAACGACGAGATGCCCGACGACAGCGCGACCTTGGCGACCGAGCCGTTGACCCCGAAGAACGTCGCCGCCACGAGCACCATCGCGTAGCCGACGAGCGGCCGGCGCACGTGCGGCTCGCCGGCCGCGATCACGGTCACCCCCACGGGTGCGATTATCCAGGCGGCGCGACCCCGCCGACGATCGCCCCGGCCTGCGGGCCGCCCCCGCTGCCTACACTGCGTCCACGGGACGTAGCTCAGCCTGGTAGAGCGCCGCCTTTGGGAGGCGGAAGTCGCAGGTTCGAATCCTGTCGTCCCGACTGGCCTCGCGGGTCACCGCCGCCGAGAAATGCGTCCCGCTACGCTGGCCGGGCGCGGGTGTAGCTCAATGGTAGAGCTCCAGCCTTCCAAGCTGGCCACGCGGGTTCGATTCCCGCCACCCGCTTGGAGGCGGCTATGCGGCCGCGCGCAGGGCCGCCGGGAGTAGCTCGACGAGCGCCGCGACGATCTCGGGATCGAACTGCGTGCCGGCGCAGCGATCGAGCTCGCGGATCGCTTCGGCATGGCTGCACGCGGCGCGGTAGGGGAGGTAGGGCCGGTCGCCGGTCATCGCCGTATAGGCGTCGGAGACAGCGACGATGCGGGCGCCGATCGGAATCTCCTCGCCGGCAAGCCCGTCCGGGTATCCCGCGCCGTCGTGACGCTCGTGGCTGGCACGTACGAGCGTGGCGATCTGCGCGAGCGCCGGGGCGACGGACAGGATCCGCTCGCCGACGATGGTGTGCTGGCGCATGAACGCCAGTTCGTCGTCGGTGAGGCCCTCGGGCCCGCTGAGGATCTGGTCGGGGATCGCGCACATGCCGACGTCGTGCAGCTCGGCGGCGTGGCGGATGGTCTCGATCCGGTCGGTGCCGAGGCCGAGGCGCTCGGCCAGGCGCTCGGCCAGCGCGGCGACGCGCTCGTTGTGTTGGGCCATGCCCTGGTGGGAGGATGCCCGCATCGTCGTGGAACTTCGACGGCGGTCTTCGGGTTGACGGTCAGACGGTAACGAGCTCGGCGACCTCCTGACGGACGTGGTCGTTCGGGGCGGCGTGGAGAGCGTGACGTTCG
>Ga0315281_10000591_pt1 | contig 50907 bp, 49 predicted proteins | sample YL17G07_0_MG_FD_204540 | JGI IMG/M metagenome (GOLD analysis project Ga0315281, IMG submission 204540) | Sediment microbial communities from Yellowstone Lake, YNP, Wyoming, USA - YL17G07_0 | ecosystem: Environmental > Aquatic > Freshwater > Lake > Sediment | place: USA: Wyoming | collected...
AATTCCTTTAAATTGGCAGACATGGCCACCGAGATTGAGTTGGCAAGGCTATTGCTTTATAAAGCCTGCTGGTTATGTGAGCAACACCGACCTTTCTCGAAAGAATCGGCGATGGCAAAAATGTTCTCTTCCGAGATGTACCATCGAGTGGCCAACCAAGCCGTCCAGCTCCATGGTGGATATGGTTTGATGAAAGAATATGCCGTCGAGCGCCATTATCGAAACCAGAAACTTCTGGACATCGGAGAAGGAACTTCGGAAGTCCAAAGGATTGTCATCGCAAGACACATTGGTGTCCCTGGCCGAGCATTGTAAATACCATGGGTGATAAGGATCTTCCAGATTTTTTCTTCTCAAGAATCTGAAAATAGGATAAAACAATTTTAGATTAGCACAAGTATGCTTATCATATTTGGCCCTAGATCGACAAAGAACGGACATTCGAGGACGGGCGCGATTCCACCCAGACCCAAAAGATGATGTATGACTGACTGGAAAACCTTTGGGCAGAAGAAACTATTTGCTAAACTTTCGATAGGAATCAATTGAAATCAGATTTCGCTTCGCATGAAGTCTTATCTTTTCCACCTTTGGAAGGTGCACCTATCATTCTATCTACAGGATGAGGTTTTCAGTTGTTATTCTTAATGATTTGGCATTGAAGGAGGCTTAAGGCTATGGAATACTCAAAGACTTATGATCCCCAATTGGTGCTCAATTCAATTTACAATGGCATCCTAGCCATAGATTTTGAAGGTATTATTACCTATTTTAATAAGACTGCAGAAAGGATCTTTAACCTTCCTGCTCATGAGGCACTTAACCGATATATCTTAGATGTCCTTCCAAATACCGGTGGTAAATTGCTAGAATGTTTAAAGACAGGGAACCCATTTTATGGGGAAAAACTCAAAGGAGAAAAAGTAACTCTCATCTCCAACATTAATCCTGTTATAAGTAATGGAAAAATCTCAGGGGTCCTCAGCGTCTTTCAAGATATCTCTGAAATTGAAAGTATCTCAAAGGAATTGGACCTTTTTAAGAATATGAAAAACTGGCTGGATACCATCATTGATTCCTCCTATGACGGACTCTGCATCTGTGATCATCAAGGTAAAGTAATTAGAATCAATAAGGCTTCTGAGAGGATCAACGAGGTAGAAGCTGAAAAGGTTGTTGGAAAGAATATGAGCGAGCTGGTAGCCGAAGGCCTTTTCGATAAATCAGTTACTTTAGAGGTTCTGAAAAGGAAAACTTCGGTAACGATTATTCAACAAATTCAGGGGAAAAAAATCCTTTTGGTCACTGGCAACCCGATTTTCAATGAAAATGGGGAAATCACCTTTGTCGTTACAAACGAACGAGATGTTACTGATTTGGACAATTTGAGGATTCAAATACAAGAAACCCAGGCCTTGGCCAGGGGTTACATTTCTAAACTTTCTGAGTTAGAGATGAAGGGGATTAATCTCAACAACATCTTTTTCCGAAGTGGGGAGATGGATAGAATCATTGAGATGGCTTTGAGAGTTGCAAAAGTAGATTCTACAATACTTCTTCTCGGGGAGTCTGGTGTCGGGAAAGGGGTAATTGCGAAATTGATTCACAAGAACTCGGAACGAAACAACGGCCCTTTCATTCGAGTTGACTGTGCAGGAATTCCAGATTCTCTTCTCGAATCGGAATTATTTGGGTATGAAAAAGGCGCTTTTACTGGTGCTAAAAACGAGGGGAAACCTGGATTTTTCGAGCTGGCCAACAATGGAACACTCTTTCTGGACGAGATTGGAGAATTACCCTTGGGTTCCCAAGCAAAATTGTTACGATTTTTGGAAGATCATGAAATTATTCATGTTGGAGGCACAGAGCCAAAACATATTAATGTTAGAATCATAGCAGCCACAAATAAGAATATCGAAGAAATGGTAGCCGCTAAGATATTTCGGAGGGATCTGTTTTATCGACTGAACGTCATCCCAATTCATATTCCACCTTTAAGAGAGAGGAGAGTAGATATCTTGCCTTTGATAATTCATTTCCTTGGGAAGTTCAATCAAATCTATCAGAAGCAAAAGATCCTTTCTCCAGGAGCTACTGAGGTTTTGGGCAGATATGACTTTTTGGGCAACATTCGTGAACTGGCAAACCTAATTGAAAGACTTGTCGTTATATCAGAAGAGGATCGCATAGAGATACATGATCTTCCTAACACAATTGTGGGTTCACCTGTAAAGGACGCTTTCCTCTTAAATTTAACAGAAGATATTCCGCTTAAAGAAGCTTTGGACAGATGTGAGCGCTTTGTCATTGAAAAAACCATGAAGAAGTATGGTTCTCAACGGAAGGCAGCAAAAATCCTCAAAGTCGATCATGCAACGATAGGGAGAAAAATGAAGAAAGGCAGCTTATCCGAATATGGTGCAATAATGCACCATATGGTGCAATAATAATCCAGTTCTACGTTTTTGATTTCTAAAAATAATTCTGCACATCTCTTTTCAAATCCTGATTTTTGGTGCATGCATGCACCTCAATTGTTCAATTCTTTGTTATCGTTCCTTCTTTTCTGCCTCTAAAGCTTAAGTTCACATTCTATAGTGAATCAGCCAACATAGATGAAGAGTCTTTGTGGTTTGTTTGGGCCTGATGCTTTTTTTCAAATCTTGGTACAGAAAGTGCTACTTGGTAGAAACACAAACCGGAGTTAAGGCTAAAAACCTTTAGAGAGTGTTGTAATGAAACGAGTGAATTCTGAGCGGTTGGATGAAATTCTTGAGAATGTCTCGCTTGATGATGAGTATGCCCATATCTTCATAGAGTATGATCAGCGTGTGATATCCCTCCATTGTTTGACGGAAAAAATCGAAATAGCAGGAGCAAAGATACTGGAAATTATTACCCTAAAGGAAGAACCAGAAGGAAACAAATCTATTTTATTTAGGCTCGATATCCAGGAAACTAGAGAGGTCATCTTGAATCTACTAAAGCATGGATTTATTAAGGTAAAAGGATACAATCCCAAGGTGAGGACCAACTCACAAAGTAAGTCTCCATAAGAGATAGATCCAGAGGAAAAGGTTTCTTAAAGGTGGTTAGATCAGTGATATCTTGGGTATTTCTAATGAAATGAAGAAGAAATGGGTCAGGTAGGACTACCATCAATTTTTAATGAGCAGGAGGTATCTATAATATTTTCAACAATTATAGATTCAAAAAAAGGAATATAACTAGAGATCCTTAAAGACAATCACCAAAGAGATTAAACTTTAATTTTTAAAAGGAGGAGAAAATGAAGATATTAGCTTTAGGTGGAGCAGGGTATATGGGGAACGATGTCGTAAGACAACTGGTTAATAGAAGCACTCATGAAATAGTAATAGGAGCTAGAAGGATGGACAAGGCTGAAAAAATCGCGAGTGAATTGGGAAAAAAAGTGTCTGCAAAGCCAATAAATGTGAATGATTTTAATAGTCTTGTTAATCTAATGAAAGAAGCCAACATAACCGTTAGCACTATAGGACCATACTACGAGTTGGGGACTAAAATATTAAAAGCAGCGATAGCAGCAAAAACTAATTTAGTGGATATTTGTGATGATTACAATGCTACAATTGATATGCTTAATCTCAACGGAGAGGCTGAAAAAGCTGGTATCACTGCCATAATAGGTGCAGGAGCTAGTCCCGGACTAACCAATATGTTCGCCAGATGGTGTGTTGATAAGCTGGAAAAAATAGATGAGATTCACACGCTTTGGTGTGAGAGTGCCGTTGATCCAACTGGACCCGCAGCTGTTAGACACTGGCTTAACGCTGTTCACGGACAAGTTCCGACATATCGGGATGGGAAAATGGTAAATGTGCAAGCTTTTTCAGAACCTGAAATTGTTTCCTTTGCCCCGCCAATAAATGAGATTGAACTTCGGCATGTTGGTCACCCCGAACCTGTTACTCTTCCACAATATATAAAAGGGGTAAAAATAGTAACAAATAAAGGAGCTATATATCCGGCATTCATGAATCGATTGTATGAGATCTTCAGTGCTATTGGATTCGGACATACCAAAGGATTTGCAGTAAACGAGCAGTTAACCATGCCTCTTAGAGATCTCTCAACCAAACTAATACGCGCTATGCCTCATTTTGCGCCAGAGTTATTTCAAAATCTGCTTCAGGAAGAGAAGGAAAAATATGAGGGTGTTGGTAGTGCATTTAAGACCGTTGTGAAAGGAGAAAACAGAGGTGAAAAAGTAGAATATTCTTACGAGGTCGTTTCAACTACAACACCTCTCGTAACCGCTATCCCAGCAGCTATTATAACACTCATGGTTTTGGACAACAAAATCAAACGCAAAGGTGTCCATGCTCCCGAAGGAGTTGTAGATCCTGAAATTTTCTTTAAAGAATTTCAAGGGAGCATGACAATATGGGAGAAAAAAGTGCAAATCAGAAAGATATAATTGTTTAGTAATAAGATAAAAGGAAGCTAGTTTGAAGCATACGACAAAAGACGTGATTTAAGATCCCCAAAATTGATTGTCTGGAAAATAGGAGTCTGAATATTGCATTCACAGAAGTTCGCTGGTTTACAAGAAGAGTTTGTATTCTAATCCCCTATGGTGACTTTAGAATAGCTGAAGATGTAAGGTCTTGCAGAAAGGTGTTAGGAAGATGAAGGGTGAATTAGATCGAATATTTGACCCTCGGTCAGTTGCCGTAATTGGAGCTTCGCCGAATCCCTTGAAATGGGGAAACTGGATGTCAAAACGATTAATTGAAAGTAGCTATAAGGGAGACATATACCTTGTATCCACTAAAGGTGGTGTTATTTACGGTAGGCAAGCATATAAAAATATACAAGATATAAAAGATCCAGTGGATTTAGCTATCGTTGGCATACCTGCACAATTCGTTACCGAAGCTGTGGAGGAGTGTGCGCGAAAGGGAGTTAAAGGCATAATTATTGTTACAGCTGGTTTCGGCGAGACAGGAGAGGAAGGCAAAAAAACTGAAAAGCGGCTAATAGACATAGCTCATTCAGGGGGGTCAAGGATTATTGGCCCAAATTGTATGGGCATATTTAATGCTACTAATTCTCTAAATACAAGCCCCTTGCCCCTACCACCTGGCTTCATAGGGTTCATTACACAGAGTGGAAATTTCGCTATGGATGTAAATGCTTGTGTAAGGCGTCATGGGCTTGGATATAGTAAATGGGTCAGTGTCGGTAATCAAATTGATATTTCGTTATATGAATATTTGGATTATGTTAAAGATGACTCTAACACAAAAGTAATCCTTCTTTATGTAGAAGGATTATATAGAGGGTCAAACAAAGATGGGAAAGAATTCTTGAGAATAGCTAAGGAAACGACCAAAAAGAAGCCCATTGTAGCCATAAAAATAGGAACTAGTTCTGCTGGCGTTAGATCTGCCGCTTCTCACACCGGCTCAATAGCTGGGAGTAATGAGATATACACTGCCACCTTCAAGCAAGCCGGTATCATTAGAGTAACCAATTCGTCGGAATTGCTGGATGTTGGAGAGGCTTTAGCTAAATGTCCGCTTCCTACAGGTAACAGGATCGCTATCTTAACGGACGGTGGTGGGCACGGTACTATGGCATGCGACGCAGCTGAAAGGTACGGCCTCTCAGTCCCTGTGCTATCATCGGAGACTCAAGAAAAACTAATGAAAATTCTTCCCCCACAAGCTTCGACAAAGAACCCGGTGGACTTTGCCGGAGGTGCTGAAGCTGATTTGTGGAATTTTGTTCGGTGTTCGGAGATTATTTTAGATGAGAAGAATATAGATGCTCTCATGATAGTTGGACAGTGGGGGGGGTATGGTATAGACTTAGCTCCAGAATTTTCGGAGTTAGAAGAAAAAGTCTCAGCTGCAATTGCTCAATTAGTTAAAAAGTACAACAAACCCATTATAAACCATACAATGTATCAGCCGGATCAACCGAAATCTCTTCAAATATTAAGTGAAAATGGAATCCCCGTATATGCTGTTGTAGAAACAGCAATGAGAGCCATGGGTGCTTTAGTAGAATACAAGACTTATCTTGATAGAATAGAAGAAGAAAAAGAGGAACCAGTAAGTTTACCAAGTGATAGACTCAACAAGGTAAAAGCCATCATTGGCAGTGTCAAGGATTCGGATCGAGTCAACTTAGTGGAAACTGAGGCCAGAGAAGTTCTTAAAGCATATGGTATACCAATATCAGATTTTAAAATGGCTAAAACAGAAGCGGAGGCCGTTCAATTTGCTGAGAAAATAGGGTATCCAGTTGCAATGAAGATAGTTTCTCCCGAGATAATTCATAAATCAGATGCCGGGGGCGTTAAGCTAAATATAAAGAATAAAGCCGAAGTAGCAAAGGGATTTATCGATATTATTAATAGTGCAAAAAGTTTTAATAAAGAAGTAAAAATCTATGGTGTGATTATCACACCTATGGAAACAAGAGGAATAGAGACTATAATTGGAATGACGACAGATGAAACTTTTGGTCCCACCATTATGTTTGGGTTGGGAGGAATTTTCGTAGAAGTACTTAAAGATGTTTGCTTCAAAGTCGCACCTTTAACTAAGATAGATGCTTATGACATGATTAAACAAATAAAGGGATTTCCGATTTTAAAGGGTGTGAGAGGACAGAAACCTGCAGATATTGATGCTCTTGCAGATGCTATTATGAAGGTTTCGGCGCTGGTTATAGAAAATCCAGGGATTAGGGAAATTGATTTAAATCCTGTTTTTGCATTTGAAAATGGTGTTTCAGTAGTAGATGCAAGAATAATATTATGTGGGAAAGCTAAGGGAAAGAGCTGAAAAAATAGAAGCTAAAGGGGGTGGTAAAATATGCTTTAAAGGGGGCGAATTTGATTTAGAAGGTTAAGGAGGAACAAAAAATATTTAATTTGAATATGGAACCATTAGTAGAAAAAAATAAAGGAGGGGGTAAAAATGACTAAAGGGGTTAAAAGAGTTTCTAAAAGGAAACGGTTACTAGGGATACTATCTTTAGTCTGTTTAGGGATGACTATAGGTTTTTCGATAAGTTCCCAAGCAGAGGTGAAACAACCAATAAAAATTGGTATTATTGGGCCTATGACTGGACTCTTTTCAGCGATGGGTGAACCCATGGGCAAAGGCGCTTTATTAGCTGCCAAATTAATCAATGAAGAGAAGGGTGGGATTTTAGGGAGAAAGGTAGAAATATTGATAAGAGACGATGAAATGCGGCCTGCCATAAGTATCAGGATGGCGCGAGAGCTTAACAAACAGCATGGAGTTTATCTGTTCGGGGGTGTTAATAGCAGTGCAAATGTATTAGCTCTTAAGCCGGTTATGGAGGAAATGAATAGCCTTATCCAAGTGGGGGCGGAAAGTTCAAAAATTACTGGGAAAGATTGGAGCCCGAATATTTTTAGATTAAGTTACGATAATATTACGGTCGGCTACGCAGCAGCAGAACTCCTTCACCAAAAATTTCCTCAGATAAAGAAATGGGCAACCATAGGTCCAGATTATGAATATGGTCACAATTGCGTAGAATTTTTTATCGAGAAGCTCAAGGAACTCGATCCCTCGGTTGAGGTGGTAATCCAAAGATGGCCAAAATTTGGAGCAGGTGGAGGCTATGGTTCTCATATTAACGCCATTATGGCAACTGAGGCAGAAGGTTTATTTAGCTCATTATTTGGGGGAGATGTGATTGCCTTCATTCGAGAGGCAAAACCATTTGGGTTATTCAATAAACTCAAAGTCTATGGAAATGGCCATATGGATTGGGATAATCCATATGCGCTTAAAAAGGACATGTGTGAAATTTGGGCTCATGAACTTTATTACGGACCCGCCTACAATTATCCTATGTCTGAGAAGTTCGAAAAGGGAATGATAAAGACGTATGGAGAAGATTATTTTAAAGTTTCCCAAGGACATGCCATGGCCACCTTCGAGACCGTTTATGCTTACAAGGCTGCTATTGAAAAAGCAAAGAGTTTTAAAGTGGAAGACATTCGGAAGGCCCTTGAAAATCTCACGTTTGACAGTCCTCATGGAAAGAAAACGATCAGGGCTGGAGATCATCAAGCATTTTTTGATATAGTTTTTTATCATATCGTTCCTGATCCCAAGGAGGAAGTTGGATGGAGGATAGACTCTTGGACACTAATTGATGGAAGAAAATATAGCCTTACTCCTGAAGAGAGGAGAAAAAGATAACTTCTTGATGGAGGGTTGCGGCTTAAGTGACCACAACCCTCCATATATCAGAGCAAAATGATGGAAGCAGTATTGTTTATCGACATTTTGTACGGACTATCTCGGGGCATGCTTTATTTTCTCATGGCATCAGGGCTAACCCTTACTTTTAGTGTGATGGGGATCATCAATTTTGCCCATGGTTCTTTCGTCATGGTAGGGGCATATATTACATGGTCATTAATACAATGGACTGGGGTGACTTGGCCTTTTATTGCTTTTCTTATTCTAAGCGGAATTATTGTAGGGGTAATTGGCGTTTGGATTGAGATTTTCTTATTGCGAAGGATATATAAAGCTGAACAACTTTATCAGCTTCTCCTTACCTTTGTCTTGATATTAATTATTGACGGCCTCGCTCTAGAGATCTGGGGAGGGTCATTTCGGTCCATGGTCCTTCCAAGATATTTGGCGGGAGGAGTATCAATAGCCGGCAGACCTTTTCCTAAATATTTTCTTTTTATCTTATTTAGCTCGATATGCATTGCAATAATTCTATGGGTTTTTTTGTATAAAACGAAGTTTGGAAAAGTTTCTCGGGCCGCTGCCATGGATGCGGAAATTACTTCTACATTGGGAATCAATGTTTCTTTGATCTATTGTGGAATGTTTGCCATGGGTGTTGCATTGGCTGGATTTAGTGGGGGGTTGGGACTGGCTATGAGTTGCCTTTCACTTGGCATTGGTGCCAACATAATAGTAATTTGTTTTGCTATTATAGTAATTGGGGGCATGGGAAGCTTGAAAGGGAGTTTGATTGCTTCACTTATCTTAGGAGTTTTTGAATCTTTCGGGGATCATTATTTCCCCAAATTAGCCATGGCTCTACCATTTATCCTGATGTCCCTTATTCTTATCATAAGGCCCCAAGGCCTATTTGGAGAGAAAGAATAGACGATGAACCACAAGAAGTGGCAGGTTCTTGCCATTTATATTTTTGTGATCATTTTATTGAGCGTTTTTCCTATTATTCTTCCATCTTTTGGCCTTTATTTGCTCAATGAGATACTCATTTACGCTATATTTTCCTACGCCTTTTATTTTTTATTTTCACACGTTGGTTATTTGTCTTTTGGTCAGGCTGCCTATTTTGCGGTCGGAGCCTACTCAGTTGCACTCATGTATAAGCATGTGAGCTCCACGATATGGTTGCCTTTTTTAACGGCCATTACAGTTACATTTATTGTAGCTTTTATAATAGGTTATCTAAGTGTCAGGGTTACTAAAGTATATTTTGCGTTTCTTACGCTGGCATTTGCCCAGATGATTTACACAATATTATTTCTTTGGCAAAGCTTTACTGGGGGTGATGATGGAATTCCGAATGTTCCAAGAGGTTACCTTAATATTTATTTTATGAAAATTAATTTGGAATCCGCTCACAATTTTTACTATTTTACACTAATAATATTTGCTATTTTAATATTTATATTGAGAAAATTAATTACATCTTATTTTGGTCTGGCTCTAAGATCGATTCGTGAAAACATTGAAAGAGCTAGTTTTGTCGGTTTTAACACACATCGCTATGTGTTAATAGCATTTATCATATCAGCTGTTTATTCAGGTATAGCTGGTGCATTACAAGCTTCGCTGGCAAAGATGGCGTATCCAGAATTAAGCTACTGGAGCACTTCTGGTGAACCCATTTTGATGACGCTGATCGGGGGAATTTATTCTTTTAGTGGGCCGTTTATTGGTGCCCTCCTTTACATATTTTTAAAAACTTATTTAATGGCGATCATAGGGAATTGGGTACTCTTCCTGGGTATTGTACTATTGATATTATTATTGTTCTTTCGCGGCGGTGTGATGGGGTTTTTTGAACAAAAATTTGGTATTGAATTATGAATATTCTTCAAACCAAAGGCGTAAAAAAGGCTTTTGAAAAATTCATTGCTTTGAATGGAATTGATTTAGAGGTTAAAGAGGGGGAAATTCACTCCATTATAGGTCCAAATGGGGCGGGTAAAACGACATTTTTCAATCTTATAAGCGGAAAATTAAAGGCAACAGCCGGGAAAATATATTTTAACGAAGAAGATATTACGGGAAAGCCACCGCATGAAATTGCACAAAAAGGAATTGCAAGAACTTTTCAGATAGTCAATATCTTTCTTAATTTAACAGTACTCGAGAATATAATGATTTCTATTTTAAATATACGCAAAAAAACTTTTGATTTCTTTCCTTCTCCACAAACTCAAAATTACATAAACGAAGAAACTTTCAAAATATTAAAAGTGATAGGTATGGAGAATCAGGCTTATACTTTAGCTGGAAAATTATCCCATGGTGATAAGAAAAAGCTGGACATGGGTATTGGGTTGGCTCAAAATCCCAAGATTCTACTTCTCGATGAACCAATGGCGGGTTTAAATCCAATAGAGAATCAAGCTATTACGCATCTTATAAAAAAAATTGCAGGAAAAGAAAAGGTAACAATTATTTTAATTGAGCATGATGTAAATGCCGTTTTTTCAATTTCCGATATGGTTACTGTTTTTCACCAAGGAAGAGTAATTGCTGAGGACAAACCAGAAGATATCAGGGAAAATAAATTGGTTATCGAGGCTTATCTTGGGGAGGAATTTTAATGCTCGAAGTCCAAGACATCCATTCGTATTATGGATCAAGTTACATATTACAAGGTATTTCCCTTAGCGTGAAAGAAGGTGAAATTGTATCGCTCATTGGAAGAAATGGCGTTGGTAAGACAACAACTCTAAAAAGCATTATGGGGATCATTAGGCCTGCGAGAGGAAGTATTAAATACAAAGGAACAGAGATTTGCAATCTTAACCCTTTTAAGATTGCGAGACTAGGAATAGGTTATGTACCCGAAGACAGAAGAATTTATCCTCAATTAACATTGAAAGAAAACCTGGAGATTGCTCAGGTAAGATCAAATTTAGGCGAGAAGAGATGGAATTTAGAAAAGATTTACGAACTCTTTCCTCAGCTCAAAGCAATAGGAGAAAGAAGACTTGGCAGTAATATGAGTGGTGGTGAGCAACAAATGCTATCTATTGCAAGGACACTCATGGGAAATCCAGAATTCATCCTTTTGGACGAGCCATCTGAGGGATTGGGACCTCTGGTTGTATCTATGCTTGCTAATGCTGTGAATAAGATAAAAAAGGAAGGGGTTAACATGCTGCTGTCGGAACAGAACATGAGATTTGCAATAAAAACAACTACAAGAGCTTATGTGATCGATGGAGGTAAAATTTTTTTTGAAGGAACGATTGAGGATCTCCAGAAAAATGAAGAAGTAATGAAGAAGCATATTATATTATAGTTTAGATCGGGAAAGAAAGAAATTAAATTATCCACTATTAAAGTTTTATCGAAAGCGGTCATGACGCTACAAATAATGATTATAGTGCTAAATTATGGAAAGAAAGTTACTGAGGTAACTTACAAGAAATAGTTGAAAATACAGATAATATCATTGCTTAACTGGGAGCCAAAAAACATGTTACTTGGAGATAGTGTAAATTATGAAGGATCTAAAGCGCTAAAGGAGGTATCTCTGGGGTGTAATGGAAGGTGCTATTGTTACTCTGATCAGTGCTAATGGGGCTAAGTAAAAGTACGCTATTGAGGACTATGTATGATCTGAAACATGCTGCAGTAGGGAAGATTTAGTTTAGGGGTAATAGAATAAGCAAATCATACCATCAAAAATCATGAAGCTGGGCAATCCTATGTTCTGGAAGGAAGAAGGTTTTTCTCCCTCGTGAATTTCTTAGAAAACCTCAAACTATTTTCCTATTTAGGAAAAGATAAAAAAGAAGTTAAAAAAATCGTCTCGTGAGACCTATATCCACAGCAAGTTAAGGGAATTTTAAGCCTCACGAAAAATTAGCGAATTTTGCTCCTGAAATGCTGGAAAAAATCTCAATGAAAGGAAGTACTCTGCCACTAAATGCACTGAGTACAAAGTCGACTATGTGTCAAATTATGTCGTTCTAAAAATGTTAGTTTTTTGATATGCCAGTCGCCTGTTTTATATTTACAGAATCAAGAAGGAGGTAAAGAATAATGGCAATATCGGAACTTGTGGGAAAGGCCCAAACTGTTCTGGGGCCAATTGCTGCAGAGGATTTAGGGATAACGCTGCCACACGAACATTTGGTCGTTGACCTTTCTGCCTGGTTTGTGGAGCCCGCCGCGGCCAGCGAAAGGATACTTGCATACCAGCCGGTCAGCTTAGAAAACCTCCATTGGTTGCATTATAATTCGGCGAGCAATCTAGATAACTTACGGGTGTGGGACGAAGAAGTAATAATAAGCGAGGTCCTTCACTACAAGCAGGCTGGGGGCAGTACAATTGTCGATCTTACCAACATCGGTCTTGGCCGTGATCCCTTGGCATTGCAGCGTATAGCCCGGACCACAGGCCTCAACATCATAATGGGAGCAGGGTACTACATAGACCAAAGCCATCCCCCGGAGTTAGCCAACAAAACCGAAGAAGAGATCGCTGAGGAAATCGTCCAAGACATCACAGTAGGTGTCAGTGCCACTAGAGTACGGGCGGGGATTATCGGGGAGATTGGCTGCTTGTATCCTTTGACGAAAAGCGAACGCAAGGTTCTACGAGCTGCTGCCCGAGCCCAGCAACACACAGGCGCACCTCTTAATATACACCCCGGATACCCTTACGAAGCCTCACCATTTGAGATCATCGAAGTGCTAGGCAAAGCTGGTGCCAATCTTGCTCACACCGTCATCAGCCATATACAGCTTCTGTCTACCGATGTTGAAAAGGTTTGTAAATTAGCAGAAGCGGGTTGTTACATTGAATACGACCTCTTCGGCCGTCCAGGGTTCGCTGTTAGCGCTGCAAAATTTGTGGACGTTCCCAGCGATGGACAGTGCATCGATTGGATTAAGCAGCTTATTGATCAAGGATATTTAAACCAAATACTTATTTCCCAGGATATCTGCTTGAAAATGCGCCTCAAACGCTATGGCGGATCCGGGTATGCCCATATTCTTCACTATGTGGTTCCTCTAATGCGAGACAAAGGTATTCCTGAAGAGCACATTCGAACCATTCTAGTGGAGAACCCAAAACGACTGCTCCAGTTTGTTTAAGTAAGAAAACCGCCCATTGGGAAGGTCAATTTTGACAAGCACCTTTGATTCGATGAGGAGACAGTATTATTTGATTTGAGCTTCTTTCTTTGGGCTTTGCCTGTCGGGATATACTCAATATGCTTATTCGACGATTTGATCGTTTCTTTTATTGAAATGTCCTTTGAAAACTGGTGAGCCGTAATAGATCTCATTTTTAAGGTCCTTATCTGCTCTGATAAAAACCCTTTGATGACCAATGTTAAGACACCACTTATACTAGCCAAATATAGTGAAATGCAGTGCATACTATAGAAAATGGATGGACAAAGAAATGGGGCTGCCATACGATTAAACAACTTGAGAATACAGAAAGGATAATCTCAAAAGGAACCTACCGGAATTGGAAGTCAATGATTTGGAAAGGAGGCTACAATGCCTAAATATCGTGTTTTGATCGGACGGATCTTCCACGAAGCTAATAGCTTTTCGCCTTATAAGACGGTTTTAACTGATTTCACTATTAAACGAGGCCCGAATATCGTCGATGAGAGAGTCGGCATGGTATTAGGCGGCATCATCAGATCCGCCAAAGTACGCAACGCGGAGGTCGTACCGACCTTAGACGCTATGACCCGACCGGGGGGGCCTGTCTCACAGAGGGTCTACGAGGGTTTCAAGGAAGAAATTCTCGAGATCGCTCGGACAGGAAGAATAGATGCTGTTGCTTTCCAGCTACACGGAGCCATGCAGACCGAAGAGCTTGATGATCCGGAAGGCGACTTGCTGGAGGCTGTACGTCGGGTTGTTGGCAAGGGTGTGCCTATTGCAGTCGGTCTCGATTTACATGGACATATAACTGGGCGGATGTTGGCAAACGCCGACTTTTGCACTGCGTGCAAAGAAAATCCGCATAGCGATTTTTTTGAAACGGGGGAACGGACCCTGAACCGCGTCCTTGACATACTGGAAGGAAAGATTGCACCGGTTACGGCTTTGGGTAAGGTACCCATGCTTACACGTGGAAAAGACGAAACCACAGAGGGGCCGATTCGAGCCCTGCATGACCATGCTCGCCACCTGTTGGAGAAATACTCTGCGCTCATCGACATCTCTATCTTCAACATGACCCCCCACCTTGACGTTCCAGATCTTGGGCAATCAGTTGTTGTCGTGGCAGATAAAGACCCCGATTTAGCCAGCTCGGTTGTCATCGATCTCTGCGAACGACTCTGGGCACTTCGGGATGAAGTCGTGGCGACCTATCCCACCATAGCGGAAGCCATGGCCCTTATAACCGCCAACCCCCAGAAAAGGCCCTTTGTATTGGGTGATATTGGTGATCGCGTGTTGGCAGGGGCTCCTGGGGACAGCCCCGCTATTCTTCGGTACCTACTTGAACATGACCTACCTTTGCGGGCCGCCATCCCTATCGCCGATCCTCAGGCAGTTAAAAAGGCGATGTCTTCGGGGCTCGGAGCGAAGATAACGTTGAAAGTCGGCGGGGGGTTCACACCGAACTTTAAACCTGTAGAAGTTACTGGCGTTGTTACTCATCTCGGCTCCGGAGATTACTCCATGGCAGAAGGAGCCTTTGGGACCAGTCCTATTATGGGACTTGGGCGGACAGCTGTGTTGCGCGTTAAGAATATTCTTCTTTTGCTTATGACAACAAACGGGGATACTACTTACCCGGAAGCCTTCACCAGCCAAGGCATTGATATTGGGGACCTTGATTTCTTGGTAGTCAAGTCAGGATACCACTTCAAGATGTTCTTCGCTGATATCGCTACGCCTCTGTGTGTAGATACACCTGGCCTTACTGTATTCCACTTCGAAGATTTACCATTCCGGCGCGGAAGACCTTTTTATCCGCTGGATGACATAGATTATACGCCGACGACACCATCGATTTTTTTTGGCCGTGGTTCTAAAAAAGGCCTATAGGTTGCCTTAGTCTATTGAAATAATCTTGGATTTAAAGGCCCCAAAGTACGGAATTCACCCGAAAAAATACAAGGTGGCTTGTGGTTAATAAAGACCTCTCGAGAGATAAAGGCCATAATTTATATGATCATCTATAGTAAAGAACCCTGCCTACAGGGCAGGGCTTCAAAACCCCTAAAACAATTTTAGCTGATTGCCATGAACTTCAGCTCGATGATATTTGGTGTAACACTTGATCAAATCCGCTGTAACCTTGTTTTCCATCGTCCTCACAAAATACTCATCACTCCAAAACCCCCCCGCCCAAATCTCCTTCTCCAAACACGGAAACTTCTCAAACACTACCTTCGAACTGATCATCTTCAAAACCTCCACAATCTTGGCTGGAGAATACTTGGGCGGTTCAGAAAGAAAAATATGAATGTGATCAATCATTTTTGCCACACATTTAGCAGAGGTGGAGGTTGAAACAGAGATGGGTAAGGTGAAGGTGAACTGGGTGATCGCCAGTCATGACGTTGGAAAGGCCATCTATCTGAAGAATGTGATTGGCCAAATCATGGGTGGGATTGCAATGGGAATGGGGTTTGCTTTGATGGAGGAGTTTATCTCCGGACAAACGACCTCCTTCGTCAATTGTCTCATTCCGACATCGAAGGACATCCCTAAAGTGATCCCCATTCTCGTTGAAGAGGAAGATCCCACAGGTCCTTTCGGAGCAAAGGGAATGGGAGAACCAGCCCTCATCCCTTCTGCCCCGGCGATTTTGAATGCGATTGCTGATGCTATTGGCCAGAGAATTTATTATCTACCGGCCAACCTAGAGCGAGTAATGGAAGGCCTCCGTAAAGGGCGCTTAGTGCTATGCGCATAGCGATAGAAAGGAAAAGGAAGGATCAAAATGGCACTAATGATTAAGAATATTGGCACTTTGGTTTCAGGAGATATTTTTAATCCCATTTTGAATGCTGATGCCCTCTTTATTGAAGAAGGGGTTATTCAAGCCATTGGTAGGGAGAAGGACCTTGAAATCAAAGGAGTAGGTCAAGTGATGGATGTTCAAGGGATGACTGTCACCCCTGGTTTGATCGATTCTCACTGCCATCCGGTCCTTGGAAATTTTACACCCAGGCAGAAGGTGTTGGATTTTATCGAATCCTCCCTCCATGGGGGGGTGACCACGCTCATCTCAGCAGGAGAGGTCCATCTTCCTGGAAGGCCAAAGGATGTTGCAGGAACAAAGGCTTTGGCCATCCTCGCTGCAAAGTCGTTTGCCAGTGCCAGGCCTGCGGGCGTGAAGGTGTTGGGTGGAAGCATCATCCTTGAGCCAGGATTGCAGGAGAAGGATTTCGAAGAGTTGGTGAGAGAAGGCGTTCGGGTGGTGGCAGAGATCGGATTAGGAGGGGTGAAGAGTCCGAAGGAGGCAGCCCCCATGGTCAAATGGGCGAAGAAATATGGGATGGTTGTGATGATGCATACTGGAGGAGCCTCAATCCTTGAAGGCACAACTATTTCTGCTGAGGATGTCATGACTACTGACCCAGATATCGTCTCCCATATTAATGGAGGTCCTACCGCCATCTCTCTTACTGAAGCAGAAAAATTGATTCGCAATACATCCCTTGCCTTGGAGATCGTCCATTGTGGGAATCCAAAGATGATCGTAGAGGTGATGAAGATAGTGAAAGCGGTCAATGCATCCCATCGAATCATTATCGGGAATGATGCTCCTTCTGGAACGGGGGTGATTCCGCTCGGGATTCTCAGGGTGATCAACTTCTTGGCTTCGATCTGCAATGTAAAAGCAGAGGAAGCTATTGCTATGGCCACGGGTAATACAGCAAGGCTTTATCAATTGAATAGAGGGGTGATGGAGGTTGGGAAAGAAGCGGATCTGGTGATCATGGATGCACCGATGGGGTCAGTGGGCAAAGACGCCCTTTCTGCTATTGAAGCTGGCGATATTCCAGGTATAGCAGGAGTGATGATCGACGGCCAGATGAAGATCGGAGTAAGTCGAAACACTCCACCACCGAATAAAAAAATAGTGAACAGTAAGCTGTAAACTGTGGTTCTGTCATTTTCGCCCCCATTTCGATGGGGGTAAACTCCTACGGGAATGGAACCTTTTGTCATTCCCACGAAAGTGGGAATCCAGAAGTAAGGTTATTAAAGTGGAGATAAAGATATAGATCCCTGCTTCTGCAGGAACGACAAATCAAAAAGGATTTAAATCATGATTGTTGATTGGGAATCCTGTATTGGATGTGGCTTGTGTAAAGAGGTTTGTCCACTTGAGGCGATCTCCATGACACTGGAGAAGAAAGCCTCTCAAGTGAAATGAATACCGGTGGAAACTGGTGATTAGAAAAGGAGACTCCCATATCCAAGTATTGTTTTTTGATTGGATGGATCTCCAATGAAGCTAATAGCTTTTCGCCTTAAAAAACAATTTTAGCTGGCTTCGCGATTAGACGAGGCGCAAATGTCATCGATGAAAGACTCGACATGGTATTAGGTGTGTATTAGGGAGGAAGACATCCCAAAATTCCCTTTTCAGTTGAAACATAAAAATACCAAGTGACCATAAAGATTAAATTCGTTCACTTCGGATCTTTTGAACGAAACACGTTTAAGGCTAAACGAGGGGTCTATAAAAGGGGGGCACAATAATGAGAATGTTTCAATTAAAAGAAAAGACAGCAATCGTTACTGGTGCGAGTCGTGGAATTGGTGAGGCCATTGCTATAGGATTCGCCAAGGCTGGAGCAGATCTTATTTTAGTGAGCAGAAATAGATTGGCCCTCGAAAAGGTGGCAAAGGAGATAGAAAGCCTTGGAAGAAAGGCTCTTCCCATTTCGGCAGACATCGGAAACCCAGAAGAGATCGAAAAGGCAATTGAGGCCACCCTGAAAGTCTTTCCGAGAATTGACATCCTTGTCAATAATGCAAGCATAAGCCCAGTTTTGAAAAAGGCTGAAGAGATGACCTTGAAGGATTGGGAGGAGATAGTTAGGGTAAACCTCACTGGGACCTTTCTCTTCTGTCAAGGGGTTGGGAAAGTGATGATCCAACAGGGTGGAGGGAAGATCATCAATATGGTCTCTGTCGGAGCTGTGGTGGCATTTCCAAAGCAGATTGCATACTGTGTAACTAAAGGAGGTATTCTTCAAATGACCAGAGTCTTAGCAATTGAATGGGCGAAACATAATATTCAGGTGAATGCCATTGGGCCTGCTTATATCGAAACAGAATTAACCAAGGGAATGAGAGAATCCAAAATCATTTCAGAGGACCTTCTTCGAAAAACACCGATGGGTAGGTTCGGGAAACCCGAAGAGATTGTCGGGGCTGCAATCTACCTTGCCTCTGAAGCTTCGAGTTATGTCACCGGCCAAACCCTCTTTGTGGACGGAGGGTGGCTCGCCCTATGAATTCTCTTCCCCTTTTATACTATAAATCATTAAATTTCCAAAAGAAGACCCCAAAATATGTTAATTGGCCGATTTAAGACCGCTCTTGGAATCTTACCTTAGATCGCGTGTCTACATCTTAAGCTTTTCAATTATTTTAGACCATATTAAATTGTTATCTATTTCATCATAAATTTCTTGAGAGTTATGGAAAGTTCTGCTATATTGTATGCCCTATGAGTGAAGGTTTAGCCAAACGAATCTTGGAGGGGGATATTCGGGCCGCTTCCAGGCTGATGAGGGATATTGACGATCGCATGCCCAGCGCCCTGGAACCCCTGAAAGAACTTTATCCTAAGACAGGAAGAGCTTATATCATTGGGATTACAGGACCTCCTGGCTCTGGCAAGTCAACCATCGTGGATAAGATGGTGGACTTTTTTCGTAAGGAGGGCAAGAGCGTTGGCATTGTTGCCGTTGACCCCACCAGCCCCTTTACTGGAGGGGCAATCCTTGGGGACCGTATTCGGATGCAGCGCCACGCTACAGATGAAGGAGTATTCATCCGCTCCTTGGCGACCCGGGGATGTCTGGGTGGACTTACCCGTTCTACTCAAGATATTATCCATGTCATGGATGCGATGGGAAAGGATATCATCCTGGTTGAAACAGTAGGCGTGGGTCAGGATGAAGTGGAGATTGTCAACACCGCCCACACCTCCATCGTTATCTTCGTCCCAGGATTAGGAGATGATATCCAGGCCATCAAGGCTGGAATCATTGAAATCGGAGACCTCTTTGTCATCAATAAATGCGATCGGGAAGGAGCAGATAAGGTGGAACGAGATCTCCGAATGGTTCTCGAAATGGGCCGAAGGAGAGAAGATAGCTGGGAACCTCTCATTTTTAAAACGGAGGCGATCTTAGGGAAAGGGATTTTTGAACTGGTTTATGGGATATACCGTCATAAGCAAGCTTTGGAACAGGCCAATGTCTTTGAAAAAAAGCTGAGAGAAAGGACGAAAACAACCTTTTTAGAAATCCTTGAAAGCGAAGTCATGGCCCATTTTATTGAAAAAATGGAAAAAGAAGGACAATGGGATAAGATCATCGATGACCTGATGAATCGCCGGATAGACCCTTACTCCGTAGCAGAAAGGATCATGGCCGAAGAATTAAAAAATCATTGAAAATTGGAAATTGCCAAATGAAAAATGCAAACTTTTTAAAAAAATTTTAGGAATTTTGCAATTTGCAATTTAAATTTTGCATTTTGCAATGATTTTCCTAAGGAGGAGGGAAATCGTTCATGAAGTCTATCGAAGCAATCCGTAAGGAATTGGAGAAGAGAAGAGCCGAAACATTATTGGGTGGGGGTCAGGAAAGAATCGACAAACAGCATAAAGATGGAAAACAGACTGCCCGGGAACGCATTGATCTTCTCTTCGATCCCGGGACTTTTGTTGAACTGGACCGTTTTGTCACCCATCGCTGCACCGATTTTGGCATGGAGAAGAAGAAGTTTTTTGGGGATGGTGTGGTGACGGGTTATGGAAAGATCGAAGGCCGTCTAGCATTTGTGTTTTCCCAAGATTTTACTATATTCGGTGGCGCCCTGGGAATGGCTTTCGCAGAAAAGATCTGTAAAGTGATGGACCTCGCCATGAGGACAGGAGCGCCGGTAATCGGCTTAAATGATTCTGGAGGGGCAAGAATTCAAGAGGGTGTTGAGAGTCTCGCAGGTTATGCCTACATTTTTCTAAGGAATGTATTGGCTTCCGGTGTGATCCCACAAATCTCAGCCATTATGGGACCTTGTGCAGGGGGAGCGGTCTATTCCCCTGCCATGACCGATTTCATTTTAATGACCAAAAAGACAAGCTACATGCATATCACAGGCCCTGATGTGATCCGGGCAGCCATAGGTAAGACAGAGACTGCAGATGGGAAACCCATCACCTCCGAACTCTTAGGTGGAGCAAAGGTTCATATGGAAAAAAGTGGAGTGGCCCATTTCGCCGGAGAGAATGATGAGGATACGATTCGCCTCATCAAGGAGTTGCTCCGATTTTTTCCACAAAATAATCGGGAGAAACCGCCGATTATCGAATGTACAGATGATCCCAATCGAATGGACGAATCATTAAAGACCGCTGTGCCAGAAGATTCCAAAAAGGCATACGACATGAGAAAAGTAATCGTGCCGACGGTGGATCATGGTTATTTCCTTGAAGTGCAGAAGGATTGGGCCAAGAATATCGTCGTCGGCTTTGCCCGGTACAACGGGATGCCTGTAGGGATTGTCGCCAATCAACCTAATTGGCTGGCAGGATCTCTTGACCCAGATTCTTCGGTGAAGGCTGGACGATTTGTTCGTTTCTGTGACTGTTTCAATATTCCCATTATCACCTTTGTCGATGTCCCGGGTTTTCTTCCTGGAATGGATATGGAGGAAAGAGGGATCATTCGACACGGATCTAAACTCCTCTACGCATTTTGTGAAGCGACTGTCCCAAAGATCACAATCATCACCCGTAAAGGTTATGGGGGAGCCTATGATGTAATGTCGAGTAAACATATTCGAGGGGATATCAATTACTGCTATCCCACAGCAGAGATTGCCGTGATGGGTGCAGAGGGTGCGGTCAATATCATCTTTCGAAATGAAATTAAAGAGGCGAAAGACGCCAAGGAGACACGCCAACAACTGGTCGCCGAATATCAAGAGAAATTTGCCAGCCCTTATAAGGCAGCAGAATTAGGGTATGTGGATGAAATCATCGAACCCGAGGAAACCCGCCCTAAGATCATCGAAGGTCTGGATATATTGAAGACCAAAGTCGATACTAATCCATGGCGGAAACACGGAAATATACCACTCTGATGAAAATCGCAAGTCGCAAGGCGTTAGGCGAAAGGCGTATCCAAAATCATTTTTGATTTGAAGTTACCCCTCACGACTTACCACTTGCGATTTACGAGAATCGAGGTAAACATGGCTAAAAACACTCGAGAAGAATTTGAGAGATGGGGAAAAACCACTCTGAACAAAGTCATCTCAAAATCACCTGAACGAGAACCTTCTTTCAAAACGACTTCCCATATTGAATTGAAGCGCCTCTATACCCCCTTGGACGTCGCCGATTTGGATTACTGTGGTGAACTGGGATTTCCTGGAGAGTTCCCATTCACCCGAGGAGTCCAACCCACTATGTATCGTGGGCGCCTCTGGACAATGCGCCAGTATGCAGGATTTGCCACGCCTGAAGAGACGAATAAACGATACAAATACCTCTTGGAACATGGACAGACCGGTTTGAGCGTTGCCTTCGATCTTCCGACACAGATTGGTTACGATTCCGACCACCCCTTATCTGACGGTGAAGTGGGAAAAGTCGGTGTGGCGATCGATACCCTGAAAGATGTGGAGATTCTTTTTGATGGTATCCCTCTGGATAAGGTCTCAACTTCCATGACGATCAATTCCACAGCAGCCATTCTTCTGACGATGTACATCGCTATGGCAGAAAAACAGGGGGTTAAAAGTGAAGCCCTCCAAGGGACGATACAAAACGATATTTTGAAAGAATATGCGGCCAGGGGAACCTATATCTATCCACCTCTCGAATCAATGCGCATTGTCACCGATATTTTTGCATTTTGTAAAAACCGCGTCCCCCGATGGAATACCATCAGCATCAGTGGTTATCACATGCGGGAGGCAGGTTGCACGGCTGTCCAGGAAGTGGCCTTTACTCTGGCTGATGGCATTGCTTATGTGGAGGCAGCGATTCGGGCAGGTCTGGATGTGGATTCCTTTGCCTCCAGGCTCGCTTTCTTCTTCTGCTGCCATAACACCTTTATCGAAGAGATTGCAAAATTCAGGGCCGCTCGAAGACTCTGGGGAAAAATCATGAAGGAACGATTTAAAGCAAAAAGGGACGAGTCGTGCATGTTGCGGTTTCATACTCAGACGGCCGGCTGTTCGCTCACCGCTCAACAACCCGACAACAATGTCGTGAGAGTTGCCTTTCAGGCTCTGGCTGCCGTGTTAGGAGGGACACAGTCGCTTCATACCAATTCCAGAGACGAAGCCTATGCCCTCCCGACAGAAAATTCTGTCAGGCTTGCATTGAGAACCCAGCAACTCATTGCCTATGAGAGTGGTGTCGCTGATATGATCGATCCCTTTGGAGGAGCCTATGCCGTGGAGGCCCTTACGGATGAAATAGAAAGAAAGTCAATGGAATATATCGAAAAGATCGAAGCCATGGGCGGAGCTATCAAAGCCATCGAATCGGGTTACATTCAGGGAGAGATTGGTGAAAGTGCTTATCAATACCAGAAGGAAATCGAAGCCAAGAAGCGGATCATTGTTGGATTGAACCAGTTTCAGATGGAAGAGGAACCTCTCAGGGATATCCTTCGTATCAAACCTGGGGTGGAACAATATCAGAAGGAAAAACTCGCTCGAGTTAAAAAAGAAAGAAACAACACAAAAGTGAAGGAGACCTTGGCTGTTCTAAAGAAGGCTGCCCAGGGGACGGACAATGTGGTGCCTCCCATTTTAGAGGCGGTTAAGGTTTATGCCACCCTGGGAGAAATTTCAGACACCTTAAGAGAGGTATTTGGGGAATACAGAGAACGATAATTAAAGGCATAGGGCATGGGGCATAGAGCATAGTGTTATTAACTCAATGTATTTTTCGCTATGCGCTATGCACTTTGCGCTTTGCTGATTTTAAGGGGAGGGGTTTATGGCCCGAAAAATAAGAGTGCTCATCGCTAAACCAGGATTGGACGGTCACGACAGGGGTGCAAAAGTCATTGCACGTGCCCTGAGAGATGCTGGGATGGAAGTGATCTATACAGGAATACGACAGACCCCTGAGCAGATTGCCAATGCTGCCATCCAGGAAGATGTGGATATCGTAGGCCTCTCAAGTCTCTCCGGTGCCCACAACAATCTCTTTCCAAAGGTTGTTCAGATTCTTAGAGAGAAAAGGGCGGAAGATATCCTCGTTTTTGGAGGAGGCATCGTCCCAGTCGATGACATTCCAGGGTTGAAAAAAGCTGGGATCAGGGAGATCTTTCAACCCGGCGCCTCCACAGAAGACATTATCAAATATATCAGAGAAAATATAAAATTCTAAATTCGAAGCACGAAATTCGAAACAATTTTAAATGACCCGAAAAAACGATAAAAATCTGTAACTCAACCCTTTAGGGTTGATCTTAATCAAGGCTGAAGCCTTAAGTTACAGGATTTCGGATTTGTTTCGCCTGCCTGCCGCAGGCAGGGATTTCGATATTAGGATTTCGAATTTTCCGAAAGGGGTATACCATGCTTAAAAAAATTAATCACATTGCCATTGCAGTCAACAATATTGAAGAGGCAGCTAAGTTTTACCAGACCATCTTAGGTCTTAACCTTTCAGGGGTGGAAGTAGTCACTGCCCAAAAGACGAGGGTGGGATTTTTTAAGATTGGTGAGTCCAATATTGAATTGGTCCAGCCTGCGGAGCCAGATTCCCCTCTCGTGAAATTTTTAGAGACTAAAGGCCAGGGAATCCACCACATCTGTTTTGAGGTCGATGATGTGGAAGCAGAGGTGAATGCCTATCTTGAGAAGGGAGCGACATTGATCGATCAGAAATCCAGACCCGGGGCCCACAACACGAAAGTCGCCTTCGTCCACCCCAAATCCTCAAGTGGTGTTCTCATCGAACTTTGTGAACTGCCAAAGAGCCATTAAATATTTTACATGAATGGGAGCCCCCATACCTACCTCATTATCGGATGTGGCCATTTTGGAGGTCGGGCTGCAGAAAAACTCTTCCGAAAAGATTCCTGTTCAAAGATCACCGTGGTGGACAAAAACAAAATAGCGTTCCAAAAAGTTTTTCGGCTTCCCGTTGAAACCGCAGCCTCCAATGGGATAATCTATCTTAACCATTTTTTTTCAAAAGGAAGGAAAGCCGACTATATCATCCCTGCGATTCCACTCCATCTCGCCTTTGAATTCATTTTATCTCAATTGAAACCCTGGGGTGCAAAAAGAAAGGGAATCCCTCCCATCTCGGGATTACCAAACCCCGTGATAGGTAAAACAGGAGATCTCTATACCAGTCTTGCTAATTTTCTCTGCCCTGAAGATTGTCCAGAACCTGCTCAATATTGCACCACCACCCAAAAAAAACGTTCAAAACCCCTCTATAAAATCTTAAATGATTTAGAGGGGGCTTTTGAATCAAGAGTAATCCGCAGTCAGCAACTTGGACCAGGGATGGGTGGATTTCGGCCAGAAGCGTTGTTGGACTTGCTGGAGGATATTAAAAGAAAGAAAAATTCAGGCCGCTCCATCTTGGTCAGTACTGCCTCCCGTTGCCACGGTGTCACCTCTGCATTATCGTTCTGATATTTTTCTAACTTAAATAGCCTCCCATCATTTTCGGCGTGAGTGAATATCTTCACCTGAACCAAAAGCAGACCTGGCCTCCCAATAAATAGCCCTTGTTTTCCACTTTTTCCTGTACTTTTGATTATAGCCTGTAGGGTCATACCTATTGATCACGTGAATATTTTAACAATTTGATTTTTTCATTGACAAAATTATAATCATAAAATATGATTGGATTTATTTAATAAATTTAATTCATTTAGTAAATATAATTCATTAAAATGAGCATAAGGGAACGGAAGGAAAGAGAAAAAGAAATGCGGCGGCGTCAAATACAGAACGCTGCCAAAGAATTATTTATACTTAAAGGCTTTAATTCGACCACGATAGAGGAAATTGCCGAGAAAGCCGAATTGAGTCCAGCTACAATTTATCTCTATTTCAAAAATAAGGAAGAACTTTACGCCTCTATAAATTTGATTACGCTACAAGATTTATTTAATGAAGTAGAAAAAATTTATAGTAACAAGAAGTTATCTGTTGAAAAGAAAATAATCAAGTTTAAAGATGGGATGTACAAAGTATTTAAAAATGACCCACTCATCTTACGTAATATTTTGCATGTCCAATTAGAAGATACTTTACCTATCCTGAGCAAGGAACTTTTAGATCAACTTAACAAAATATCCCAAAACTCAATGACCATGATCGCTCATGTCTATGAAGAGGGGGTCCGTCAAGGAAAATTCAGAGAAGGACATGGGATGGCCCATGCCGATATCATCTGGTCAACATTTACTGGCCTCGTGATATGGGAAGAGTCAAAAAGAAAAATCAATCCCAAAAAGGATTTTCTTAGATCCACCTTAGATCGGGCTTTTGATATCTTTTGTCAGGGTATTAAAAAGGGTATTAAAAAATGATGGAATGATTTTCATCTTCACATTAGAAGTCACCCACCTCTATCTGTTTATTGGGTGGGTTCTTGAGGAAAAGGGAAATGGGCACTAACGATTATACGATCTTTTCTTTCGTCAAACGCAATGCCAGAATTTACGGTAACAGAATTGCTTTGATATCAGGGAATGAAAAAATAACCCATAGCCAGTTTCTGAAAAAGGTAAACCAACTTTCTTGTGGACTTATGGGTGCTGGTGTGGAAAAGGGCGACCGAATCGGCATCTTGAGTCAAAATAGCCTAGAGTATGTTTATCTTTGTGGCGCAGCCGCCAAAATAGGTGCCATTATCCTACCCATCAACTGGCGTCTAGATTCAGGAGAGATCGAATATATCATTTCCGATGGGACACCAAAGATTGTCTTTGTCAGTTCTGAATTTCAGGACAGGATTAAACCCTTAATTTCCAGGTTTGGTTTCATTAAAAAGACCTATGCCTTAGATCAGGCCGAGGGCTTTTTCGAGGCTTTCAATAATTTAATGATTAATGAAGGGATTTCCCCCGAAGGGAACATACTTTCAGATGATGACTATGTAATAATTTATACCGCTGCAGTTGAGGGCAGACCAAGGGGTGCGCTCCTAAGCCATCAAAACGTGATTGCCTCAAATTTACAATCCATATACTATTGGACGGTAACAAAAGAAGACGTGCATCTTCTTGTCCTGCCAATGTATCACATTGCTGGACTGGGCATGGTTTTAAGCGTCATGCAGGTCGGAGGCTCAAGTATCATCATCCCCAAGTTTGATGCCGATCTTGCTCTCAAACACATTCAAGAGGATAAAGTAACGGTTTTTGGGGAGTTTCCCCCCATACTAAAGACTCTGGTGGAGAAAGTCGAGGGGGGCAATTATGATCTTTCGAGTGTGAGACATGTAGTCGGTTTGGATGATCCCGACATAATCAAAAAGTTTCAAGAAATGAGCGGAGGGACCTTTTGGTCCGCCTACGGACAATCGGAAACTACGGGCATTTTCAGCTTTGCACCCTATTTTGAAAGGCCGGGGTCTGCAGGGTTGCCGAGTTTCATGGCTGAGGTTGAAATTGTGGACGAGTACGATAACTTTGTCGAGACAGGACAATCCGGTGAGATTGTGATCCGGGGTCCGATGGTATTCAAGGGTTACTGGAACCTGGAAAAGGAGAATGCCTATATTTTCCGGAATGGGTGGCACCATACGGGTGATATGGGTAGTTTTGATGCGGATGGATACCTTTGGTATAAAGGACGATCAACTACGAAGGAACTGATCAAGACAGGAGGAGAAAACGTTTACCCAGCTGAAGTGGAAACGGCGATCCTTAAGCATCCTGCGGTAAAGGAAGCTGTGGTCTTCGGGGTTCCCGATTCCAAGTGGGGTGAGACCATCAAGGCGGTCTGTGTATTAAAGCAAGGAGAGAGGCTGACCGAAATTGAGTTGATTGAATTCGTCGCAGGTCGGATCGCCCGATATAAGAAACCCAACCATGTAGTATTTACTTCAAGTCTCCCCAAAAACGAGAACGGTCTCATTGATCGACAAAAGGTCAAGGCAGATTACGGAAAAGTCTAAGGGATGCCAAAGTATGATGATTATCGTTGGGGGAATGCATTGTATGAGTGGCGCTTATTGGGGAGTTTTTTTTATTTTAGGAATTGAGGAAATGGGCATTGTCATCGCACCCAAACTTGCCGAGCTTTTCCCTCACTTGGCAGGTTCAATGATCGGAGCGATCCCCATTATCTTTGTGGGTCTGGTTCTTGTACTGTTCATCATGTTTGAGCCAAGAGGGCTAGTTCACAGGTGGGAAATAATAAAAACGTCAATTCGGATTTTTCCATTCAGTAATTAGAAGCCAGAATAAACGTGTGTCTTTAAATTTAAAGGAGAGATGGGTTTGAAGAAAGAGATTCAAACAGCAAGCAGTCCTCTCGCAGTGGATAAGGTATCACTCTCCTTTGGAAAAATTTTAGTTCTCAACAATGTCTCCTTCCAGGTTTACGAAGGAGAGATACTCTCCATTATTGGGCCTAACGGGGCAGGTAAAACCAGCCTTCTCAATTGCCTGTCCGGATTTTACCAACCGGATACCGGGCGGATCACCTATAAGGGGGAAGAGATCACGAAAGTAGCAATACACCGACGGGCTAGCCTGGGAATTGGACGGACATTCCAAGGCCTACAACTTTTCCCTGGAATGACGGTTTTAAATAACATCATGTCCGGCCGGCATATTCTGATGAAAACCAATTTCCTCCAAGCCTTTTTACACTGGCCCTGGGTCCATCGGGAAGAAATCGCCCATCGGGAGGTCGTGGAAGAAATCATCGATTTCCTCGAAATGGAAGCCATTCGATATGAATTGGTGGGCAATTTGGGATATGGGTTGCGGAAAAGGGTAGACCTGGCAAGGGCTCTCGCCCTTGAACCCAAGATACTGGTCATGGATGAACCTATGGCCGGTATGAATATGGAAGAGAAAGAAGATATGGCCCGCTTCATCATCGATATTGAGGAATTCAAATCCATCCCTATCATCCTGGTGGAACATGATATGGAAGTCGTCATGGATATCTCCAATCGGATCATGGTTCTGGACTGGGGGAATGTGATTGCAGAAGGCAAACCCGAAGAGATTCGAACAAATCCAGCAGTGATCAAGGCATACCTCGGGGAAGCAGACGAGGAAGTTAATCATTATTGAAAAAAGGGCAAGAAATGCAGTCAAATCAGCGGCCGATCAAATTTCCTCCAATTGGGGCCGATACAGTACCCAAACTTCTTCGGCTGAGAGTCCGGGAGTTAGGTGAAAAGGTCTTCATGCGGAGAAAAAATCTGGGGATTTGGAAGTCTTATACCTTTCTCCAAGTTTATGAGCAGGTCAGAAACATCTGCTTAGGATTGTTGGACCTCGGGCTTCAAGAGGGTGAAACAATAACTATCATTGGCGAGAACGAGTTGGAAACCTTTTGGACGGAATATGCAGCCCTATGTGCCCGGGCCAAGGTGGTATGCGTTTATCCTGACACAACTCCACAGGAACTGGAGTTTATTCTTGATAATTCTGAAACAGTGGTTGTTATCGCTGAAGACCAAGAGCAGGTGGATAAAACCTTAGAGGTTCGGCCTAAGTTGAAGCGACTTCGACAAATTGTTTACTGGGATCCAAGGGGGATGTGGCACTATAATGATCCGATCTTGATGGAGTTTAAAGAGATTCAAGAGAGGGGTAAGAAATACGGACAAAAAAATCCTGAGATCTTTGATCAGAAGATAGACTCCGGGCAGAGAGGTGATGTTGCAGTCTTGAGCTATACCTCGGGAACCACAGCCAATCCTAAGGGAGTGGTCATGAATCATAATTTTCTACTGGATAATGCCCTGCGCATCTTCGCCAATCTGCCCATCAAAAAATTCACCCGTTATCTTTCCTACCTTTCCCCAGCTTGGGCTACGGAGCAATGGTTTGGTATAACGCTTGGGCTTCTGGCCCCTTTTGAAATCAATTTCCCTGAAGAACCCGAAACCATCCAATCGAATATTCGAGAATTGGGGGCGGGTTTGCTCGTTTTCGGTCCGCGACAGTGGGAAAGCCTTGCCTCGAGTGTTCAGTCCCACATGCTCGATGCAGGATCGATAAGGCGATTTTTTTACGATCTCGGTTTGAAGGTAGGTTATAAGATCGCCGCTGGTGAAACAGAGGGAAAACGAGTGAATATATTATGGTTCCTTGTTTTTCCCTTCGCTGATCAATTTATCTTGAAGCCCCTCAGGGATAATTTGGGGCTTAAGAACTGCTACCTTCCCATCAGCGGAGGGTCGGCGATGGCTCCGGATGTCTTCCGCTTCTTCCATGCCATGGGGATCAAACTGCGAAATGCCTATGGTTGTACCGAGGCGGGAATGTTTACCACCCACATGGGCAACAAATTCAATTTAGAAACTCTCGGGTCTTGGTATGTCTCTCATCGCGATATAGGTCCTTCCTTTGAGTCGAAGGTGACGGAAGAAGGAGAACTTCAGGTTCGTGGAGGGGCAGGTTTTCAGGGTTATTTCAGAAATCCGGAAGCGACCCGGAAGGCACAGGAAGAGGGATGGTTCAAGACAGGAGATGCCGTACGGATGACTGATGATGGACAACTCATCTATCTGGACAGAGTCGCCGATCTCCGCCAACTCTCCGATGGATACAAGTTCCCTCCCCAATTTATTGAAACCAGGCTCCGTTTTTCCCCTTTCATTAAAGATGCCATTATTCTGGGGGATATCGAAAAGCCATATGTCTCCGCTTTGATCAATATCGACGCAGAAAACACAGGGAAGTGGGCTGAAAAGAGAGGGATCGCTTATTCAACATTTCCCGACCTCAGTCAAAATGAAGGGGTCAGGAACCTGATCAGCCAAGAAATAGCTCGTGTTAACAAAATGTTGGACTTAAAGGCTAGGGTGAAATATTCCATTAATCTGCCAAAAGAGCTTGATCCAGACGAAGCGGAATTGACCAGAACCCGCAAACTGCGCCGGGAGTTTTTGGAAAAGAAATATGGGGAGATGACCCAAAATATTTATGGGGGATCGAAAGAATTTCTGAGCGAAATACCTGTAAAATATCAGGATGGCCGAACGGGCGTGGTGAAGGCAACGGTTTACATTAACCCAGTGGAGCCAGAACATCCCGGAGACTCAGCAATATGATCGATTTTTTCCAATATTTAATAAACGGTATCTTGGTAGGACTTTTTTATGCCATCATGGCGTTGGCCTTTATCATTATTTATAGGGCGGGACGTATCCTCAATCTCGCCCAAGGAGAGGTCGTGGTCTTTGGCGGGTTCATTGTTTGGACCTTTATTGCCGGTGCTTCTTTTTCCCTTTGGATCGCACTGCCTCTATCTTTGATGGCTGTTGTGGTGCTCGGGTTTCTAGTAGAAAGAGGGTTTTTTCGCCCGATGATTGGCCAATCTATCTTTGCAAATATCATGATTACGGTTGGGCTCATGGTGTTGATGCGGGGGCTGATGATTGTCTTCTGGGGCGCAAACGCAAGGCCATTCCCAATTATTTTCTCTTTAAAGCCTATCATTTTCGGTCCTTTTTCTTTTACTCGCTCCATTTTTATTGGGGCTATTATCTCTTTGGCCGTTTTCGTCGTTATGCACTGGATCTTCGAGAAGACGCGGTGGGGCCTCGGATTATCCACAGTCGCTGAGGACCATGTGGTGGCTCAGTCCATGGGCATCTCTGTCAAACGTTCCATCGGAATTGCCTGGGCCCTTGGATTTATTGTCTCCACTCTGGCCGCCATTACCTTCTTATCGGGCCAATCCATCAACTTTCTGGTATCGGAGATCGGTTTACGCGCCCTACCGGTAGCACTCCTGGGTGGCCTGGAGTCGATCTGGGGAGCGCCATTAGCTGGTATACTCATTGGGGTTGGGGAAGCTCTGGCAGCAGCCTATTTAGACAAATACACTATGGGGGCGGCGTCAGAAGCTTTCCCGTTTATTATTATGCTGGTGATCCTTCTCATACGACCACAAGGAATATTCGGGTGGAAGATTATTGAAAGGGTTTAATTATGGCTGTCTTACCATGCGGTGTTCACTCGGCCAACTACAGTCAGGATAAGGCATTTATTCGAACGCCTGTTCAATGGGTCTGCTTCATCGCCTTTTTACTCATTGTCTTTGCGGGCCCTTTTTTCCTTCCCTCCAGAATGCTTGGTATTATAATTATCACGGGGATCACAATCGTAGCTGTCGTTGGCCTTCAGATAACCGTCGGTCTGACCGGACAGATTAACTTAGGACAATCGGCCTTCATGGGCATGGGCGCTTTCACAACCGCCACCCTCGCCGCAAACTTCAATCTTCCCTTCTGGCTGTCCATCCCCGCTGGCGGAATCGGTGGCGCCCTGCTGGGAGCCATCTTTGGCATTCCGGCACTCCGGGTAAAGGGATTTTATTTGGCCTTAACGTCGCTCGCCGCCCAGATTCTCTTCCCCCTCCTTATCACGAGGATGCCAAGTAAATGGTTTGGCGGTGCGAACGGTCTTGGGTTGGCGCCCGCCCAAATCGGTAGTTTTAGCTTCCAGTCTGATCAGAGTCTCTATTATTTAATTATGGGCGTCACGGTGATCATGCTCTTCTTTGCTTTTAATCTCACCCGAAGTCGGGTTGGCAGAGCCCTGATGGCCGTGCGGGATAATGACATTGTGGCCGAAATCATGGGGATCAATCTCTTCACTTACAAAACCCTGGCATTTGCCATAGGTTCCTTGTATGCAGGAATCGCCGGAGGCCTCTGGGCATACTACCTCCGATATGTCATGGTAGACCAGTTCAACCTCTGGTTCAGTGTCTGGTATCTCGGCATGATTATCGTGGGTGGAGTGGGGAGTATCCTTGGGGCCATATTGGGGACGGTATTTCTTCGCGCCCTTCAGGAACTGATCACCATTGCCGGCCCATGGTTCGGCCAAGTCTTTCCCCAGGCAGGAGGTGGAGCGTTATGGTTTTCAGGAATGAACATCGTTCTCGGAGGAGTGATCATACTGTTTTTGATATTTGAACCAAAGGGGCTTGCCCACCGCTGGAATGTTCTTAAACATTCTTTTAGGATCTGGCCATATCCATACCTTTAATATGGAAAGGAGGTGATACGACTTTAAAGGGTAGCCATGCAATTTCATCTTTCAAGCAATATTAAAAAAGGAGGTCATTATAATGTGGGAACTCAAAAAAAGATTGGGATGTTTGTTGATCGTCTTGATGTTATTCGTAACATTTCCAGCGCTCCATGCTTCCGCAGCAACTGAATATAAAATCACATTCTCTGCCGATTACAGCGGTCCCTATACTTACCTCATGAAGAGCGCTGACCCGGCTCAGAAGATATTCGCCACTTGGTGGAATGAAACGGTGGGTCAGAAGGCGGGCGTCAAGATCACTATCAAGGCCTATGATACCCGTTACAATCCAGCGGTGGTGGCGAGCCTTTGGCCAGGAATCCTTTCCGGAGACAAGCCGATTTTACACCTGGGCCTGGGAGGCCCGGATGTGGCCAGCTTGATGAAGCGCTTACCTCAGGATAAGGTACCAATGTTCATGTCAACCGCTACCTATGGTTACTGCTGGTTGCCGGATCAGTGGATGTTTCAACCCCGTCCCACCTATGCCCACGAATTTCGTGGTTTCTTGTCTTGGGTCCAGAAGAACTGGAAAGAAACGAGGCCCATTCGCATCGGAGCCCTCAGCACGCAGGGAATACCAGCCTATGAGGATCAAATTAAAGGGATCCAGAGTTTTTGTGCTGAGGATCCTAAGTCGTTCGAGTTCACGGACGTGGAGTGGATCAAACTGGTTCCGGTTTCTATCTCAAGCGAGGTATCACGGCTCGCTAAGAAAAAGCCTGACTATATCTATATGGGGACGAATACCCATCAGGTAGTGGGCCTTATACGCGCCCAGAAGGAGCTTGGGATTCATATCCCGGCAGTGCTGGCGACCCATGCCGATATCATCATCACCGCCGCAGCGTCATCGATGAATGACCTCGAAGGACATTACGATGTTGGTGCCTGCAACTCGCCCCTGGATAAGACGATCGAGGCTTACCAGATATTTGAGAAATATAGACCTCAAGTTGACCCCAAGGCTCCATGGGATTTGAATGCTGTTCAATTTGCTGGTCAGATCGTTCTTGCCTTAAGGGCCGTTGAGAAGGCTGCCAAAAAGGTAGGGGCAGCCAACATTACGGGTGAGGCAATCTATAATGCCATGTTTGAAGGGCCATTTACTGAAAAAGAGCTATTGGGTCTTTGGCCTACTCTTCAATATACCAAAGAAGCCCCCTTCTCAAGTCTGAACATGAAGGTCAAGAGCAGCACGGTCAAAAATGGAAAACATGTGTTGACAACACCGGAATGGATTCCCATTCCTGCAATTAAAAAGTGGTGACACGAGAGGAAATGATGTTAGAACTTGTCAATGTTGAATTCATGTTCAGCGGGGTCATCATGGTCTTGAAGGGTATTTCGATCCAGGTCCCCAGGGGGAAAGTCGTCGCCCTCCTGGGGGCTAACGGAGCCGGGAAATCGACCACTATCAAGGCAATTTGTGGTCTTCTTCATAACGAGGAAGGAGAGGTGACTGACGGCCATATCTTATTTGAAGAAAAACCGATCGAACATATGGACCCTACTGAGATCATCAAGAAAGGGATTGCTCCGGTATTAGACGGTCGGCGAGTCGTGGAACACTTAACCATGGAGCAAAATCTTCTGGTAGGCTCGCATCTTATCTCTGACATGAAATCGGTGAAGGAGGACACGGAGAAGGTTTACTCCTATTTTCCTATTTTAGGAAAATTAAAGGGTAGAACCGCTGGTTACCTTTCCGGTGGGGAACAGCAGATGCTTGTCATTGGCCGTGCCCTGATGGCAAGGCCCAGATTGATGCTTCTCGACGAGCCTTCCATGGGACTTGCGCCCCTGATCGTTAAAGAAATTTTCCATGTTCTCAATAAACTGAATAAGGAAGATCATATCACCATGCTATTGGTGGAACAAAATGTTCGAATCGCATTATCCGTTGCCGACTACGGCTATCTTATGGAAAACGGACGCATCATGCTCCACGGGAGCAACAAGGAATTGGCTCAAAATGAAGACATCAAGGAATTTTACTTGGGACTCAACCTCTCGGGGGGTCGGAAAAGTTATCATGAGGTTAAACATTACAAACGCAGGAAGCGGTGGTTGGGCTGAAGGAGAAGAACGATGGAAATTCAAAATTGTGTGGCGATCGTCACTGGAGGCGCTTCAGGCTTGGGAGAGGCCTGTGTCCGCAATTTGGTGAAGGATGGTGCGAAGGTTTCCATCTTTGATTTTGCAGAAGAGAGAGCTCGGAAAATTTGTTCGGAGCTCGGCGATGCCGTGCTATTTTATAACACAGATGTAACCGATGAGAAGACCGTCAAAGCCGCCGTCGATCAGACCATGGACTCTTTTGGGAAGATTCATCTCGCCATCAATTGTGCGGGAGTTGGGACTCCGGCAAAGGTCATCGGGAAGGAAGGGCCGATGCCGATGGACCATTTCAATAAGGTCTTACAAATTAATTTGGTGGGCACAATGCATGTCATACGATTGACTGCTGAAAAGATGTTGAAGAACACACCCAATGAGGACGGTGAGAGGGGGGTAATTATTAACACCGCTTCGATCGCCGCCTTTGAGGGACAAATTGGTCAGGCCGCTTACAGTGCCTCCAAGGCAGGTGTCGTGGGCATGACGCTTCCCATCGCCCGTGAGTTTGCTGATTATGGGATAAGGGTGGTGACAATTGCCCCTGGCATTTTTGAGACACCCATGCTTGCAGGGTTGCCAGAGAAGGCTCGCGAAGCCTTATATAAGATGGTTCCCTTTCCGTCGAGATTGGGGAAACCGTCCGAATTTGTACTATTGGTGAAACAAATTATTGAAAATCCCATGTTAAATGCGTGTACTATCAGACTCGATGCAGCGCTCAGAATGGCTGGGAAGTAAAAATCAAAATCCTTCTATCCAAGAACTTCTAACTCCGCAGTAGCCAATCTTTGCTACTAATAAGCTATTTTAAGGAGGGGGAATGGTACTCAACACGGTAACTTATGAAAAGAGCGAAGGAATTGGCATTATCACTTTAACCAGATCAAAGAGTATGAATGCCATCAACAGAGAGTTTATACTTGAACTTAATCAGCTTTTTGATGAAATCGCCAGGGACGATGAAATATCGGCAGTGATTATAACAGGTAGTGAAAAGGTTTTTTGTGCGGGTGCAGATATTAAAGAAGTGGGCAAAATTAGAACACCAATGGAGGCCCATCTTTTTGTGAGCGGTGTACAGTTGGTATTTAATAAGATCGAGAAATTGGACAAACCTGTTATTGCCGCAGTAAGTGGTCTTGCCCTTGGTGGAGGATGTGAACTGGCGTTGGCATGCGACATCCGAATCGCTGCTGAAAATGCCACCTTCGGACAGCCAGAGATAAAGATAGGAGTAATTCCGGGAGCGGGTGGCACGCAGAGACTGCCAAGACTGGTTGGTTTGGGCAGGGCCAAGGAATTACTTTTTACTGGTGACCCCATAGGTGCTCAGGAGGCTTACCGAATAGGCCTGGTCAATAAGGTCGTTCCGGTTGAATCACTAATGAGCGAAACAAAGAAAATGGCCCTTAAGCTAACAAAACAGCCACCCCTTGCGTTAAAGACAACTAAAACGGTTGTTAATGACGGAATCAATATGAATATTCAATCAGCGTTAGCTCTTGAGGCCCGCTGTTTTGAAATTCTTTTTTCTACTGAAGATCAAAAGGAAGGAATGAAGGCCTTTATAGAGAAGAGGAAGCCCGTATTTAAGGGAAAATAGATAGGGGATTACTAAAGGAGAAAGGAAAGGTATGGAAAACAAAAAGGATATTGTGATCGTCAGTGCAGTAAGGACACCTTTCAGTAAATTTGACGGTGCGATGCGGGATATACCGAGCATCGATCTTGGAACAATGGTGATGAAAGAGGTGATCGAAAGAGTTGGGATTAAACCAGAAGAGGTTGAAGAAATCAATTACGGGAGTTGTATACCTGCCGAATACGCCTTGGAGTTTGATGTCCCTGCCAGGCAGGCAACGCTCCTCGCTGGTTTTCCTCCAGAAAATATCTCCTTAACTTTGGATCGGGCATGCTGTTCCTCTCTCACTGCGTTACGCCTCTGTATACGAGCCATCAAGGCAGGAGAGGTAGAGATCGCAATGGCCGTGGGTTCCGAGAATATGTCCAGAACACCTCATCTCGCTCCCGGTGCTCGATGGGGAACAAGACTAGGGCACATTAGACTGTTCGACCCACTTTTTGAACTAGGTTACAAGTCCAAAGGATTTAACCCGGTTTCCGTGGATGCCGGTGAGGTAGCCTTGGAATATGGTGTAACAAGAGAAATGCAGGATCAATGGGGACTGGGAAGTCAACAACGTTATTCAAAGGCCTATTCCGAGGGAAAGTTTAAAATAGGGGAAGAATTGGTGCCAGTGGTAATCTCTCAAAGAAAGGGGGATCCTATTGTCATTGAGAAGGACGAATCTCCCCGTATGACAAGTCTAGAGGCATTGACCAACCTCAAGACTATTTATGGAAGTCCAACCGTAACACCGGGTAATGCCCCTCCTATGAATGCGGGTGCTAGTGCTATACTCGTTATGACTCGTAACAAAGCAGAGGAAAAAAGATTGAAACCGCTGGCTGAAATAGTCACCTCGATATGTTTCGCTATGGCCCCAAGGTATATCGCATCGACTCCAGCCTTCACAATACAGAAAGCCCTAAATGTGGCAGACATGACAATTGATGACATGGACCTGATTGAAATTAATGAAGCCTTTGCCGCCATGCCACTCGTTTCCACCAAAATCCTTGCTAACGGCGATGAGAAAAAGTGGAAGGAATTGAGGGAGAAGACGAATGTCAATGGTGGTGCCATTGCCATCGGCCACCCTGTAGGAGCAACCGGTGCCAGGATTACAATGACATTGGCCTATGAATTGAGAAGGCGTAGTGGTGGATACGGGGTGGCAGCAATTTGCGGAGGTCTTGCTCAAGGCGAGGCTATTATACTGAAAGTATCATGAGGGAAAAATAGAGAATGAATTTCGATTTGACGGATGAACAAAAAAAGGTTCGTGATATGGCAAGGGACTTTGCCACTAAAGTAATTGCTCCCCGTGCTGAGGAGATGGAACGTACTGGCGAATATCCATATGACATCATGGCTCAGATGGCATCTCTGGGCATAATGGGTATTCCCTTTCCTAAGGAGTATGGGGGAGGCGGGGGAGATTGGGTCAGCATGCATCTGTGTATTGAAGAGATCTCAAGAGGTGATGTGTCCTTGGGGTCTCTTCTCGATGTGACGACAAGTGTAGTAGCTAATGAGATTTATACGTTTGGGACGGAGGAACAAAAAAAGAAATGGCTTATACCCTTGGCCCAAGGGAAGGAAATAGGCGCCTTTGGTCTGACCGAACCTGACGCCGGCTCTGATACCGCAGCCCTCAAGACAACAGCGGTACTGGAGGGAGAAGAATGGGTTATCAATGGATCAAAACAATTTATTACCAATATCGGTCTGAATAATGCATCGATAATAATCATAACGGCCAAAACAAGATTTGAGCAAAATGGAAAAATAACCATTTCTACTTTAATTGTTCCCAAAGACGCACCAGGATTTACAGTGGGCCAGAGATATGAAAAGATGGGCTTTCATGCCTCTGCTACGCATGAAGTATTTCTTGATGATTGCCGTATACCTAAGGATTATCTTCTGGGAGATATCAACAAGGGTTTGGCCCAACACCTCTCTGTACTCCAGACGGGTCGAATCAGTGTAGCGGCCATATCAACTGGATTAGCTCAAGCCTGTCTTGACGAGGCTCTAGCTTTTACTACACAGAGATATCGATCTCGCCAATCCCTATTTGGGTCCCAGACAATCCCATTCAAAATAGCTGACATCGCCATGACGATTGAACTTTCACGAACGATGTATCTGAAGGCAGCTTGGTTGAAGGATCGGGGGAAAGATTATACATTGGAAGCTCACTTTGCCAAATTATTCGCCACAGAAACGGCAAAAAAAATAGCTAGTGAAGTCTTGAATATATATGGCTTGTTTGGATGTTTAGAAGAAAATCCGATTTCTCGCTATTTCAAGGTAGCAAAACTATTTGAGATTGTAGAAGGAACTTCAGAGATGCAGAGATTAGTTATTTCTAGAGAACTACTAGGATGATTGGGAGATTATTTATGACTCAGGAGGAAACCTTGTGGATTTTAACTTAAGCGAGGAGCAAATAGACATTCAAAAAGCTGCCAGAGAGTTTGCTCAAGGTGAGTTTGATCCGGAACATGCCTTAGACTTAGATAGAAATTGTCAATTCCCTCTTAAGATTTGGAAGAAAGCATGCAATCTTGGGTTTATAGGGATACATTTTCCTAACAGATACGGGGGGCAAGATCTTGGTCTTGTGGAAAATATCTTAATTGTTGAAGAATTCTGCCGCCAGCATTCAGGGATAGGTATGGCCTTAGGGCTTTCTGATTTTGGTTCTGAGATGATTCTTAGATTCGGTAATGATGATCAAAAGAGAAGATATCTCCCCCCGATAGCGACGGGAGAAAGTGCATCCTCTCTAGCCTATATGGAACAGGATCAAACAAACGAGTTTTCTGCCTTTAATACCGTAGCCATCAGAAATGGGGATGGGTATTTCATTAATGGGAAGAAGCTATTTGTCGTAAATGGTACCCTATCTGGCCCGATGGTCGTGTTATGCCAATTGAATAACCCAGAATTTGATGAACAAGTTGCTCTGATAGTGGAAAAGAATAGCGAAGGGCCTGCCGTCTCCATGATGGGGGGACAGATGGGGATGAGAATGGTCCCAATGGTTTCGTTAACCTTTAATAATCTAAAGGTCCCGCATGAGAATTTGATAGGCGATGAAGGAAATGGGCGATTCCAATTTATCAATTTTTTGAACGAGATGAGAATAGAAGTCTCGGCTATGGGAATTGGTATTGCCCAAGGGGCCTTTGACCTCGCACTGACATATTCCAAACAGCGAGTTCAGTTTGATCAAAAGATAGCATCTTTCGAGGCCATAAGGAACAAATTAGCAGATATGGTTACGCGAATCGAAATGGCAAGGCTTCTTACTTACAAGGCGGCTTGGGATTTTGACCAAAATGGTGGGAATGTTATGTTGAACTGTATGGCCAAAATGATCTCCGCAGAGACCGCCTTTGAAGTGGCTGATGATGCCCTGCATATATTTGGGGGATATGGTTACATTGTGGAGAACCAGATAGAACATTTCTATAGGGACGCGAGAATGGTAAATACCTTTGGAGAAGTGGGTCGAACACAAAAAAAACTAATAGCCAATAAGGTCATAGGTAAGATTTAAGCCCATCTATAAATTCCTATTCTTCAACTGAAATAAGTGAACGATTGTTTGATTATCTGAATGGATTTTATCACCCTTAAAAGGAAAAGGAAGCATTACTAAACTAAAAAATGGGCGGGGCGATATAGGGTTTTGAATGAATTTCAGAATTTGCCAGATCTGCAATATTAAATATCCCATTTTTTTAGGGCCGATGATGCACATCTCAAAGGCACCCCTGGTGGTCGCTTTTTCCGAAGCTGGCGGTTTGGGCTGTCTTGCCACATCCGGAATGTCGGAGAAGGAATTCCATGAGCAGACTGGGCTCATCAGAAGACAAACAGATTTGCCTTTCGCCATTAACATTGCGTGGGCAACCCCGAACGCTGAAAAAATCCTCCAATGGGGTATCGGGGATAATATCGGTATCTTCATATCCTCGGCCGGCCTCCCCGGAAAAAACCTGGAGAGAATTAAATCAGCAGGAGGCAAGGTTTTTCAGGTGGTTGCCAACGTGGCACAGGCTTCAAAGGCCGAGGCTATCGGGGTTGATGGAGTCATCGCCAAGGGGTTTGAATCAGGTGGTCTTAACGCTTTAAACGCTGTTGCTACTCTGCCATTGATCCCTCAAGTAGTGGATGCGGTCTCCATTCCGGTCATAGCCGCAGGTGGTATTGGTGACGGGCGGGGATTTGCCGCAGCATTAGCATTGGGAGCAGAGGGCGTCCTTATTGGAACAAGATTCTTAGTCACCTACGAATCCCCAATCCACGATAACTATAAGAACGCCCTAATCGGCGCTACTGATACGGAAACAGTCTCCCTCAATTTTCCAGGCTTTAGCATCCGACTTTGGAAAAACGAAAGAGTCATGGAATTGAAAGATGGTAATATTGATGAGGACTTGTTTTGGAAACTGGCTGCTGAAATAAGTCAAGAGTCTAACATCCAACGAGGAATCTTGGCCGCCGGACAGATCGCAGGTTTTGTCAAAGGGCTTTCTCCAGTAAGCGAAGTTATTAAAGAAATTATTATTGGTTTCGAGATGGCAGTCAATAGGCTCCAAACTCTGTCTTCAGCTTTAAACTCAAACCGAAACTCTTCTATTAAAACGAGACAGATTTAGCGTTACTGCCAGAACAACTCAAAGAATCAACGGAGAAGGCGGATCCTTTTATTTAGAGGATCCCTGATCGCCTCATTCTGATCAATACCGCCTCCGGTTGCCACGGAGTCACCTCCGCATTATCCTTCTGATACCAAATGTGATGGAAGGCTTTAAAAATCTTACATTCACAGCAAGGAGTAAAAAGAGATGGAAGGTGGACAAAATAGAAATAATAAAAAGGGGGGCTCGCCGAAACTGGAGAAGGAATTACTGATCCGTTGGATTGTCGATGCTCTCCGGCGTACCATGGTCCATTATGGTTATTGGCTTAAAGAGGTGGAATACCAATATGGAATGGATGTTGCCCTTGAGATTGAAAAAGAGGTTGGTGAAGCAAGTTTAACGATCCAATTGAGGCGGATCGCGAAACTTCTCGACATTGAATTACAGAATGGTCTTCCAGCATTTTTATATCGGTTGGATGAAAAACAATTGGAAGGACTATTGGATGCCCTTTGTCTCAATTGGTTGGCCAATGACGGCGTTTGGTTTCAGGCCGTTGAAAATAAATTCGGCATGTTTGATGCGAAACGATGTAATGATACCTGTTGGACCCGATTTTCACCCTATGAAGCCTACCATATCAAAAGTCTCTTGGGTCTGTCAAAACAAGGGGGCTTAGAAGCCCTCAAAACAGCCCTCCAATTCCGATTATATGCCCGCATCAATAAGCAGGAGATCGTGGAAGAAGAAGCAAACTCCTTTATTTTTCGAATGATCGATTGCCGCGTTCAGGCATCGCGCAAGCTTAAAGGATTAGAAAATTATCCCTGCAAGTCTGGCAGTATTATTGAATACCGGACATTTGCTGAAACCATTGATTCCCGCATTCAGACAGAATGTATAGGATGCCCTCCTGATCCTCCACAACCGGATTGGTATTGTGCCTGGCGATTTTCCATTCGTTAGGAATATACCCAAAAATTTCATCAAAACCAAAAAAGAAGGGAAGGACCTGATCAAACCGAGTCCTTCCCTTCTTTGGACTAATGAAAAACTAATCCCCCATACAGAGCTTATTCGGAACAGCTTTATCAAAATGTGCCAGAATACCCCCCAGCTCTGCTGGGGGGATGAATGGCCTCCCCTCTCCCCTGGGGGGAGAGGGTTAGGGTGAGGGGGAAATGATCTTATCATCACCCCCACCTTAATCCTCCCCCATCAAGGGGGAGGAAAGTTCTTTAGAGAATTGGATGCCCCGCAGCTCTGCTGCGGGGTACTTCACTCCACTTTGAATTTAACGTCTTTTAAAACCTTTCCATCTGGATCTTTAATCTCTACTTTCCACTCCCCTTTCAATCCCCTTAAATTTTTATTGGCATAGGCTCTCCATTTGGCACCTGCCTTAATAGGAAGGGTCGTTTTTAACATTTCTTTCTGGCCATAAAGCCAAACAAAAGAGACCTCAGTATCTTTTCCAATATTGATCGCTTCTAAGAAACAATAAACCTTTTCTGTGGACGCAGGAAATGTCTCTGCAACACCTACTGGTTCACCTTTATCCACTCCCGTTCCAACCACCAACCGTTGAATGGTGAATACAGCCATCACCTTTGAAATACCTTCTTGTTTGCCTTTCTCCTGACCATAAACCGCGAGGACCATTCCCCATGCAGTAATGAGTATGAAAACGAATATGAACATCACTACTCCATGCTTCTTCATATTTTGCTCCTTTCATCAGGACCCGATCTTACCCTACCTTAGGGAATCAATGAATAGACCTGCGCCTTTTTGGTCCATTCGCTACTCGGATAATCCCTTTGAAGGACCTCCAATCCCAATTTCAATTCCTTTGGATCATGGCTCGCCTTATATTTGGAGACCCCAAGATAGTATTGGGCTTCGGGCGCCCCCTCTGTCTTAGGAAACCGAACCAGAATCTCCTGGAAACACTGGATGGCTTGTTCAAAGTGATCAAGATCAAATTCTGTCTTGCCATTGCCTAAAATGATCTGGGCAATAAAATCCTCCGGGGGCAAATACCCGACGAAGCGGTGGTGCTCCTCACCGCCTTGATCTAAGATCACAACCGTCGGAGTCCATTTAATGCTATACCGTTTTACCAAAGCCTTGTTCTTGTTGAAATCGATCTGGAGGGGAATGAAATTATTTTCCACAGAAAAACAGACATTGGAATCTGGGTAAGTAACAGCTGCCAGCTGTTTGCACCCAATTCAGAGGTTGTTATAAAAGTCCATCAAAATCAACTTCTTTTCCTTTTTCGCCTTTGCCTTCGCCGTGGTGAGCGAGGTCTCCCATTGAATTTGTTTTGCCATAGTTTATACTCCTTTCTTTGAATTAGTTTTTATAAGTCGGGAAGGCATTAACTTTCGGAACAGCCTCGAGAATCAATCCTTAACGAATCTGAAACAGTCGTCTTTGAAGCAACATTGGAATTGATCGCAATAGTCCTTGGCCGTTCCGAAACAATCAAAATTTCCTTCAGCCTTCTGAACCCTTCGAATCAACTCTGTTTTTGACAATCCGAAGGTATTCTTCAGGCCCAGGGCCTTTGCCTTCTCTCTTATCTCTTGTATTTTCATTCTTAAACCCCCCAATTTTTTAAAAACCACTTTATCCCTATCAATATCATTCTTTTCCGATTCCGGTCATTTGTCAAGTCCAATCAGGCCCCCTCGCGGATGAAAATTTTGTGGATAGAATCTGCACCTTTTTAAACCAATTCTGTTATAATTTGGCAAAATGGTCCTTGAAAGAAAGATCGCCTTTATTCATCTGAACAAAAATTCGGTTGAGATCGCTCCTATTCCCCTGGATCTGAGAAAAAAATTCTTGGGGGGGAGGGGAATCAATATGTATCTCCTCTCCAAATCTTATTCCCCGGATCTCGATCCTCTTTCCCCGGAAAATCCGCTTATCTTTGGAGCTGGCCTCCTCACCGGAACCCTCGGCTTCGGGTCACGGATGAACATCACGGCTAAATCACCCGAGTCAGGCCATCTCGGAGACTCGAACGTGGGGGGAGATTTTGGAGCGGAGTTGGTCAAGGCAGGTTTTAGTCACCTGGTGATCAAAGGAAAAAGTCAAAGACCGGTCTATCTCCTGATTAAAAATGGGAAGGTGGAAATTCGGGATGCTCAAAAACTTTGGGGCCAAGATACCGTTGAAACGCAAAGAATTATTCGTCAGGAATTAGGAGATGGAGAAGTTCAGGTTGCCAGTATTGGTTTAGCTGGAGAAAATTTGGTCAGGTTCTCTGCAATCCGCACAGGCATGAAAAATTCTGCCGGGAGAACCGGAATGGGTGCTGTGATGGGTTCTAAGAACCTGAAAGCAGTGGCCGTGAGGGGAACCCTGGACATCACGATCTCAGATCCAAAATATTATTTCAAATATTATTTGAAAAACATGAAGAAACTGATGGAGACAAAATGGGTCCAGGCTCTTGGGAAATACGGAACTCCTCTCCTCTTCCAGTATGCCAATGCCATGGGTTTTTTGAGCATCCGTAATAATCAATTTACAACGATCGGCGATCAAGGAGTCGCTTTAGAAGCTGAGGCATTGGAACCTTTCTCTACGGGAATGCTCTCCTGCTTCGGTTGCCCTGCCCATTGTCGTCATCGATTTTTAATTGAAAATGGAAAGTATAAGGGGATAAAAGGAGAAGGACCAGAATATGCCTCCATTGGTTCTTTGGGGACCAAATTGGGAAATATGGATCTCGAGAATATTATCTATGCCACTGAACTCTGTAATCGCTATGGTCTCGACACCATTTCAACGGGTTCTTATCTGGCCTGGGCCATGGAACTCTTTCAACGGGGAATCATCGGCCAGGAGATGACAGAAATTCCATTGAACTGGGGAGATGGAGAAGCGATCCTTCAACTCATCCATCGGATTGCTGAGAGGAAAGGTTTTGGAAATGTTTTGGCTGAAGGCGCTTTTGCTAAAAAGATCTTTGGAGAAGCCTCAAGAGATTATCTCCTTGATATTAAGAATTTTCCCATCGAGATGACCGATGAAAGGCTTCCAAAAAGTTTTGCTTTGGGAATGGCAACCTCCACCCGGGGGGCCTGCCACATGAGAAGCCGTCCCTCATTGGACATCCTGGGCCTTCCCGAGGAAGTCCTGAAAAAGATTTACGGTGGTCCGGTGAGTGACCGATTCTCTTCCTACTCGGGTAAGGGGAGAATGGTGTGGTGGCATGAGATCTTCAACGCCGTCTCCGATGCCTTGGGTTTCTGCCGTTTCCTCACGGTTTTCTCAAGCCCTCACGCTCCCCAGTATAAGGAATTCTCTAAACTGATCGCCCTCTCCACTGGTCTGGCCTTCCCCCCAAAAGACTTAAAGACAATCGGCGAAAGGATTTATACCCTGGAAAGAATGATGCTGGTCAAAGATGGGATCTCCCGTCAGGATGACACCCTCCCCAAAAGATACTTCGAAGAACCCATCCCAGAGGGACCTGCCCAAGGAGAAATCATCTCCCCTAAAGAATTTGATGGAATGCTGGACGAATATTATCGACTTCACGGTTGGGATAAAAATGGGATTCCTCAAACCAGAACCATAAAGAGACTTGGATTGGATGAAGCTCATCGGACGGAATCGTTACGCGGAAACAACGAAAATTGATATTATCAATTGCGTAGGGGCGGCCCACTGTGGCCGCCCGCTCTGGGAGCCCCTGCCTGCGGTAGGCAGGCACAGAGGAGCTCCCCTACATTAAATGAGAATAAAAGTCAATCCCAAGAAGTGCAGTGGCTGCCATCTCTGTGAAATGGTCTGCTCCCTGTTCCATCTTAGAATCATCAATACAGAAAAATCAGCCATTCGTATTTATAAAGATGATCTGGATACCAGTCTGAATACCCCTTTTCTTTGCCGTCAGTGCAAAGAGATGAAGTGTCTCAATGGGGAAAAGGTGATGCAAACCCAGGAGAGGAAGAAATTTATTTGGAATAAAACAAGAGCGGAACACTGTCCATTTAATGCTCTGTCCGTTTTGGAAGAAGAAGCTTCTCATTGCAATCTTTGTGGTGGAAATCCCCAATGTGTTAAAGTCTGTACTCCCGGAGCGATCCAAATCATAAGATGATTCCTCTCGTCATTCCAAGAACTGAACACCCGATTTCAAGAAAGAATATCGACGAAGAGGCTCTCAAAGTTCTCTACCGCCTTCACCGACATGGATTTATAGCTTATCTCGTCGGCGGAGGCGTTCGGGATCTTCTCCTGGGAAGGGTCCCAAAAGACTTTGATGTCACCACTAATGCCCATCCCATTGAGATCAATACCCTCTTTAAAAACAGCCGGATCATCGGCCGCCGATTTAGACTGGTCCATGTTTTTTTTAAAGGGGGGAAGATCATCGAGGTCTCCACTTTTCGGAGCCGATCAGAATTTGAAGAGATCCAAACAGAAAAAGGAGAGATCATCCGGACAGACAGTTTTGGGACGCCAGCGGAGGATGCCCTGCGTCGAGATATCACGATTAACGGCCTTTTTTACAATATCGCAGACTTCTCCCTCATCGATTATGTGGGTGGAATGACTGACCTCGAGCGACAGGTCATTCGAACCATCGGCGATCCGGATGAAAGACTTCAGCAAGACCCTGTTCGAATGATTCGGATCATCCGCCATGCCGCCCGAACCGGATTCTCCATTGAAGACCAGACCTTCCAGGCCATCCTCCAATATCGGGAAGAGATAAAAAAATGTTCTCCTTCTCGACTTCGAGATGAATTTTTAAGGGAATTGAAAGAAGGCGTGGCGAAACCCTCTCTCCACCTCATGCTCCAAACAGGTCTGCTCTTTTCACTTTTCCCCGATCTCGAGAGGGCTCTTGGAGATCGCAGCCTTTCAGGGAAAAAGACTCAGGATTTTTTTCTATCCCTCTTCGATCTTGTCGATCAATTGATCAAAACAGGGAGGCCCGTTTCAGAATCAATTCTTTTTGCCCTCTTTTTAATCCCCTTCCTTCGAGCCGTTACACCTCAGCATCCCTTTCTTGGAAAAAGGGAGAAATACCTCTATATAATGCAGACCATCCGTTGGGCTGTCCATCAAATCCTCACTCCATTCTCTTTCCCAAGGGGGACAAAGGAGATGGCTTGCCAGATTTTAATGGCCCAGTCGAACTTAAAGAAATCAATACAAAAGGGAGTGATCCCTAAGAGACTGAGGATGAAGAAATATTTCAAAGAGGCGGTTCTTTTATTTGGGATCGAGGCTCAAGCAAATGGGGAGAAGGTCCCTCGTATTCTACAAAATGCAGTGCCTTCTGGTCTCTTACCGTGGTGGCAAAAAGGATTCAAAAGAAGACGCCATGCACTCGGTAGGGGTAGATGGCAACCTTAAACCTCATCCTGAACTACGTTGAGTTCAGGACGAATCATAAACCTTACATGGTTTATGCCATGGTCCAAGGCACAATCTAAACTCAGGAGTAACCTCCCTACCTCGCTGGCATTAATAGATTCGGAAGGAAAGTAGCGAGCTCTGGAAATAGGAACAACAAAGCCCCACCAACGCCAAGACTGATTAAAAACGGATAGACACCCTTGTAAATCACATTAAATGGGACTTTGGTGATATTTTTTACTACGAAAACATTGATTGCCACGGGAGGGATGACCACCCCGATCATCACCGTAATGGCAATGATCATGCCAAACCATAACGGATCAAAACCCAGTTTGATAATGACAGGATAGAATATTGGAGTAGCAAGAACCATGAAAGCTAAGTCATCAATGAAAGAACCCCCAGTCTGATAGATTAAACTGATAATGATCATAATAATGTATTTGTTTAAAGGAAGGTCCCCAACCCAATCGGCTGCGATCATGGGGATCTTTGTCACAGCGAGAAAGTGGCCCAGGATGGTAGAACCTGCAATGAGCATTAGAACCATACAAGCGGTACGTAGAGATTCTGACACCGATTTAAGGAACCCCTTGAAATTGATGTCCTTTCTTATAATGGACATAAGGAGGACAGCCGCGGTCCCAACGCTACCTGCCTCTGTAGGAGTAAACATCCCTTTCATCAATCCCCATATCATTAGTAAAAAGATAACAACGACCAATGCAAACTCTGGAAGGGAGGCTATCCTTTCCTTCCATGTGGACTTTTCGCCCTTAGGACCCAAGTTTGGATTAATCTTACACCATCCATAAATGATGACGATAAAAAAGAAGGCAATCATTAGTCCTGGAATGATTCCTGCTAGAAACAACCTACCAATGGATAGTTCTGTAATAATACCGAATACGATAAGGGTGACGCTTGGCGGGATGAGGATCCCGAGGGTCCCAACTGTGGCAACAATCCCTGTGGATAGTCTCTTGTCATAACCATATCTGTCCATTTCAGGAACAGCCACGCTGGCAAAGGTAGCTGCTGTGGCAGGGGAGGACCCACAGATGGCTTTGAAAGCCGTAGCTCCAGCCACTGTGGCCATGGCCATTCCGCCTGGAACATGGCCAATAAATCGATAGGCGGTATTGTACAACCTTTTTGCAATGCCGGCATTGAATGCGATCTGACCCATGAGGACAAAGAGGGGGATAACCGTAAATCCATAGGATGCAAAGACGTCGAAGATATCCTTGGCCAATAGGTTCAATCCCGCCTTGAAAGATACAATATAGCTGAATCCTAAGAAACCCACCAATGCCATGGCAAATCCTAATTCTATGCCTGTAAGGAATAGGGCTAACACCACCGCCAGACCGATAATCCCAATTGTCACCTCATTCATCGTATTTCCCTCCGAAGATCTTCACAATATCGCATACCAGTACTAAGCACTGGACAAAACAGCATACTCCCACTCCATAAGCGACTGGATAGAAAGGCATCTGTAAAGTAAGGGAAACCTCCCCTGATTTTTGTAGATCCATTCCATATTTGATAAGGTTCCAACCGATCAGGAAAAATAACACGATCACCACGCATCTCGTGGCAATATTGAAGATGTCTCTCCCCTTTTGCGAAAATTTTAAAATAAAAAAATCGACAAAAATATGGCCCCTCAGCCACGAGGTCAGAGGCACGGAAAATCCAATCACCACTGCCCCCGCGAAAGCTACCATTTCAAAGGTGCCCGGAACGGGGCTTTTAAAACCCCTTAAAATAACATCAGTGATGGTCAACAGCATGAGGAATGTTAGGCTAATTCCCGCAATGATATTGAGGAATCGACTTATTCCATTTATGGTTTTTAAAAATCCTTCCATGAATTACCCCTCTTTAATTAATAATCTTGATGACGATAAGAAAAGGGGAAGGGGTGTTACCCCTTCCCCTTTCCCTTAGTTATTTTTGATATTTGTATATTGTCTGGAAATAGAAACTTAGTACATCCTCTCCCGGTAGGCCCTTATCTTTCATATTCTTTTTATATTCGTCAAGAAGGGGCTTGACCGCCTTTTCCCATTTCAAATTTTCATCCTGTGAAAGAGAAATGATTTTGTTGCCACGGGCTATCGTATAATCTCTTCCGGCTTTTTCGATCTCATCCCAGGTTTTTCCCTGTTTTTCAATATATTCTTCGTTTACCTGCTCGATGATCTTTTGAATGTCCGGAGGCAGAGAATTCCACTTGTCCTTATTCATAACAACGAACATACCAGTGCTGTAGGAAGAACTGAAGTTTTCAATGGTAAACTTTACCACTTCTCCCCATTTCCAGCCTTGCAGCGCTTCCTGGGGTGCCATGGAGGCATCAACCACGCCTCTGCTTAAGGCATCATAAGTTTCACCCATAGGCATAGCTACAGGAACTCCTCCAAGGGCTCCTACGATCTTTGCTGCCATCCCTGTACAGCGGATTTTCATCCCTTTGAGATCCTCAAGTGTTTTGATTTCTTTTTTGCTATGGATGATCCCAGGGCCATGGCCATGAAGGTACATTATCTTCACTTCATCTAATTCCTTGGGTTTAAATTTTTTGTAATAATCATTGATTACTTTTGAAGCTACCAAACCAGTTTTAATGCCTAAGGGTAAGTCAGAAACTTCTGTCAAGGGGAATTTCCCTCTGGTGTAAGCAAGGACTGAAAAGCCGATATCTGAAATTCCTTTCACCACACCGTCATAACACTTATCAGCAGGGGTCAATGTGCCCCCTGGAAATACGGTGATTTGGACCTTCCCTGCTGTCCTCTTTTCAATCTCCTTTGCCCATTCAGTGGCAAGCACGGCATTCTTATGAGGAGCCGGGAAGAAGACTGAGTAATTAAGCTTAACTTGCCCAAATGCAGACGAAGTCATAAACGAAAATCCAATAATAGCTAAACATAAAACCAAAGATACCACTTTCCAATGCTTCATTTTCCTAACCTCCTTTTGGAATAAAATACATTTGAAATTAAATGGTTACAACCAAAAGTTTTACTCCCTCAAATTCTTCTAACCACCTCCTTCCTACATTTTTTGACGGAAAAAGTCAAATTAAATTCAATACCAATAGTCGGAATTCTCAAAATAGATGGGGGGTACCCCCCTGTTACCCCCCCACCTATTTTGAGAATTTTTTTACAAGTATATTAGGAACAAAAATTTTGTCAAGAAAAATCAGCGAGAGGCAGCAATTCTCGGTGAAGCGAGGAAAAAATATAGGGTGGCCCGTTAGTGCCAGTTATGGTGTCGAATAATATGGGAACCCATCCTTTTTCATTAATTTTGAGTGTTGAGCCTTCCCTAAAATAGGT
>Ga0315281_10000592_pt1 | contig 50871 bp, 40 predicted proteins | sample YL17G07_0_MG_FD_204540 | JGI IMG/M metagenome (GOLD analysis project Ga0315281, IMG submission 204540) | Sediment microbial communities from Yellowstone Lake, YNP, Wyoming, USA - YL17G07_0 | ecosystem: Environmental > Aquatic > Freshwater > Lake > Sediment | place: USA: Wyoming | collected...
ACGCGACCTGCTGGAGCGCTCCTTCTCGATGATGGGCCACTCCCTCGAGGGCATGCACGCGAAGTTCGGCGCGCTTCTCGACGCCTTCGACTACGGCGCGCCGCCCCACGGCGGCATCGCTCTGGGCATCGACCGTTGGGCGATGGTCCTCACGCGCCAGACCAACATCCGCGAGGTGATGGCCTTCCCAAAGACCCAGTCGGGCAGCGACCCGATGCTCGAGGCGCCGTCGCCGGCCGAGGCCGGACAGTGGGCGGAGCTTGGCCTCCGCTTCGTCGGGCTGCCGGAGCGCTAGGCCATGGCCTCGCTCTCGCGCGCCGACGTCGCGCATGTCGCCCACCTTGCTCGCCTCGGCCTCGGCGAGGACGAGCTGACGCGCATGCAGGGGCAGCTCAACCACATCCTCGACCAGTACGCGGTGCTGGCCGAGCTGGACACGGCACACATCGCGCCGACGGCACAGACGATCGAGCTGGAGAACATCTTGCGCGAGGACGTGGTCACGACATCGCTGACGGTGGACGAGGCGTTGGCCGGGGCGCCGGAGCGGGTGGGCGACCACTTCGTGGTGCCCGGCATCATCGCCGAGCACGAGTAGGCCGTGAGCCCCGGCCGCGAGCGCGCGCCCAGCGGCGAGCTGATGCGCGGCGACGAGCTGACACGGCTCCGCGCGCACGAGATGGCGGCGCTGCTCCGCCGCGGCGAGGTCTCCTCGCGGGACCTCCTCGACGCGGCACTGGAGCGCATCGGGGCGACCGACCGGGCGCTCCACGCCTGGGTCTCGCTGGACGACCAACGCGCCCGGGACGCCGCCGACGCCGCCGATCGCCGCATCGTCGCGGCGCGAGGGGAGGGGGCCGCCGCGCTGACGGCGCTGCCGCCGCTCATCGGCCTGCCCGTCGCGCTCAAGGACCTGGTGGTCACGCGTGGCCGTCCGTCCACCGCCGGCAGCCGCATCCTCGAGGGCTTCATCGGGCCCTACGACGCCCACATCGCCGAGCGTCTCGATGCGGCTGGCGCCGTCGTGCCCGGCAAGACGAACATGGACGAGTTCGCCATGGGCTCCTCGACCGAGCACTCGGCCTGGGGGCCGACCGCCAATCCCTGGGATCTGGCGCGCGTGCCCGGTGGCAGCAGCGGTGGCTCGGCGGCGGCGGTGGCGGCGTTCCACGTCCCGCTCGGCATCGGTACGGATACCGGCGGCTCGATCCGCCAGCCCGCGGCCCTGTGCGGCGTGGCCGGCCTCAAGCCGACCTACGGGCGGGTCAGTCGCTATGGCATCATCGCCTTCGCCAGCTCGCTCGACCAGATCGGCCCCATCGGGCGCGACACGCGGGACACGGCCACGCTGCTGCAGGCGATCGCCGGGCGCGACGAACGCGATTCGACGTCCGCTCCCATCGCGGTGGAGGATTGGGCGACCGAGTTGGCGGTGACCGACGACGCCGCCGCCCGGTGGCTGCACGGACTGCGGCTGGGGCTGCCGCGACAGTACTTCGTGAAGGGCATGGAACCGGGCGTCGAGACCCGCGTGCGGGAGGCGGTGGCGGCGCTGGAGGCCGCGGGGGCGACGATCGTCGAGGTCGACCTGCCGCATACCGACTACGGGCTGGCCACCTACTACATCGTGGCGCCGGCCGAGGCCTCGGCGAACCTGGCGCGCTATGACGGCATCCGCTATGGGTACAGCGAGCGCGGCGACGACGTGCTGGGCAACTACCTGGCCACCCGCGGACGCGGATTCGGGGCGGAAGTGAAGCGTCGCGTCATGCTCGGCACCTACGCCCTGTCGGCCGGCTACTACGACGCCTTCTACCTCAAGGCCCAGAAGGTGCGCACGCTGATCAAGGGCGATTTTGACGCCGCCTTTGCCGAGGTCGACGCGCTGGTGGCGCCGACCAGCCCCACGGTCGCCTTCCCGATCGGCGCGCGATTGGACGATCCGGTGGCGATGTACCTCTCGGACGCCTGCACGCTGCCCGTCAACATCGCCGGCCTGCCCGGTCTTTCGGTGCCATGCGGGCTCTCCGAGGGGCTGCCGGTCGGGCTCCAGTTCATCGGGCGTGCCTGGGACGAAGGCACGCTCTTTCGCCTTGGCCGCGCGTACGAGGCCATCACGTCGGACGCTCAGTGGCGTGTGCTCGAGCCCGCGGACCTCGCGGCGCTCGATGATCCGGCCACCCCCACGCCGGCCGAGCGCATGGCAGCGACCGGAGCCCACTGACCTCGCCCGTGTTCTCGAGGGGGCCTCGGTATACTCGGGCACGATGACGACCCGGACGCCCGCCACCACCAAGAGCCGCCTCTCGGAACGCGTCCAGGCGGTGCCGGCTTCGGGCATCCGCAAGTTCTTCGATGTCATCGCCACCATGCCCGACGTGATCAGCCTGGGCATCGGCGAGCCCGACTTCACCACCCCGCCGCAGGTCATCGAGGCGGGCGTGCGCTCGCTCCGTTCCGGACGCACCCACTACACCAGCAATTTCGGCACGCTCGAGTTGCGCCGCGCGCTGGCCACGCACCTGGAGCGCCGCTACGGCGTTGGCTACGACCCCGTCGGCGAGCTGCTGGTCACGGTCGGCGCCTCGGAAGCGGTGGCGGCGACGATGGCGGCGATCATCGACCCCGGCGACGAGGTCATCCTGCACGAGCCTTCGTACGTCGCCTATCTGCCGGCGATCCTCTTCAACGGTGGGGTGCCGGTGCTCGTCGCGACCCATCTCGGGGACGACTTCGAACTGGACCCGGCCGCCGTCAAAGCGGCGATCACGCCGCGCACCAAGGCCATCTTCCTGGGCTATCCGTGCAACCCGACGGGCGCGGTCCTGCCCGAGGCCAAGGTCCGGGCCATCGCCGAGATCGCCGTCCGCCACGATCTTCTGGTGGTCAGCGACGAGATCTACGACCGGCTCGTCTACGGTGGCCACGTTCATCGCGCCTTCAGCGCCTTCAAGGGCGCCCGCGACCGCACGATCCTGCTCGGTGGCTTCTCGAAGGCCTACGCCATGACCGGATGGCGGGTGGGCTGGGCCGCCGCGCCGCGCGACATCCTCGAAGGCATCGTCAAGGTCCACCAGTACGGCATCATGTCCGCGCCGACGACCGCGCAGGACGCGGCACTGGCGGCCCTGACCGGCGCCGAGACCGACGTGCAGCGCATGGTCGAGGAGTACGACCGCCGCCGACGGATGTTCGTCGAAGGGCTCAATCGCATCGGACTGCCGACCTTCGATCCGCGCGGGGCCTTCTACGCCTTCCCGGATATCTCGGGCACGGGCCTGAGCAGCAGCGCCTTCAGCGAGCGGCTGCTCTTCGAGGGCGCCGTCGCCGTCGTGCCCGGCGACGCCTTCGGGCCATCGGGCGAAGGTCACGTCCGCGCCTGCTACGCCACGGGTTACGAGCAGCTCGAGGAGGCGCTGGCGCGCATCGAGCGGTTTCTCGGCACCCTCTGATTGGCACGGGCAGATGGGATCGGTCGCGCCGACCTCTGTGACCGCGCGCTACGAGGCGGTCATCGGCATCGAGATCCACGCCCAGCTCAAGACCGTTTCGAAGATGTTCTGCGGCTGCTCGACCGACATCCAGGATGCCGCGCCGAACTCGCACACCTGCCCGGTCTGCCTGGGCCTGCCGGGCACGCTGCCGGTCATCAACCGGCGCGCGGTCGAGCTGGTCTTGGCCACCGGCCTCGCCATCGGCGCCACGACCCCCGATGTCACGCGCTGGGACCGCAAGAACTACTTCTACCCCGACCTGCCCAAGGGTTACCAGATCAGCCAGTTCGATCTGCCTCTCGCCGCTCACGGGCACCTCGACTTCGAGACGGCAGAGGGACCGGTGCGCGTCGGCATCCGCCGCGCCCACCTCGAGGAGGACACGGCCCGGCTCATCCACGCCACCGACGAGGGCGGTCGGCGCGTCTCGCTGGTCGATTTCAACCGCTCCGGCATGCCCCTCATGGAGATCGTCACGGAGCCCGACCTGCGCACGGGGGAGCAGGCGCGGCGCTACGCCGAGGAACTGCGCCTGGTGCTCTTGGCCATCGGCGCCAGCGACGCGGCCATGGAGGAGGGTCAGATGCGCGTCGAGGCCAACGTCTCGCTTCGCCCCGTCGGGCGGGAGACGTTCGGGACGCGGACCGAAGTGAAGAACATGAACTCATTCCGCTCCGTCGAGCGGGCCATCGCCTTCGAGATCGAGCGCCAGGCGGGGGTCCTAAACGCCGGGGAGGCGGTCACCCAGGAGACGCGTGGCTGGGACGACGACCGCGGCCTGACCTACACGATGCGCGTGAAAGAGGATTCGCACGACTATCGCTACTTCCCCGAGCCGGACCTGCCCCCGCTGCGCGCCGATCGCGCCTGGCTGACGGCGATCGGCGCAGGGCTGCCCGAGTTGCCTGCCGCCCGGCGGTCGCGGTACCGCGAGACCCTCGGGCTATCGGCCTACGATGCCGCGGTGCTGGTCGGTGATATCGGCGCGAGCGCGGTCTTCGAGGCCGCCCTGGCCGCGGAGCCCGAGTTGCCGCCCAAGGCGGTCGCCAACTGGGTCATCGGGGAGTACTTGCGCCTCGCCGGCAGCGCCGCCATCGCCGTTCGAGGAGCGGCCACCTCGGTCCATGGCGCACAACTTGGTCGGCTCGTGCGGCTGGTCGGCGAGGGGGCCATCTCCGGCACCAGCGCCAAAGTGGTCTTTGAGCGCCACGCCGCGACGGGCGAGCGGGTCGACGCCATCATCGAGGACCTGGGCATCTCCCAGATCAGCGACCGGGATGCGCTGCTCGGCATCATCGACACGGTCCTGACTGCCAATCCCGGCGCCGTCGCAGACGTGCGTGCCGGCAAGGGCCAGGCCCGCGGCTTCATCGTCGGCCAGGTCATGAAGGCCACGCGCGGTCAGGCCCAGGCCGCCGCGGTGCAGGCGCTCCTGCGCGAGCGCCTCGGCCCGAACTGACCGTGGGTCTCGCGAACCTCCTTCTCGTCGTCGCCGGGGCCGTCCTGCTGGCCCTCGGCGGACTGCGTCTGCGGGGACCGTATCGGCGCTACATGGCCCTGCGAGTCCAGGAGCAAAATCTGAGCCGCTACGACTCCTGGCGCGGCGGTCATCGCACGGCCGTTCCCGACTCACGACCCAGTAGCGCACAGCTGATGCAGGCCGAGCTGCGCCGCCAGGCCCAGCGCTGGGGGCTGCTCTGCATCGCCGGTGCACTGCTCGTCTTCGCTGGGTTGGCCCTCCGCTAGCCTCCTGGACCGCTGCGGCCAGCGCTGGCCGTGACAACACGCGTTCTATGGTTCGCTACGGCAGGTTGACGGCGCTCAAGCCGGCCGACTGGGTCCGCTTGTCGTCCGGATGGCCCTGGATCGCCGCATACGCGTTCGCGTTGGGCATTGAGCCGGGTCGGGACAGCGCCTCGGGCTCGCCATCACGCTCGAGCCGATCCTGGAACGGGGTCCGGCCGGATCACGGTCGTTCAAGCGCTGGACAGGGCGTGTAACGTTTTCAGCCCGGCGGCGTCCTTCAGCGAGCGGCGCCGAAGCGTGAGGGAACGGTGGTCTACCGGACCAGCAACCCATCGCGACGCATGCTCGGCCTGCTGGTCGTCGTCGGCCTGCTGGTCGCCGTCTTCGGTCTGACCGTCGTCCGGTCGTTGGCGGCAACGCCCGAAGGGTGGACGGTCGTCCAGGGCCGCATCGTGGACTTCCGCGAGCGGAGCGATGAAGACGGCTCGATCTACGCCCCGGTGGTCGAGTACCGCGATGCCGCCGGCGCGGCCCACCGTGTCGTGTCGGCCGTTTCGTCTTCATTCCGCGACCCACTCGGCACCGCGATCAGCGTCGCCTACGACCCCGCCGATCCGGCCCAGGGGCGGGTCGTCGGCGGGATGACGGCGATCTTCTGGGTCATCGCCGTGCTGTTCGGCCTGTTCTTCGCCTTCGTGCCCGGCGTCATCCTGCTGGGCAGCCTGGGTCGGCGATCGGGCGATGGGCCAACGGATGGCTACGTCGTCCACGACGACGCGACAGACCGCGAGCGGTTCGAACGAGCAGGCAGCCAGGTCGTGCTTCAGCTGGTTCTGCCCATCGTGGGCGGGCTCGGCTTCCTGGGCTTTGGCGTCTGGCTCTTCGGGCAGGGGTTCCCGCTCCTGCTCGGCTCGCTGGTGTTCGGCTATTTCGGCGTCTACATGCTGCTGGGTGGGGCGGCCGCGCTCAGGCGCGGCTTCGACCCGACGCTGACTGAGGTCGGCCGGGACGGCGTCTGGTTGCCCGGTCTGGGTCGGCGGCCGTGGTCCGACTTCAGCGATATCCGCTTGGAGAGCTACGCCGGCCCGGCCGGCAGCCCGAGCCGGCGGCGCAGCCGGACGATTCCCGTGGCCACCTATCGGCGGCTGGGCTTCGTGCCCGGCGATCTGAGTCTGGCCGCGGCGAGGCCTCTCCTCGAGCGCCTCGCCACCGGGATGGGCATGCTCCCCTACCGGCTGTTCATGCCCCTTGTGGGCATCCGAGCGCCGGACCTCGCCCCCTTCGGCGTGCAGGAGCACGAGCTGGGGCACGACGCCTTCGAGCGCTTGCTGGCGGCCGTGGGAGCTTACCGCCAGGTCGGAAACGTGGCGGAGACGACGAGCGCGATGCCCGCCCCCTTCGCCGACCGCGTCCGACGCGACGGCGACGAGAGTGAGGACGACGAGGAGGACGCACCCGAGATGACGGTGTCCAGCGGTGGCTGGCTCGGCGTGATTCTCGATGCGGTGCTCTTCTTCCTGCCGGCACGCTACCGCGCCGCGGTGAGGTCCGGGCAGGTTGCTTTCTTTGCGGGTCTGATCCTCGCGGTCCTGCTGCGAGCGATGGTCGCGATAGGGGGAGTCTGGCCGATGCCGCTGTTCATCGGCGGGTTCCTGGCCATCGTGGCGGCAACTCTCGTAGTTCCGATCGTACGGGCCGCGCGCAGGGCGCAGGCACGTCGCGCGGGCATGGCCGCGATCGCCGTGCCGCTGCTGGTCGGGGCGCTGGTCGGGGTGATCCTCCCGACCGCGCTCGGCGCAGGTTCCCGACCGGGCCCGGTCGACTCGACGTCCGAGCCGTCGCCGGGTGCAGCGGGGAGCGCTCCCGTCGAAAGCCGTTCGACGCCGGGCCCAGGCGAGTACCGCGTCCTCGAGTTGCGGGGGAGGGTCCCAGCCGGCGTGTCGACGGCCGTTGTGGGCGTCAGGGTCAACGAGAACCCGTCTACGGCGCGAGCCGAGGACCTCACCGTCTATGAGCTTGGCTATGCGGAGGCCGTGAGTAGCTTCAACCTCGTGCCGAGCGGCAGCCTCTCGGGCGGCGCGGGCGAGCTGGATGGCTGGGAACGCTCGGGTGACGGCGACCTGTCGTTGGCGGCCAGCGACCTCGGCCCCGGACAGATGCTCCGTTTCGTCGCGGCCGGCACGGAGCGACTCGCGCTGAACTCAGCGCCCTTCACAGTCACACCCGGACAGGACTACCGCATGTGGATCGCGCTGCGCGTGCCCAAGACGTCGGGGAGTTCGTATGCGGCCGTGATCTTCCTCGCCCAGTCGGAGGAAGCGCGGAACGTGCTCCCACTGACTCCCTGAATCAGTCGCGATCTGAGGAGCCTGGCTATCGCCCGCGCAGCAGGCGGTGGTCGATGGCCGTGCAGCGGTCCATCACCACCGGCAGGCCGGCCTCATGCGCGATCCGCGCCGCATCCCAGCTGACGACGCCGAGCTGTAGCCAGAGCGCCGCGCAGTGCGTGGCCACGGCGCTGCGCGCCACGTCCGCGGCGTGCTCCGGGCGGCGGAAGACGTCCACGATGTCGAAGGGCCCGGTGGCGGTCACGGCCTCCTCCAGCGTAGCGAAGGCGGGCATGCCGAGCACATCCCGGGCGTTGGGATTGATGGGCACGCATTCGTATCCCTGGTGCTGCAGGTAGCGCATCACCGAGTGCGATGGCCGGCGCGGGTCCTCGGAGGCGCCCACGATGGCGATGCGGCGCGCCGTCCGCAGGATGGTCAGTGCGCCGACTTCATCGAGAACGGGCACGGACCCGAGCCCGTTTTCGAGATCGAGCATCTCGCGCGCCCGCTGGCGCTCGGCGGCGGTGACGTCGCGCAGGCGCCCAGGTCGAGCATCCGCGGGGTGGTCAGACATCGGTCATGGAATCATTGCACGGCATCGCGCCCGCCGTCATACTGACGTGAGACGGGAGGAGGTCCCGGAGGACGCGGACGATCCGCGCGCCCGGACCTCGTCTGGAAGTGCGCGCTTGCATGTTCGCGGGCGCCCCGTACCGGGGACCAGATTGCCCGGGCGGTCGACGATTGAGGAGGAAGAACCTTGCGCATCTCGAGAAGGGCCGTTGCACTGATCGTGTCGGCCGGATTCATCTTGGCCGCCTGTGCGTCGCCCGCGGCGTCGCCCGCGGCCTCGCCCACCGTGGCGCCGCCCGCGGCCTCGCCCACCGTGGCCCCGCCCAGTGCGTCGCCCGTCGACTACCTGGCCTGCATGGTCAGCGACGTCGCCGGCATCGATGACCACGCCTTCAACGAGAACGCCTGGAAGGGCGTGCAGGATGCCGCGGCCAAGCTCGGCCTCCAGGCGAAGGTCCTGCAGTCGAAGGCCGCCACCGACTACGCAAAGAACCTTGCGCAGTTCGTGACAGACGGCTGCAAGACGATCATCAGCGTCGGGTTCCTGCTCGGCGACGCGACGGGGGCCGCGGCCGCGGCCAATCCGACGATCCGCTACGCCATCGTCGACTTCGCCTACAAGGCAGGGGAGCATCCGAACGTGGAAGGCCTTGTCTACGCCACCAACGAAGCGGCCATGCTGGCCGGTTACGCGGCAGCGTCCTGGTCGAAGTCACACGTGCTTGGTACCTTCGGCGGTATCAACATCGGTGGTCCCGTGACCGACTTCATGGATGGTCTCGTCGCCGGGGCCCACTACTACGACAAGGCCAAGGGCACCAAGACCACCGTCCTGGGCTGGGACCCTGTCACCAAGAAGGGTGTCTTCACCGGCAACTTCGTGAGCATCGAGGACGGCAAGACGAAGTCGCTCGCATTCCTCGATGAGGGTGCCGACGTGATCCTGGGCGTTGGGGGTGCCATCGGCCAAGGCGCCTTCACGGCGATCGAGGAGCGCGGCCTCACACGAGCCGTCGGGCTGGGCGTCGACGTGGACTGGTATTTCTCCGTGCCCGCGCACAAGTCGCTGATCCTGACCTCGATCCTCAAGAAGATCGATGTCAGCGTGGCGGCGGCCGTGGAGCGAGCGTTCCTGGGCCAGACGCCCATTGAGCTCTTCGTCAGCAACCTCAAGAACGGCGGCGTCGATCTTGGTGTCTACCATGATTACGACGCGCAGATCACGGCCGAGACCAAGACGGAGATCGACGCCCTCAAGGCGGCGCTGATCGCCGGCACGGTCAAGGTCTCGGACTACTTCGCGGCGCCCTAGCAGAGAGCTTCAGCTCAGGCGCCAACAGCGGTCGGCGGTGCGGATGTCGCACCGCCGACTTCATCTATCCGGCACGACTCCGATCCGCATGAGGAAGGATCGCCTGTGAGGCTGGAACTTCACGGCATCACCAAGCGCTTCCCCGGCATCATCGCCAACCAGGGCGTGGACCTGGTCGTGGAGCCAGGAGAGATCCATGCCCTGCTTGGCGAGAACGGGGCCGGCAAGACGACGCTCATGAACGTCCTCTACGGCCTGTACCAGCCGGACGAGGGCGAGATCCGCATCGATGGCCGGCCGGTCATGTTTCACGATCCGGGCGAGGCCATCGCCGCCGGCATCGGCATGGTCCATCAGCACTTCATGCTCGTGCCCGTCTTCACCGTGACCGAGAACGTGATGCTGGGTGTCGAGTCGGTGCGCGGCCCACTCGGCCAGCTGGACCGGCCCGCCGCACGCCGCCGGATCATCGAGCTTTCCGAGCGCCACAACCTCAAGGTCGACCCCGACGCCACCGTCGAGGACCTGCCGGTCGGCGTCCGCCAGCGGGTCGAGATCATCAAGACCCTCTACCGTCAGTCGGACCTGCTCATCCTCGATGAGCCGACCGCCGTGCTCACGCCCCAGGAAGACGAGGAGCTCTTCGTGATCATGCGTTCGCTGAAGGCGAACGGCACCTCGATCGTCTTCATCACCCACAAGCTCAATGAGGTCCTGGAGATCGCCGACCGTATCACCGTGCTGCGGCGCGGCCGGGTGGCCGGATCCACGACCCCGGCCGAGGCCACCCGGGAGAGCCTCGCCTCGATGATGGTCGGCCGGCCCGTCGAGCTGGTGGTCGACAAGACACCGTCCCGACCGGGTGCCGCCGTCCTCGAGGTCAGCGGGCTGTCGGTCAAGGACGATCGCGGTCACGTGGCCGTCGATGCCGTCAACCTCGAGGTCCACGCCGGCGAGATCGTCGTCGTCGCGGGCGTCCAGGGCAACGGTCAGACGGAATTGGTCGAGGCCATCACGGGCCTCCGCTACTCGATCGCGGGCACGATCCGGATCGACGGCGCCGCGGTTCGCCCCGAGCCTCGGGCCACCTTCGAGGCGGGCGTCGCCCATGTGCCCGAGGACCGCCTCAAGGACGGTTGCGTACCCGGTTTCACGATCGCCGACAACCTCGTCCTCAACACCTACTACCAGGCCCCGTTCGCACACGGCATCCGGCTCGATCTCGAGGCCATCGAGCGGTCGGCGAGCGGGCTCGTCGCGAGCTTCGACGTGCGCACGCCGTCCGTCTACAGCGACATCGCAGACTTGTCCGGGGGCAACCAGCAGAAGGTGATCGTGGCTCGCGAGTTCTCCCGGCCGGTGCGGCTACTCGTCGCGGCGCAGCCGACGCGCGGGCTCGATGTCGGCTCCATCGAGTACATCCACCGTCGCATCGTGGCCAAGCGCGACGAGGGAGTGGCCGTCCTTATCGTGTCGACCGAGCTGGACGAGGTGCTCGCCTTGGCCGACCGGATCGCCGTGATGTACCAGGGGCGCATCGTCGACATCGTGGCAGCGGAGCAGGCCACGCCACAACTGCTGGGCATGCTGATGGGTGGATCGCTGCCCTCCGCGAGCGCGGCGGGCGCCCCGGTCGGGGTCGTCGGCGAACCCGCGTCGTGACCGACGAGCGGCACTCCCAACCGGCACCGGACGCGGACGGGGCCGAGGCCGAGCATCCGGACGTCGAGCCTGCGGCCACCTCGGTGCCGCCCGCGTCGAAGTTGTCGGGAGCTGCCGGGACCCTCCTGCTGCCCGTCCTCGCCATACTGAGCGCCCTGGTCATCGGGGCCGTGGTGATCGTCCTTTCCGACCTCACCTTCCTGGCAGGCTTCGGGGCGGACCCCATCGGCGCCCTCGGCGCCGCCCTGGGCAACGTTGGGACCGCCTACGGGGCGCTCATCACTGGGGCGCTCGGCAGCCCGGACACCTACTTCGCAGCGTTCCGTTCCGGTGATGCGGCCCAGATCGTGGCCGCCTTCAATCCCATCAGCGAGACGCTTCTCGAGGCGACGCCGCTGATCTTCACCGGCCTCGCCGTGGCGCTTGGCTTCCGCTCGGGCCTGTTCAATATCGGCGCCGAGGGGCAGCTCTACGTCGGCGCCGCCGCGGCCACGTTCGTCGGCTTCGCGGTGACCGGCCTGCCCTGGTTCGTCCACCTGCCGCTGGCCGTGATGACCGGGTTCATCGGCGGGGCCCTATGGGGCTTCATCCCTGGCCTCCTGAAGGCGCGCACGGGCGCCCATGAAGTCATCGTCACGATCATGCTCAACTACACGGCCTATCTGCTGATCGGGTTCCTCCTCAACCTTCCCGGCTACCAGCGTGAAGGCCGCAGCGACCCGATCTCGAAGGTGACCGAATCGACGTCGTACTACCCGGCCCTGGTCGACGGATTGCGGCTCAACTGGGGCATCGTGCTGGCCCTGCTGGCGGCAGTCGTCGTCTCGTGGATCTTGTTCCGCACCACGAAGGGCTTCGAGTTCAGGGCGGTGGGCTTCAACCCCACGGCGGCGCGCTACGCCGGCATGAGCATCGCCGGCTCGACCATCCTGGCCATGATGATCAGCGGAGGGCTGGCCGGACTGGCGGGCACCAGCGTGGTGCTCGGTGTGACGCACTCGCTGACGTTTGGGCTCTCGCCCGGCTACGGGTTCGATGGCATCGCTCTGGCGCTCATGGCGCGGTCGCGGCCGCGGGGCGTGATCCTCGCCGCCCTGCTTTTTGGCGCTCTCAGGGCGGGCTCGACGCCGATGCAATCGCAGACCGGGATCCCCATCGACCTGGTCGTCGTCATCCAGGCGCTCGTGATCATGTTCGTTGCGGCTCCGGCCTTGGTGCGCGGGATCTTCCGGATCCGCGTCCCTGAGGCGACCGGGGCCGAAGTCTTCAGCAAGGGCTGGGGCGCATGAGCGCGACGACGGCCAGCGCAGGGGTCATCGTCGACCGGGCGGCCATGCGCCGTCAGCGGATCTTCGGGATCTTCTACCTGCTGCTGGCTGCCGTGGTGGCCTTCATCCTGGCCGCCGGGATCGCTCCCGATGCGACCAGCACCTTCGTGCTCAAGTCAGTCGGATCGAAGACGGGCCTGGACATCCCGAACCTCGTGGTCCCGTCGGTGCTCACGCTCTATCTCATCGCCGCGGCGTGCGCGTTCCTCGGCGCCATCCAGCTGATCCGGGGCTTCGGCACCCGATGGGCCGTGGTCCTCATGGTGGTCGTGATGCTCTTCGTCTTCGGCTTCCTGACCTGGGCCGGCACGGACAAGTCGATGAGCCTCATCGGTATCCTGCAGGTCACCGTCGTGAAGGCCCTGCCGATCACGTTCGGGGCGCTTTCCGGGATCCTGTGCGAGCGCTCCGGCGTCGTCAACATCGCCATCGAGGGCATGCTTCTGGCGGGCGCATTCACCGGCGCGGTGGTCGGCAGCGCGACCGGCAACATCATCGTCGGCGCCCTCGCCGCCGGCTTCGTCGGCGCCGCCCTGGCGGGACTCCTTGCCGTCCTTACCATCCGCTACCGGATGGACCAGATCGTCGCGGGGACGGTCATCAACATCTTCTCGGCAGGCATCACGTCGTTCCTCTATTCGCGCATTCTCCAGGTCCACCAGGAACTGAACCAGCCGGCGCGGTTTCCGCAGATCCCCGTGCCGGTCCTCTCCGAGATCCCCATCCTCGGCCCGATGTTCTTCAGCGGCAACATCTTCCTGTACGTCCTCTTCATCCTCATCGGGCTCATCCATTACGGGCTCTTCTACACGCGCTGGGGCCTGCGCGTGCGGGCCGTTGGGGAGCACCCCCGGGCGGCCGACACGGTGGGCATCAACGTCAACCTGACGCGCTACCGGAACGTCCTCCTCGGTGGCATCGTGGCCGGTATCGGCGGCGCCTACTTCACGCTCGGCTCCACCGGCAGCTTCATCCATGACATGACCGCGGGACGTGGCTTCATCGGCCTGGCGGCCATGATCTTCGGGGGCTGGACGCCCATCGGCGCCTTCCTGGCCAGCCTCGTCTTCGGGTTTGCCGATGCCGTCCAGACCCGTCTTTCGATCCTCAACATCCCGCTCCCGTCGGAGCTCCTGGAAATGACGCCGTACCTGGTGACGATCGTGGTCGTGGCCGGTCTCGTCGGGCGCGTGCGCGCGCCGGCGGCGGACGGCCGCCCTTACGAGAAGGAGTGAGCGGGTCCGCCGCGGCTTCGGGCATGCCCGCGCTGGCGCCGCCGAGGCCGATCATCCTTGACTGCGACCCCGGCCACGATGATGCCGTGGCCATCCTGTTGGCCCTGGCGCGCCCGGAGGTCCGGCTGCTGGCCGTGACCACGGTCGGCGGCAACGCCGACCTGCGGCGCACGACCCGCAACGCGCTGGCGGTGCTGACGCTGGCCGGCCGGACTGACGTGCCGGTGGCGATGGGCGCCCCCGGGCCACTCGCACGGCCGCTGCACGTCGCCCCAGGGGTGCACGGGGAGAGCGGCCTCGATGGAGTTGACCTGCCCGAGCCCACGGTGGCGCCGCTGCCCGAGGGCGCCGTCGCGCTGATGGCCCGCCTCGTCCACGAGAGCCCCACGCCCGTCACGCTGGTGCCCACCGGGCCACTCACGAACATCGCCTTGCTGCTGCGCACGCATCCCGAGTTGCGGGCGCGTATCGCGCGCATCTGCCTGATGGGCGGTGCGATCGGCGAGGGCAACGCGACCGCCTCGGCGGAGTTCAACATCTGGGTGGATCCCGAGGCCGCCGCGGAGGTCTTCGAAAGCGGGCTGGCGGTGGCCATGATGGGCCTCGACGTGACCCACCAGGCCCGCGTCACGGTGGCCGAATCCGATGCATGGGCGACCTTGGGGACCCGTGCCGGGACCATCTTTGCCGACCTCTTTCGCTTCTTCGCCCGCTTCCATCGCGACCGCTACGGTTGGGATGGATCGCCCATCCACGACGCCGTCGCCGTCGCCCACGTCCTGGGGCTGGGCATCGTGCACACCGAACCGTATCGAGTCGAGGTCGAGACCTTGAGCGAACTGACCCGCGGCCGGACGGTGGTGGACCTGCACGGGCTCAGCGGCCAGCCACCCAACGTGGACGTCGGGGTGGGCATCGACCGCGAGCGCTTCCTCGGCCTGGTGCGCGACACCCTGGCGGCCTTCCCGTGAGTCACGGCGAGGGGAGCGCGCGAACCTCCGCCGAGCATGGCGCCAAGGAGCTGCGCGTCTGGCTTGCGCTGCTGGTCATCTATGTCGTATGGGGCTCGACGTACCTGGCCATCCGCGTCGTCGTGCTCGATCTGCCGCCGCTGCTCAGCGTTGGCATGCGTTTCACGATCGCCGGAGCGATCCTCGCGCTGGCGCTCGTGGTGCGCTCGGGACCCGCGCGTCTGCGTGTCGAGCGTCGCCGCGCGCTGGGCGCCTTCGCCGTCGGCGCCCTGCTCCTCGTCCTTGGCAACGGCCTCGTCTTCCTTGGCGAGCGGACCGTGCCCTCCGCGCTGGCCGCCCTGATCATCGCGTCGATGCCGCTCTGGGTGGCGATCTGGCGAACGGTCACCGGCGACCGCGTGCCCGGCGGCACCTTGCTCGGGGTGGCCATCGGCTTGTTCGGCGTTGGCTTGCTCGTCGTGCCGGCCGGCATCGGTGGGTCGATCGACCCGTTGGGCGCGACGTTCCTCGTGGTGGCCAGCGTGGGCTGGGCCACGGGCACATTCGCGTCCTCGAAGCTGTCCCTGCCCACCGACCCGATGGTCTCGACCGCCTACCAGATGCTCGCGGGCGGCGTGCTCCTGCTGGGGGCGGGCATCCTGAGCCGGGAGCCGTTCCAGCCGGCCACCTGGATCGACTCGCAGAGCGCATTCCTGGCTCTGATGTACCTGGTCTTCGTCGGCTCGCTCGGCGCGTTCACGACATACACCTGGCTGGTGCAGCATGCGCCAGTCTCGCGAGTGGCGACCTACGCGTATGTGAATCCGGTGGTGGCGGTCCTTCTCGGCGCGGTCATCCTCAACGAGCAGATCACGCCGGTCATGATCGCGGGCGGGACGATCATCGTCCTGGGCGTGGCGCTCATCACGGCCCACGAAGCCCGAGCGCGCCGCGGCCGCATCGGCCGAGCGACCGTCGCGGCACGATCGCGCGTGCCGATCCTCGACGAGGAGGCCTTGTCCGATGACGCCATGGGCGTCTAGGCTTCCGTGCCGGCGGCGCGGGCGGTCGTCGCCCTGGCCTTCGGGGCCTTGCTGGCCGGCGCCTGCGGAGGATCCGTGGGAGACTCGGGAACGGCGAGCATGAGTCCAGGGCCGGGATCGTCCGCGCACCCCCTGCGCTACGTCGCGTTGGGCGACTCGTTCACCATCGGCACCAGCGTGACCGAGGCGGAGCGTTGGCCGAACCAGCTCGTCCTTCGCCTGGGATCCGAGCCGCCGACCCTGGAGCTGGTGGCCAACCTCGGCGTCAACGGGCGCACCAGCGGCGACGTCGTGCGCGATCAGCTGCCACGGCTCGATGGACTGCGGCCCGAATTCGTGAGCCTGCTCATCGGCGTCAACGACGTGGTCCAGGGCGTGTCGGCCGAGCGCTATCGAGCCAATGTCACGGTCACCCTCGACGCGCTCCTGGCCCGGCTGCCGCCCGGTCGCATCATCGCTGTCTCCACGCCCGACTACACGGTCACGCCGGCGGGCGCGGACTACGGCGACCCGGCTCGCCAGTCAGCGGCCATCCGCGCGGTCAACGCCATCCTCGGCGAGCTGGCGCTGGCCCGTGGGATGGCCTTCATCGACATCTACGACTTGTCGTTGCGTGCGGCGAACGAGGGTGGCCTGGTGGCCGTTGACGGCCTGCACCCCTCAGGCGCCCAATATGCGCTGTGGGTGGAGCGTATCGCGCCCATCGTGAGCGCGCTGCTCGAGCGGGCCGGCCCGTAGGCGATCAGGGCGTGTCGACGGTGATCAGCGCGCCGAACACGGCGCCCCAGCCGGCCTGCGCGCCCCCTGCCAGGCGGCCGTCGCCGTAGGTGAAGAACACATCGCCGCCGGCCGTCCGCTCGGCTCGCTCGCGAAGACCGGGGCCGTTGGCGAGACCGGCGAGATTGGTGGCGCGCCAGCGCGCCGTCGTGATGGCCACCGGTCCCCTCCAGGTGACGCCGCCGTCGAAGGAGACGGCGTAGGCGTTGCCGACCGTGGCGCCCGCAGCGACGTCGTCGAGGGTGTGGAAGGCGACCATGACGTAGCCCGCGCCGGCCACGAGGTTCGGCTTGAAGCTCGACTGCACGCGCCCGTCCACCTCCGGTGCGGCGGGGATGGTCTGGTGCGTCCACGTGCGGCCCTGGTCGTCGCTGGCATAGACGACGATCGAGCCACGCGGCGTCCCGGCCGGCTGTGAGCGGTAGTCGCCGACGGCGAGGTAGAGGCGCCCGCTGACTGGATCGACGTCGAAGCCCTGTAGCCACGCCGGATCGACGTACAAGTTGGCGCTGGCGCCGGGCGCCGAGGCGCCCCCCACGGTGTACTCGTTGCGAGGCAGGACGGCAGCCATCACCGCCGGCTGGACGGTGAACGCACCGGCCGCCCGGTCGAAGTCGAGGCGCGCGACCGAGAAGCCGATACGGCCGGTGTTGGCCAGGCCGCCCTTGGCGAAGATATGGTTCTTGTCCCACACGCGCAGGTCGGCCTGGTAGAACGAGGCGTAGAGCCCGCCGTCTGGCGCGGTACGCAGGCGGTAGGCGATCCGCCAGCTATCGCCGAAGCCGGCCGGCGTGGCGGCCACTGGGACCTCGGTCTCGATCCAGGTCTGCCCGAAGTCGACCGAGGCGAGGATGTGGAGGCCGGGTCCGCGGGTCGGATCGGCCAGCCAGTTGTAGGCCACGTAGACGACGCCGTAGTTCGGGCTGGCCGGATCCCGATCGACGACGATGTCGGGAAAGCCGCCCTTCCATGGCGGCGTCCGGTTCTCGACGTACTGCTTCGACCAGGTGGCGCCCTCGTCGTCGCTGTAGGCGACCGAGGCGCTATGGCGCGTGTAGTCGCAGCGGGGCACGGACGTGTTCGCGTAGTAGAGCCTTGACGACCCGGGAGTCGGTCCGGGTCCCCAGGCGATGGTGGCGTGGTAGTTCGCGCCTCGGCCCGTGCCCGGGTGGCCCGTGGCCGTCTGCCACGTGAGCCCGGCGTCGTGCGAAGTGCGCACCACGGCCTCGAGGCCGCACTGGCCGCCCCCGCGGTGCTGATAGATGACCGCGATCCGGTCGGGATCGGTCGGATGGGTGGCCACGGTCGGCTCCCAGGCCCGGCCCCTGATGCTCGTGGGTAGCGGACTGACGCGCGTCTCGCGCACGACCCGGGCCGCGGCCGTCGGCGGGCTCGGGGTCAGGGTCGCCCCGCTGGTCGGCGTCGGCCCGGCGGTCGGGGTGGCCTCCGAAGAGGCGAGCGGGCCCGAGACCGGGGGCGTCCCGCTGATCGAGGCGGTGCCCGAAGGCCCCGTTACCATCGGACCAACCAGCCCGACCACAGCACCGATCAGCGCGCCGACGACGATGGCGAGGGCCAGTCGGACGGCCATGCGGCGCCCGATCATCGGGCTAGCTCGATCTGGTCGAGCGCCTGGCAGTCGCTCGACGCGGTCAGGGGACCGCCTGCGAGCTTGGGGACAGCCCCAGCTCATCGGGGCTCATGAGGCTCACCGCCTTCACGAGATTCCCGAACATGCCCTCGGCCATCTTCTCGAGGCTGGACAGCGTGATGTATTCCGGACGATCTGCATGGCGGGCGTGGGCGCCTCCCCGGTCGGCCTGGCCTCACCGGGTGTGGGCTCCAGCAGCTCATCCTGTCCCATGAGTCGAGCCTACTGGCAACAGCGCTGAGCGTCCACCGCCCAGGGGGCCGACGATGTCAGTGACCGAACGGGTTCTCGATCCGTACACCACGTCGCGGGGAACGCATCTTCCCGCCGACCCTGAACAGCCGATTGACGCGACCAGGCTTGCTGTATAGCATGCTGTATGTGGAACGCGCCACTCGGACCCAGATCTACCTGACCGCCGCCCAGCGGCGGATGATCGACGCGCGCGCTCGGCGGGAAGGGACCACGCTCGCTCACGTTGTGCGTGAGGCGCTCGACGAATACCTTGTCGGCGACCCGGTCGACACGGAAGCGGCGCTGGCGGACACCTTCGGGGCGCTCCCGGACCTGGAGGTGCCGAGCCGGGACGAGTGGATCCGTACTCCGGGCGACCCTTGAGCGACGGCGTCCTGGTGGACACGGATGTACTCGTCGATCACTTGCGTGGTGCCCGTCGGTTCGAGCCGGCTGGGCGGGTCCACGTCTCGGTGGTGACCCGCGCTGAGTTGTTCGCCGGGCATGCCACGGACGAGGCGCACGTGATACGGCTCCTCGGACCGTTCGTCGAGCATGCGGTCGATGCGCGGATCGCGGAACGGGCCGGGCGGCTACGTCGCACCCATGGCCTGCGACTGCCCGACGCCCTGATCGCCGCCACGGCGCTGACCTTCGACTTGCCACTGCTGACGCGCAACCGACGGGATTTCGAGGTCGTGAGCGGGCTCCGTCTGGCCTGAGCAGCTGCAGCTGAGGCAGCCGGCCGGGAGATGGTCGCCCGCTGCTTCGTGCCCACGCCGCTACCATTGACCTCCCGTGACGACCCTCGCGCCGAATGATTTCACCCACCTGCATGTCCACTCGGAATTCAGCCTCCTTGATGGCCTGGGGCGCATCGACGACCTTGCCTCGCAGGCCAGCGCGCTCGGTTTCGACAGCCTGGCCCTGACCGATCACGGCGCCCTGTACGGCGCGGTGGCCTTCTACCAGGCCTGCGAGAAGCGCGGCATCAAGCCGCTCATCGGCGTCGAAACGTACGTGGCGCGGCGGGCCATGACCGACCGGGAAGGCAAGGCCGACGCACAGCCCTATCACCTCATCCTGCTCGCAAAGGACTGGACGGGCTACCGAAATCTCTGCCGCATCGTCACCGACGCCCACCTCGATGGCTACTACTACAAGCCACGCATCGACCGCGACTACCTCGCTCAGCACGCCGAGGGCCTGATCGGCCTCTCGGCCTGCCTGAACGGCGAGATTCCCCGGGCGCTCGAAATCGAGGACTGGGAGGCGGCGCGGCGGCTTGCCGGTGCGTACGGCGACATCTTCGGCCCCGGAAACTTCTTTCTCGAGGTCCAGGACCACGGCCTGCCCGAGCAGCGCCGCCTGACCGAACAGCTGCTCCGCCTGGCGCCGGAGGTGGGCCTGCCGCTGGTGGCCACGAACGACCTCCATTACGTGCACAAGACGCAGGCGGAGGCCCACGACGTGCTGCTCTGCGTTGGCACGGCCTCGAACCTCGACACGCCCAACCGCATGAAGTTCGAGACGCCCGAGTTCTACCTCAAGAGCGCGGCCGAGATGGGCCGGCTCTTCACCGACCTGCCCGAGGCCATCGCCAACACGCGGCGCATCGCCGAGAGGACGGACCTCAGGATCCCATTCGGCGAGCTGAAGCTGCCGCAGTTCCCGGTGCCCGACGGCCAGACCGCGGAAAGCTGGCTGCGCGCCGAGTGCCAGCGCGGGCTGGAGCGCCGCTACGGAGAGGCCAACCCGGAGGCGCAGGCGCGCCTCGACTACGAGCTCGATGTGATCCTGCGCATGGGCTACGCCGGCTACTTCCTCATCGTCGCCGACTTCACGCGCTTCGCCCGCGAGCAGGGCATCGCCACCACCTGCCGGGGCTCGGCACCCGGTTCCATCGTCACCTACACGCTGGGCATCACGCCCGTCGACCCCATTCGCTACGAGCTGCCATTCGAGCGCTTCCTCAACCCCGACCGGGTGACCATGCCCGACATCGACGTGGACTTCGAGGACAGCCGCCGCGACGAGGTCATCGCCTATGTCACGCGCAAGTACGGCCCCGACCACGTGGCCCAGATCATCACGTTCGGCACGATGCTCGCGCGCGCGGCCATCCGCGACGTGGGGCGGGTCCTCGGTCTCGGCTATGGCGAGGTGGATCGCATCGCCAAGGCGGTGCCCAACCAGCTCGGCATCAAGCTCGAGGAGGCCCTCGACTCGTCCGAGCTGAAGGGCCTCTACGAGGGCGACGCCCAGGTCAAGAAGCTCATCGACCTGGCCCGCCAGGTGGAGGGCGTGGCGCGCAACGCCTCCACCCACGCTGCCGGCGTGGTCATCAGCCGCGAGCCCCTGACCGACCTCATGCCTCTCCAGCGAGCCACCAACTCCGACGCGCTGATGACGCAGTACGAGATGCACGGCGTTGAGGCACTGGGGCTGTTGAAGTTCGACTTCCTTGGCCTCTCCAACCTGACCATCCTGCGCCAGGCGGTGGATCTCATCGCCGAACAGCGCGGCGGTGAGCGCATCGACCTCGAGGCCATCCCCCTCGACGATGCCAGGACGTTCGAGCTGCTGGCCTCGGGAGAGACGACCGGGGTCTTCCAGCTGGAGTCGCCGGGCATGCGCCGCTACGTGCGCGACCTGCGGCCAACGTCCGTGCTCGACCTGGCCGCCATGGTCGCCCTCTACCGGCCGGGGCCCATGGACAACATCCCGGCCTACATCCGCCGGAAGCACGGCCTGGAGCCGGTCACCTACCTGCATCCGTTGCTCGAGCCGTACCTGGCCAAGACCTACGGCATCTTCGTCTACCAGGAAGACATCATGTCCGCCGCCCGGGCTCTGGGCGGCTTCACCGGGCCGGAGGCGGACACGTTGGGCTACGCCATCCGCAAGAAGAAGTCCTCCGTCCTGCGTGCCCAGAAGGAGCGCTTCGTCCGGCAGGCGGGCGAGCGCGGCGTGCGCCCGGAGGTCATCGACGCCGTGTTCAAGGCCTTCGAGCCGTTCGAGCGGTACGGCTTCAACAAGGCCCACGCGACGTGCTACGGCCTGATCGCGTACCAGACGGCGTACCTCAAGGCGAACTACACCGTCGAGTACATGACCAGCGTGCTGACCGCCGTCCGCGACAGCAGTGACCGTGTCGCGGCGGCCGTTGCCGAGTGTCGCCGTATGGGCATCGAGGTGCGGCCCCCGGACGTCCACCTCAGCGGGCTCCACTTCACGGTCGAGGGCGACGCCATCCGCTTTGGGCTGCTGGCAGTGAAGAACGTCGGGCAGGGCGCCATCGAGTCGATGGTCACGGCGCGGGAAGCCGACGGCGAGTTCCGCTCGCTGGCCGATCTGTGCGCCCGCGTCGACCTGCGCCTTGCCAACCGGCGCGTGCTGGAGTCGCTGGTCAAGGTCGGCGCCCTCAGTCGCTTCGGCCATGCGGCGCAGCTGCTGGACGCGCTCGATGACGCCCTGGCCGGGGGTCAGGCTGTCCAGCGCGATCGGATCAGCGGCCAGACCGCGCTCTTCGACGTGGCCGTCGATGCGGAGATGATCGAACGCCCCCTGCCCCGCTCGACCGAAGCTCCGCTGCGGGAACGATTGCGATGGGAGAAGGAGTTGCTCGGCCTGTATCTGTCCGACCACCCGCTCGGTGACATCGCCGAGCAGATCGGCCGTTTCGTGACGGCCTACTCCGGCGAACTGGGCGAGGAGATGGACCAGCAGCGAGTCGTCGTGGGCGGCGTCGTCACCGGCATGCGCAGCGTGATCACGAAGGCCCGGGCGACCATGGGCGTGGCCACCCTGGAGGATCTGCAGGGCTCGCTCGAGGTCATCGTCTTCCCCAGGGTGCTCGAGGCGACGGGGCCGACCTGGCAGGCCGATTCGATCGTGCTCGTGGCCGGGCGTGTCGACCACAAGGGGGACGCCTCCGTGCTGCTCGCGGACGCCGTCTGGGAGTGGGACGTCGCGCTGGCGATGGGTGAGGCGTCCTTCGCCGCGGCCGTAGCCGAGGGCGGTCGACGCAGCGGCCGGGGCGGCTCCGGGAACGGGCATGCCAACGGCGCCTCGAACGAGCGCGCACCGATGAGCGGGGCTCCCGTGGCCGTGGCACCGGGCGTCCCGGTGTCGGTCACCATCGAACCACGCACGGTCATCCTCGTCTCACCGCTGCGTGGGGGAGGGGTGATGGGGACCATCGAAGTCCGAATCGGCGCGAGTGCCGGATCCGCTGTGCGCGCAGCGCCTCGATCACCGAGGCCGGCCGCGGAGGCGCCCGAACCCGAGTCCCTCGCCGCACTCGAGCCGGAGCATGACGAGCCGCCGCTGCCGGATGAGGCCCGACGCGCTGCGGATGCCGCCGCGGCGCCGGACGAGCCCACGCCTCCCCTCGCCGCCGCACCCGGCCAGTCGCTCCACGTCCACTTCGGCCAGGCCGAACAAGCAGCCCTGGCGCGGGCGTTCGAAGGCCTGCGGGCGCTCATCGCCGAGCGGCCCGGCGAGACGCCGGTGGTCCTCCACTTGCCCGGACCGAGCGGCCGCGTGCAGGCGATGCAGCTGCGCTCCGGCGTCGCCTACGACGCCGAGTTGTTGGCCGACGTCCGCCGCCGCCTCGGCGCCGGCCTGGTCACGCTCGAGCTGGAGTAGGAGCTGGCGTTCAGTCGCGCCCCTGGCCGGGAAGAGCAGCCGCGCGGAGCAGCCTGGCCAGAGCCTCGCTGGCGGACACCGACCTTTCCACTTGAAGTGAACAAGACGGCCGTCGCAGGGCGAAGACGGGCCTCATCGCCCCCTCCGCCGCCGGTGTGATCCATCGGCGCCCCGTGGCCCACGCTCGCCGATCGGTCTTCGTCGCGCCGCGCGGCCCCTCCACCTGCACGGACGCCGCGGTGGGACCGATCCTGCTCACGTGAAGTGACATGTGGCGAGCAGCCCCCGCGCGGGGGGGGGCGCGCCAGGACGGCGCAGAGACCCGCCCGGATCGAACTGGCGAATGGTGCCGAAGCCGGGAGTCGAACCCGGACGAGGTTGCCCTCAAGGGTGTTTGAGACCCTCGCGTCTGCCAGTTCCGCCACTTCGGCCGCCGGGGGATTGTACGGCCGACCCGATGCTAGACTGCGGCCCGCCGGTCGCCGCCGCCCGCCGCCACGGAGGAGCCTTGCGCCCGTGTCCCACGAACTCGACGCGCCGCCGGGCGGTGATCCTGTGGCCGCGGCACGCGACGCCGAGCACGCGGCCGTCCGGGCGCGCGATGCCGCGCTCGTGGCGCGAGCCCTGGACCGCGACCTCGATGCCTTCAACGAGCTGGTCGGCCACTACCAGGATTTTCTCTTCGCTCTGGTGGTGCGCGTGGTGCGCGATCGGGAGGCGGCCGCCGACGCCGTCCAGGAGGCCTTCTTCAGCGCCTTTCGCAACCTCGACCGGTTTCGGGGCGGCTCCTTCCGGGCCTGGGTGGCGCGCATCGCGCTCAATGCCGCGACCGACGTGCTGCGGCTGCGCAAGCGGCGACCCGTGGAGCCCTACCCCGAATGGGAGGACGAGGCATGGCAGCCGCCGGCCGGTCCGGAGCACGATCCCGAGGTGCAGGTCACGCGGCGCGCCCGATCCCTGGCCCTGGCCGCGGCTCTGGCCGATGTCACCGAGGACCAGCGCCGAGCCATCCTGCTCTTCGACGTCGAGGGTTTCGACTACCAGGAGATCGCCGACATCACCGCCGTCTCGCTGGGCACCGTGAAGTCGCGCATCCATCGTGGCCGGCTGGCCCTGCGAGACCTGCTCGCCGGCCAGATGGAACTCTTCCGCGACTGATGGCGTCAGACTGCCGATGACCACGTTCCGCTCCGACCGCCATGCCGACGAGCACGCCGGCCACGACCGCCAGATGGTGGTCGCCTACGCCTGCGGCGATCTCGATGCCGCGGACACGGGAGCGGCCCGTACCCTCATCCACGAATGTCGCCGCTGTGCCGCACTGGCGAACGAGATCTCCCTCCTGCGGGCCTCGCTGGCGACGGATCTCGGAGCACCGCGCCGGCATCGCGATTTCCGCCTCGGCGCCGAAGACGCCGACCGCCTGCGGGCCGGCCCGTTGTCCCGACTCCTGCGTCGCCTGGGCGGACCGGGCATGGCGGTACTCCAGCCTCTCGCCGGCGCGGCCTTGGCCATCGGCCTGGTCCTCGTGGTCACCACCGGCGCCCTGCCCAGCCTCCGCTTGGGGGCCGGGGGCGCGGCAGTCGTCCCCGCTGCCGCCCTGGATCTGCGCGCCGGGCCCGCGGCCGGGAGTGGCGCGGACGGCACGGCAACACCTGCCAAGGACGGCCAATCGGCGCCTGCTGCCGTCACCGACGGGGAGTCGACGGCCACCCCTGGAGCGCCCGAGCGCGACCAATCCGGGGTCATCGACACCCCGACCCAGCCCATGAAGTCCATCGCCGCGCCGTCCGAGCCGACGATCGATCCGGGTCTGCTGGCCGGGATCGGGCTGTTGCTCGTCGGTGGTGCCGTGCTCGTCGTGCGCCTCGCCGCCCGCCGCATCGCGGAGGACCCGCTGCTCCGCTGACGGCTACACTCGCCGGCGTGGAACGGCTCATGCTGCTCGACGCGAACGGGCTGATCTACCGGGGCTACTTCGCGCTCTACAACACCCCCCTCACGACCAGCCGGGGTGAGCTGGTCAACGCCGTATTCGGCTTCTGGAGCATCGTCCTGCGCGGCTTCCAGGACGTCCGCCCGGACTACGTGATGGCCTGCTTCGACCTCGGTGCACCCACGTTCCGACACGAGGCCTTCGCCGACTACAAGGCCACGCGCAAGAAGATGCCCGACGACCTGCGCGATCAGTTCCCCAAGGTGCGCGAGCTCGTCGAGGCCTTTCGCATCCCCATCCACCAGTTGGAGGGCTGGGAGGCGGACGACCTCATCGGAACGCTCTCGCGCCAGGCCGAGGCTCGTGGTCTGCAGACGACGATCGTGTCGGGCGACCTGGACATGCTCCAGCTGGTGAGCGAGCAGACCTCGCTGCTGACGACCCGGGCTGGCGTGCAGCAGACGGTCATCTACGACCCGAATGCCGTCTTCGAGCGCTACGGCCTGACGCCGGCGCAGATGATCGACTTCAAGGCCCTCAAGGGCGACACCACCGACAACATCCCGGGCATCCCCGGCGTCGGCGACAAGACCGCTGCCAAGTTGCTCATCGACTACGGCTCACTAGATGGGATGTACGCGCAGGTGGACCGCGTGGTGCCCGAGAAGCTGCGCCAGAAGGTGGTCGAGAACCGCGATCGCGTGCTCGCCAACCGGGAACTGGTGACCATCCATCGGGAACTGCCGGTCGAGCTCGACCTCAGCGCGGCGGGCCTCGGCGACTACGACCGCTCGGAGGTCATGCGCCTGTTCCGCGAGTACGAGTTTCGTTCCCTCGTGGAGCGCCTGCCGGCCGTGGCCGGCGAGGAGGCGATGGCCCCCGGCGAGGCCCTGCGCCGGGCAGACGGCGCGGCCCCGATGCCGGCAGCGATCGTACCCGGCCGCGAACTTGTCGCACGGCCGCGTGGTGCCGCCCTCAGTGGGGAGGGAAGCGGACTTCAGTTGACGCTCGCCTTCGACGCCCTGGGCACGACGGCGGAGGGGGGATCGACCATCGGCGTGGTCATGGTGCCCGCCGCGGACCCGGTCGCGCGGTTGCGCGCCCTGATCGGCGATCCCGGCCTGGCGGACCGTCTCGGGCCAGGCGATGACCCCACGCCTTGGCTGGCCGCACAGGCATCCGTCACCGTGGGACTGGCCCTCGACGACCCGCGGCCCCGCCGCGGGACGTTGCTCGGGCTTGCCGTGGCCGGAGAGGACGGACGGTGGCTGACGGCGCCGGCATCCGAGGCGCCGCGCCTGCTGGAAGCCATCGCGGCCGCCGGTCACCCCATCGCCGCGCATGAGGCCAAGCTCCTGCTGGTGGCCGAGCTGGCCCGGCGCGACCCGGGCGGCTCGTCGGAGCCAGTCCACGGCGGACGCGCGCTGCCGCCGATCGCCTTCGACACCCAGGTCGCGGCCTACATCCTCAACGCCGCCCTGCGCAGCCAGACGCTCATCGACATCTGCGCCGAACGGCTGGGCATCGAGCTGCCGCCGCCGGGCGCCCTGGGCGGCGCCGACCACGCGGCGGTCGAGTGCGCCGCGGTCGCTGCGGTGCGCGGCACGCTGCAGGCGGCCCTGGAGGAGGCCGACCTGGACCGGCTCTATCGAGAGCTTGAGCTGCCGCTTATCCCGGTGCTGGCGGCCATGGAAGCGACCGGCGTGGCCCTCGACCGGAGAACGCTGGCCGGGCTCGCGACCGAATTCGCCGCCGAGATCGCCCGACTGGAGGCCGGCGTCTACGAGGCGGTCGGCCACGAATTCAACCTGGGCAGCCCCAAGCAACTCGAGCAGATCCTCTTCCACGAGTTGGATCTGCCCAAGGGCAAGCGCACCAAGACCGGCTACTCGACCGACGCGACCGTGCTCGAGGAGCTGCGGCCCGCGCACCCGATGATCCCCATGTTGCTGGACTGGCGCGTTTACACGAAGCTCAAGAGCACCTACGTCGATGCGCTGCCGCTGCTGCTCGATGGCGCCACCGGCCGGCTGCACACGACCTTCCACCAGGCCGTGGCATCCACCGGTCGCCTCAGCTCGTCCGACCCGAACCTCCAGAACATCCCCATCCGCAGCGACCTCGGACGGCGCATCCGGCGCGCCTTCGTGGCCGGCAGCTCCGAGACGACGCTGCTCGCCGCGGACTACAGCCAGATCGAGCTGCGCGTCCTGGCCCATGTCAGCGGCGACGCGGCCCTTCGCGACGCCTTCGCGCGCAAGGCCGACATCCACCGTGAGACGGCCGCGCTGGTGCTGCACAAGGATCCAGCCGACGTCACTCCCGACGAGCGCTCGATGGCCAAGATGGTCAACTTCGGCATCGCCTACGGCATGAGCGACTTCGGGCTCTCGAGTCGGGCCAATATCTCGCGCGTCGAGGCCCAGACCTTCATCAACGGCTACTTCTCGACGTACAGCGGGATCAGCTACTACATGCTCCACATCAAGGACCTGGCCCGCACGCAGGGCTACGTCACGACGCTGCTGGGCCGCCGCCGCTGGATCCCCGAGCTGTCGCAGCGCAACCCGAATCTGCGCGCCGCGGGCGAGCGGATGGCCATCAACATGCCCATCCAGGGCACCGCCGCCGACATCGTCAAGATCGCCATGATCCGGTTGGACGATCGGCTGCGCAGGGCGAACTCCGGCGCGCGCATGCTGCTCCAGGTCCACGACGAGCTGCTGCTGGAAGTGCCGCGCGGCGAGTTGGCTGCGACCGCCACCCTGGTGCGCCAGACCATGGAGATGGCGATGCCGCTGGATGTGCCGCTCGACGTGGACCTCAAGACCGGTGACGACTGGGAGTCGATGACGCCGCTGCGTGAGGCCTGAGCCCGAATGCCGGAGTTGCCCGAGGTCGAGACCATCGCTCGCGAACTCGCTCCGCGCGTCGTGGGCCGCGTCGTCACCGACTTCCGCACGGACTGGCCGCGCGCCATCCGGTACCCCTCGGCGGCGGCGTTCGCCGAGGGCGTTCGCGGACGCCAGATCCTGGGGGTCACGCGCCGAGCGAAGTGGCTGGTCATCTCGCTGAGCGGTGACGCCGCGCTGATCATCCAGGTCAAGATGACGGGGCAGCTGTTCGTGCTGCCGCCCGAGGTCGAGGGCGACAAGCACGTGCATCACGTCTTCGAGCTCTCCGACGGGCTGCAGATGCGCATCCGCGACACCCGCAAATTCGGGCGGCTGGGGCTGTACCGCCGGGACGGGGCCGGTCGCCTCCTCGGCGCAGGCGAGGCCGCCGACCTGTTCAAGGACCATGGGCCCGAGCCGCTCGATCCGAGATTCACCGTTCGCGTCTTCCGCGAGCACCTGCGCGCCCGTCGCGGCCGGCTCAAGTCACTCCTTCTGGACCAGTCCTTCATCGCCGGTATCGGCAACATCTATGCCGACGAATCATTGTGGCGCGCCCGGCTGCACCCGCTGCGGAGCGCGGCCAGCCTCCGGCCGGACGATGAACGCCGCCTCTACATCGCCATCCAGGAGGTGCTCGAGGAAGCCATCGACCGGCGCGGCAGCTCGGTCGACGACTACACCTCGCTCGAGGGCGACGGTGAGATGCAGGGTCATCTCAACGTGTACCAGCGCACCGGGGAGGCGTGTCCACGCTGTGGGCGGCCGACCCGCCGGATCGTTCTCGGCGCCCGCGGCACGCACTTCTGCTCGTGGTGCCAGCGGCTGCCGCGCGTCGATCGCACGAACCCGAACCGGCGGCTCATGGCTGCCGGATCCAAGGGCCGGCCCCGTGGCCGGTCGGCCTGAGCCATGGCCATCCTTCGCTTCGAGGCCGTCCGCCGCGAGATCGGCACGTTCGTCATCCTCGACGACATCAGCGCGGCCATCGCCAGCGGGGAGCGGATCGGCCTCGTCGGCGTCAATGGCGCCGGGAAGACCACGCTGCTCCGACTGGCTGCGGGCAGGGACGAGCCCGACCGTGGCCTGGTGGTGCGCAAGCGCGGGCTCACCATCGGCCTGCTGAGCCAGGAGGCGAATCTCGATACCACCTTCATGTCCGCCCCGGACGTCCGCACGGCCGTGCGTGGGGGCGCCGCCGACGTCGAGGCTCTCGAGCGCCAGCTGGCGGGCATGGAGGCAGCGGGCGCCGGGGCGGTGGGGTCGCCGGCCTACGCTGAGTTGCGGCACCGCTTCGAGGCCCGCGATGGCTACCACCTCGACGTACGGGTCGACGAGGCGCTCTCGGGACTCGGCTTTGACCGACCCGAGTGGATCAAGCCACCGACCGCGCTCTCCGGCGGCGAGCAGACCCGTGCCGCGTTGGCACGCCTGGTGGTCGCCGACCCCGAGGTGCTGCTGCTCGACGAACCCACCAACCACCTCGACATCGGCGCACTCGAGTGGCTCGAGGGGGTGCTCGTACGGCGTCATGGCGCCACGGTCGTGGCCTCCCACGATCGGGCCTTCCTCGACGCGGTGACCACGCGCACCTGGGAGCTTCGTGATCGTCGCCTGGCCATCTTTCGCGGCGGCTACTCGGCCTTCGTCCTGCAGCGCGAGGCGGCGGATGCCCGCCAGGCCAAAGAGGCCGAAACGACGCGCGAGGCCATCGCCCGCGAACAGGAGCTGGTGCAGCGTTACCGGAGTCACCGCAAGTATTCGAAGATGCACGAGCACGAGCGGCGGCTCGACACGTTGCGGGAGGGACCGACAACGGCCTCCCGGCGCGGCGCGCGCCTGACCCTCGCCAGCGGGGGCCTTGTCGGCGGTGGCCCGGTCCGCTCCGGCGACCTCGTGGTCGGACTGCGCGACGTGCTCGTCGGTTTCCCGCCGACGCCCGAGCGTACGGCCGGGATCCCGGTCCTGCGCATCGGCCGGCTCGAGGTGCAGCGCGGCGACCGGATCGGCATCGTGGGTCCGAATGGCGCGGGCAAGACGACCCTGCTGCGCACGATCGCGGGCGAATTGATGCCGCTCGAGGGTGTCGTGCGCCCGGGGGCTGCCGTGCAGCCGGGCTACCTCGCGCAGGTCCGCGGCCGGAGCTTTCCAGGAGCCACCGTCCTCGACGCGCTGCTGGCGCAGGTGAACCTCGACAACGGACCGGCGCGCTCGTACCTGGCCCGCTTCCTGTTCCGCGGCGACGAGGTCTTCAAGCCGGTCGCCGAGCTCTCCGGGGGCGAGCGGTCGCGCCTGGAACTGGCCCTGCTCGGCATCACGCCGGCGAACCTGCTGCTGCTCGACGAACCCACCAACCACCTCGACATCCCGGCGCGTGCGGCACTGGAGTCCTTCCTGCGCGAGTCCGCGGCGACGCTCATGGTCGTCTCGCACGACCGCCGGCTGCTGCAGACGATCTGTGAACGACTGTGGGTCCTCGAGCCCGGTCGCGACGGAGCACCGGGGCGGGCGGCCGCCTACGAGGGCGGGCACGCAGAGTGGCGCCGGGCCGTGGGGGAGGGGTGGACCGTCGAGCGGGAGCTGGAAGTGCAGGCGCGACGCTACGATGCCGCCGCATCACGGGGGCCGCGAGGCGGGCCACCCGTGACCGAGGCGATGGCGGTCGCCGCGATGCCGACATCGGCCTCGCCGCCACGGCGATCCGTGGCCAGGGCCGCGCCGCTGTCCAAGGACGCATACCGCAGGCAGCGGCAACACGTGGATGGCGAACTGACCCGGCTCGGCCTCCGTCGCAGCCACCTCGAACTGGCACTCGGCGACCCACTGATACAGGCGAACTTCGTCGAGATGCGCCGGGTCAGCAGCGAGCTGGCCGATGTCGACGCGGCACTGGCGCAGGCGGAGGAGGCATGGCTGATCCTCGAGGAGCGGGCGCCCCGATGAGCCTCACGGGCAGGGGTGCGGCGGCGCTGCCCCTGTGCATCGGCCTCACCGGGCCGATCGGCTGCGGGAAGTCCACCCTGGCCCGCCACCTGGCGACCCGCGGCGGCGTGGTCATCGATGCCGACGACCTCGCGCGTGCCGTCACGGTGCCCGGTGCGGCGACGCTGCCGGCCATCCGGGCCCGCTTCGGGGACGGGGTCTTCGGCGCCGACGGCACGCTCGATCGGGCGGCGCTGGCGGCGGTCGTCTTCGCCGACCCCGGTGCGCTGCGCGACCTCGAGGCGATCGTCCACCCCGCGGTGCGTCAGCGGGTCATGGCCGCCCTGGAGGCGGCGGCCGCGGCGCGCGCCGCGTTCGTGGTCATCGAGGCCATCAAGCTCGTCGAGGGCGGCCTCGCGACGGCCTGTGACGAAGTCTGGCTGGTCGTCTGCGACCGGGCCACCCAGCGCAGCCGCCTGGGAGCGCGCGGCGGCGACATCGTCGACACGGAGCGGCGCCTCGCGGCGCAGGGCGATCTGGCCGAACGACTGGCGGGCATCGCCACGCGCGTGATGCGCTCCGAGGGGCCCCTTGGCGCGACGCTCGCCGCGGCCGACGCCGCGCTCGACGCCGCGCTCGATAGGCGACACGAGGGCCGGCCCGCCTGAGCCGCGCGGGGTAGTACTTGTGGATGGTGCGCCGGCGCGTGCGTCGGGACCATCGTCTCTCGCGCCACCGCGCCCGCCTCGGCCCACACTGAACGAGCTGAACGGCCGGAGCGCGGACCCTTTGTCCACGGCGCCTCGGACACTCGACGCTGCACAGGGATCGGATGCACTCGCTGTACCGACGATATCGCCGCCACCTCGCCCGCAACTCGGTCGGCCAGAGCCTGACCGAGTTCGCGCTGATCCTGCCCGTCTTCATGGTCCTGTTCGCGGCGGCACTCGATCTGGGCCGGCTGTACACCTCCCAGGTGACCATCAACAACGCGGCGCGGGAAGGCGCCATGGCAGCCGCCCTCGATCCCACCTCGTACATCGCGAATCAGCCCTGTAACGCGACGGTCAACAAGGTCATGTGCGGCGCTCTGCGCGAGGTCCAGGGCTCACCGGTGACGCTCACGCCCGCGGACGTGACGATGACCTGCGCGCCGTCGTGCAGCAGGACCCTCGGCAACACGGTGACGGCCCAAGTCACCGGCCACTTCCAGCTGCTGACACCGCTGCTCGCGGTCTTCACGCATGGCGCGAACGTGACGCTGGTCGCGTCCGCGGTGGCGCCGATCCTGTCTGCCCCGACCGCGGGGGCGACCGCTGCCCCGAGTCCCTCGCCGGACCCGTCCCCCACGCCCGATCCGACACCCACTCCGGGCCCCGACCCGACACCCACTCCGGACCCGACCCCCTCGCCGTCGCCCACCCCGACGTGCACCTCCGCACCGTCGGCGTCGTTCACGCTCAGCCCGTCCTCGGGCAAGAAGAAGCAGACCACCTTCACCGTGAGCGACCACTCCACGACCCCTCAACCGGAATGCCCCATCACGACCTGGTCATGGAGCTGGGGTGACTCCGGTGCGGGCTCCACCTCGAACGTGCAGGTCCCGCCGGACCACATCTACAACGCGCAGGGGCCGTACACCGTCACCCTCGTCGTCTCGTCGGCGGGCGGCACGTCCAACCAGGCCACCCACACCGTGAACGTGACCCCGTGAGCCGGCACCGGGGGCGAACGCCACGTGGTCGCCAGGACGGTCAGGCCCTGGTCGAATTCTCCTTCGTGCTCATCCCCTTCCTGCTCCTCCTGCTGGGCACCTTCGACGTCGGGCGCGGGATCTACCTGTACAACGGCGTTGCCGAAGCGGCTCGCGAGGTGGCGCGGGTGACCAGCGTGCACGTCGGCAACCCGACCGGCTCGCAGTCGGAGACAACGGCGGTGGTGAACCAGCAGCGCGGCCTGGTCCCCAATCTGTCGGCCCCGACCTTCAGCTGCGTCGATGCCGCCGGTGCTGCCGTTGGGCACGCGCCTTGCCAGGGTGGCGACGGCGTCAAGGTGACCATGTCGGCGCCGTTCAGTGTGGTCACGCCCCTGTTGGGGTTGATCGGTCCGTTCACCTTCGCGTCCAGTAGCACGATGTTGATCCCTTGAAGTTCGAGGAGGCCGCATGACCAGTCTTGAGCAGCACCGCCGTGATCAGAGCGGGCAGGCCCTGGTGGTCTTCGCCCTCTCGCTGGTCGCGATCATGGCCACGCTGGGCCTCGTCATCGACGGCGGCTCGGCTTCGGCGCACCGGCGCAGCGTGCAGAACGCCGCGGACCTGGCTGCCCTGGCGGGCGCGGACAACTACCTCGTCAACCACAGTTCGAGCCAGGCCAGGACCGCCGCCCGGACGAGCACCGCGAAAAACGGGTACACCAACGGCTCCGGCGGCGTGACCGTTTCGGCGTGGATCAAGACCGGCGAGGACACCGACAGCGAGGATCCTCCCGACGAGCACGACTCCGCACCGCACCTCGGCACGCAGGTGCGGGTCACCGTCTCGACGCCGCACCGGAACTTCTTCGCGGGTATCGTCGGCCAGGGCTCGTGGACCGTGGCCGCGACGGCCACCGCGCTTACCGGTGTGCCGAACACGGCCCTCGGGGCCGGCCCGTTCATCTTCAGCATCGACGCCTTCTACCCCGGCAGCGGCCTTCCGAAATACACGCTGGCGACGGATTTCGGCGAGGCCAACGGTGACATCCCGGTCTCCGCGGAGGACATCGCCTGGACCAACTACGGCACCGGCAACGTCGACTCCAACGAGGTCCGCAGCATCATCGATGGCTCGGAGGTCGTCGACATCACGCTCGACTTCGGGACCTACATCGGCCAGTACAACAACGGCTTTCACAACACCCTCTTCGACGCCGTGGATACGCACCTGGCCGGCAAGACCGTGCCCATCCCGGTCGTGGACCATGCCGGCAACTTCATGGGTTGGGCGACCTTCCACGTCGTCTCGGCCACCAGCGCCGGCTCGAAACACATCAACGGCTACTTCGTCTCGCCATACTTCAGTGAGAAGCTGACCATCAAGCAGTGCGCACCGGTCAACTGCCACGGGATCTCCGGCGGCTTCGGCTCGTACGTCGTCAAGCTCGTCAACTAGGCGTCGCGGGCCCGGCGTGACACCGGCACCGGTCGCCATTCGGCTCAGCGCCGCCGGCGGGGCCGCGTACCGGTGCGCTTGACCACGTTGGGGGTGACGCGCACGTCCCATGTAGGGCGATCGAGCCACTTGGCCTGCCAGCCGCCGTCGTCCTCGTGCTCGTCGCGGATGCCGGGCAGCCAGTCGGCTGCCGTGCCCTCGTCCGGAGCGACCGGCTCAAGGGAACCCATCGGCTCCTCCCCGGCGCGCAGCACCTCGACCGAGGTCACGCGGACCACCTGGGCATCTGCCTCCGACACGCCTCGACCGCCGAGTCGGCTGCTCCGACCGCCACGAGCGCCGGCGGTCTCGGCGGCCTTCCCCATCACGACCGACGCATCCTCCGCCAGGACCCGAAGCCGGATGCCCTGCGCCTCGTCGCGCAGCGCCGCCGCGCGCTCGAACTCAAGGTTCCGGGCGGCATTGCGCATCTCGGCCTCGAGCTGCGCGACGAGCTTGAGGATCTGCTGCTGGGACATCTCGGACAGCTCGTGCCCATCCCCGGCCCGGTACGCGCCGGGGCCTTCGGCCACGCTGCGCAGACGGTCGTTGATGTCGCGGATGCCCTTGATGATGTTGGCCGGCTCGATGCCGTGGTCACGGTTGTAGGCCTCCTGGACGGCCCGCCGGCGGTCGGTCTCGTCGATGGCCACGCGCATCGACTCGGTGATCCGGTCGGCGTACATGACCACCTCGCCGCCGATATTGCGGGCCGCCCGGCCGGCGACCTGGATGAGTGACCAGGCGCTGCGCAGGAAGCCCTCCTTGTCGGCGTCGAGGATGGCCACCAGGGTGACCTCGGGCAGGTCGATGCCCTCGCGCAGCAGGTTGATGCCGACGAGCACGTCGAAGACGCCAAGGCGCAGGTCGCGCAGGATGCTCACCCGCTCCAGCGTGTCGACTTCACTGTGCAGGTACTGCACGCGCACGCCGAGCTCGCGCAGATAGTCGGTCAGGTCCTCGGCCATCTTCTTCGTCAGCGTGGTCACCAGCACCCGCTCGCTCCGGTCGACGCGGCCCCGGATGCGCTCGAGCAGGTCGTCGATCTGGCCGTCCGACGGGCGCACCTCGATGGTCGGGTCGACGATGCCCGTGGGCCGGATGAGCTGCTGGACGATGTGGCCCTTGGCCTTCTCCAGCTCATACGGGCCGGGCGTGGCGCTCATGTAGACCACCTGGTCGACGTGGTCCTGGAACTCCTCGAAGGTGAGCGGCCGGTTGTCGAGGGCCGAGGGCAGGCGGAAGCCGTACTCGACAAGGATCTCCTTCCGCGTGCGGTCGTTCTTGTACATGCCCACCGACTGCGGGATGGTCATGTGGCTCTCGTCGACGACGAGCAGCCAGTCCGGCGGAAAGTAGTCGAGCAGCGTCCAGGGCCGGGATCCGGCGGCGCGGCCGGCGAGGTGGCGCGAGTAGTTCTCGATGCCCGAGCAGAAGCCCAGTTCGCGCATCATCTCCACGTCGAAGGCGGTGCGCTGGCGGAGGCGCGCCGCCTCGAGCACCATCCCGCGCGTCTCCAGCTCAGCTGTTCGTGATTCGGCCTCGGCCTCGATGTCGAGGATGGCCTGGCGCAGCTTGTCGGCCGGGGTCACGTAGTGCGAGGCCGGATACACGTTCAACTCGGTGCGCTCCGCGAGCAGCTCGCCGGTGAGCGGATCGATCTCGCTGATGCGCTCGACCTGGTCGCCGAAGAACCGGACACGGACCACGAAATCGTCGTAGGCCGGCTGGATCTCCAGGCTGTCGCCGCGCACGCGGAAACGCGCCCGCGCGAGCGCCTGATCGTTGCGCTGGTACTGGAGGTCGACGAGCTGACGGAGCACGCCGTCGCGGCGATAGCGGCCGCCGACGCGCAGGCGCACCACGGTCGCCCCGTAGTCCACGGGCGCGCCCAGGCCATAGATGCAGCTGACGCTGGCCACGATGATCACGTCGCGCCGTTCGAAGAGAGCGTGCGTGGCGGCATGGCGCAACTTGTCGATCTCGTCGTTGCGCGACGAGTCCTTCTCGATGTAGGTGTCGCTGCGGGGCAGGTAGGCCTCGGGCTGGTAGTAGTCGAAGTAGCTCACGAAGTATTCGACCGCATTCTTGGGGAAGAACTCGCGGAACTCGGCGTAGAGCTGCGCCGCCAGCGTCTTGTTGTGAGCCAGCACGAGCGTGGGCTTGCCGTGGCGCGCGATGACGTGGGAGATCGAGAATGTCTTGCCGGAGCCCGTCGTGCCCAGCAGCACCTGGTGCTTGACACCCTTGGCCAGACCTTCGGACAGGCGCTCGATGGCCGCCGGCTGGTCGCCCGTCGGGGCGAACTCGGCGATCAGGTCGAAGTCGGGCACGATGGACCTCCGGGGCGCTGCGCTGGACGGGAGGATAGCACGGGGGAGCACAAAGAGAACGGGTGTTCGGGCGCCCTTACACCGGCAGTCCTGTCGGGTGTGTACCAAAAGCACCATAGGCAGCGCCGCTCCGTCTGGCGATGCTGGTGCACATGGAAATGCAATTTCGTGATGACACGCGGCGCCGCAAGGTGCTCCTCATCGTCGGCCTGATGTTCGCCGTGGCCGCGGCCGGTGCCGCATTCCTGGTCCTCACCCGGGCGCAGTCGGGCGTCACCACGAAGGTCGTGACGCGCGACGTGGTCGTCGCCGCGCATGAGATCTCGGAGCGGACGGTCATCCAGGCGACCGATCTGACCATCCGCGCCGTGGCCGACGACCCCTCCCTGGACTCCGCCCTGACCGTGCCCGATGCGGCCGTCGGGCGCATCGCCGCCGTCACCATCCTGGCGCAGCAGCCAGTCACGGTGAACCTGCTCACCTCGTCCGAAGTGGGCGGCGCATTCAGCATCCTCGCGCCACAAGAGACGGTCGCGCCCGACTCACCCTTCTGGCGGGCGGTTTCGGTCGATGTGCCCGACGACCGAGCCGTGGGCGGCGTGATCCAGATCGGACAGCACGTGGACCTGTTCGTTACGGTGACTGTCAACGTCGTCGTGCCCGATGGCTCACCAGCGCCCACCCCGACGCCCAACGCGAGCGGACCGGTCGGACCGTACTACAGCGACACGACCACCAAGATCACCTATCAGGATCTGCCCGTGCTGGCCCACGCCCTCACGCTCTACGTGCTCAAGGTGACGATCGCCCAGGCCGAGGAGATCAGTCACCTCGAAGCTTCCGGCGCGGCGTCCTTCAGCCTTGCTCTGCGGCCGGACACGGACAAGCGCCCGGTGGCGACCGATGGCCTTGGCGAGACCACCAACATCATCATCCAGCGCTACGGCATGCCCATCCCGGCGGAGTATCCGGTTCCCTGACCGGCGAACCTGCCGCCGCTGCCCCTGAGGGGCGGGTGGCTGCCTAGAACGCGCGTTCGGTTCGCCCATCCTGGCGTACACTGGGCCCGTGCCCCAGGAATCCCTCGTCGTGCGCGGCGCGCGCGAACACAACCTCAAGAACATCACCGTCGAGTTGCCCCGCGACCGGCTGATCGTCATCACCGGCCTCTCGGGCAGTGGCAAGAGCAGCCTGGCCTTCGACACCATCTACGCGGAAGGCCAGCGGCGCTACGTGGAGAGCCTCTCGGCCTACGCGCGCCAGTTCCTCGGCCAGATGGAGAAGCCGGACGTCGACCAGATCGACGGCCTGAGCCCGTCGATCTCCATCGACCAGAAGGGCGCCAGCCGCAACCCACGCTCGACGGTGGGCACGGTCACCGAGATCTACGACCATCTGCGCCTGCTTTTCGCGCGGGTCGGCCACCCGCACTGCCCGCTGTGCGGGCGCGAGATCGCGCGACAGAGTCCGCAGCAGATCGTCGACCGCATCGGGGCCCTGCCCGACGGTGCCCGAGTGCTGCTCCTGGGGCCGCTGGTCAAGGATCGCAAGACGGAGGGCGACCGGGTCTTCGAGGCGGCCCGTCGGCAGGGCTTCGTGCGTGTCCGCGTCGACGGCGCGCTCCTCGACCTCGACGAGGTCACCACGCTCGACAAGTACAAGCGTCACACCATCGAGGTGGTGGTGGACCGCCTCGTGGTCGGTCGCGCGGACGAGACGGGACGAGCCTACGGACCGGACAACCCCGACCCCGACGCCGGTCGGATGGCCGATTCGGTCGAGACCGCGTTGCGGCTCGGCGAGGGCGTGATGATCGTGGCGCCGGCCGACCCCGGCACGTTCGAGGAGCAGCGCTACAGCGAGCAATACAGCTGCGCCTTCGACGGCTCGGTCATCGACGATCTGGAGCCGCGCAGCTTCAGCTTCAACTCGCCGCACGGCGCGTGCGCCGACTGCACGGGTCTCGGCGTGCGGCTCGAGATCGACCCCCGCCGACTGGTGCCCGACATGTCGCTGTCGATCGCCGACGGCGCCCTGCTGCGCCCGTGGGCGCGCATGCCGATGGCCGATTCCTGGTTCGGCAAGGTCGTCGAGGCGGTGGCGCGCGCCCATGGTTGGGATCCGACCGTGCCGGTCGCGAACCTCCCGCCGGAGGCGTTCGAGCACCTGCTTCACGCGCCGCGCGGCGAGCAGGTCGTGATCGGCTACCGGCATGACCGCGGTGAGAACACCTATACGGCCACGTTCGAGGGCATCGTGCCCAATCTCGAACGCCGCTACAAGGAGACCGAGTCGGACTACGTCAAGGCCGAGCTGGAGCGCTTCATGGTCGAGCGGCCCTGCCCGACCTGCGCGGGCCGGCGGTTGCGGCCGGAGGCCCTCGCGGTGACCGTCGATGGGCGTGCCATCGCCGAGGTCGCATCGCTCTCGATCGCCGAGGCGATGGCCTGGGCGGGCGCCCTGCCCGAGCGGCTCGGCGAGCGCGAACGGACGATCGGCCGCCAGGTGCTCAAGGAGATCGCCGCCCGGCTCGGTTTCCTCATCGATGTCGGGCTCGACTACCTGACCGTGGATCGCACCAGCGCGACCCTGTCAGGGGGCGAAGCCCAGCGCATCCGCCTCGCGACGCAGATCGGCTCGAGCCTGATGGGCGTGCTGTACATCCTCGACGAACCATCGGTCGGCCTGCACCAGCGCGACAACGCCAAGCTCATCGCCACGCTCACACGCCTGCGCGATCTGGGCAACACGCTCATCGTCGTCGAGCACGATGAGGAGACCATCCGCACCGCCGACTGGGTGCTCGACATCGGACCCGGCGCCGGCGAGCACGGCGGCGAGGTCGTGGCCGCCGGCCCGCTGGAGACGATCCTGGCCGAGCCGCGATCGATCACCGGCGCCTACCTGCGTGGCGAGCGCATGGTGCCCATCCCCGAGCGGCGGCGGACCGGCAGTGGCCGCGGTCTGGAGGTCATCGGCGCCCGGGCCCACAACCTGCGCGGCATCGACGCGCGTTTCCCGCTGGGCACCTTCACGGCCGTGACCGGCGTCTCCGGCAGCGGCAAGAGCACGCTCGTGGCCGAGATCCTCTATCGCGCCCTGGCCCAGGCCCTGAATGGCGCGCGCGAGGAGCCCGGCGCCCATGAGCGCATCGACGGGCTCGACGCCATCGACAAGGTCGTCGAGATCGACCAGAGCCCCATCGGCCGCACCCCACGCTCCAACCCGGCCACCTACACCGGCCTCTTCGGCCCCATCCGCGAGCTGTTCGCGGGCACGCCCGACGCCCGCGTCCGCGGCTACAGGCCGGGGCGCTTCAGCTTCAACGTCAAGGGCGGCCGCTGCGAGGACTGCAAGGGCGACGGGATCATCAAGATCGAGATGCAGTTCCTTTCCGACGTCTATGTGACCTGTGAGATGTGCAAGGGCAAGCGCTACAACCGCGAGGCATTGGAGATCCACTATCGGGGACGTTCGATCGCCGACGTCCTGGAGATGACCGTCGCGGAGGCGCTCGATCTCTTCGCCGCGGTGCCCACCGTGCGCACCAAGCTGCAGACGCTGTACGACGTCGGCCTCGGCTACATCCATCTGGGCCAGCCCGCGACGACGCTGTCGGGCGGCGAGGCACAACGGGTGAAGCTCTCCACCGAGCTGTCGCGACGGGCTACCGGACGGACGATCTACCTGCTCGACGAGCCGACCACCGGCCTGCACTTCGCGGACGTCGAGAAGCTCCTCCAGGTCCTGCACCGGCTGGTCGACCAGGGCAACACCGTGGTCGTCATCGAGCACAATCTCGACGTCATCAAGACGGCCGACTGGATCATCGACCTGGGACCGGAGGGCGGACATCGCGGCGGTCTCATCGTGGCCGAGGGCACCCCCGAGACGGTGGCCGCCACGGCCGGTTCGGCCACTGGCGAATACCTCGCACGCGTGCTGCGTGGTGAGCCGCTGCTGCCGCTCAGCGATGTCTCGTTCGCCGAGGCCGCGGGCCGCGCTGATCGCGGCCGGGAAGTCAACGGTCGGGGGCGTGCCCTGCGCCCGCCGAAGCGCGCGCGGGTCGGCGTGTCCAGCGCGCCGTCGGTGGCCATCGACCAGACCGCCTCCGAGTGACGGTACCGGGACCGCGAGACGGTCGACGATCTCCCGCCGGGGATCGCGGCTAGACTCTGGCGGTGCCCGACATCGACTTCGCCTTCCTCGCCGACGCCGCCGAGGCCGTGCCCGGCCGGAAGTTCGCCGTGCTCGGGGGCGGCGTCAGCCGCCTGGGCGGTCCCGCCTTCCCACTGCGCCACCCGCACCTCGCGCTGGTCGTCGGCCTGCTGCTGACCGCCCCCGAAACGGACGTCGAGCACGAGGTCCGCTTCGTCATCCTCCGTCCAGACGGTCGGGAACTGACGTCGGGGACGGCGGGCATCAAGGCCAGCGGGTCGGGCGACGGGCGCGACATGGTGCTCACCTTCAGCATCGATCTGTGGAACCTCGTCTTCGAGGTGCCCGGCGACTACAGCTGCCGCCTGCTTGTCGACGGACAGGAGCGCAAGCGACTGCCGCTGCAGGTCGAGCGGTTGGAGGCGCTCGGCGGCTCCTCCGGATCGATGGTCGTGCCGCCCTTCCCGCCGCCCACCGGACAGGCCTGAGTCGGTGGATGTCGTGGCCGGACTGGCCGGGCTGATCCTCCACCCGCGCGAGCTCATCGAGCCCTTCGGCCCCGGCGCGTACCTCGTGCTGTTCGCGGTCCTCTTCGCGGAGACAGGCCTGTTGGTCGGCTTCTTCCTGCCCGGCGACAGCCTGCTGATCGTGGCCGGCGTGCTGGCTGCCCCCGGCGCCCAGGTCTACACGCTGAGCATCGTGCTGGTCATCGCCGTGTGCGCCGCGGCCGCGGTGTTGGGCAACCTTGCCGGTTTCTGGTTCGGGCGGCGCGTTGGACGCGCGCTCTTCGAGAGGCCCGACTCCCGTCTCTTCAAACGGCGCCACCTGGTCGCGGCGGACGCCCTCTACCAGCGCCACGGCGGCATCACCATCGTGGTCGCACGCTTCATGCCCTTCGTGCGCACCTTCGCCCCGATCGTGGCCGGCATCAGCTCCATGGATCGCGCGGCGTTCGTGCTCTGGACGGTGGTCGGCGGCGCCCTGTGGGCCTGCGGCCTGCCGCTGGCCGGCTACCTGCTCGGCGCGGCCATGGGCGCCACGCTCGACGCGCTGCTGTTGCCGCTGATCGTGGCCATCGTCCTGATCTCGGTGCTGCCGGCGGCGATCCACGCCTGGCGCGGGCGGCGACACCGCTCGGCCCCGGCCCCGTAAGACGGTGCGAGGTGTGCTTAGCCGGTAACGCCCCTCAGCGGATGCCGGTGTCGTACCAGAACAGGATCGTGACCTTCCCCGCGCCGAGCTCGAGGCGCACCGTCTGCGCCTGCGGAGTGCCGATGAACCCCGCCACCGGCTGCGGCGTGAGGGTGTAGACGCCCGGACCCAGCGGGACGTCGTAGGTGCCGTCCGCGCCGGGGGTGATGCGCAGCACCGGCGCCCCATCCGCGTTGCTGACCACGATCACGGCACCGCGCACCGGCCGGTCGGCGCAGGCCGGATCCGGCGGGTTCTGCACGACGGGGCAGGATGGGCCGGCGCTGACCTTGCCACTGAGGCCGGTGGCGACGTCCGGCATCGCAGCGCCCGACTGACCGAGCAGGCTGACGACGCCGCCCGAGCTGACCGCGTACTCCCAGACGTGACGGTTGATGCACCCGGCGGGGCAGTCGCCCCAGCCGAGGGTGACGCGCACGACGTAGCCACCGTTCGCCGCCGCTGCCACCTCGTACCAGCCCGACCGTCCGATCGCGTTCGGGTCGAGGGGCGCAAGCCCGAGGAAGCGGGCGTCCTGTGCCAGCGCCGCCGCAACCGCGTCCGCGGTGCCGATCGGCGTCGGTGCCGCGGACGCGGAACAAGCGGCCAACAGGAGCATGAGGGCGGCAAGGGCGGGCACGAGTGTGTGCGCGACGATCTTCACGCCGCCATGACGCTCTTCCCTCCCGCCGGTTCCCTGCCTGTCCAGGCCGCCGCCAGTTCCTGGGCCTCGAACGCCTCGAGGATGAAGCGCGACGGGGCGCCGGGATCGAAGATGAGGATCAGCGACCGGCGCGCCCGGGTCCAGGCGACGTAGGCGAGGCGCCGCTCCTCTTCCAGGGCCCGCACGGGATCCTCCGCCTCGGCCAGCGTGCGGGCGCTCGGGAAGCGACCGTCGTCGAGGCCGACGCAGGCGACCACGTCGAACTCGAGGCCCTTCGTGCCGTGCATCGTGGCCAGGCTGAGTGCCGCGTTGTCGCGACGGAGCCGTTGGCGCGCCGACCGGGCCTCGTCCACGCGGCGGCGCAGCTCGTCGAACGAGGGCGCGTCGGCGGCCCAGGCGGCGATGGTGACGAGGCCGCGTCGGTCGGCGAGCGACGCGCTGTGCAGCAGCCGACCCAGGACCGTCGTCGGCCTGTCCGTGAGGGAGGAGGGCATCGCCGCCAGGAGGCGATCGATGGCCGGGTCGTCGAGCATGTCGAGACCGTCGATCTCGGCACGGTAGCCCATCCCGGACTCGAGCGCGGCCGCCGCGTAGGGCGCCAGCTCGGCGTTGGTGCGCGCCAGCACGGCGTGGCTGGGGGGGTTGGCGCCGCTCAGGGCAGGGGACCATGAGGCGAGCAGACGCCGGGCGCGGGTCACGTCGTCGCTCGGATCAGCCGCGAGCACGATGCTGCCGACGGCATGGGCCCGGGCCAGGATGCGCTTGGCAAAGCGCTCCCGATTGTGTTCCACGAGCCGCGTCGCGCGCTCCACGACCACCGCCGGACAGCGTCGGTTCGTGACCAGGTCGACGCGGCGCAGGCCGGGCAGGGCGGCGGCGAGATCGAGGATGCGGCGCACGTCGGCCAGCCGCCAGGCGTAGATGGTCTGGTCGTCGTCGCCGACGAGGAAGACGTCGTTGGCCGGGGCGGCCAGCAACAAGGCCAGGCGGAGCTGGGCGCGATCGAGGTCCTGCGACTCGTCGACCAGCACCACGGCGCAACGCTCGCGCCAGCGGGTGAGGAGGCGCGGGTCTGCCTCGAGGCGATCGAGGGCGCGACGCACCAGGTCGTCGAAGTCGAGGACGCCTCGCGCCGCCAGCGCCCCCTCGTAGGTGACGAAGGCCTCCAGCAGCGCAGAGGGCGCCCGGCCGGCGGCCCGCTCGGTGGCGATCCGGGCCGAAACCGCGGCGGCATCCGCGCCCGCGTCGAGCTTGAGTCGCGAGAAGGCATCATCGAGGCGGCGTAGGGTGACCGGCGCGAGCCGCCGCCCGGCCAGCTCGGCGAGGATCTCCGCCCGATCGACCAGCTCGATCCCGACTCCTACATCGACAAGGATCTCCCGCCCGAGAGCGTGGAAGGTACGTACGCGCACGGCCCCGGGCTCCAGTCCCAGCGGCGCCAGCGCGTCCTTGAGCCGCTCGCCGAGCTCATCCGCCGCGCGGCGGTTGAAGGTCAGGACGCAGATCCGCTCGGGCGCGATGCCGGTGGCGATGCGCCAGGCAACGCGGGCCACCAAGGTGGTCGTCTTGCCCGATCCTGCCGGGGCGACGCACAGCACCGGTCCCGGCGGCGCGGTGGCCGCCGCCAGCTGGTCGGGCGAGAGGCGAGCCAGGCGCTCTTCGACCGAGGCATGCATGCCTCCATCGTCGGCACCGCCGCTCACCAGCGGCTTTGCGGCCGATCGATGGCGGACGAGGCGTCGTGACCGTTGTGCATTACTCCGCCATGATCTAATGTGTAAGACATGATCACTGATGCACCACGGCCTACTCGTCATCGTGCCCGGCTGACTCGCCAGGGTCAGATCACGGTGCCCAAGGCAGTGCGGGACGCACTCGGGGCGCGACCCGGCGACGAGATCGAGTTCCTGCCCCGAGGGGAAGAACTCGTGATCGAGGTTCGGCCCCGGCGCAGCATCATGGAGTTCGCGGGCATCGCGGCGGGCGCCGTGGCGCACCTTCCCGGGACCGCCGAGGAACTCGACGTGCTGATCGAGCGGGGGATGACTGAACGGGCGGTGGCTCGCGAGCGACGGGCTCGGCGGACGCCCCGCCCGGACGGATGAGTCCGCAGGGAAGGCGCGGGCCCCGTGGACGCCCGAGTCTGGCCTACGCTGACACGAACCTGTTCATCGCTCTCTTCGCCGGCCCCGGACATCCGCTGCACGAACCGGCGCTGGGCATCTTCCGTCGCGTCGCCGATGCTGACCTGGGCCTGATCGTGACGCCGATCGTCGTCGCCGAACTCGTCCACGTCGCGCGCTCCGTCCTGGGCTGGACCAGGCACGTCATCGCAGACAGGCTTGGGTCCCTGCTCGAGGCCGATGGGCTCGTGGTCAACGAGCGGGCCGCGCTCAGCCACGCTTTGGAGTTGTTTGGCAGCCGCTCGAGGCTCGACTTCGCAGACGCCTATCTGGCGGCTCTTGGGGTCACCGTCGGCCCGCCGGCGGTGGCGTCGTTTGATCGCGATCTTGACGCCATCGAGGGGCTCCGCCGAATCTCGGCATAGCAGCAGGTCGAGGGCGGGAACCGCTCGTCGTGCCGCCGACTCGCGCCGTCAGGGCGCGACGGCCCAGATCCGCCATTCGTCCGGGACGCCCTTGAGGCGGTGGACCCCCCTCGCCTCGAAGAGCATGCCCGATCCGGCCACGAGGTTCTTCACCGTGTCCGACACCAACACCTCCGACGGGCCGGCCAGGGCGGCGATGCGGGCCCCGGTATGAACCGTGAGGCCACCGGGCTTGCCGTCGATCAACTCGCACTCGCCCGTGTGCAAGCCGGCACGAACGGCGATGCCGAGGGACGGTACCGCCGCCACGATCGACTGCGCCGCGCGAATGGCTCGCCCGGGGCCGTCGAACGTGGCGAAGAAGCCATCGCCGGCCGTATCGACCTCGACGCCGCCGAAGCGCGCGATGTTCGCCCGCACCAGCGCGTGGTGGCGCTCGACCAGCGCGTGCCAGCCGGTGTCACCGAGGGCTGCAGCGCGACTCGTCGAATCGACGATGTCCGTGAATAGCACGGTGGCGAGGACGCGGCGGAGCATCGCATCGTCCTCGCCGATCTCGTCCAGGAACCGCGCGATCTCCGCGACGATGGCAGCTCCTCGGTGGTACCAGTGCAGCCAGGGGCGTTCGACGATGTCCTGCTGGACCAGGCGCGCGCCGGGGATGACGCTGGCCAGATAGCGCCCGTTCTCCGCCGAGTAGATGGTGTCGCCGCCGGTCGTCGCCAGGACGAGCGTCGGAACATGGATGGTGGGGTAGACGGCGCGCGGGTCGGTGAAACGGAAGCGCCGCATCTCGGCGATGAGCCCGCCGGGCGGAATGGCCGACCGCGAGTAGGCAGCGAACCACTCGCGCTCGCGGGCATCCTTCCAGTGCGCCACCCAGGAAGGCGTGCCCCAACCATCGCGAACGAGCTCGATCTGCCGTTCGAATTCCTGGTCGTCGTCGCTCCCGCCGACGACCGTTTCGTCGTATTTCGCGAACGCGTCGCAGAGGATGAGTCCGCGCGTGCGTTCGGGGTAGGTCGCCGCGAAGAGCGCAGCGTTGATGCCGCATTCCTGCGTGCCGAAGATGACGGCGCGCTCCGATCCGGCGGCGCCCATGACGCAGAGCAGGTCGTCCGTCATCGTCTCGAGCGGCGCGACGTCGAAGGGCGAGAAGCGGTCCGAGCAGCCCCAGCCGCGCCGGTCCGTGATGATCAGCCGGGCGTTCCTCGCCAGCCCGCGCAGGAAGCGAGCGAGCGCCGGACCGTCCCAGTTGAGATCGACATTGGAGCCATAGCCCTGGAGGTACAGCAGATCGATCGGCCCCTCGCCGACGACCTGGTAGGCGAGCGAAACGTCCCCGTTCCAGGCGAACCTCGTCTCCGGCGTGTTGGCCACGGCGACATGATGCTGCGGTCGGTGCGGTCGGCGCAAGGCGTTGTACTTATCCGGCCACTCTTCAGGCGAGCTATTCCATGCCGCTCCTTAACGAGGGCTGATGCGTTGGTCAGTTGAAATGGAGGAGATAGTGGCGGGCCTGGCCCGGAGCCCATCGCTGGCAGCGATAGCCACGCACCCAGTCCCCCGGTCCGCGGCGGCTCGGGACCCGCGGCCGCACTCACAAGTTCCCGACCGCCGATTGGCGGACAATCAGCGGGTGACCCCGCAGCTACAGGCCAGCCTCGCCGGGCTCCCGGACGCGCCCGGCGTCTACCTCATGCGCGACGCGCGCGGCACGGTGCTCTACGTGGGCAAGGCGCAGAGCCTGCGCTCGCGCGTGCGCAGCTACTGGCAGCAGCGCGGCGCCAGCGAAGTGCCGCTGCGCATCGAGTCGGCGCTGGACCGCGTCGTCGACGTGGAATACACGCTGACCGACACGGTCAGCGAGGCGTTGCTGCTCGAGGCCACGCTGATCAAGCGCAACCAGCCGCGCTTCAACGTCCGCCTCAAGGACGACAAGAGCTACCCGTTCATCAAGATCAGCCTCGGCGACGACTTCCCGCGCATCGAACGCACGCGCACGCTACCCGCCGACGGCAGCCGCTACTTCGGTCCCTATGCGTCGGCCACCAGCGTGGACGAGGCCATGAACCTCATCCGCCGCCTCTTCCCGTTCCGCACCTGCAGCATCGACATCGCGGAGGGCAAGCGGGCCCTGCAGCGGCCGTGTCTGCTCTACCACATCAAGCGCTGCCAGGGTCCCTGCATCGAGGCCATCGATAAGGCCGACTACCGACGCGACATCGAACAGGTGATGCTCTTCCTCGAGGGACGCAAGGAGACGGTGGCCCGCGCGCTGCGGAGCGAGATGGAGGCCGCGTCCGCCGGGCTGGATTTCGAGCGGGCGGCGACGCTGCGCGACAAGGTGCGGGCCGTCGAGCGCACCATGGAGAGTCAGAAGATGGCCGCGCACGCGCACACCGAGGAAGACGTCCTCGGCTTCGCGCGCACCGGTGCTGCGGGTGCCGTGCAGGTCTTCGCGGTGCGCGACGGACTGATCGTATCGCGCGATGTCTTCCTGCTCGAGAACGTCGCCGGCGCCGCCGACGCCGACGCGCTGTCGGCGTTCGTGAAGCAGTACTACGCCACGGCGGGCTCCGTGCCGCCGCGCGTGCTCGTGCCGCTGCGGCTGCCCGACGAGGCCGACCTCGTGGCCCTGCTCTCCGCACGGCGTGGACGGCCGGTCGCGCTGGCCACGCCGCAGCGCGGTCGCAACCGCGAGCTGATGGCGCTGGCCGCTCGCAACGCGGCGGCGACACTCGCGCGCGAGGAGGCGCGCTGGCTCGCCGACGAAGGCAAGACGCTCGAGGCGCTGACCGAGCTGGCCGACGCGCTCGGCCTGGGCACGCCCCCGCTGCGCATCGAGTGCTACGACATCAGCAACATCCAGGGCTCGAACACGGTGGGCAGCATGGTCGTCTTCGAGGAGGGTCGGCCGCGAAGCGGCGAGTATCGCCGCTTCCGGATACGCAGCGTGCAAGGCGCCAACGACTTCGCCAGCCACCAGGAAGTGCTCCGCCGGCGCTTTGGACGCGTGCTGCAGGCCGAGGAGGGTGGCGCCGAGGAGCTGCGCTGGCGCCTGCCCGGGCTGGTCCTGATCGACGGGGGCAAGGGGCAGGTCAGCGCGGCGCGTGTGGTCCTCGATGAGTTGGGCCTTCAAGACCTGCCCCTCGCGGGGCTGGCCAAGGAGCGCGAAGAGCTGTTCCTGCCGGGCAGAGCCGAGCCCATCGTCCTGCCCGTGACCAGCCCAGCCCTGTACCTCGTGCAACGGCTGCGCGACGAGGCCCATCGCTTCGCCATCACCTACCATCGGCAATTGCGTGCCAAGGCGCAGGTGCGCTCGGTGCTCGACGAGCTGCCGGGGGTGGGTCCGGCGCGCAAGCGGGCGTTGTTGCGCGTCTTCGGGTCGGCGCGCCGCATCCGCGAGGCGAGCGTCGAACAGGTGGCCGCGGTGCCCGGCATCGGATCGGCGCTGGCCGAGCGGATCAAGGCCCGTCTCGAAGCCTGACGCGCTCAGGCGCGACCCTTGGCCGGGACTGCTATAGTCCCGCCCGATGCGCCGCCTGATCCCCTTCGTCATCGTCGCCGTGGGCCTTGCCGCGCTCGCCGTCGTCGTGCTGCCCAACTTCCCTCGCCCCAGCGGCGAGCCGCCGCAGTACGCGGTGACGCGTTACGGCCTCGACCTGAGCGGTGGGCTCGAGGGCCAGTACCAGGCGATCACGCCCGACGGCTCGACGCCGACCAAGACCGACCTGGAGACGATCCGCACGATCATCGAGAACCGCGTCAATGCCAATGGTGTGGGGGAGCCGGTCGTGCAAACGGCGGGCGACGATCGCATCATCGTGGAACTGCCCGGCGCCACCGAACGGCAGGAGATCCGTCGGCTGATCGGCTCGACCGGCCAACTCGTCTTCGTGCCCATCCCCAAGGGCACGGCGCCGCCGCAGCAGGACTCGACCATCGACCCGACGCTCACGCCGCTCTTCGCGGGCAGCGAGGTCGATCCCGGCAAGGTTGCGCCCGGCTTCGACCAGAACAGCGGGGAGCGCACGGTGGTCTTCGAGCTGAAATCGGATGGCGCCAAGAAGTTCGGCGACTACAGCAAGGCGAATGTGGGCCAATACTTCGCCATCGTGCTCGACGGCCGGGTCGTCTCGGCGCCGGTCATCCGGGAGCCGATCATCGACGGGCGCGGGCAGATCAGCGGGAGCTTCACGACCGCGGAACAGAAGCTGCTGGTGAACACGCTGAAGTTCGGCGCCCTGCCGCTGGCGCTGCACGAGCTGAGTTTCCACGAGATCAGCGCCACGCTGGGCGCTTCCTTCCTCTCCGCGAGCCTACTGGCAGGCCTGATCGGCATCGGTCTCGTGTTCCTGTTCATGTTGATCCACTACCGGCTGCCGGGCGCCGTGGCCTGCCTGGCACTGATCTATTACGCGGTGGTCGTCTTCGCCGTCTTCCGGCTTGTGCCGGTCACCCTGACGCTGGCGGGGGTGGCCGGCTTCATCCTCTCGGTGGGCATGGCCGTGGATGCCAACATCCTCATCTTCGAGCGCACCAAGGAAGAGCTGCGCAGCGGCAAGACCATCAACACCGCTGTCGAGGCGGGCTTCAACCGGGCCTGGAACTCGATCCTTGACTCCAATGTGTCGAGCCTCATCACCGCCGGCATCCTCTACCTGTTCGGCACTTCCACCATCCGCGGCTTCGCCCTCGTACTGATCGTCGGCGTGCTCATCTCGATGTTCACCGCCATCTCCGTGAGCCGCTCCATCCTGCGTTGGGTGGTTCGCCAGCCGTGGGCCAGGCGGGCCGTGCTCTACGGCGTGCGCGACGACGAGTTCGCGACGGTGGGCACGCGCCGCACGCGCGAGGCCGGCGCGCGTGTTTGACCTCATCGGCAAGCGCCGATGGTTCTTCCTGTTCAGTGGCCTGATCACGATCCCCGGCTTGATCTTCACCCTGCTCACCCCGTTCAGCAACGGCAAAGCGGGCCTCGACTTCTCCATCGACTTCACGGGCGGCACGATCTGGGAGATCCGATTCCAGAACGGCACGCCGGATGCCGGCGCCATCAAGGATGTCCTTGCCGGGCAGGGCGTCACCGACGTGACGGTGTCGCTGATCACGCGGGCGAGTGGCGAATACGTGCGCCTGCGGATGCCACCCGTCGGCCTGATCGAGCCGCCGGCACCGACGCCGACGCCCGCGCCGAGCGGCTCGGCGGTCCCCGGCGGTTCAGCTAACCCATCGCCGAGCCCCGCGGGCACCGCCGCCGGCAGCGGCGGCCCGAGCCCGGTCCCGAGCCCGTCGCCAAGCGCATCGGCGAGCCCGAGTCCCACCCCCACGCCCACGGCGAGCCCCAGTCCCAGCCCGACGCCCGCCAACGCCGGCGTCGAGCTGCCCATCAGTGGTAAGGGGGGCGACATCGCCTCCGCGCTGAAGGCGGCGTTCGGGCCCATCGAGGACGTGTCCGAGGCCACGGTCGTCGGCCCGGTCGTCAGCCGCGACCTCATCAATCAGGCCCTTCTGCTCATCCTCTTCGGGTCGCTCGGCATCCTGGTCTGGATCACCGTCCGCTTCCACGATGTGCGCATGGGCGTCACCGCGCTCGTGGCGCTGCTGCACGACGTCATCGTGGTGGTCGGCGTCTTCGCCATCCTGGGCACCTTCCTGCGGGTGCAGATCGACGCGCTGTTCGTGACCGCGATGCTGACCGTCATCGGCTTCAGCGTGCACGACACGATCGTGGTCTACGACCGCATCCGTGAGAATCGCTTCCGGCATGCCGGCGAGCCGTTCGCCGCGATCGTCAACCACAGCCTGTTGCAGACGCTGGGCCGTTCCGTCAACACCTCCATGACCGTGGTCCTGACGCTCACCGCGTTGCTCCTCTTCGGCGGCGAGGCCATCCGGGTCTTCGCGCTGGCGCTGCTCATCGGCATCGTCTCCGGGACCTACTCGTCGATCTTCAACGCGAGCCCGCTCCTCGTCGTCTGGCATGAACGCGATGACCGACGCCGGCAGGCGCAGCTGACGGCCGCACGCGCCGGCCGATAAGCCGC
>Ga0315281_10000593_pt1 | contig 50862 bp, 52 predicted proteins | sample YL17G07_0_MG_FD_204540 | JGI IMG/M metagenome (GOLD analysis project Ga0315281, IMG submission 204540) | Sediment microbial communities from Yellowstone Lake, YNP, Wyoming, USA - YL17G07_0 | ecosystem: Environmental > Aquatic > Freshwater > Lake > Sediment | place: USA: Wyoming | collected...
TCGATGCTCATGTGCGCGAGAACATGAGGGCGGTGCTCGAAGACGTGCGCAACGGAAAGTTCGCTGAGAAGTGGAGCTCAAACCCCGCAAGAAGCACAATGGAACTACGGCATTTCATGGACGAGATGGACAAGCACCAGATCGAGAAGGTTGGGAAAGCCATCAGAAAGATGTGCGGGCTAGAATCGTAGGGAACCTGATGTGAACATCATAGAGAAGATACTTGCGGATGCCTCTGGCAGGGAACAAGTGCGTCCTGGAGAGATTGTTGAGGCAGAAATCAAGTCTGCGATGATCCATGACATTACAGGGCCGTTAGCTGTTCAATCCTGGAAAAAGCTCGAAGAGGCGAGGGTGTGGGATCCTGATAGAGTTGTTGTGATCTTCGACCATTTCTTGCCGCCTCCAACAGAACAAGCCGCAAGCCTCCAGAAAATTATGCGCGATTTCGTGAGTGAACAGGGGATCCAGAACTTCTATGACGTTGGTCGCGGGGGAATCTGCCACCAAGTAATGCCTGAGAAAGGGCACGTGCACCCAGGAGATGTTATTGTCGGTGCGGACTCGCACACCTGCACGTACGGGGCTTTCGGAGCGTTTTCAACAGGAATCGGATCCACTGAAATGGCTGCGGTCTTTGCAACTGGGCATCTTTGGTTCAAGGTTCCAAGAACGATCAGAATCAACGTAACCGGCAGCTTGGGGCCCCTTGTCATGAGCAAGGATCTGATCCTCCACATCCTCGCAAAACTTGGTGTCTCCGGAGCAAACTACAGAGGAATGGAATTCACGGGCCAAGCAATTGAAGACATGAGCATATCTGGGAGAATGACCCTCTGCAACATGTCCATTGAAGCAGGGGCCAAGACCGGAATAGTCGCACCCGACACGAAAACTGCAGAATACTTGGCTGCAGGCTCTTCGGATTTATTCCAAAGCATAAGGAGCGATGAGGATTCCGAGTACGAGCAGACAATCCAGATTGATGCATCAACCCTTTCGCCACAAATCGCGCGCCCTCATTCTCCTGACAATGTCGTGTCCATTGAGGAAATGCCAGAAACAGGAATCGATCAAGCCTTCCTAGGTTCTTGCACGAATGGCAGGACCGAAGATCTGCGAATCGCCGCGAGAATCCTTGACGGAAGAAGAGTCCATGAACACACAAGACTGATCATTACACCAGCGTCGCAAGATATCTACCGTGAATGCCTCAAAGAAGGAATCATCGAGGTATTCACTCAATCCGGAGCCTTGGTAACCAACCCCGGATGTGGAGTTTGCATAGGAATCCACATGGGTATCCTGGGTCCGGGAGAGGTTTGTGTCAGCTCGTCGAATCGTAACTTCGTTGGAAGAATGGGAAGCTCTCAAGCCAAGATATTCCTAGCCTCCCCGGCTACTGTGGCCGCATCGGCAATCGCAGGCAAGATAACCGACCCTCGTAAACTGAGTTGACTTCAGCATGATTGTGAAATCCAAGGCCGTCAAGCTCGGAAACAACGTAGACACGGACGTAATCCTGCCAGGGAAGTACTTGGCTCTGACAGATCCCGCAGAACTCGGAAACCACGCTATGGAAGGAGTCTCAGCTGGCTTTGCCTCGAAGTTCACCGACGGAGCAGTCATCGTCGCCGGAGAAAACTTCGGACAGGGGTCGAGCAGAGAACACGCCGCGATTGCTCTAAAAGCTGCTGGCATTAGATGCGTCGTTGCAGAGTCCTTTGCACGAATCTTCTACAGAAACGCGATTAACATCGGTCTCCCTGCTCTGGAATGCCCAAGCATCTTAACTCAAGTTGCCGATGGAGACCAATTGTCAGTTGATCTCGAACGCGGCGAGATCAAGAATCTGAGGACCGGAGCGACTGTCGGCGCCGAACCGATTCCGCATGATCTCCTTGAGGTGTTGAATGACGGCGGGATCATTGAGCATTTGAGAAGGAAGAGAGCTCACCGATGACAGCATACAAGATCTCACTCATACCAGGCGATGGGATAGGACCCGAGCAGACTGAAGCAACCATCAGAGTCCTCGAAAGAGTTAGGGAAGCCTTCGGACTGAATCTTGAATTCGTCTGGACGGAAGCCGGCGACGACTGTAATCGCAGACGAGGTTCAGCGCTTCCTGACGACACCATTCGAGTGCTCGAGACGACAGATGCGTGCCTGAAGGGGCCTGTGGGAGAAACTGCGTATGATGTAATTGTGAATCTGCGGCAGATGTTTGATCTGTACGCTAACCTGAGACCGTCCCGAACCTACCCGGGCTTGAAGTGCCTCGACCCCGACACTGATCTCATTGTAGTGAGAGAGAACACAGAGGATCTGTACAAGGGGCTTGAGTTCGAGGTCGGAAGCTCAGTAATTGCGTTGAGAGTAACCACAAGCATGGCCTGTCAGAGAATAGCGTCCAAAGCGTTTCGCATCGCAGAACTGCGGAACAGAAGAAAGCTTGTTACAGCTGTGCACAAGGCAAATGTCCTCAGGAAGACGTGTGGTCTATTTGCTGCGACCTGTCGAGAGGAAGCGAAGCGTCACCCCGATATCTCATTTGAAGAGATGTATGTCGACGCTGCTGCCATGAATCTTGTACGAAAACCTGCGCATTTCGACGTGCTCGTAACAACGAACATGTTCGGAGACATACTGAGTGACGAAGCAGCTGCAGTTGTAGGCGGTCTGGGATTAGCTCCATCAGGTAACATAGGGCAGGAATTTGCACTATTCGAGCCGGTACACGGATCAGCCCCAGACATAGCCGGCAAGAAGATTGCAAACCCGACCTCGATGCTACTGTCCGCGAGCATGATGTTCGAGTGGTTGGGTGAGAAGTTCGGTGATTCCAAATGCGGCGCGGCTGCTCATTCACTAGAAGTCGGCGTGATTCAAGCTCTTGCTGATCGAATCACCACTCCAGACCTAGGAGGCAACCACACAACACAACAAGTCGCAGAGGCCGTCGCGGAAAGAATACCACTGGAAGTGATCGGATGAATTCCAAGCCTAGCATGCATGTTCGAATATTTGATACAACATTACGCGACGGAGAGCAAACCCCTGGTGTTTCACTGACTCCTGAAGAGAAGCTTGCAATCGCGAGGCAACTTGCGCGTTTGGGCGTCGATGCGATCGAGGCCGGCTTCCCGATGTCATCAGAGGGCGAAGCGGCAGGTGTGAGGCTCATTGCAAAAGATCGGCTGTCTCCGGAAGTCTACGCTCTCGCACGCGCGAATCCACACGACATCGATGCCGCCTTACAGTGTGACGTTGGTTACGTTCACGTGTTCATCGCAACATCTGACCTACATCTGCAGCGAAAGCTCAAGTTGTCTCGTCAGCAGGCCTTGGAAAAAGCAGTGCAGGCAGTCTCCTATGCAAAGGATCATGGACTGATTGTCGAGTTCTCAGCTGAGGATGCTACTCGATCAGATTCTGAGTACCTAGGACAAGTGTTCCGATCAGTCTGCGAAGCAGGCGCAGATCGCATAAACATACCTGATACCGTTGGTGCATCGTCGCCTGAGAGAATGCGACATGTCGTTGACTCGGTCAAGCAGTTCGTCGACAAGCCGATCAGTGTACATTGCCACGACGATTTCGGGTTGGCAGTGGCAAACAGCCTCGCAGGAATCGAAGCAGGCGCCGTTCAAGCACATGTTACCGTGAATGGTATTGGCGAGAGAGCTGGAAACGCTTCGCTCGAAGAACTGGTAATGGCCCTGCACCAACTTGCCGGCATGAAGACCCACATTGACGCTGCCCTTCTCTACGAGACTTCGAGAATGGTCGCTAAGATCACTGGGGTAGTCCTTCAACCGAACAAAGCAATTGTGGGAGACAACGCATTTGGTCACGAATCTGGAATTCACACTCACGGAGTGGGTTCAGAAGCATCCACGTACGAGCCATTCGACCCAGCGATCGTAGGAAGAAGAAGGTGGTTCCAAGCTGGGAAGCACGCTGGGGCGCATGGGATCGCCGCTCAACTGGCTGAGATGGGGTTGTTTCCAAGTACTGATGAACTCTCTCAGATCGTTTCCAAAGTCAAGGACTTGGCCGATAAAGGAAAGACAGTCACTGACACAGACCTCTCCGCAATCGCTGAGACAGTAATCAGCACTCTCTCGCCGGACAGCAATCCGGTCTCGCTGGCTGACTTTGCAGTCATGACGGGAATCGGCGTTGTCCCGACGGCCTCGGTGCGCATCAAGATCAACGGAACCGAGTACGTCTCGTCTGAGACAGGTGTTGGCCCGGTCGACAGTGCGGTCAAGGCTATCCAGAAACTGACGGACCCGCTTGTTCATGTGCGATTGAAAGAGTACAGACTCGACGCCATCACCGGTGGCTCTGACGCCCTAGCTGAAGTGGTTGTGAGAGTCGAGGACGATGATGGCACCACCGTCTCGGCACGAACAACTGGTGAAGATGTCGTTCGGGCGAGTGTCGAGGCGATGATTCTGGGAATCAACAAGCTTCTCCTCAAGAAGCACCTGATCAAGAAGAGTCCAGGGGAATAGGAGGCACATCTGACTTGAGATCGGACACGATTAAGGAAGGGTCTGAAAGGGCGCCACACCGAAGCCTCCTAAGAGCGTGTGGGATTAACCCAAAGGATTTCTCAAAACCCTTCATTGGGATAGCGAACTCGCAGGCAGACATCGTACCTGGTCACGTTCATCTCCACGAGTTTAGCGCGGTCGTGAAGTCAGCAGTTCGAGAGGCAGGCGGAATTCCATTCGAATTCAACACCATCGCAGTCGATGACGGAATCGCCATGGGCCATCCTGGGATGAGGTACTCGCTTCCGAGTCGAGAATTGATTGCCGATTCGGTTGAAACGATGCTTCAGGCTCACCAATTCGATGGAGTCGTATGCATTCCCAACTGCGACAAAGTCGTGCCCGGAATGGTCATGGGCGCCGTTCGTGTCAACATTCCAACGATATTCGTCAGCGGCGGGCCAATGGAAACAGGTCGAACAAAAGAAGGCGCACCTATCGACCTGGCCTCTGTATACGAAGGCGTCGGACGATATCGGGCAGGACTTATCACCGAGCAGCAGCTCACCGAACTCGAGGAAAGAGCATGTCCCTCCTGCGGAAGCTGCGCAGGACTATTCACCGCCAATTCGATGAACTGTCTCTGTGAAGCAATTGGACTGGCACTTCCAGGAAACGGAACGATCCTTGCGAACTCTCCGGCGAGAATCGAACTCATCAGAAGGGCAGGCCACCAAATCATCTCACTCGTCGCCCGTGACCTGAAGCCCAGAGATATTGTAACTGTAGAGGCCATAGATAACGCGTTTACTCTGGACATGGCAATGGGAGGATCCACAAACACAATTCTTCACACTCTAGCAATAGCCAGAGAAGCACAAGTTGACTACCCACTAGGTCGGATAAACGAAATCGCGAAGCGGACGCCCCACATCTGCAAGCTGAGCCCAGCATCGGACTATAGAATGCAGGACCTACATCGTGCGGGGGGAGTTAGCGCTGTTCTCAGAGAACTCAGCAAGAAAGACGGCGCACTCCACCTAGATCAGATAACAGTCACGATGAAGACGCTTGGCGACAACATTTCTGATGCAAAGGTCGCCGACCCACATGTGATCAGGCCGGTCTCAAATCCTCATAGTCATCACGGAGGAATCGCCATCCTATACGGCTCCCTTGCTCCACGAGGCGCAGTATGCAAGACGGGCGCTGTCGACCCTGCAATGATGAAACACAAAGGACCCGCGCGAGTATTCGACTCCGAAGAGGACGCATCGAAAGCGATTCTTGAGGGCTCCATCAAGGAGGGCGATGTCGTCGTTGTTCGATATGAAGGCCCCAAAGGTGGACCGGGAATGCGGGAGATGCTGACCTTAACTGCGACCTTGGTCGGTATGGGGCTTGGAACAAAAGTCGCACTTGTCACGGATGGCAGATTCTCTGGAGCAACCCGAGGCGCATGCATCGGGCACGTCTCGCCCGAAGCAGCAGCAGGTGGACCGATCTCGTTCCTCAAAGACGGAGATCCAATCGAGATCGACTTGGAACGCCATCGCTTGGACATTGATATGGATCCTGACGAGATCGAGGCCCGTCTGAAGCACCCACATCGTTTGCCAAGCCGTGCAACCTCAGGGTATCTCTCCAGATACGCCGCCCTAGTTGGTTCAGCTGACGAAGGGGCGATTCTCAGGCGATGCGTCGTCAACAATCAAGGTGACACATGATGTCAATGAAGAAACCGAAATTCGTGTGGATGAACGGAGAGTTCGTTGACTGGGAAAGGGCGAATGTTCCTATCCTAGCTCATGCTCTCCACTATGGAACAGCGGTCTTCGAGGGAATAAGAGCCTACAAGACTAGTGATGGGCTTTCGATCTTCCGCTTGAAGGAACACATGCACCGTCTCAAGGACTCTGCGCATGCCTACATGATGACGCTACCGTACTCTGAGAGCGATCTCTGCGAGGCGACGACAGCACTCCTAGCCAAGAATGAGATGCGTGACTCAACATACATCAGACCGATCGCCTTCAAAGCTGTAGATGGAATAAGCCTGGACTTCAGACAAGCTCCAACTTGGATCGCGGTAGTGGCTTTTCCGTATGACAAGTACTTCGAGAAGGAGGGACTGGATGTTTGCGTCTCCTCATGGAGGAGGACAGGTGAGCCTTCTGTACTGTCCTTGGCAAAGGCGTCGGGACACTACATCAATTCAGTTCTCGCCAAAGTCGAAGCTGCTGAAAACGGATTTGACGAGGCAATATTCCTCGATCAGAGAGGATTCGTCTCAGAAGGCACCGGAGAGAACCTCTTCATCGTCAAGAAGGGAGTCATCTACACTCCTCCACTGTCTGCGGGAATTCTGGAGGGAATCACTCGGGACACGGTGTGCACCATTGCCCACGACCACGGCTTGAAGCTTGTAGAACGAGACATTCTGCGCGGTGAGCTGTACACATGTGATGAGGCGTTCTTCACTGGAACAGCGGTTGAAATCTTGCCGATACTGAGGATCGACAAACGAGTAGTAGGAGAAGGTCGACTAGGTCCAGTCACCCAACAAATGCAGGGACTTTATTCCGAGATTGTCTGTGGCAATGAGAAGAGGTACGGCAACTGGTTGACCCCGGTCTACCCCAAGACCCAGCACAGAGCCCCTGCAGATGCACCCACAACCGTGTCATTGCACACGGCGGATCTACGGCCTACGAATTGGCAGCTACAGTTCTGGGAGTGGACAAGACCCCAAGGGCCGTAGCTCCAAGTAACAGATCACAACTCGACCATCATCAATTTCACAATTCGACTTGAAGGAAATCCATGATAGTGCGGACAAAGACAGCCCCAGCGGTAGGCTAGGCTGCAACTCAATCTCACAAGCAAGACGAGGGCGCTTCAGCTTCTCTCTGACGCGACTGCTCAGACACGCCCCTTAGAGAAGCACAACGTCTTGCGTCCCAATATCGTACAGACTCGCCCTGAACATATCGTCTACCTCACCCTTGAGATTCAAGAGTCTGGGAAGTCTCCCAACAGATCCGACGTACCTTCCCCTGACCACGAGCGCTCCTCTTAGGTGAGGCATTCCTTCGGCAGCCTCTAACCCGGCTTGCACGGACGCTTCCAAATCAGTTCCAGTGACTGCATTGCAGATGGCTGTTGCTGAGGCGTCGGACAGCGCCGCGCTGTAGTGCTGGTACGCATTCCGCGGATTAACTAGGATTGCTTGATTGAGATCACCCAAAGTGAGGGTTGTCTCAATGGATCTTCTCGGATAGCAGTCCGTTCCGTAAGCTTCTCCATGCAAGACGATCTCTTTGCCGCTGACCAGATCCTCGATGACGCGTCCTCCGCCATACTCGAACCCTCGTGACTCGCTCATCGCCGTCGCACCTATGTAGGCGTCAACAGCTGCCAGTCCTTTGTAGGCAGGAACGTCATTGAGCCAGCAGCGTGACATCTTAATCGGTGGCTCGGAATGACCGAAGTTCAGGAATGCCCCGGAACTGCACATGGCACCAAACGTTCCGGTTGTCACGACGTCAACTTCTTCAGCAGATGCCTCTAATCCGCTTTCCGCGACGTGCGCAATGAATTCATTAGCAGTGACTACGACCGCGTCCCCTCGTTTGATTCTTGCATTGATCTCCTCGTAGGTTCTCAGAGACTCGGCTCCGGCTGGTTCAGTCATGATTCAAATGCCTTCCTGGATCCCCGCGAACCGTTCGTTTCGTGATTAAAGAGTTCCTGAAAGAACTATTCCGATAGGAATAGGGTCTCGAAGGCGCTGACGGTAGGCAGTCACATATCCCGAAGGAAGCAATCGGTTGTCGAGCGGTTAGGTTAACTGTACTATCAGACATGTATTCGGCCCTCAAAGGCAAGCGTGGACTCGATCTTTGGGGTCGGATAGAAATTGGAGAATCAGAGACTAGCTGAATTTAGGCGCGAACTTCGCTCTGTCGATTCTAAGCTTATTGCTATTCTGGCTCGGAGAAATCGATTGGTCAGCAAGATCGGACTGCTGAAGCGGAAACTGAAGATCGGAACAATCGACGTGCTCAGCGAGAGATCCGCTATGGAGAACTTTGTTGTCTCCGCCGCCAGGGCTGGATTGGAAGAGAGTTACGCAAGGCGAGTTGCCGAGCTTGTTATCGAGGTTTCAGTCGATGCTCAATTGCGATCTAGGCCGGCTGCAGCTTCAAGGGATGCCCTACTGAAGCAACTCGCTGAGATGATGCGGAGGGCAGAGAAAAAGGGTCGCAGACTGATTAGGTTTGACATCGGGGAGCCCCGCTTCAAGACTCCAAGCGCTGCAGTCAGCGAAGCCAAGAGATGGCTCAGTCGATCACCAACGATGCTGTATGGTTCGAGCTCCGGCTTGACAGAATTGGCTGATGCGATAGCGACGAGGCTCAACAATCAGTACGGGACGAGGCTTCGTCGCTCCAATATTCTTATCGTCCCCGGGGGTCGTTTCGGGATTTTTGCTGCGATACGAACGAACGTGTCAAGCCTTGAGCGAGTGCTGGTTTGCCAGCCTGCATGGCCGGCTTATGAGTCGTTCATAAGTTTGGTGGGTGGGAGGGTTCTGTCGGTTTCAACGAGCTTGGAAGACAGATGGGATATTGATTTGGTTGCCCTTGGGGAGGCGCTCAAGCTCAGGCCTAAGATGCTTATCCTCAACAATCCGTGTAACCCTACGGGCAAGGTGCTCTCAGCAGAGAGATTTCAAGAGGTAATGGGGCTCGCAAGCAAGTATCGCACCACTGTTCTTTCCGATGAGGTCTATGCGAGCTACTGCGGTACGCCGGCACCGAGTGTTCTCGAGTACCCTGACAGCGAGGCGATCTACATCAATAGTTTCTCCAAGGAGTTCAGTATGACGGGGTGGCGAGTTGCCTATGCAGTGGCGGACGAGCAGAGGATTGCGAAGATGCGTAGGATCGTTGAGAGTACCTTGACAAACGTCCCTGAGCTTGTCCAACGGGCAGCACTCGCGGCCCTCAAGGATCCAAGCGGCGAAGCAGCAGCTAGCAGGCGCAGAATTACCAGACATCTTAGTATAGCCTGCGAGGAACTACAGAAGGGGGGCTTTGAGTTCTATGCACCTGACGGCGGATTCTACGTTTTCCCAAGAATGAAACGAAGAGGGATTGACTCTGAGAAGTTCGCTAAGCATCTGTTCGTGAAGTATGGGGTAGGAGTTTTGCCGGGAACCATTTTCGGCGGATACAAGAACTTTCTGAGACTAGCGATCACTGAGCCGGAAAACGCGGTTAGAACAGGAATTAGACGGATCGTGAAGGCGATGAATGAATGGTGACCAGAGTGGCTGTCATTGGAGCGGGAGGAATGGGCGCATGGTTCGCCCGTTTCTTCAAGTCACGTGGAGACCACGTCACTATTTCTGATCGTGACTCCAGCAAGGCCAGACGTCTGGCTTCAAAGCTTCATGCAAAATGTGCCCCAAGCAACGTCGAGGCGGCGCGGAGAAGCGACATAATCATTCTCGCCACTCCAGCCAACGTGATTTCGAAGGTCATCAATGAGATCCTCCCAACCATAGGCAGGAACGCTCTCGTGTGTGATATCTGCGCGACAAAATCGGCCGTCATGCCCGGTCTGCGAGCCGTTCAGAGGCGAGGGATTAAGGTTGCCAGTATCCATCCCATGTTTGGCCCTTTAGCACGTGGCATTCGCGGGAGAAAGATCATAGCGATCAGGACCGGGAAGGACACGCGCGGCTCCAAGATGATGAAGCGTCTGCTCGAAGGCGCCCACATCTTCTTGACCCGCCAGGACATCCATGACACGCGCACTGCGGTAACGCTTGGTCTACCTCACTTTCTCAACATGGCATTTGCCATGACCGTTACCAAAAGAGGGGACCTTGCCGAAATCCGGAGATTTGCCGGCAGGACATTCAACCTGCAATTGTTGCTTGCAGAAGCAATTGCGGACGAACCGGAGACCACCGCAGACATCCAGACAATGAACAGGGAATTCAGTGTGGTTCTGCGAGACTTGCAGCGAAACATTCAGGCGCTCGCAAAGATAGTGAACAAGCAAGATAGGGCGAAACTCGTCGCCAGATACAAGCAAGTTAGAAAAGCCCTGTCCGTTGATCCTGAATTCAGAACCGCACGGACAGCGTTTGAGAAGGTTGCAGAGACCCAATCCGCAGTGTCAAGAAGGTAGCCTCAAGAGGTTCGTGTGGTCGGGAGGTAGTTGAGCTTGCCTAAGTCTAGGATACGCGTTGCTTTCCAAGGCGAAAGAGGGAGCTATAGTCACGAGGCCTGCGAGCGCTATTTTGGAAGTCAGGTTGCAGTTTGGCCGTTCAGAACTCTTAGGGAGGTTTTCCACGCCGTCGAGACCAGGCAGTGTGTGTTCGGTGTTGTACCGGTCGAGAACTCGTACGAGGGAAGCATCAACGAGACACATGATCTGCTGGCCAATACTACGGCGAAGGTTTGCGGCGAAGTACAAGTCCGGGTGAGGCACTGCCTCATCGCTAAGCCTGGAATCAAGACTCGCCAGATAACCACGGTCTACTCCCATCCGCAGGCCTTAGCACAGTGCGCGAGATACTTGCGCGCTCACAAGATGGATGCCGTGCCGACCTACGACACAGCGGGTAGCGTGAAACTGATCAAGGCTATGCGATCGAGGAAGATAGCCGCAATCGCGAGCAAACGCGCCGCAGAACTCCATGCCATGCAAGTCATTGCAGAGGGAATCGAGGACAGTGATGTCAACTATACGAGATTCCTCGTTCTCGGGAAGAAGATTGCTCCTCGATCAGGAGACGACAAGACATCAGTTATTTTCGGAGTGGAACACAAACCCGGATCTCTGTATCGAGCCCTCAGAGTGCTTTCGAGAAAGCGGGTCAATCTAACAAAGATCGAATCAAGGCCTGTGAAGAATACGCCGTGGCAATACAACTTTTTCGTAGACTTCCACGGGCACATACGAGACAAGTTGTGCCAAGAAGCGCTTAGAGGCTTGCGCCAGCAATCGACCTTCATGAAAGTCTTAGGCTCATACGCAAGCGCGACATCTAGTTAGCGCTTCTTCAGGACAGGTCCGACCAACCTTGCGCGCAATGAATGATCGGCCAGAACAATCGCTGTCATGGCCTCTACGATGGGAATCGCCCTAGGGACGACACAAACGTCGAATCTACCTTTGATCAATAGTGGTTGCTCTTTCATCGTCTGAAGGTTGACAGTGGTCTGTGGCATAGCTATCGATGATGGCGGCCTGAAGGCAATCCTGCATACGATGGGTTGACCGTTGCTGAGGCCGCCGATGACTCCTCCGGCATTATTGGTTAAGCTTTGGACTTCTTGGTCATGTACCGTTAGAGGATCGTTGTACTCCGAACCCCGCATCCTCGCGGACTGGAACCCGACGCCCACTTCAACTCCCTTGACGGAGGGGATCGAGAAGAAAGCCTTGCTGAGATCGCCATCGAGATTGTCGAACACTGGCTCTCCCAAACCAATCGGGACTCCGGTCGCAACAGCCTCAACAACGCCTCCGAGAGTATCCCCATGTTTCTTGCCGTCTGCAATCGCTTCAGCCATCTTATCCGCTGCCTCAGAATCGGCACAGCCCAATGCGTTGTCACGAGATGCCTTCGCCCCTTCGTCGGGCGGGACTCTTCTTGCACGTATGCCCGCGATTTCCACAGTGTGGGCGTACACTTCCATGCCGATTGTGCGGATCAGTTTCTTCGCGACGCCGCCAGCTGCCACGAAACCAACGGTGATTCTTGCGGAGAACCGGCCGCCGCCTCTATAATCCTCATTTCCACCGTACTTGAGTCTGGCAACCAAGTCCGCCTGTCCAGGCCTCGGAGTATGCCTCCTCTCCTCATAGTCCACGGATCGTGTATCCAAATTGGAGACCGAAAGATGGATCGGAGCACCCGTTGTGTGGTCGTTGAATACTCCTGACGAGATCTCAACCTGATCGGTTTCTTTGCGCTCGGTCGAGAACAACTCGCCACTAGGTCGCCTTCTCTGTAATTCGCGTTGAATGTCACCCGCAACAAGTTCGAGTCCGGCTGGGCATCCATCTATGACGACTCCAACCTTTGGACCATGGCTCTCCCCAAAGCTTGTGACGACGAATCTCTCGCCTAGAGAATTGCCCGTCAATTTGCTTTCACCCTTGCTCCTAGCGACTGGAGATCAGACCAGAACGATGGATAGGATTTTCCTACACATTCAGCATCGACTATCGTCACTTCCTCGGTCAATAGGCCAAGTACGCCGAACGCCATCGCTATCCTGTGATCGTGGTGTGGATTGATGACCGCTTTGCCCGTCTTCCCTCCGTGAATTGTGAAGGTATCTTCCGATTCCATGGTTTGAATATTCATTTCTTTGAGTCCCTCGGTCATTGCTTCAATACGGTTGGATTCCTTGATTCGGAGTCTCCGAATGCCTGTGATCGTGCTGGTGCCGCGCGCCGTTGCACACAAAGCACACATGACCGGGAAGAGGTCTGGGCAGTCTGATACATCAACTTCCACTGGCTCAAGTCTCGATCTCTCTGCAATTACAGAATCAGCATCTCCCTTCACTCGGGCCTTCATTCGTTCTAGGATATCTACGATATATCGGTCAGGCTGCCGGCTTTTCCCGTTGAGGCCGAGGATGCTCAATTCGCCGCCGGCAATTGTGCCTCCTGCCAACAGGAACGCTGAGGATGACCAATCACCCTCCACTTCCAGTTCAGCAGGGCGGTATGCCTGATTATGCACTCGAAAGCTCGTTAAGTCATCATTGGCGCTAACTAGAACGCCGAAATTGCGTTGCATATCAAGAGTCATCTGAACATAGGATTTGGCCTCTAGACGCCCTTCCACGTTGATCTCGACGATCTTCTCCGCCATAGGCGCCGCCAGTAAGAGTGCCGAAACATACTGGGAACTGACATTGCCAAGAATCCTCACAGATCCGCCTTTGAGAGGTCCCTTCACTTGGACCGGGGGATGACCGAGATCGGACGTGCAATGTGCTCCAAGTTCCCCGAGAGCAATTGCTAGATCCTTCACAGGTCTCTTGAGCAGGGAAGGCCCCCCCGAGATTTTCATCTCATAAGGGGTGGTTGCACAGATGGCTGTCATGAATCGGAGTGTGGTTCCTGATTCCTTACAGAAGATTGGGTCTGATGGTTTCTTCAATTCGCCGCGTCGAGAAACGCGGGCAGTTTCGCCGTTCCATTTGGTTGTCACCCCGACCTTTGAGAGTGCGTCAGAAGTTGCAGACGTGTCGTCGCATAGAAGCGGCGAATGCAGCGTGCTTTCGCCTTGAGCCAAGGCTGAGCAAAACAGGGCCCTGTGAGTGTAGCTCTTCGACGAGGGTGCTTTCAACGAACCATTCAGGCTACTATTGCATATTGTCATTCTCAATCGTGGTGTAACCTCATGGTTGCGCACTCAGCCGCAGCAAGGATGAGCGGCTTCTCGTCTTCGTAACTATTACTTCGCCGTCGTGTCTTTTCAGGACATCCAAGACCGGATCCTTGGATTGCCCGTTCACGACGAAAGCATAGGCTGGACCTTTGCCTGAGATACCCGCCGCTACTGCGCCTGCTTCCATAGCCTCTATGATTACATCTGAAGGAAGTCTCAGGACGTGCGAGTAAATTAGCCCGTTGAGCGTCATAGCGTTCCAATATCTACCAGCAAGAGCCTCTTCATGAGCGGTCTCCACCTGTCTCGCAACCGTCTCGATTCTCCTGATATCGACATCCGCCGAGTACGCCTTTTCTCTCGGCACCAGCAGCAAAACCTGATGATCTTCGACTGGAAATGTTCGTAGGATCTTTCGAAGAGTGTTATCTGTCACAACCACGTTTCCATAAAGCGAGGCTGCAGCATCATCGAAGGCACCGGTCACACTGACCTTCGCACGTAGACTTGCATCAGCCACCAAGTTCAGGATCTCGTTCGGTTCCAAACTTTTCTGAAGCGCTGCAAGCGTAGCGAGAGTGACTGCATTACCTGCCACGCTGCTGCTCTTCAAGCCTCTTGCAATCGGGATGTTGGACTCTGTCACGACTTTTGCTCCGAGCTTGGGTGTCGCAAAACGCTTGAAGACCGCTCGCACACATTCTTCGGCGAGTAGGGTTCTTTCTTCATTGTCGTTGAGTATTCTTGTCTCGACAATCGCGTCTCCGGTCAACGTTACTTTGGCCTTGGTCCACAAGTCAATTCCGAAGGCTGCTCCTCTTCCAGTGGCCATCGCGTTTACAATAGTCACAGCGCCGTATGCTGTCGCTTCTGCACTCATCTCGTTTGTGCCTTCTTTGCCTCTAGTGCCGCTTGATGCATCACGTCAATGGGAGCGCTTCGACCGGTCCACAGTTCGAAGGATAGAGCTGCTTGACCGACCAGCATCTCTAGGCCGTCGCTGACTTTGGCTCCGGCTTGTTCCGCTTTGGCCAAGAAGTCGCTCTCGCGGTCATAGTAGTTAGCATCAAACACGATCATTCCTGGTCGGATTAGTCTTTGTTGAGTCAGCGTTGTGGCAAAGCGTGAAAACACGTCGACAGGCAATGTATTGATCAGAATGTTGCTTTCGCTTGTTTCCTTCCGCAGGTTTGCTTCGTTCAGCCGGTATGATCGGCATTTGGTTCCGCTCCAGCGTGTGACCTCTCTTGCTAGTCTTAATCCCTTGGCGCCGGTACGATTGAGAACTGATACGCGCTCGACCGCCTTGGAGAGATAGTAGGTAATGGCTCGTGAGGCTCCTCCTGCGCCAAGCACTGCAACTCTTGCGCCCGATAGCGATCCGCCCAGCTTCCGTAGTACTTCCAGTGCTGCTTGACCATCGGTGTTGTATCCTCGAAGTCCGGCGTCCGATCTGACTATGGTGTTGACTGCGCCGATCTCGCGAGCGGTCTTCTCGATTGTATCCAGAGAGCGCATCACGGTTGCCTTATGGGGCCTCGTCACATTGAGACCCGCTATTCCAAGAGCTCTAACGCCTTCTATCGCCTGTGCCAGCTCTCTTCTTCGAACACGAAAGGCAACGTAAGTGAAATCCATGTTTAGCGATCTGAATGCAGCGTTGTGAATTGGCGGAGATATCGAATGCTCAATAGGGTCTCCAATGACCGCGCATACTCTAGTCCCTCCACTAATCCCAGGCAATCCCGCGAACATGGCAGATGACTCTGAGGCGTCGTTCAAGCTACTCCAAGCTCCTTGTAAAGTGTCCTCAGTTCATCAATCGGAATCTGCCCTGATGCCGTTTCCCGGCCAGAACGGAGTGAAGCGAATGTGAAATAGCAGCCAAGAATCGGGGACAGAATTCTCGACGGAATCCCAAGCTTCCCCATGCAGAAGCAGACCAACTTCGTTTCTTTCGTGTGTTTCTCGAGAAATCGCAAGCACCGTAGGTTATCAGCGTAGGTTCTGGCTGTGCTGACTATCTTGCAGACATCGGCACCTGCCCGTGCCTCATTTTCCAGAATGGACTCAAGGGCTTGGTCGGTGGGAGTGAGCTTCGTATTGTGGTATGAGACGATCACTTTCGCTCCGTGTTGCTTCAGCTGATGAACCTTTGTATGGGCATCTTTCGTATTCAGTTCTACATCGACATAGTCGAAACCATCTCGAGCCGTCTGCGTTAGGGCCTCCAGACTCGTCGCCTCGGTTCCGCGAAACAGGCCCCCCTGCGCCTTGCTTCGAATTGTAGCGATCAAGGGGTGCTCCGTGGCGGATCTTATTTCGGAAAACCCTGCTGGCGATTTCATTGAATCAAATCGTATCTCTATGAAATCCGGGTCATGACGTTCCAGCAAACGAAGAGATCTGACTACCCTGCTGACGCTATTCTCCATCACTGGGACACAGATCTTCATCCGCATTAGGCCTCCGCCTCCTTGGTAGTCATATTCTTCAGAACACGCGGAACCACGTTGAGAGGAACCTCATCGGTGAGAAAGACTTCACCTATGGTTTTGGGAAGCACCCATCTGGTCCGGCCGGCCAGTCTCTTCTTGTCTTTGGCCAATTGATGGACGATGCTCTGCCACCCGATGGAATGGTCTATTCGGGTCGGGAGGCCCGCCGCGCTGATCAGGCGCTCTTGAATATCGACCGTGTTCTGATCAGTTGCGCTGATTTCATGAGCGATTCTCGCAGCTGCAATCATACCGATCGCTATTGCTTCGCCATGCGTGTAATACTTGTAGTCAGTCAGAGCCTCTAATGCGTGTCCAACCGTGTGGCCATAGTTCAAGATCGATCTCACCCCGTGCTCCCTCTCGTCCTGTCCGACTATCCGGGCCTTGATCGAACAGGACCGAGAGACAATCTCAACTAGTGTTTCATTGGAAGCTTTCGAAAGCGAGCGAATGCTCCCTTCAATAGCGTCAAGGAGTCCCGGATCGGCGATGACCGCGTACTTAATCACTTCAGCCAGACCAGAGCCAAGCTCTCTCTCCGGGAGAGTTCTCAGGGTTGATACGTCCGCCCAAACCAGTGACGGCTGATAGAAGGCTCCGACGAGGTTCTTGCCGCTTGGAAGGTTGAAGCCGGTCTTTCCTCCGATGCTGCTGTCCACCTGCGCAAGTAGCGTTGTGGGCACTTGAACGAGATGTATTCCTCGCATGAATGTGGCTGCTGCGAATCCCGCTACGTCGCCGACAACGCCTCCTCCGACAGCGATTATTCCTGAGTTCCGATCGAGCTCGTTCTCCACAAGTTTGTCGTAAAGTGACATCACCGTCTGGACAGACTTTGATTCCTCATCATCATTCATGTGCGCGACAGAGATGTCGAAACCCCTCGCTGCCAAGGAATCCTGAACAGTTCTGCCATAGAGGGACCACAGGTTCGTGCTCGTGATGATCATCATCTTCGCCCCGAGTCCGAGCCCTTTTACGGCGTCTGCAATCGTGCTGAGAATTCCAGATCCAATCACGATCTCGTAGGAGCGCTCGCCGAGCGAGACTGGAACTCTCTTCAAATGCTAAGACCGCCTAACGGACAGAGCGACCGACGGCTTTAGCGATGGCATCGAGCTCTTTCATCAGGTCAGCGAATTCCGTCAAGTTGAGTTGCTGCTGAGAGTCCGAAAGTGCGGTCTCCGGTCTAGGATGTGTCTCGATCATTAGAGAATCAGTTCCCGCAGCTATGGCTGCTTTGGCCATTGGTGTTATGAGTTCTCGGCTCCCTGTCGCATGGCTTGGGTCAACCATGACGGGAAGATGTGTCGCTTTCCTCAAGATAGGCACGGCAGCAAGATCCAGTGTGTTTCTGGTCGCTCTCTCGAATGTGCGTATGCCCCGTTCACAGAGAACAACATTCTGATTGCCCTCCAAGAGAATGTACTCTGCAGCCTGTAGCCATTCATCGATCGTGGTCATCATTCCGCGTTTCAAGATAACCGGCATTCCAGATTTTCCAACAGCCCTAAGTAGTGCAAAGTTCTGCACGTTTCGCGCACCGATCTGCAGCATGTCAGAATACTTGGCGACAAGATCCACCTTCTGTGGCTCTAGAACTTCTGTCACTACAGGAAGTCCCGTTTCTTCGCGTGCTTCTGCCAGCAACTTCAGGCCTGCTTCTCCGAGCCCCTGAAATTCGTACGGGGAGGTACGCGGCTTGAAGACTCCACCTCGCAACACTGAAACACCGAGTTTCTTGACTGCGCGTGCCGTTTCCATCAGCTGTTCTCGGCTTTCGACGGAACATGGCCCTGCGACGATCACGATCTTTTCTGCTCCAAAGCGAGCATTTCCGACTTCAATTATCGAGGTATCATTCTGCAAGTCCCGGCTGGTTAACGGAGCCCTTGACGAAGAGACCACGATTCTCTCAGCGATGCCTTTTGCCTTGAGTTCGTTCATGTCTGTTGAAGTGAGATTCTGCTTGGTGACAAGCATCGTCTGGCTCCCCCAGGCCACGGATTTCGTTTCAATCTGTCTCTTACGCAGATAATCAATCGCCTGGGCAACTCTCTGACTGCTCGGTGAATCAGGAACTACTACAATCAAACGATCTCTCTCCCTATCATCACTGCAAGCTGTCCTTCAGCTTGATGACTCTCTTTGCTGCGTCTGCAATGTGGTGTGCAGTGAGCCCATGAATTTCCATCAGTTCGCGTAGGTCTCCGGACTCTCCAAATCTGTCATTGATTCCAATCATCTCGATTGGGACAGGCTTGCCTCTACACGCGATCTCCGCTACAGTACTGCCTAGTCCGCCCATGACATTGTGGTCCTCGACAGTGACGATTGCACCTGTCTTTCCTGCAATGTCGGTTACTGCTGCCGCGTCTGCGGGTTTGACAGTGTGCATTTCGATTATGGAAGATCTGATTCCCTCTTTCTGCAGCAGTTGTTCAGCCTCAATTGCTTGTTGTAGGAGGAAGCCTGCGGCTACTATTCCCACGTCTGGCCCGTCGCTGATGCGCCTCGCTTTGCCGATTCGGAATTCATCGTTGTCTTTGAAGATCTGTGGGATCTCGCCTCTCCCGAGTCTGATGTAGAATGGTCCGGGGTTTTCCACAGCTGAGCGCACTGTATGTCTCATCTCTGAGAGGTCCGCGGGAAGCACCAGAGTCGTTCCGGGAATGGCCCTGATGAGGGCGATGTCCTCGAAGCATTGATGCGAGGCCCCGTCAGCGGACGGTGAGATGCCTGAGTGTGACGCTATCATTTTGACGTTCAGATGGTCGCGAGCGACGGTGTTTCTGATTTGCTCCCAAGCCCGTCCGGCCAGAAACATCGCATATGTGCTGACTACCGGTATCTTCCCTGTTGACGCGAGCCCGGCGGCAGTTCCTATGATGTCCTGCTCACTGATTCCAAGATTGAAATATCGCTCTGGAAATGCCTCGAACGCGCTTACTCCAGTAGACTTGCCGAGATCGCCTGTGATCACAACGAGGTTCTTGTGTTCTTTGCCGAGTTCGACAAGGACCTTGCCGAGTTCTTTCCTCAATGACGGCATTCTTGATCCCTCATGTGATATGTCGCTTTCGTCACATGCCAAGCTAGGACTAGCTTAATTCCTCCATTGCCCAGTCCAGATCCTCTTCGCTGAAGGAAATGTTGTGTGAGTTCGCGTCGCCTTCTAGGAAGGATAGGCCCTTGCCTTTGACCGTTCGCGCGATTATTACTGTCGGACGGTCAGTGGTCCATTCAGCGACATCAAAAGAATGATGTATCTGCATGAAATTGTGGCCGTCAATCTCAAGGACTTGCCAGCCGAACGATCGCCATTTTCGATCTAGAGGCTCTTTCTTCTTGATCCTCTCAGTGGCATCATCCGACTGGACGCCATTCCGATCAATTATCACTGTGACGTTCGAGAGGCCTAGGTGGCTTGCAGTCATAGCGGCTTCCCAGATCTGGCCTTCGTCGCACTCTCCGTCCCCAGTTACAGCGAAGACTCGGTAGTTCTTGCCGTCCAGCCTTGCGGCAAGAGCCATGCCGTTAGCGATCGACAGCCCCTGGCCGAGCGATCCCGTAGAGACATCGACTCCCGGAGTCGCCCGCGTCGGATGCCCCTGCAGTATACTCCCTGTCTTGCGAAGGGAAGCGAGTATGTCTTGATTGAAGTATCCCGCATGCGCTAGCGTCGCGTAGAGTGTTGGGGCCGCATGACCTTTACAGAGCACCAGTCTGTCCCGATCCGGCCAGTTCGGCTCGTCGGGTTTGTGATTCATCCGATCAAAGTACAACGATACTAGAACCTCTACGCAGGACAATGAGGGCCCCAGGTGTCCGGTCTTGGCGCTCTGTATCATCGCAACGACATCGCGCCTGACTTGTTGGGCTATCTCGGTTAGGGACTGAAGTTCATCGTCTGAGACTTCGAGGCTTGCAGACAATCCATTTTGTTTAGTATCTTTCATAATAACCACCTTACCGCTCGTCCAATTGGGGTTGGGCGAGCTAGTACCGATAATAATAGAAAGCAAAGCTCACTACACGCGCAGAGAATGCAGACGCCGCATCTGTTCGCATGAGCTTCGCCCTATGTCGAAAGTTGGAGCGCTAGACGCGCGACTACGTACTTAAAGCCATTTGTCGTGACCCGATACGTAGCCCTCAGAGACCACTTTTTCGTGCAAATCTTTGGGACGCTTCCTCCAGTTTATGAGCGAGAATGCTGCATCTCGCGGCCAGTCGATCGACCTTGGCGTGGATCAAGACAATTTCTGAGGACAAGGCCACGGGTGACTTGAAGCACACATACGAAGAGGTGTTGCGAGCACGTGGCAAGATATCCAACATCATGAGGGTACAAAGCCTCAACCCGAACGCATTGAGCTCGTTTCTCGAACTCTACGTGAGGCTGGTGTATGGCAAGTCAGGCTTGAGCAGAGGCGAGCGAGAGATGATCGCAACCGCCATTTCTGCTCATAACGGGTGCGATTACTGTGTATCACACCACGGCGAAGCCCTGCGATTTTACCTGAAGAATGGAGATCAGCTGGAAGCCTTCAAACGGGGCGAGCTACCTGAAGGAATCGAGAAGAGAGCTAAGGCTCTGATTGATTATGCGCTGAAGCTGACGATCAAGCCCCGATCAGCGACGAGTGAGGATGTGGAGGCATTGCGGAGGATCGGGATTAGCGATTCCGAGATCCTCGATCTGGTCCTATTGACGGCGTACATGAATTATGTGGACCGAATAGCGCTGGGACTTGGCGTCGAACATGATGAGCAAGAAGCTCGCGGGTACAAGTATTAGGTAGCAAAATCCTTTTCACGTTCGTCCCTTTGATCAACGGCAGGGCCCGTAGCTCAGTCTGATCCCAGAGTCCGGATCCTGAAGAGGTAGAGCACCGGAGAAGCATATTCGGTGAAGCTTTTACCTATATGGAGGAGACCCGGGGGTCCCGGGTTCAATTCCCGGCGGGCCCGCCACCTTCCATCATTTAAGGAATCATGGACGACTGGCTCTTTCACTCGTGTCGCGTTAGTGACTCAAAGCTGTTGGCCACTGCGGCGCACCAGTTTCGTAGTAGCGAAGAGTCCACGCTGCGCTGATTTTGCAATCTGAGGTACGCCGAGTAGATCCTCAATTATGAGCAGAACTCGAGAAAGGATCGCAAACCCCAAGGCCAGTCTAATGTCCACTCCCAGCAGTAGGAAGATCCCTACAATCGCCCCCTCCTGGAACCCTATCCCAGAAGGTGTGAGCGGAACGAACCCCATTGCTGTCGCAAGCGGATGGATGAGGAAGAAGCCAAGCCACCCAATCGTGGTTATTCCGAGGGACAAGCCTAGGAAGTACCACTCGAATCCTTTCAGAATCCAAGACAACACACTAATCAGCGCAATCTCTGGTACTGCACTTTGGATTCTCATAGCGTTCTCTCCGAACTCTTCCAGTTTCCCCATTATGCCACCCGTGAACCGTACGAGAAGCCTTGAACCGGCGATTCTCTGGATCAGTGCAGCTATTCTTGGAGACCAGATAATCGCGGCTAATGCAAACCCTCCAAGTAGCATTAGCCCAATGCCTATCGCGCCGATCCAGAGTAGTTCTCCTGTCATGCTTGTCTGATTCAAGAGAAAGATCAAGGCCAAGGCGCCGCCAACAACCTTGACTAAGAACTCGATTGATTGTATTCCAAGAATGGAGGAAAGGCTTGCTGAAGTCTCTATGCCTTGATTCCTCAGATACACCGGCGTTAGCATGTATCCGGATCTTCCAGGCGTAAAGTCGCTAGTGAGCATGCCTCCATAGTGAGCTAGAATTGTTCTGCCGAAAGTTGCTTTGATTCCCTGCCTTTGGAGAACTCTGATGATTCGTATGGTGAACAGTACGTTGATCAGAAAATAGGCGAGAAAGGCGAGTAGGAGATATGATGGATTTGTCCGAGTTAGAACCATCACTAGCGTGTCTAATCCCACGTACCACACTAGCGCTCCTAATATGACGAGCATGAGCAACAGTTGTGATATTGGGCGCAGTTTAGACCATGGTAGTCGGATGTTCTTCCACCTTGCGGCGGCAGCGATTGCGGCGCTATATCTGTGTTACGTTTCACGTCGTGTTGTCCGAATCAAAGTTTTCGCCAGGCGGAGGGCACTATTTCTAGACAACTAGTGGTATTGCTCGCAGATCGCTTCCATGAGAGACCATTGCTCTTTGTTGTTGCGTTAGGTTGAGGTGTGAATTGGTTCTATCTTGAGCATGACCCGTTTCTCTTCGGGCCCTCACCCCGGATATTTGTCCTTGCCAAGGTATTTCTTGGCAAGCTTGTCGATGTGCACGTCAGCGCCTTCCAGCGTCTGAGATATGACGCGACCCCGGATTACGATTTTATCGTACATGTTGTTCTGATCAGCAACAGAAACTGCAACGCGAGGATCTCTAGCAACATTCTCTTGTTTCACGCGTTCCATCGCGGTGTTGACGAGTATTATGTTGCCTTCGCGGTCAATCCAAACCGGTGAGACCTGCGGTGCCCCATCCGGCATGATAGTGGCGAGAAAAGCGAAATTCCTGCCTTCAATCAGTTTTATCGCGTGATCGCTAAGCTTAGCAGACAAAGGAATCACACTAAACTGTGACGATTCTCATGGCATGTAAAGTTTGCTTGTGAACTCCAAGGCGAGCGTGGTCGTTCAAAGGCTTCATTTCTGAAGGATATTTTCTTTAAACTATTCCGCATTCATTGCGGTATTGGTCATGCAAGGGGGCCTAGTCCTATTATCAATCGAATAATCATGTTTGGACATTTCTGAGAATCAAGGCCGATAATGCAAACGTTCATCTACGGCTAACTCATAATGTTATTATGAGGAATTATGCCGAGAAAGAAAGCTTCTGACTCGATATCTGAGGTACTTACTTCAGCGGAAGTCCTGAGAAACAAGATCGCATCTCTTTCAGCTGAGGTAAGGGAAGGCACCAAGGAGCTAGCCCTTGCCATAGTGAACATGCACGCAAAGAAACGCGGTCGCCCGCCCGGCAAGAGAAATCGTCCCCGTCGCAAGCGCGGTCGCCCCCGAGGCAGACCTGGTAGGCCACCTGGCAGGCCGAGGAAGGTTGGAAGGCCTCCCAAAGCAGCGCCCTCTCTGACATAGACTGGGCGAGTGCACTTCCGTTCGAAATGCCCTTCGGCTCTCGGATCAGGGCTGACATTGTGGGCAAACCCGGCAAGGGAATCCGGCCAGTTTTCGCGCTGTAACTCGCCTGCAGGGAACTGTGCGGGTGGCGAGAACTAGTGGCCCTGGCTGGCGGTTTCCAGTCTGGTCAACTAGCGGTTCTCAGTTCTTGATCCGTCATCGATACGGGCACGGCCCTGAAACGAGAGAATGAGAAAAAGATAGAATACGTCCGTTCTCACGGCTACGGACGACGTCTATTTCTTTTGCTTCTTTTTTGACTTCTTCGGCATTTCTTTTTGGCTCCGGAGCAGCCTCCGCTCGTCCAGCGAGGATTTGCTCCTGACTTGTGTATTCTGCGCCAATTGGGTTTAAATCTATTGTTTTTTGGGCAATTGGGCCTCCGAACATGGTCAGCGGGACTTTTCGGGGTGATTTCCCGATGTCGATGGGCACAGTGGCGTATTAGAGCTTGGGATAGCGGAGAGGAGCGCCTGTTTCGCCCACATCGAAGGCGCCGACGTGTGCCCCTCCGAGGTTTGCGAAGAAGAGGCGTGTCCCTCGGGGTTCGAAGGCGACGTTTGTTGGCTGATTCAATATCTCGCCGGTAATGTCCTCGATGAGGAGGTCGATATTCCGGTCTGGTGAGACGACATAGATGCGGTTCGGGAGATAGCACGAAACATACAGGTTCCCGCTCTTAGCAAAAGCCAGCCCATCCAGGATGTTCCCCGGGAATTGAGCATAGATTTCCGGTGCCCCCATCGCCTCATCCTTGTTCACGGGAATTCGCAGCACGTCTGCCGCAGTGCTCTCGATCATAAACACAGCTCCATCTTTGGGTGATATCGCGAGCCCGTTCGGAAAGTGCCAGTTTCCGCCGATCAGCGACTCCGACTGACCGTTAGGTCTGACTCGTATCAACCGACCGTTGGGTTTCCAGTAGTCACCGGAATCAGACAAGTAGTAGTTGCCTTTGGCGTCGAATGAACCGTAATTTGGATTCACCAGTGGACCGTCAGGAGCCCTGTCGCAATAGACCGAAATCTCACCCCTTTGTGTGACACGATTCACGCGATGTCCTGAGGCGTTACAGACGTAGACGTTGTGGCCTCGATCCACTACGACCCCTCCGAGAAACCCTTGAGCATTCGCTAGCTGTCGCAGTTCGAATTTCGGTGGCGTCATCACGTATACTTGCCCATTGAATCCACCTGCATAGAGGCGACCATCAGGACCGAAATTGACGCACTCCGGATGATCTAGGCCCGTCTGGATTATCTCCACTTGGTGAACATTATGACGCGTCAATATCGCCAAGCTCCGCAGTAATCCACGCACATAAAGTACGCTTTTGAAGCTTTTCGAACACTATCTCTCAGGTGGATGATTGAGGCGGATTCCACGTTTGGAGCGGGCGTGCTATAGGATGCAGAAGTGAACGGTCACGGCAGTCAGGTTGTTCTGTTGTCTAGGTCGCCTCTTGGGAGGAGCGAACCGTACTTTGCTTCGAGTCTGTTGACGACACTGGGCATACCGTGAGGCTCGAAGCTTAGAACAATCAAGTAGTCTTCGACATAGAAGGCAAGAAGGTATACTCGCGAGTATGCAATTAAGACCGAGTGGAGTTGTCCGGAGCTGCCGACAAGCTCTCGCCAGAACAGTCCCATGATTGTTGGAAACTCTTTCAGCGTTCGTTCCTCAGTCTTCGGGTCAGTGTAACTCTCAGTTCCGGGACGCTGGGCATTGTGCACAATACTGCCGCCCTGATCGACCACTCCTACCCACCTTATGTCCTTGTCAAGCTGGAACAGCTCGCCGACTAGGTCTCTGACATTCATGGACTGAATCGGTGTACTGTCATGACGCCGGATACTTAACCGTGCAACAAACACTTCCATGCAGCTCAGTAGACGCTAATCCAACAATTTGACACAATCATAAAAGCCCCGACTACGAGTCCCGGTGGGGGCAGGAACCATGGTTGAGGACAGCCGGCAGCAGGCTCGGGCCCTTCTTGCCAGGGCAGTTGAGTTTCACGGACATCTAGGACCCTTCCTAATCCTTGGAATCCGGATGGGTGCAATAGCACAGTCCATTTTTAAAGGACTGAATCGCAACGACCTGACCGCCATTATGCTTGTTGATCCGAATCCACCCGCCTCGTGTGCAGTGGATGGAGTGCAGGTCTCGTCAGGTTGCACCCTCGGAAAAGGGACAATCCGAGTCTCTCAATCATCTGACCGCGTTGCGGGGGAGTTCTGCGCCGGAGATCGAGTATGCACAATAGGAGTAAAGACCGAAGTCCTGAATGAACTCCTAGACAGTCTAAAGAAAGCAAGTGAGCAGGGAGTACTTGAATTGGCAGAGCGGGTATTGGCACGTCCAGATGAGGAACTGTTCGAGATCAAGCTAGCTGCATGAATCCCCGTAGCGCGATAAGACTAGGGTGTTCTTGGTTGGAACCGAATCTCGCGCGTGCTCCCATCCCCGACTCCTCTGGCGTTCAGATATGCTAGAGTTGACAGGCGGTAGTCTAGGACAAGCATCGCTAGTTTCTCATGTTCCTTACGCTCGATTTCTCCTCGCCCGAGCAGGTATTTGCATGCGAGCATCATCATGTCGTATCGTCCGACTCTGAGTGTCTCCCTGATGTCCTGCTCATTCTTCCGGAGATAGTCGACAAGTTTCTCGTAGTCAAGCCTGATGCTTCTAGGCCCGAAGTCGATTCGCTTCCAGAGTCGGTTTAAGACGGGCTGGCTTGCGTTTGCGCCGAAGTGAAGCTGGTGTACAATATTCTGTGAGATGGCGCCGTTGTCTGGGTTCGTGCAATCGCTCTGCAGGTCAATCCCCGCTTCAAGAAATATGGCGTTGAATGAGTTCCAGTCGTCGAGTCGTATGGATACGGAGTATCCGGTTTCGTTGAGATAGGACCAGGGAAACCCGTCTCTGCCGAAGGCCCACTCGTATATGTAGGCTCCATCCGTGGAGCCAAGCGGTCGCGTCACGTGAGCGTACCTGTAGCATCCCTTCTTGAAGAAGTAGTCTTCTAGCTTCTTGATGAGTGTGTGTCTCAGAAACATCTCATGACCGATGCCATGTGCCGTGCTGAACTCATTCCTTCGCGCGACGGCTATCCCTTGATACGTGTCAATCGTTCCGCCTATGCCCGGGAATCTGGTACGAAGCTCTACGTTGACACGTGCCTCGCTACCCATGCCTCCTTCGTGAATGAACTCGACACCCTCCGAATCGAGTTCACCCTCTTCGGATCGAGACATTGGTCGCCTACGTTCCAAGTGAAGCAAGCGCCTTGGTAGTACAAAAGGCTAGGTCGAGAATATCCCAGCTCGATCGCCGAGTTCTGAGATCGAAATTCGTTCTTCACTTTCTGAAGAACCGCTCGCATGGCGAAGCAACAATTCGCGTTCCTCAGCCCTTGAACAACATTGACGAGTGCACAACGGTCTTCAAGCGAGAGGTCACAGAAGGTAAGGGTCAAGTCCTCCTACTCTGAGCCTCTTCCACGTCCAGAAACCGACAGTGTCCACTTCGATCTGAGCTTTCCTTTCAATTGCCAGCCTTGCCAGAGGTTCTTGTAAGAAAATACCAACGCCGGCCGATAGTGTCTTCACGAACCGCTCTTCAGGCGCGTTCCGGGCGATTCTGACTGATACGTATGGGATTGGTCTACAGAACGCCGAATCGCACGTTGCCGGCCTATATTTCAGTTCGATCAGCATAACGGCCGTGGACGCCAGTTCGTGCACTACACGTTCTGCGTCCGGAGTTGTCGAGATTGGATCCTTTCGGTCGTGCTCGTAGCTCTAGATCCTCTTCGAATCTCACGCGTGCTTGTGGGGCGGACGGTCAACTAGCTGTTCGCGGCTGCTTGTCTTGCGCGCTTGCCGGCTCGCTCGCTTGTCTTCTCTGGAACACAAGGAACGCAAGCGCTACGACAAGCGCAACTGTGACTACGATTAGGACATAGGTGTAGATCCTGTAGTTGCCAAGTTCCACGGTCGCTGCTTGGTGTTCTGACTGTAGCTGATTGTACTTTGATGTTAGTTGATCGTAGTCAGATTTCAGCGAATTGTATTGTGAGGTGAGCTCGTTGTGTTTCGCGACCAGTGCGTCGTATTCCTGCTGCAACGCCTTGTGCTGGACGGAAAGCTGCTCGTATTCTGGAGTAGTTGCCAGCACGTACGTGAGCGGTAGCGTCTGTTGCGAGGATTGCTCCACCGTAACATATGATGGCTCGTACAAGTAGTAGATCGTGTAGTTGTGACTATAGGGCGGATAGTAGTACGGGTAATAGTACGGATAGTATGTCCAATAGTCAGGCGAATAGTAGTTGCTATACGTCGTCTCTTCCCAGACCTCAGTCACGGTTCCGATCATCTCGCTTCTGTTAGCGTTGGGAGGTATAGTGACTGTGAGAGTGGTTTGCCAGGTGTTGCCTGAATACACCTGCTTGTCCGATAGAACGGTTGCCGAGGCCGCCTTTGAGAGCTGCTGATTCGCGTAAGCGAAGACGTCTATCGATAGGCTGTTCACTCTCTTACTCGCTTTCGTGGTCGTGATTGTTGAGATCGTGACTGTGTTGCCCGGATCTGCATAGGCAGGGAAGGTAAATTGGACGGCGAAATGGTCAGTTGAGACACTCGTGACGGTGTCAGATGCCGGTATCGTTTGAGCAGGTTGCTCCACCATGGGCTGCACCGCCGGGAAAGTGCCATAGTTGTTCGGGTAAACGGCGTTTACCGCTGAGGGCGCCCACATCTGTATACCCTGAATTGCCAGTAGCGACAGTATGAGCACCGATGCGATCAAAGGCACCCAAGTTCTATCAGTTAGTCGAGTTCTCGTAACCTTCATGCGCTCAGGCTGCGGGCACCAACGCCACAACAAGGAACGTTTCACCTTCAAGCCGAACCCTCCAAAATCGCCTTAAACAAGTTGTCCGCCAGATGGGAAGGATTTAGCTTGCCCCTATCCCGAGGAAGTGAGATTCCTCGTTCCTCGCTCTCTCTTATCAGGGTCTGCCTGCAGCTCTCAAGCTTCGTGCATTCGGAACAATCTCCTTCGCCCTTGTACCAGACTTGGATTCCGTTTGCCACCGAGAATGTGACAAGCACGTCCGTCCTCCAAGTCGGACTATACCCAATGAGGAATCCATTTCTCAGATCAATTCTGCGGATATCCAGTCTATTTAGCTGTGCCGCGTCTGTGAGCGCACGCGACATCTTAGTGTCTATGGCGTTGAAAGTCTTGTTCGTTGTCTGCGGAGTAACTCCTATCTTACGAGAAACTTCGGCTTGCGTTAAGCCTTGCCTGCGAAGGTTCCAAAAGCTGAGTTGTTTCGGGGTGAGGTATCCTGCTCGCATCATGGCGTATGCCAACTTAAGCGTAAGTAAGCCTATAGACACCTATAACCGTTACCTTTACTCGGGCACAAACCCAACCGCTGGAATTCGCCAATCATGGTGCGTCGTTGACAACTACGTTCTTGCTTGATCGAAAGAGCCCGAATACTCAGCCAACCGTTCCCCAGTCAAATCGACAAGCCTTTAAGCGAGAGTTGGAGGCAGAAGCGATCGGCGAATGAGTTGGCAATCGTAGGATACGAGTGGATTATCGTATTAGCGATTATCGTAGTGCTCTTTGTGTGGGGCCCTCAGAAGCTCCCCGAATTCGCGAGGTCAATAGGACTAGCACGGAAAGAGATCGAGAAGGCATACAAAGAGGCCTCGAATCCCACAGCAGCGCCCCCAGAGAGTGATCCGCTCATCGAAACCGCAAAGAAACTTGGCATCTCGACCGAAGGCAAGACTAGAGCGCAAATATCAGACGAGATTGTAGCCAAGGGAAAAGCATCGGAAAAGCCGGCCTGACTGCTTATCACCGAAGAGACAGTTGACTGCGAACTTGCACGGGTGATCTATCCCTCTCCCAAAGAGCCGAGCGCGATCTATAGGCGAGGGATGGAAGCACGTCGGAGCAAGAGCGTAACGGCGGAACAATGCCGTTTTGGGAACATGTCAGCGAACTGGCGAAGCGCCTAAAGGTCGTCCTATACGTTCTCGTTGTAAGCACAGTCGTCTTCATGGTCCTTCCGTCAAATCTTAGCTTCCTCAGCAACCCCCTTCAATTCTACGATCCTCTAGTGGCGCTCATACTAAGGCAAATTAGAGCGCAGATGTTACCGCCAAATGTGTCGCTCATCGGCTATGAACTGACGGTCCCAATGGAGCTCTATCTGATTGCATCTTTCATCATGGGATTTGGCGTGAGTATTCCCGTGCTCGCGTACGAGGCATACCGGTTCATTGATCCGGCGCTGTACCCGCATGAACGGAAAGCCGTCTATCCATTCGTATTGTCTTTCACAGCGTTGTTCATCATCGGGGCTACGTTTGGTTACGCGATCCTAACGCCATTCATGATTTGGGCGCTTTTCCCATTCTTCACGGCGGTCGGTGCAGAACGGATAATTTCGATCATGGATTTCTACAACATGGTCTTCGTTTCGACACTGTTATGCGGACTCATCTTCACGTGGCCCGTGTTCTTCGTCCTTCTTGTTAGATTCGGTATCCTCCAAACGTCGATGATCACGAAGAACCGGAAGTATGTCTACGCAGCTATGTACATCGTTACCGCTTTTGTGACCCCTGACGGAGGACCGCTCGCTGATGTGGCGCTTTTCCTACCGATGGCTATTCTGACGGAGGTTGCCGTGTTCTTTGGAAAAAGATACGAGAAATCCAAGCCGGCCGCTATTGCCCCAGCGAAGATCGTTCCTAGGTGCCGGTACTGCGCTGCGGAGATCGTTCCTGGAAAGGCTTTCTGTGAGAAATGTGGGAGATCCCTCCTCTGATTTCTGTGCGCCACGGTTACAGCAAGACCTAAGTGTATTGATATTATTCTACGCTTCCGTTCGGATGGTTTGAGTGGGCCATGGGAAGACTGCGCTTTGTAGTTGGTGCGCTAGGGATCATTGTAGGAGTGTTCGTTTACCAATACGGACTCTTCTTGACCTTGGATCACTCGGAAACATCTGTCCTCGGAGTGGGCTTGCCCAGCTTGAGCGAGATTCTACTTCCTTTGTTCGGATCAGCTTTGGTCGCGGGAGCGATATTACAGTTAGTTGGGAGCGTAATCGCAATCGCCGGGTTCCTCGTATGCATCTCATGGATTGGGACCCAGAGAGCAAGGTTACCCTCAGTCGTATCTGGAAAGCCAGCTGGGTCGTCGCTGACGCAAATGTTCGATTCGCGGCCTAAATGCAAGTTCTGCGGTGCCATAATGGAATCTGGCGCGGCCTTCTGCCCTAGCTGCCAGCGTTCACAAGCCTAGGTCCGAATATGTTCGCATGAGACTAGAGGGTAAATGGTTTCAGGCAGACCTGTCGCCGGCCAGTTGAGACGATTTCATCTCTCTGTGTTCGCTGCCTCGATTGGTATCGCATACGTCTATCTCATCCCCGCGTTTGCTGAGCAGCTCGGCGCCGGCTACTTGGATTTGGGCTGGATCGGCACGGTCCGATCTCTACCCTACACGTTTCTCCCGGTGATCGCGGGATATCTCGGAGACAGGGTCGGCAGACGGCGGCTCTATGTTCTAAGTATCCTATTCGTTGGTTCTGCAACACTGCTGCTTGCGGCAACCCACACGATAGCCGGCATACTTGCCGTGCAGATACTGTTGGGAATCGGGCTCTCACTCTTCTGGCCCGTATCCGAAGCGTTCGTCTCGGAGATTTCTCCCGTAAGCGACCGCACCGCTGCAATCGGAACGTACGCGGTTGCCTGGGGAATTGGTTTCCTGATCGGACCGTTGCTAGGCGGTATTGTCGCTGATGCGGCAGGGTTTCAGATCTCTTTCTTTGCCGCTGGAATTCTCATCGTGACAACGTCAGGAATCTCGGCTGTCGCAATTGGAGGAGAGCAAAAACAACATGATGCCTCACTACAGTCTTCCACGAGGCCCTCGTGGAAAGTTGTGTCCGCGATACTGCCGATGCTTGTTATCCAAATTCCATACGCGATCGTTCTCGCCTTTATCGTCTCGATTTTCCCAGGCTATGCGGCTAAGTCCGGGCTCTCTCCATCAGAGGTCGGACTGCTTCTGTCAGGTTTTGGCTTCGCAAGAGCTGCCGCGTTCTCCCTCGCAGGCAGGATCGAGAGATTCGGCGAGAAGAAGAGCATCGGACTTGCTTCTTCAGTCATGGCATTAGTGCTATTCCTGATGCCGGCCAACAGGAGCTTCATCGCACTACTGGCTGATGCATGCCTCGCAGGCATGTTGATTGGCATAATCTACCCGCAGACAGCGGCATACGTATCCAAACGTTCTCCATCCGAGAACCTTGGATTTGCTTTAGGTGCGTACGAAGCGATCTTTGGAATTGGCTTCGCGGTTGGGCCGATCCTCTCAGGTTTCATAGCTCAGACTATGAGTCCTGACTTTGCCTTGCTGGTTCTGGCAGTGATTGCGCTCTCGATCGTCCCTATATTGGCATTTTCCGGACGCGGCGCTTCGGCCGGCGAATCTCTGAATTAGAGTGCGAGTCTGTTGGATGATTCATTCATTTTCCTTTTATCGTTGCCTGGTTGCCGAATCTGCGTCGAAGCGAAAGGAGGTGAATCGTTTGGTCTTTCATCCTGGTCTCCTGTTTGTCCTGTTCGATCTAGCTCGTGTTGCACTTGGCGCGGTCGTTGTGGTGGCTTTGTTCTATCTACTCATTAAGCTTGCAGGATTGGCAGCAGCGATGACCGAGGCGAAGAGGGCATCAACTCGGTCGGCAACCTCTCAAACACAGCACGGGTCTGTGACAGCGTAGGCTGTCAAGGCCTTTAGAGGCCCTTCCCTTTTCTCTCGCCTTTCTTGATACGGATTCTCACGGTCGCATGAACTGCTCGATTCTGTTCGCTGCTTCGTCGATCACCTTGATTGGTGGCAGGAATACGGTCCTGAAGTGCCCTGCTCCGTAGGTCTGATCGAATCCTGAGCCGTTAACAACGAGAACCCCAGTTCTCTTCACGAGATCAACTGCGAAGTCCTTATCGGATTTCCATCGTCCATTCAGCGAAATCCGAGGGAAGAGGTAGAAGGCGCCCTTCGGGGTTGTGCAGGTAAGGCCATCGATCGATCTAATCCTGTCTAGGAAATGATCCCTCCGCTTCTTCAGCACGTTCACCATTCTCACGATGTGTTTCTGTGATCCCTTGAGGGCTTTCACCGCGGCATACTGGATAGGGGTCGTCGCGGATATCCGGATTCTGCTCTCTTTGAAGATCGCTTCCTTCAGTTCTTTCAGGGCGCCCGTCGGGTCATGGAAATACATGTAGCCTATCCGCCAACCAGTCATCACATGGCTCTTCGAGAACCCGTTCAGGCCAACTACAGGTACATCTTTTGCAATAGAGGCTGTGCTTGTGAATCTTGAGTCGTACACGAGCCTATCGTAGATCTCGTCTGATGCGACGAGGAGTTTGTATTCGGCAGCGATGTCCAACATCCGTTTCAATGTTCGCTCGTCGTACAGCGATCCAGTTGGGTTGTTCGGATTCACTATCACCAAGGCACGGGTCCTGTTCGTTATCTTCTTCCGCAGATCATCCAAATCGGGAAGCCAATCGTTATCTTCGTCAGTTCTGTACGCAACCGGGACACCACCGAAATACTTCACGAAAGAGAAGTAGGGAGGATAGGTTGGCCCTGGCAGCAATATTTCGTCGCCAGCCTGAACTGTCGCCCCCATCAGAAACTGGATTCCTTCCGAGATACCTGAAGTAACTACTACATCTTCGCTTGAGACCGGCACAGAATTGACTTTCCTTTCTTTTTCTGCGGCTGCTTCTCTAAGCTCTGGAATGCCTTCCGAGGCGGCATAGTAGTTGCAGCCAGTGTCCACAGCCCTTGCGAGAGCCTTTCTGATGTGAGGTGGGGTCTGGAAATCGAACTTGGCCGGATCGCCGATGTTGAGGTAAATCACATGTTTGCCGGACCGCTCCACCTCTTTTGCCACCTCTAGCATATCTCTGATCGCGTATTCGATCTCAGTCGCTCGACTTGCAACTTGTACTCTGCTCGGAGTCAACATTCCATGCCTGCAGTGAGCAGACACGACCTTGTACTTGATGGTTTTGTCTCATCATCTGTCTCTTCTTCATATGATCAGCAAATCTATTTGACCTGTAGCGCATCTCGTTGCTGGAAGCCGTTCGTAGAAGGGAGCAGGAAATACTCGATCAAACGCAAGAACGACAGCCCTCTCAGCCTAGGGCCGTGGCCATTGTCTGTATCTTGTTCTTCTTGGTGTACTTGGGAAACTCCCTTTGGCTCAGTCTGTTTCCCAACTATCTTCTCAGACTCGGCATGAACTCTCTGCTCATTGGCATCACATTGATGGTCTATAATGCGTCACTTAGCTTGACCTTCCTGCCGTCTGGTCGACTCTCTGACAAGTTAGGTAGACGCCCGCTGATCATCCTTGGATCCTTACTGCTCGCGCTGAGCACTCTCTACCTCGGTCTGACCAGACAGACTGAAACAACGGTTCTGGCGGTGATTGGTCAAGGTGTAGGACTAGGCCTGTTGGTGCCTTCGGGAAATGCGTTGATATCGGACGTCGCCTCAGGCCGGGGAGCTGGATTTGTTTTCGCGATCTATCAGATCGCCACGCTCTCCGCAGCTGTTGTCGGCTCGTTTGGGGCAGGCGCCCTAGCAACGGATCTCGGATTCCCGACGATGTTCCTCTTGAGCGCAGCGCTCACAGGATCAACCGCAGTCATCGGATACCTGATGGTTCCTGAGACGATCACCGGCAAGGTCAGCGGGTACGCCTCAGTGGTCACAGAAAGCCTGCGCTCATCGATCACAGGTACCGTGAGAATGCTGCAATCAAACAGGGAACTCGCACTACTTACCGGCGCATTGGTGATACACGCGATAGCCTTCTCTATGATCAATCCCTTCGTTCCGCTCTTCGCGGAAGAGGGTATTCACCTTGACATATCCAAAGTTGGAATCATCATAAGCGTATGGAATGCCGGCCTAGCAGTTGCGCAGATTCCATCCGGGAGAATGACGGATCGCGTCGGTGCTCGGCCTATGCTTCTGACACACTTTGCCCTCTCGAGTCTTAGTTGGGTGATCTATGCATGGTCTTGGAACTTCGAATCTGGAATTACGACTGCGCTGTTTTTCGGAATAGTTGGGGCCTTGGATATGCCGGCCAGACGTACAATAATGATCGAGTACGCAACGGCTGAGGCGGGCAAGGCCACGATAATAGGTTCACTCGACGCCATCACCGGTCTCACTGGAATATTCGGACCCCTGATCGGGGGGTTCATGTGGGAACAGATGGGGCACGCAGCTCCTTTCCAAGCAGCCGGTCTTATCAACGCCTTCGCTTGCGCACCCTTGATTGTGATTATGCGAAGAAGGGCTGCCCTTCGCTCCGAACCAACCGCATCTCATGCGGTACCCGAGTAGAAAAGGCTTGGAACGAGGAAATGTTCTCAATCCAACAGAATGGGAGATACTAAGGGAGGAGATCATTACATGCACTCGCTGTCCGAGACTTGTGAGGCACCGGAGAGAGGTTGCTCGCAAGAAGAAGAAACAGTTCATGAACTGGAAGTATTGGGGTGCGCCGCTCCCGGGTTTCGGCGACACACAAGCTGAACTTGCGATAATCGGACTGGCGCCCGCTGCTCATGGTGGCAACCGAACCGGACGCATGTTCATAGGAGATGGTTCGGCAAACTTCCTCATGCGCGCACTGTACACAGCCGGGTTTGCAAATCAACCAACATCCGATCACGATCATGATGGTCTCCAAATGGAGAATGCCTTCATGACTGCTGTGGTGCGTTGCGCTCCGCCTCAGAACAGGCCTCTTACAAGCGAACTAGCGAACTGTAGCGCCTTCCTTGGCAGAGAACTCGCACTACTCTCACATGTCCGAGTGGTCTTAGCGCTTGGGCAAGTCGCCTTCAAGGGTTACCTTTATCACCTTAAACAGCAAGCAGCCTCTGTTCCACGCGTGGAATTGAAACACGGTCAGAAGTATTCAATGCCCCCGGGGCTTCCCGTTCTGGTCGCATCATATCATCCGAGTAGTCAGAACACGCAAACTGGAAGACTTACCTGCAAGATGATGGACGCAGCGCTTGGTGAAGTCAAGAATGGCCTGGCGGAGTCAACACGGCCGAAGGCCTGAGGGCTATGCATCGAGTGGTTCTCGGCACCGCAAATGACTTTCGGCTCACAACTCTTTTATAGAGTCCAAAGATGTCTCACATTCGATTCGCGTGGTTGCGATGGAACCGTCAAGGAAACCACTTAACTTTCTGGTAAAGAAGCTGAACTCCGACATCATCATCCGGCTGAAGAACGACATCGAGTACCGCGGTAAGATGATCGACTGCGACAGCCACATGAACATAATCTTGGACGGAGCGGTCGAATACAGAAGCAACTCGCCAACTGCAAACTTCGGGAATCTCATTCTAAGGGGAAGCAACATACTGTACGTTTGTGTTGACCACGCACGACAGTAGGCCGCCGAAGGGCATAGTAGTCCGCGAGCCAGTTGTCTGTGAGAAGCAATCGCACCTGTGTATGGCGGTTATCTGACCTAGCATTTCGGGAACGGGCCATCAACGCTCATCGAGCCCTCCAGTTCTTGTTATGCGAGCACTGAGCAATCCTAAACAAACACGCCAGCATCACATATAGTCGAGAAATACGGTCGGCGGAGCTTACGGACATTGCTTGACACGCAATACGACTCAGATCGCCAGCACCAAGCTTGCCAAGAGATAGCTCGCAGGCTCTTGCTCGATCAAAAGGGAGCCGAAGGTCCGGAAGAACTCAAACTAATCATCGCCAGAAGATATCGGCTGCCTGCTGTTCCTAGGAATTCGGACATACTTGCTGTCGTCTCCCCAGAGGAACAGCGGACATTGCGCCAGAAGTTGCAGTTGAAGCGGGTCAGGAGTGTTTCGGGCGTCCACGTAATTGGGGTGATGTCGGCGCCTCAGCAATGCCCACATGGCAGGTGCGCATACTGTCCTCAGGAAACCGATGCCCCGACAAGTTATACTGGATATGAGCCTGCTGCGATGCGTGCGAAACAGAACAGCTTCGACCCCTATGCCCAGCTTTCAAGCAGGCTAGCCCAGCTGCGAGCAATTGGTCATAGGCCATCCAAGGTTGAGCTCGTTGTCCAGGGCGGCACCTTTCTAGCGCGCCCACTGCCATATCAACAGCATTTCATAAGACGATGTCTGGACGCTCTCAATGGGTCTGAGAGCCTTTCTCTTGACGAGGCAAAGACCAAAGCATGGTCAAGCTTGGTCAGAAACGTCGGGCTGACTTTTGAGACACGTCCAGATTGGGCTCACGTCGAACACGTGGACCTGATGCTGTCCTTTGGCGCCACCCGAGTTGAGATCGGCGTCCAAACACTCGACGACAGTGTGCTTCAACTCGTCGAGCGGGGCCATACCGTTCAAGACGTGATCAAATCCTTTCAGATCGTTAAGGATGCTGGACTAAAGATCGTCGCTCACATGATGCCAGGCCTACCCGGCTCAACCCCCGAGCAAGACTTGGAGGGATTCAAACGACTGGTCTCAGATTCGGATTTTCGACCTGACATGTTGAAGATCTACCCTTGTCTCGTCGTGCGCGGGACCAAGGTATATGACTGGTGGCGAAATGGCACATACATGCCCCTTGACGTCGAACGGGCAGCAGATCTGATTGCGAATGTCAAAGAATTCATTCCTCCTTGGATGCGAATCATGAGGGTCCAGCGTGAAATTCCGGCGAGACTGATTCAGGCCGGACCCAACAAAGGAAACCTTCGCGAACGTGCGGCCATGTTGCTGAGAGAAAAAGGACGGCGCTGCAGATGTATTCGGTGCCGCGAAGTAGGCCACCGAAGAGATAAGGAGCATGTGGAACCAGACCCTGAAAATATCAGACTCATCAGAACATACTACGAATCGTCGGGTGGCGCCGAGATCTTCCTCTCCAGAGAAGATCCGAAGACTGATACGCTGATAGCGTATCTTCGCCTTAGGATTCCCTCCCAATCGGCACACAGGATCGAGATCGGTTCCGACCGATCAGCGATCGTGAGAGAACTGCATGTATATGGTCCCGCGGTCCCCGTCGGAGAACGTGATGAGGCCTCTTGGCAGCACAAGGGTCACGGGATCTCGCTCCTGAAGGAGGCTGAAAGACTGTCAACTGAGGAGTATGATGTTAGAAAGATCCTTGTCCTTAGTGCACTTGGGACCAAGGAGTATTACTCGCGTCATGGCTACTCTCAAGACGGTCCATACATGAGCAAATGTTTGTGCGAGTAGCGAGTGCTCGCACAGGTTTTAACTCTCAGCCCACTGTCACCTATTTGGGAACTCGCAGCGGGTGAACCACCAGATGCAGGAATTGACCGGATACAAGGGGCACGCTCTTGACTTGATCAAGGCCGCCGGCGCTTCTATCGGAGACAAGGTGAGACTAACAAGAGAAGAAGGGGAGAACGTTGAGGGCCTGCTGATGCCACGAGTGGCTGGCAGAGATGACGCTCATATTGTGCTGAAACTCGCGACTGGTTACAACGTCGGCGTCAAGATTAGTGAGAAGACTCGGATTCAGGTTCTTGGCACTGGCGCAAAGCCTGCGCTGTCCAAACCTCCTACGCCGATCTCAACGAAAGGTCTTCCACAGGTGACGATCTTCAGCACAGGTGGGACAATCGCCAGCCGAGTTGACTATCGCACAGGCGCGGTTGAAGCAGCACTATCGGCTGAGGATCTCTACAGCTTCGTTCCCGAGCTAGCATCAGAAGCCAACGTAAGAGCGAAGGTCCTCTACAGCGTATTTAGCGAGAACTTCACCACGAAGCATTGGAAGGAAATAGCAGAATCGGCCAGCGAGGAAATCCGGTCGGGGGTATCAGGCGTCGTGATCGCCCAAGGCACAGACACACTAGGCTATTGTGCGGCGGCACTAAGCTTCGCACTTCAATCCAGCCCCGTCCCTATTGTCTTTGTTGCCGCCCAGAGATCCTCAGACAGACCGAGCTCAGATGCGGCGACAAACCTGATCGGAGCGGTAAGCGTGGCAGCAAGAGCACCGTTCGCCGGGGTCGTTGCGGTAATGCATGGGTGGCTATCTGATGACATCCTGGTGGTCCACAAGGGGACCAAAACACGCAAGTGTCACACGAGCCGTCGCGACGCATTCAAATCGATAGGCGCCGCTCCCATAGCTCGTTTCCATCTCGAAAGTAGAAAGCTGGAGATGCTGGAAGGCGACCTCCCCGCCCGAGGGACATCAGAGCTCGTCTGCAAACCAAACTTTGATGATCGCGCGGCGCTCGTCAAATTCTATCCGGGTTTGGATCCGGGCGTCATCGACTGGTACGTGGCGAAAGGCTACCGCGGCTTGATCCTTGAGGGAACAGGTCTCGGCCATGTGAGTGCAAGTTGTTATCCCAGCATCAAGCGGGCTGTTGAAAGTGGCATATTTGTGGGCATGACTTCGCAGTGCCTGTGGGGAAGGGTTGACATGAACGTCTACTCGACAGGCATCGATTTGCAGAAGATCGGCGTTCATCCCCTAGAAGACATGTTGCCGGAAACTGCGTTTGTGAAGCTCATGTGGGTGCTTGGCCAGACAGACGTTCCCCGAGACATCGTGGAAATGATGCGCACAAATTTGGCCGGTGAGATCAGCCCAAGAAGACTGGAGACCACGGAAGATGACAAAGATCACTGACTACCACTCAATAGGTCTCAAAGTAGGGATTGAGATTCATAGACAGTTGGATACTGAAAAGAAACTATTCTGCGATTGTCCGACGACGATGTCAGAAACGGTGCCATCAGTCCGTTTCCTGAGGAGACTTCGCCCCACGCAAAGCGAATTGGGCCAAGTAGATCCTGCAGCACTCTTCGAGTTCCAGAAGGGCCGAGCAGTAATCTACGAGGCTGATGACCGCACATCATGTCTAATTGAGATGGATGAAGAGCCGCCTAAAGACCTGAATCCTGAAGCCGTAGAGTTAGCCCTCGCGGCATCGATCCTGACACATGCGAAACCCGTCGATGAGATCCATGTTATGAGGAAGATTGTGATCGACGGGTCGAATACCACGGGGTTCCAGAGAACCTGCGTAGTAGCAATGAACGGGTGTGTCATTGTAGATGGGAAGGAGATCCCGATTCAGCAGATATCCCTTGAGGAGGATGCCGCGCGGAAGACCAACGAATCCGGGCTCACAGTCAACTATAGAATAGACCGGCTTGGCATCCCCTTGATCGAAGTCTCCACCGGGCCCGCTATCACGTCGCCCGAGGAGACAGAGCGAGTCGCCAAAAGAATCGGAGACATTCTCAGAGACACCGGCCGCGTTAAGCGCGGACTGGGAACAGTGAGGCAGGACCTCAATGTCTCAATTCGAGACGGAGCGCTGATCGAGATAAAGGGCGTTCAAGAACTTGACTTGCTCTCCAAAGTTATCAGCTACGAGGTATCCAGACAAATAGAACTACTGAGAATCAAGGACGAACTGACCTCCCGCGGGATCAAAGAAGCCCAGCTTGTTGGCAGATTCGTTGATGTGTCAACGGTCTTTTCCCATACGGAGTCAAAGCTTGTTCGCGAAGCCCTTGCCTCCGGAGGCGTCGCGCTCGCCGTGAAGCTGCCGGGCTTCAATGGGTTGTTGGGTAGAGAGCTGGCACCCGGGCTTCGTCTCGGCACAGAGATGGCAAGCAGAGCGAGCTTCTGGGGGAGGGTTGGAGGAATCTTTCACACGGACGAGCTTCCCGCGTACGGTATATCGGAAGAGGAAGCCCTCTCGATGAAGCGAACTCTAGGTTGCGGCGAGCTTGACGCCGCAGTCTTGGTTGCCGATCGCAAAGACAAGGCAGAGGATGCTCTCACAGCGGTCATCGAGAGGGCGCGCGAAGCACTGTCAGGTGTCCCAACCGAGACTCGCACGGCTGTTGCAGATGGAACGACAAGGTACATGCGTCCACGCCCGGGCGCATCCAGGATGTACCCCGAGACAGACGTGCCTCCAGTTGAAGTCTCACAGGAGCAACTCGCACGAATCCAAGCAAGACTGCCTCCGCCGCGCGAGGCGGTCATGCAGCGGCTGTTGACAAAATACCAGTTGAACAGCAAACTCGCAAATCAGTTGATCGAATCAGACTATCTCGACGTGTTTCAGCGAGTGTGCTCCGAAGAGGGAATTGCGCCCAGCTTCGTGGCAACAGTTCTGACTGAGAATCTCAAGAACCTTAGCCGAGAAGGTACCCCTATTAGCGAATTGACATCCAGACATCTGGAATCCGTCTTTTCCGCAGTCCGAGTGGGTACAGTGGCGAAGGAGGCAGGGCCCTCAATCTTGGCTTGGCTTGCAAACAACAGTAATCGTACTGTCGAGGATGCAATCCAAGAACTAGGGATGCGGATGCTCTCCGAAAGTGAGCTCTTGAAGATCGTAGATAGGGTCATTGATACGAATGCCGATCTAATCAGAGAGAAAGGCGAGGGCGCCTATAGAAAGATCATGGGATTGGTCATGAGCGAAGTCCGAGGCTCAGCAGACCCAGCCGCAGTAACCAAGCTAGTTAAGACAAGAATTGGAGACAAGATACGGAAGAAGTGATGGGATAAGACGGTTCCACTACTTCCAGAGTATCTCCTCGTCTTTCAGTACATTGTACCCAAGTCGTCGGAACCGCTCTATGTCGTGCTGGAGGAACAGCGTTAGGGCTGTCTCAGTCAACGCCTCTTGGAAAGGCTCCCCGCAGACGCTGCAGACCTTCTCAGACATCTTGTTCGTAACTTGAAGCCCATAGAGTCCGTTTGTCAGGATGGCCACCCCGACTTGGCTGTCATCCGGGTGGTTGTCGATGTTTGAGCATTCGAATACCATCCAGGTACTCCATCTCTCTTCGCCCAAGAACTCCAACCTTCAGATCTCATATGTCCATGATGAAGCAATAATAATACTTGCGCAAAAGAGGGAAAGTCTCGTGGCGAGGCGCCCCATTTATTCCAAGAACTCTACGTCGTCGATCACGCCATCTTGATTTGCGTCAACCCCTGATACGACCCGTGCGACGACTTCGCGGTTGAAGACATTTCCGGAGGCTATGTCTTCAGTGTATTTCACGAAGGCCATGATCGCAGCTTGGGTTCCTGCAGTCTCATTACCCGCGAGAACGATCACTCTTGAGTCGGGATTCATCGGATTTCTGATCATCTGAACCGCGCCGTCTTGAGGTTCAGCATACGTGCGTTCCGAAATCGTGGACATTAACACGTCGGTGCCGGTCAACTCGTACGTAATCGGAAGAAACTCGTTCATCATCATGGCGATCGTGTTCACTCTGGGGCTTCCAACTAGGATCAGGTTGCCCAGGATCTGTTGTTGATTGAGCTCAGTATCGAGCTTGACTACGTTCGTTCTGGCAAGCGGAAGAAGCGATCCCAGGAAGAAGGCAAGATAGGATGCATGATAGCCGCCCAGGTCCCTTTCTCTGAAGATCCCGTGTTGATCAGGGCTTCCTACCACAACATGCCCATTGAAGACGCCGTTGACAACAAATGGTGCGAGTAGCCTTGTGCTCGCTTCCGAAAGGGCGGTCTCCTCGACCCCAGGGTCTGATTTTTCGAGTTTGGACGCAATCACAGCGATCGCTGCGTGTTCGGCGCGATAGTATTTCGCAACCGCTCCCCGACGCCGCTCGCGCCTCTGCAGCCGGATGAATCCCGCTTTCTCCAGCTCTTTCAGGTGGTAGCAGACAACTTGTTGACTGGCATTCAGCTTCTTCGAAAGTTCACGTGCACATTGGTCAACTGTCGCGAGCTCTTGGAGGATCTTCCAGCGCATTGGCTGAAGCAGAGCTTGGGCCGGACCGGGATCCTCGAAGACCTTCACTGGGATAGGTTGCCCGCCTCGTCTGTCTTTGAGCACTAGGTAAGACATCGAAACCAGTCAAGGGGTTCATGCCCGATTACTAAAGTCGTTTCTTGACTGGTCCGTGCGTGAAGACTCGGCAATAGGGCCTCGTGATGTGCATGAGTTGCATTGCAGAACAAGGGGATGGGTTGGCTCGACGAATTTACCAAATAGTGAGTAAATACGCTTTTTCGCGTAAGGCTTATCAATCGACCGCCTAGCATTGCCGTCCCGAACATGCCATGCGCCTCTACACGGCTACCGCAGGCAGGCAAGTTGCCTTCGTGGCTTCAATGGGAGCTTTGGGCAATGTGCTCGCCCTGCTCACAGTGTCGATCCCAACGCCGGTCAGCCAAGTGGCTCCGGATCTATCACATGTCGCTACACTGATCGTCGCTCTATACTCCGGCCCGGTACTAGGCGGAATCACAGGCGCAATGGTCAGCATTGTGCCGTTCTATCGATTCGGAGTTGCTGGATGGTTCGGTCCACTTGTTGGCTTCCTCATCATCCCACTGAAGTCGCTCACTGGAATTACTGCCGGGCTCCTCGGCAAGAGATTGCGGCCTGGCGTTGCCACCTTGCTTGGGTACGTGCCGGAGTGTGTTTCGACATATCTTTACTTCATGCTGGTGGTTCCTTTCTTCCTTCCTGAAGTGGCACAGTATGTCACCCAAGGATTCGTGGTACTTGTTCTCGCAAAAGCCTGGGTGGAACTGGGCATAATAGCCGTAATCATGGAGGCCATAAAGCGGCGTGACATTGTCGGTCGCATACTCGGCAAGGCTGGCTGACTGTCGAAGGCTCTTTCGTCGTTTGGTGTAAATGGGCAGTCCCGGATCAGAGTCAGCATCGTATCTTCAGCGAGAATCGAATTCATCGAGATCTTCTTGGCATGCGGTCGATAAGATCCTCACTCGATGGCCCCGTGCCGATCAATGTAACCGGTATGCCGATCGCTTTCTCTAATTCGTTCACAAAGTCTCTAGCCTTGGGCGGAAGTTCTTCGAGCTTCTTGAGTCCTTCGGCCTCGGGAAATATCACGTCTATTTTGGTGATTGCCGCCTGTGTCGCTCCGTTCAGATGAACTGCTCTCTTGGCTAGTTCGTAGTTGAACGGAGCTGCTCTCCGAAGCCGCCCGGTCACCGTGCCGAATTCCTGCCATCCCCTTCTTCGGGTCTCCTCTTCGCTGAGCTGTCCCTCAAGAGGCCCTTCGCCGACTCTGGTGACAAAGGCCTTGAAGACCACAATGACGTCGTCTACCTCAGTTGGCCCGATACCGACATCTGAACAGATCGCAGAGGCGCAGACGTCCTTGCTGGTGCAGAACGGGTAGGTTCCATGGAAGAGTGACAGGAACGTGCCTTGGGATCCTTCAAGCAGGACGTGGTGTTCTTCATCCAACGCCTTGTGGATCTCTCCCGAAACATCGGCTAGGAGGCCAGAAAGCTCCGGGATATCCCTCGCTAGCTTGGCGGATCTGAAGACGCGGTCGGCGTTGCAGGCGCCAACACCGCTCTTTGTCACACCTATTTTCTTCACAAGATGTTCCGATCGACTTTCCTCATCTATGTGCCTTTGCTCGATGATTGCACATTGGCGGTCAATGCCGATCCGGTTTCTAGTCTCAGTAACCTCGATTTCCTTCAGAAGAACGCTTGGATTCACAAGTACGCCTGGACCGATGAGAAGGCGAGATTCCCTAGAGACGAAACCGCTTGGTATCATCCTTAGCGAGTATGTCTTTCCACCTGCCTGCACAGTATGCCCGGCATTAGGCCCAACCCCGCCTCGAGCTACAATAGCTGGGTGATCTCTAAGCGCCAGGTATGCAGTGAGTTTCCCTTTGCCTTCGTCTCCGAAGAAACCGCCTACGACAACCGTGCACGCCACATGTGTTCCCCATCATGGGCGAGGAACATGGCTCTTAAGCCTTTACCGAAGCAGCTGGGACCACAGATCCAGAATCATGTTTCCAATTGGATTCGATGGGCGAACAGAATTCAGTTCGCCCGTCGAAAGTCCTCAACGCGCCGGCTGAAAGCGCTCAGACACTTTTTCTTCATCATCAACATAGCGTTCGCCATATAACAGTCTAAAAGTTTTCCCAAGAATCGACCGCCCCGCTAGGAGACGCGGGTCAGATCACCCAGTTGCCTGTCTTGGAGTTGCCTAACGAACGCCGCGCCCAGCGGACTCAAGGCAAGAAGATAATCCCGAGCACCTTTCGTCTTGATGACGAGTCCTCGTGCTTCGAGGTGCTCAAGTCTCTCGGTCGTTTCCGTCTTGGGGACGCTTGAGAGGTGACTCGCAAGATTCTGGAGCGTCACTGCACGGTTCCCCAGTGCCTTCATTCCCCACATTGTCTGGAGGATCAGTACCTCATCATTTGATATGTCAGGGGTCATGGTAGCGGCCATTCTGGGTGCATCCGTGGCGAGTTCTTATGGATTTAGCGCGAAACTCTGGTGTACTATTATGCGAACATTAATATACCTAGCCGTATCCGTATGGGAGCAGGCGCACCCCATTGGCATCAGGCGAAGATACCGCAGCGTTCTTGGACGCGCTAACGCGTTCGCCCCAACTGAAAGTACTCAGCGTTCTGGCCGAACACCCACAAGAGGAACTCACCAAGACTGAGATAGCCCAGAAAGCTGGAATCGGTCGAACCACGCTCTACAGAGTCTGGGACGACTTGGAGAAGATGAAGGCCGTGGCGCCTTCCCGGCACGTTGGAGCAGTGACATTATACCGTCTGAACCCGCAGAGTTCAATCGTTCAATCCCTCATGAACATAACGAAGGGTCTCTCGTCTGTCACGAGTGCAGTTGGCAGGATCGAAGAGATTAGGGAAGTCGAAAAACTTGCTAGAGAGGAATTCGGGAAAGCCCTGCCCCCAAGCGCAGGCGTCCTCGTGAAGCTTCAAAGTCACAGCGCCATTGACGAGTCGACAGCCGTCCAATCGTCAGCACTGAAGCTCTCGAAGGTCGAGACCGACTCGATCGAGAGCTTAGTTGGAGCAGGTCTGATCGAGAGACACGGCGAAAAGTTGAATCTCACAAAAGTGGGCTCCATCACCGCCCAGGGAGCCTCGAAGATCTGGGGAGAATCACAGCGCGAGACTATTCAACAGACACTCGCCTCCGCGAAGGTAGCCTTGGAGCTCATCAACCAAGAGATCAAGAAGCTTCAAGGAATGGTCCAGAAAGAGTAACTCGGCATTTCGCTAGTGCAGTTCCCGGCGTCTCGTCCATTCAGATCCAGTCGGGTCGATCCAAAGCTTTAATCTACATCCGGGCAAGCGACTGACTAGTCCCGGTGTTCTTCGAGTGGCGAAGTATGTCTTTGTAACTGGCGGAGTGATGTCCGGCTTGGGAAAGGGAGTGGCTGCAGCCTCCATAGGCAAGATTCTACTCACACGGGGAGCGAAAGTCAGCGCGCTGAAGATCGATCCGTACCTTAACGTCGACGCAGGAACAATGAATCCGGTTGTGCACGGAGAAGTCTTCGTCACCGAGGATGGTGGCGAGACCGATATGGATCTCGGCACCTATGAGCGATTTCTCGACGTGAACCTCTCGAAGATGCACAACATTACGACAGGCCAGGTTTACCAAGCCATCATTGGAATGGAACGAAGCGGCTCATTTCTGGGTCAGTGCGTCCAGATCATACCTCACGTCACGGACGAGATCAAACGCAGATTACGGTACGTTGCAGAGTTAAGCAAGTCAGAGCTTCTGTTGGTCGAAATAGGCGGGACGGTAGGAGACATTGAGAGCCTCCCATTTCTCGAAGCAGCTCGACAGATGCGCCTGGAAGATGGTTTCAGAAATGTCGTTTTCGCACATGTCACCTTGGTCCCGGTTGTCGGAGTCGTCGGCGAACAGAAAACCAAACCTACACAACACAGTGTCCAAGAGTTGAGAAGGATCGGCCTTCAGCCTGACCTGATAATTGCTCGAAGTACCAAGCCATTGTCACCCGGTCCGCGGAAGAAGATCGCTCTATTCTGCAATGTTGACGAAGCTGCCGTGTTCTCATCGCCGGACTCAAAAAGCGTGTACGAAGTTCCAATCCTACTCGAAGATCAGGGGATGGGCGCTTACCTATGTGAGAGGCTCGGACTCGATAAGAAGACTGCAAACTGGGATGAATGGACTCGAACTGTGCAGCGCTTCGTTAGCCCAAAGAACGAAATCATGATAGCGGTTTGCGGCAAGTACGCCGAGCTAGCAGATTCCTACGTGAGCGTCAACGAAGCTCTAAGACACGCGGGAGCCGCGGCGGACACACGAGTCAATCTGAATTGGATCGAGACAGAGCAGTTCGAAGGCGAGAATCCCAAGACTGCGGCTCTAGGGACATCGGACGGTATTCTTGTTCCCGGCGGTTTCGGTGAACGCGGGACCGAAGGTAAGATCAGGGCAATCCGCTACGCACGAGAGAACGACATTCCATTCCTGGGTATCTGTTTCGGATTCCAACTTGCAACTGTTGAATTCGCAAGAACCCTCGGCTTGGAAGATGCAAACAGCACAGAAATTGCGCCGGCCACGCAGCATCCAGTAATAGATCTCATGCCTGAGCAACGCGCCGTTGACTCAAAGGGAGCCACAATGCGCTTGGGTGCGCACGAGGTCAGAATCCAACCCGGTACTCTCGCCGAGCGTTTGTACGGTCGTCGAAGGGTGTGGGAGAGGCACAGACACCGCTACGAGGTCAATCCAGACTACATCTCGAAGCTTGATCAGGGCGGCCTCATGTTCTCTGGCAGATCCCTCGATGGTCGGCGGATGGAGATCTTGGAACTCCCTTCACACTACTTCTTCATTGCTACGCAATTCCATGGTGAGTTTCGTTCTAGGCCGATGTCTCCATCTCCCCCGTACTATGGACTTGTGAAGGCGTCACTTGACAAGAGACTAGGAAAGCCACGCATTGAGCTTGCCAGTGGCACAGCGAGCACGAAGTAGCATCGATGAATCCGACAAAATCAAGCTTGAGCGGTCCATAAGCGATGTCTGCCATACAGATGGCTGAAGTCTTTCGATCACTCCAACCTGCAGATCTACGCATCCTGCTAGGCACAGAGCTGGGAATGACAAGTCGTGAGTACGTTCCCATCTCACGCATAGTACGGTACGCAAATCTCCTAGAAGAAGAAGTCGGAAAACGCCTGCCCGATTTGGCAGACAAGCGTCTGCTCACAACGGGCAGCATGCGAGCACTGGGGTATGCTGGTTATCGACTGACCTTTCTCGGCTATGACTGCTTGGCCCTGAACGCCTTTGTCAAAAGAGACGTTGTGGAAGCACTCGGCAGTCCGCTTGGACTGGGAAAAGAGTCCGACGTCTACGACGCCAGAGGCAGGAAAGATGCTAGGATTGCCCTGAAGTTTCACCGCCTAGGTAGGATAAGCTTCCGTCAGACCAGACGAACAAGAGGATACGTAGCCGAAAGGGCTCACACGTCTTGGATATATCAGGCCAGAATGGCGGCGACGCGTGAGTTTGCAGCCATGAAGCGTGCACGTCGTGCTGGAGTTCCGGTCCCTCAGCCCATCGGCCAGAATCGCCATCTCGTCGCAATGGGTATGTTCGAAGGATCAGAACTCTCAAAGGTCAGCCTCCTGCCACAGCCGGCGATCACACTGCGACGCATGCTTCTCAAGTTGAGGTTCTTGTTCTGTGAGGCGCACCTAGTTCATGGTGACTTGAGCGAGTACAATATTCTAGTGGCAGACTCGGGAGAATTCGTATTCATCGATTGGCCTCAGAGCGTTGCGACAAGTGATCCCAGCGCGAGCGAACTCCTGACACGCGATATCTCAAATGTCGTCAAGTTCTTCGCGCGAAGGTACAACGTCTTCATTCCTGTCCAGGAAGCACTAGACTTCGTGAGAGCTAAGAAGAGAGGTCTTGGCCGAATCCGAACAAAGAAACAACGTGCCTAACCTTTGTCAAGAAAACCGAATGCGCCCACTGAAGGGTTGATTACTACTGGGTCCAGTGTTGCGTAACTCATCACGACACCCTTCCTTTCAACCCGAAAACCAAGACGCATAGCGGCCTCCATGACGGTGAGACTCGATTCAGGAACGGACATCTCAAGCGGCCACTTCTTCGTCAAACCGATCGAAGATCCTACGAGCATTGCGACATGTTCTTGATTCGTCTCTTCGCAGATCAAGGGGCCAACCTCAGAACTGTCCTGGTACCGTTTGACGAGCGAGTATCCAGATACTCCAGCGTTATTGGTGACCCAAGCCCAGTACTTTGGGAACTCGCGGTAAAGACGTCTGAGCAGTCTACTTCTGTCTGCTCCGAAGGCACGCTTGTCGAGGCCAAGGATCTGATAAAGAGGAGCCCTTCCAGTCTGTTCCGTGGAGTTTTCAGTGCCATGTGACATTGACAGTCTAGCAAAATCGCCTGTCATGTCAAAGCCTAGCCGTTTGTACATCGCTTCGTTCTCTGGATAGGAATACAATGCAATCGTCTTTACGTGCCTGTGGAGAAGATGTCTGATGGCTGATTGTACTAGACTGCTTCCTATTCCGGCACCGCGGTGTTTCCCATCGACCACGACATTTCCGATCCAGCCAACACTCTTTCCGTACGCGATAGTTGTAGTGAGTCCGATAGGTCGGCCATTCATTGTAGCGACCAGACCCCCTTTCGGTTCCAGTGATACCATCCTCTTAAGGTCGGGAGTTCCGAAGCCCCACTGTTCTTCGTCTGTTAGCCTGATTATGGAGAGGAAGTCAGTCGTCTTTAACGGGCGAATTCGCAGCAAGTAATCGTTGTCCCCAACATTGCTATGGGCGGAGTCGGTTCATCAGACGGGGAAACGCTGTAGCGTCTCGAATGTGCTTAAGTTTGCAGATCCAAGCGACAGTGCGTTCGATCCCCATCCCAAATCCTGAGTGGGGTACCGTACCGTACTTTCTCAGATCCAGATACCACGAATAGTGTTCTGGGTTTAGCTGTTCCTCGTTTATCCGCTGCATGAGTTGCTCATAGTCATGGATGCGCTGTCCTCCACCTGTAATCTCGCCGTAACCCTCGGGCGCAAGCAGATCCACTGAAAGTGTGACTTCCGGGCGATTTGGGTCAGGCATATGGTAAAATGCCTTGACGCCCTTTGGGTAATGCGTCACAAAGAACGGCGTAGCGAAATCTTTCGTTAGGATCTTCTCTTGATCGTATCCTAGGTCTGTGCCCCATTCGAATGACGAATCAGACTTCCGGATCAGCTCAACTGCTCTGTCATAGGTGATCGTTGGTAAAGGCGCCTTGAGGCTGGCCAATTCATCAGGGTCTCGTCCGAGCTCTTTGAGCTCTTCAGAAGCCTGAGCCGCTACCTGATGACAGATGTGCAGGAGAAGTTCTTCCTCGACCTTGATGAGGCCTTCGAGGTCAAGCCATGGTTCTTCGAGTTCAAGGTGCCAATACTCCGTTAAGTGGCGTCTTGTCCTTGATTTCTCGGCGCGGAAAGACGGTGCAAGCGTGTAGATCTTGCCCAAGCTCGCTATCATCGCTTCAGCGTAGAGTTGCCAGCTTTGCGTCAGGTATGCCTTCTCATCGAAGTACTTAACCTCGAACAAGGTCGACCCCCCCTCGACGGCTGTTGAGACGAGGATCGGAACCTGAACCTCCAAGTATCCGTGATCTTTCAGCCAACGTCGGGATTCCTCGATCAGAAGGGCTCTCACTCTGAGAATCGTCTGCATCTTCTTGCTACGGATCCAGAAGTGGCGATTGTCGAGAAGGAAGTCAGGTCCATGATATTTTTTGGCGATGGGGAAGTCCTCATGCGAACGTTGAAGCACTCGTAGGTCTGTGATTCGGAGTTCGTATCCGCGGGGAGCTCGTGGGTCTCGCGTGACTTCGCCCTCGACCTCCACGGTCGATTCTAGCGGAAGTGCCTCAACGTCGCTGAACTTTTCACCCAGCTGATCCTTCTTTGCGGTACATTGTAGGAAACCTGTGCCGTCCCTCACGATGAGGAACAGAATGCCTCCGCTCGATCGCCTATTGTGTAGCCATCCTCTCAGCTTCACTTGAGTGGAATCTGTGCCTCCCGCAAGGATCTTTCGAACTGTGATAAGGTCAGTCATGCGAATGCATCTTCCCTACGAGGCGGGCGCGGCCTCAGATGTAGCACTACTAAGAGGCGAGAACTAGTCGAAATTAAAGCGCTCACCCGTCATCGCGCGCACCGGGAACCAATTGCCGATCAGAC